>Ga0181578_10000136_pt1 | contig 64096 bp, 64 predicted proteins | sample 071ome_21_FD_148659 | JGI IMG/M metagenome (GOLD analysis project Ga0181578, IMG submission 148659) | Coastal salt marsh microbial communities from the Groves Creek Marsh, Skidaway Island, Georgia - 071401CT metaG (spades assembly) | ecosystem: Environmental > Aquatic > Marine > Intertidal zone... | reverse complement strand
GAGCCCCAGACGAGGGCGACTTTCGAGTCTTCCGCCATGCATTCGCAGACGGCTTCGGCGAGCGCTTCGGCGTAGCTGATCGTCCTCATGATCACATCCCTCCCGCCAGCACGTGGGCATGAACGGTCTGCGTCCCGGGCGGTTTCGAGGCAAGCGCGAACTCGCGTGCAGCGTCGATGGATTCCGTCGCCCGCCTGTCCATCGCGACAACGTCGTCTGCCGTCGCCGCTCCGTCTGCGATAAGAGTCCGGGCGAAGCGCAGCACGGGATCATGCTCGCGAAACCAGGCCTCGTGATCGCCGCTCATCCCGCTGTCGTCCCACGCCATCGAAACGTCGGTCTTTCCGGTCACCATGTCGGGATAGGAATAGTAGTTGCCGGGCCAGCGCTCGCTTAGCGCCTCGATGAAGATGGGCTCGCCTGTCTTGCGGCAGCGTTCGGCGCAGTCGGAAAACAGCGCGTCGACTGCCTGTACGTCTCCACCGTCCACCTCGTGGCTTTTTATCCCGAGCGCCTGCGGCGTGGCGATGACCCGTCCTTCCGGAAGGTTGGATGTGTTGTTGCCGCCGGCCGATTTCAGGACCGCGCCCGGCGTGTTGTTTTCGCACACGAAAATCACCGGCAGCTTCCAGAGACGGGCGAGGTTGAGCGTCTCATACACCACCCCTTCCTCGAAACAGCCGTCGCCGAACATCGATACGCCGATGCCTCCTGATTTTGCAATCTTCGCAGCAAACCCTGCGCCGGCCGCCAGCGGCACAGCACCACCGACCAGCGCCGATGTATGCGGCATCCCGAGAGAAGGATCGGACAGGTGAAACGTACCGCCTCGCCCGCCGTTGGTGCCATCGGCTCGGCTCAGGATTTCCGCCAGAGCGGCCTTTGGGTCCGCGCCCCGTGCGATCAGATGTCCGTGATTGCGGTGCGTCGAGAAGATGCGGTCATCCGGTCCGAGCGACGCCATGACGGCGGCCCCGGTCGCTTCCTGGCCTATGTACAGGTGGTAATGCCCGCCGAACAGCTTCTGCTGGTGAAAATCGTAGACCGCCTCTTCGAACCGGCGGATCAGGATCATGCGCCCGAAAATGTCGAGCGACCTTTTGTCTGACATCGCTTGCCCCGCATCCGATTTCTGTCACCGGATTATGAGGCAGGATAATGCGCGGCGCACCCTCGGCATAGAGTGCACCGGCAGGGATCATCGGATGCGGCGTATCGGGAAAAAGCTTTTGAACTTTTCCGGATTTTCCATCGAGATGCAGATACGCCCCCTGCACCAGATGATCTTCAATATGTTTCTGCATTCCAGCCTGCAGAAGCGCCTTGTCACCGATACCGGCACCGGCGTTTGCCGTCCCGAAAAGAACAGGCGCAAAGGCAAAGAAAAGGAAAAGCGAACGTAGGCAATGCATGACGAATGACTCCCCATAAAGACCGGTTATCCGCCAGAAATTTAGTTAGGATTGGTTAACCGTCCGTTAACTTCGCCCATAAGTTTCAATTCCGGCCGTCACACGGAAAACCCGCCCAGTTTGGTTTCCAGATACTCCGACAGCCCCTCGTGCCCGCCTTCGCGGCCCAGCCCGGACGACTTCATCCCGCCGAACGGCGCCGCCGCGCCGGTCGGGTTTATATCGTTGATCCCGACGATGCCGAAGCGTAGCCCCTCGAACGTCCGCATCGCCGCCGACAGGTTGTTTGTATAGATATACGCCGCGAGCCCGTAATGCGTGTCGTTCGCCATCGCCAGAATATCGTCTTCGTCGTTGAATGATATGATCGGCGCGACCGGGCCGAACGTTTCCTCGCGATAGATCAGCATGTCCGGCGTTACGCCGGACAGAACAGTCGGCGCATAGAAAAATCCGCTGTCGAGACCGTCTTCCATCAGCCGGTGTCCGCCGCACAGCACTTCCGCCCCCTTGTCGGTCGCATCCGCGACCTGACACTCTATCTTGTCGATGGCCGCCTGGTTGACCAGCGGACCGATGGATACCCCGTCCTCCAGCCCGTTGCCGGCACGCATCCGCTCGACGCGTGAGACGAATTCCTTCGTAAAGGCCTCGACGCCGCTCTCATGCACGAACAGGCGATTGGGGCAGATGCAGGCCTGCCCGGTGTTCAGGTACTTGACCAGCACGGCACCCTTGGCCGCGAAAACCGGATCAGCGTCCTTGAGCACCAGAAACGGCGCATGCCCGCCAAGTTCGAGCGACACGCGCTTCATGTCCTCGGCCGCTTCGCGCGCCAGCATCTTTCCGGTCGCCGTCGAGCCGGTGAAGGTAATTTTCCGCACCGCGTCGTTGGAGACGAACTCCTCGCCGATGGGCGCGGGGTCAAGTGCGGTGACCAGATTGGTGACGCCCTCCGGCACGCCGGCCTCCTGCAGGACCTTGAAGATTTCGATTGCGCAGAGCGGCGTCGCTTCGGCGGGCTTCAGAACAATCGTGCAGCCGGCCGCCAGCGCAGGCGCGACCTTGCGGGTGATCATCGACGCGGGATAGTTCCACGGCGTAATCGCCGCCACCACGCCGACAGGCTGATGCAGGACCAGAAAGCGCTGGTCGCCGCGCGGCGCCGGGATCGTTTCTCCGTAGACGCGCTTGGCTTCCTCGGCATACCAGAGCAGGAAATCCGCGCCGTAACGCACCTCGTTCAGCGCAGCGCGGAGCGGCTTGCCCTGCTCCGACGTCATGGTCCGGGCGATGTCTTCGGCCCGCGCCGTCATCAGTTCCCACGCTTTGTAGAGAATACGCGACCGGTCGTAGGCGGTCATGCCCGCCCAGCCCCCGAAGGCCGCATCGGCAGCCGCTATCGCGCGCGCCGCATCTTCCCGGCCGCCGTCGGGCACGTCCGCGATTTTTTCGCCCGTCGCCGGGTTCGTCACCGCAAAGGTCTTACCGCCCGCTGCATCGCACCATTCGCCCTGGATAAACATTACGGTTCCTTCCCGCCGGTTGAAATATCCCCCTATATGCGCCATCAAGCGCCCCGACGTCACCACCTGTGAGCAATTGAGGCGCAAGGCGGGTCGGGCTAGACTGGAACCAATTGGGAAAATCTGGAGGAATAAATGGCTTACAGCCTGGAACAGTTTTGCGACGATGCAAGGGAAACGCTGAAGGCGGATAACGGCCCCGACGGTCACGACAAGGTCCGCGCGAATCTGGAAAAACTGCTCAAGGACCCCGGTTTTCTGGCCGCCGAATGCGGCGCCGGCGCCGAACCCGGCATCCGCACGATCTATCGCGACAAGGACACCGGCTTCAACGTGCTGGTTCATATCTACAAGGAAGGCAAGAAAGGCCCGCCGCACGATCACGGCCGCTCCTGGGCGATCTACGGACAGGCGGCGGAGTGGACCGACATGACGCTCTGGACTCGAAAGGACGACGGGTCGCAGGAAGGTTTCGCGGATCTTGAGGAACAGGAAACCTTCCGCCTTTCGCCAGGCGATGCAGGGAAGTTCGAAGTGGGCGAAATCCACTCGATCTATTTTCCGGACGGCGCCCAGTTCGTAAGGGTGACGGGAACCGATCTCGACGCCATCCCGACCAACCGGTTCGACCTCAACAAGAAGGAAGTCGCCGTGGGCAGCCGGCTGAAGTAGCAACGGAGATTCGACCATGACACTCACCATCGACATCGAACCGGCATCGGATGCCTGCGGAGCGCGCATTCACGGCATCGACCTGCGTGAGGAACTCGACGACCGGACCGTCGAGATGATCCGCAACGCTTTCGTCGACCATTGCGTCTTATGCTTTCCGGATCAGAAGATCTCGCCTGAAGATCAGCTTCGGTTTGCAAACCTGTTCGGTCGCGGCGACGGTTCGTTCCGCGACCGCTCAACCGGCAACCTGCGCAAGTCTGCCTCCCGGGGCGTTATGCTGGTGAGCAATATTCGCAAGGACGGCGTGCCCATCGGCTCGCTACCCGACGGCGAGATGCAGTTCCATAGCGATGGGGCCCACCGTCAGCACCCCTATCGCGCAACGACGTTGTATGCGATCCGCATACCATCCAAGGGCGGCGATACACTTTTCGCGAACCTGTACAAGGCCTACGACGCACTGTCGGACGAAATGAAAGCGCGGATCGAGGATCTGGAAACGGTCTGCGTCTACGATTACTCGGCGACTGACCGCAGCACCATCGGCGCCGACCCGGACCTGCCGCGCGCCACCCACAGGCTGGTCAAGACGCATCCGGATTCGGGCCGGAAATCGCTCTATCTCTCCCGCCTGATGACCGAACGCATCGTCGGCATGCCCCCGGAAGAAAGCGAAGAACTTCTGATGGAGCTGATCGAGCACGCCGAAAAGCCGGAATTCGTTTACGCCCATAAATGGACGCCGGGCGACCTGCTGATCTGGGACAATCGCTGCGTCAACCATGCGCGCACCGATTTCCCGCCGGAAGAGCAGCGGCTGCTCCGGCGCTACACGATCAGCGAGCCGGATGCGCCGCTGGCAAACTGACCTCGGAGTTTCCAGGGCGCGCAACGGGAAGCGCTATCGGGAAATAACGCAGCTCTGACCGATCTTGTGATAGGGTCTGTCGCATTCCCATGCATTTCCCGTGTAATCGAGATGGGCGTTTTCGGGGACCTGGAACGTCACGCATTTCTCGCCGGACGCCCTGTAGCCTCGGTTGCATTTCCAGCCGACTCCGTAGGAAACGTCCACAAAATAGCCGTTGGCAGGTACCTTCACGACCTCGCACGCGTTCCCGTTTTCCCGGAAACCGCGGTTGCACTTCCAGCGGTCTCCGGTGGACGTCAGATACTCGTTTCTAGGCACATTCAGAGCGCTGCAGCTCTCACCGTCGTCGCGAAATCCCCGCTCGCACTCCCAGCCCTTGGCATAGGTCGTGTCGGTCAGAAATCCGTTGCGCGGAACCTTTATGGGTACGCAGGCGCGCTCTTCCTGCCGGTATCCCCGTTCGCATTTCCAGTCATCGCCCGATCCGTTAAGAAAGGCGTTCGCCGGCACCGCAATCGGGACGCAACTGCCCGTGGTTTCCTTAAAGCCGCGGCGGCACTCCCAACCGGAACCATAGGAGCGCCCCGTATCGAAGGCGTTCCTTGGAATGACGACAGCCTCGCACCCGTTCCCGATTGACCGGAAACCGCGATTGCATTCCCAACCTCCCCCGAAGCTTTTCGGCGTTGCGTTGTTCGGAACATTGAACGAACCGCTTTGGGCAAATGTCGCGGATGCAAACGTCGTCAGAAAGGCAAATGCGAGGAAACCGCGCAGAAGCGCAAAGGCAAATTGCCCGTATTTAGTACTGCTCATTGGAAAACTCCTGACCGCCCGCCCGCCCGTAGCGGCGCAGGCAGGTAAGCAGGACCGGTCCCCGCAGTTTCGAATGTCATGCATAGTCCCGGTTTGTCCGTACGGTCTGCCGAGCGGAAGGCGGCATCAAATACCGAAACTGTTGAGACAATAACCGCATCGTCCGGGAACGCAATGTTTAACTATTACTTCTGGACGTATTTAATTGTTGGAGGGTTTTTTACTAATCAGAAAACCCGTTAATTTATTCGGCGACCCAAAAGCATTATCCGGCATCGCAAAGACAGCAGAATTCGTTTCCGGAATGCCAATAAAACGGCATCAGGACGACGGTTTTCCGTTACCTCGAGATCGCGTCCATGCGCGCAGTGCAGGCGCTGGGGTCAGGACGTCAGATCGACCTAAGGAAATCCTTCAGCGCCGCATTGAACGCCGCCGGATTCTCCAGGTTCGAAATATGCCCGGCATCCGGAATCATCACATGTTTCGCGCCCGGGATGGCCTTTGCCGCCTCGGCAAGCGCCTCCGGCGGAGCGCCCTTGTCCTTGGCGCCGCCGATAATCAGCGTCGGCACCTTGATTTCGCCCAGCCGCGAGCCGAACGAAAGTGTTTTCAGACACAGGCAGCAGCCGGCGTGGCCGGTCTGGTCGGTCGAGCGGATCATGTCGCGCACCTTGTCGAGCACCGGAATGTTGGCCTCAACCGATTCGGGCGTAAACCAGCGCGAAATCGTCGGCTCGACCAGCCCTTCCATGCCTTCTTCGGCAGCCAGATCGATGCGGTGCTGGAAATAGTCCTGATAGTCCGGTGGGGCGTCCGGGCGCGAGTCGCAGGCGATCAGGCTCAGCAGCCGGTCGGCATGATCCTGCGCCAGTCCATACCCCATCATCCCGCCGATGGAGAGCCCGCACCAGTGGGTCTTGTCGACGCCGACATGATCCATAAGCGCGATGGCGTCTGCGGTGATCATCGGAAAGGTGTAGGCCCCTTCCGGCGCTTCCGACTGCCCCAGCCCGCGATGGTCGTAGCGCAGGATGCGGTAATCGTCCTTGAGCAGTTCCGCCTGGTCGTCCCACAGCGTGAGGTTGTTGCAAAGGGCGTGAGAAAACGTGATCCAGGGTTTCCCCTCGGTTCCCGACACTTCGTAATTGATCTCGACCCCGTTGACCTTGGCTTTCACAACAACCTCCATGGAAAAAATTTCCATTGAAATAGCGGCAGGAAGACTGGCTGTCCACCGCTCGTGTCATACCGGTTCTTGCACAAGACGCTGCTGTCCCTTAGACAATGCGCGACGCAACAGGAAAGGAAGGTCATGAGCACGGCCAAAAAAGATGCGGCGCCCGGCGTGCCGTCTGAAAAACTCTACGATCTGCGCGGAACGCTCGAATGGCTCGAAGAGCAGGGCGACCTTGTCGTTACCGACAAGGAGGTCGACCCGGATCTTGAGATCATCTCACTGCAGAAGGTCTTCGACGGCGCCTGCCCGATGCTGTTCAACAACGTCAAGGGCAAGCCCAATAACCGCGTCGTAACCAACCTGTTCAGCGATATGAACGTGGTCGACAAGATGTTCGGCTGGCCTGACCCGGTGATGCGCACCCGCCATGTCGCCGCTGCGCTGCGCAACCCGCTGCCGCCGGAAATCATCGACCAGAAGGACGCCCCCTGCCAGGAGGTCGTCATTGAGAACCCGTCGAACGTAAACGATTTCATCGTTCCCGTCCGCCATACGGAGTATGAGCCCGAACTGACCGTCGGGTCAGGCATCCGCTGCGTCGCCGGCGAGTATTTCGCGGGCGGCACCGATCTTGGCTACAACCGGATGAACTTCCGCTGGGGCAATGTAGGAACGTTCCAGATTTCGCCCGGCTCGCATATGTGGCAGGTCGTTACCCGCTACTACAAGGAAGACAAGCCGATCCCCATCACCATGTGCTTCGGCGTTCCGCCGTCCTGCACGCTGCTGGCCGGTGCGGGCTTCGACTACGTGATCCTGCCGGAAGGCTGCGATGAAATCGGCGTCGCCGGCGCGATCCAGGGCAAGCCGGTGCGCATGGTCAAGGCGCGCACGGTCGACACCTACACGCTGGCCGACGCCGAGGTCGTGCTGGAAGGCTACGTCAACCCGCGCGACCGCCGGTTCGAGACCGCGGAATCGGAAGAATCCGGCATTCAGGGACGGCATCACTTCCACCCCGAATGGTCCGGTTACATGGGCAAGGCCTACAAGGCGCCGACCTTCCATTGCACCGCGGTCACGACGCGGAAGCAGGAATCGAAGCCGATCATCTTCCCGCTCGGCGTTCACACCTCTGACGAGAGTAATATCGACACCACGGTGCGTGAAGGCGCGATCTTCGAGCTGTGCGAACGTATGCAGCCGGGGATCGTCACCGACGTGCATATCCCCTACTCGATGACCGACTGGGGCGGCGCCATCATCCAGGTGAAGAAACGCAGCCAGATCGACGAAGGCTGGCAGCGCAACTTCCTTGCCGCGATTCTCGCCACCTCACAGGGCTCACGCCTTGTGATCGCCGCGTCGGAAGACACCGACATCTACGACATGGACGATATCATGTGGTGCCTGACGACCCGGGTGAACCCGCACACGGACATCCTCAACCCGCTGCCGGGCGGTCGCGGCCAGACCTTCATGCCGGCCGAACGCATGACGGCGGGCGATGCCGAATGGACCGCGTCCAACACGCGTTTCGAAGGCGGCATGGGCATCGACGCCACCGTGCCTTACGGCTACGAAGATGACTTCATGCGGCCGCAATACCCGGTCCACAAGGTCAATCCGAAGGACTGGTTCTCGGATTCGGACATCAAGAACATGAGCGACCGCATGCAGGGCTGGGTGAAATCCCTGGCCAGGTACGGGCGTTAGTCCGCGACGAAAAAAGGGCCTCGTGCTTCGAGACGCCCGGCTATCGCCAGGCTCCCCAGCATGAGGCCTTTTTCTATCCGCAACAAACTTCCTCATCCTGAGGAAGCCCCGAAGGGGCCGTCTCGAAGGATGCGGCGGCGCTAAACGCCGTCTTCGCGCTTCTTGATATTGTCGATATCGAACACGTGCTTCATCGCCGTGCGTGTGAAGATGTTGATTTTCGGATCGTAGACGGACGTGTCGTCCAGCGTTCCGACCGACAGCACGTAGAGATCGGGCCAGGCATCCGACCGGGCGAGCACGCCCGAGCCGCACTCGGGACAAAATCCGCGCTCCATCACCGAGCCCCTGTCGGTCTCGACCCCGTACCATTTCAACTCGCCATTAAGATCTGTCTCCGCTTTCGACACCATCATCGAAGACGCAAACGCCGTGCCGGTATAGCGCTGGCAGTCGCGGCAATGGCAAAGCCCCTCATAGATCGATTTTTCAGGTATCACGACCTCATAGGTCACCGCGCCGCACAAGCACTGTCCACTTGCTTTTGTCGTCATGAAATTTTTCTCTCCACCCGACTCTGCTGTCACCCCGGCCTTGAGCCGGGGTCCAGAGTCTACGTCACGAGTTCAAATCTTCAAACAGGTCGCTCCAGTCAGGATTGTCCTTCTCGATCAATTCAAGCTTCCATGCCCGTTTCCAACGCTTGATACGTTTTTCCCGGGCGATCGCTTCGCGGACATCCTCGAGGGATTCGAAATAGACGAGCCGATTAGTGCCGTAACGTCGAGCGAACCTCGCGCCGATACCTTCACGATGTTCTCAAACCCGCCGAGAAAGGTTTTTTGTCACGCCGGTATACAGCGTCCCGTTCCGTTTGTTGGCCAAGATGTAGACGTAGTAAGCCATAGCGGAACCTGGTTCAAAAACTGGACCCCGGCTCAAGGCCGGGGTGACAGCTCTTCATGATTGCAAACGAGGCAGCATCATTTCAACAAACTCGACTGTCACCCCGGGCCTGACCCGGGGTCCAGAACGACATTCGAGTTATCGCCCCTGCCCCCGTAACCGGAACCGCTGGATTTTCCCCGTTGCTGTCTTGGGAAGGTCTTCGACGAAATGAAACCAGCGGGGGTACTTGTAATGCGCCAGCCCGTCGCGGCAGTGCTGTACCAGGGCCTGTTCGGTCTCCTCTCCCGCATCGTTCGGGTCGTTCAGCACAACATAGGCCGCGGGCTTGATCAGCCCGTCCGCGTCCTCATGGCCGACTACTGCCGCTTCCAGTACTTTCGGATGTTCGATCAGACGCGCTTCTACCTCAAACGGCGAGCACCATAGCCCCCCGACCTTCATCATATCGTCGCCCCGCCCGGCATTGTGGTAGTACCCTTCCGAATCCCGGTAGTACATGTCATCGGTGTTGAGCCAGTCTCCCTTCATGGTTGCCGTGGTTTTCTTCGGGTTTTTCCAGTAAAGCTTCGCCGCCGATTCGCCCCTCACCCAGACCGTGCCGATAACATCGGGATCGGCGATCTCTGCTTCCTCCTCATCGACCAGCTTGATGTCATACCCGTCCACCGGACGCCCGGAACTACCAGGTCTGATGTCGTCCGGACGGTTGGCGATGAAAATGTGGAGGTTTTCGGTCGACCCGAGCCCATCGAGAATGTCGGTGCCGGTCGTCTCCTTCCAGCGGCGCAACACGTCGCCCGGCAGCGCCTCGCCAGCGGACACGCAGAGACGCAGCGACGACAGGTCGGGCGAGGCGTTTTCCATGGCATGAAGCTGCTGCGCGTAAAGCGTCGGCACGCCGAAGAACACAGTCGGGCGGAAACGTTCGATCATCCGGAATGACATCTCGGGCGATACGCGCTCGTCCGACAGCGCAATCGTCGCCCCGACCCAGAGCGGGAAGGTCATCGCATTGCCGAAACCATAGGAATGGAACAGCTTGGAGACCGAGAACACCGTATCGTCCTCGCGCAGGCCGACGACGTTCGCGGCGAACCGTTCCGAGGTGCAGACCATCGAGCGGTGCGGATGCACAACCCCCTTGGGATTGCCGGTCGACCCCGAAGAATAGAGCCAGAAGCAATCGTCCATATGATGAGCCGGCACGGCCTCTAGCCTGTCCGGCGCGGCTTCCGCCTGGGCGACAAAGCTTTCGACCGACGCCGCCATCGCCGGCTTGAAAGCGCAGACCCCGGCTGCCGGTTCGATCAGCCCGGCCATCGATTCGCTATAGACCAGTCCCGCCCCTTCGCAGTCGCCGATCAGGAATTCGTAATCGGCCTGGCGCAGCATGGTATTCACCGCGACCGGCACGATGCCCGCCTTGATGGCGCCGAAAAACAGCGCGATGAATTCGGGACAGTCGCGCACTGCCATCAGCAGCCGATCGCCCTGCGCGAGCCCCGATGACAGGAGGCTGTTGCCGTACCGGTTCACCGCATTCGCGAGATCGGCGTAGGTCCAGACCGAATCGACAGTCAGGATCGCAGGCTTGTCGGCTCGCCCTTCCGCCAGATGACGGTCGATAAAGGGCACGGATACGTTGAAACGGTCAGAAAAGACCAGGCTGCTGGGCGTCGTACTGCGGTCGACTGAAATCGTATTATCGGACATGCGGCGAATTGTGCGGGTTTCCGGGCCTGCTGCAAGTCCCCGTCCGTTCTTGCGGAAAATCGGGCGCAGAATGTTAGCGACGGGTTGATTTTTGGCCCGTTTGCTGGCAATCCATACGCTACCGTATGGATAGTCGGGAATCGGGCCATGGCGGACGCCGTCGAGCTTAAAAAAGACACGAAAAAATACGTCGGACAGCCCATCGAGCGGGTTGAGGACGAAATCCTTCTGATGGGACGGGCGCAGTTTTCGGACCATCTGCCGACCCGAGCCGGCACTCTGCATGCCGCCGTTCTGCGCTCACCGCACGCCCACGCCGAGATCGTTTCGATCGACACCTCGCGCGCCGAAAAGATGCCGGGCGTCGCCTGCGTGCTGACCGGCGACGATGTGAAGGAAATGTCGGAATCCTTCCTGATCGTGCTGCGCCAGCCAATCAACCAGTGGGCGCTGGCGGTCGGAAAAGTCCGTTATGTTGGCGAACCGGTCGCGCTTGTCGTGGCCCGCGACCGTTACCTGGCGGAAGACGCGGCCAACGAGATCGATGTCGAGTACAAGGTCCTGCCCGCCGCGGTAGACCAGGAAGACGCCATCGCGGACGGCGCACCGATCGTTCATGAGGCGGTCGGCAGCAATGTCGTCTCGACCCGCGAATTTTCCTACGGCGATCCGGACAAGGCGTTTGCCGAAGCCGACCGCGTCGTGTCGCTTGTCACCCGCTACCCGCGCAATTCGCAGACGCCGCTCGAAGGGTTCGTCGTCACCGCCGATTACCACGAAGGCGAAGACCTGTACGACGTGGCGTCGAACTATCAGGGGCCGTTTACCTCGCATCCCGTGATGTCGATGGCGCTCCGCGTCAAGAATTCGCAGCTTCGCATGCGGACCCCGCAATGGTCTGGCGGCGGATTCGGCGTGAAAGTCCAGATTTTCCCCTATGTCGTATTGATCTGCCTGGCCTCCAAGAAGACCGGACGCCCGGTAAAATGGGTCGAGGACAAGCTGGAGCATCTGTCGGCCGCCGCCGCCGCACCCAACCGGCTTACGAAAATCGAGGCCGCGGTAATGAACGATGGCACGGTCACCGGCTTTCGGTTTGACCAGCAGGACGATTACGGCGCCTTCCTGCGCGCTCCGATGCCGGGCCCGCTCTACCGTATGCATGGCATTCTGACCGGCGCCTACGACATCAAGAACCTCGCCGTCACTAACCGCGTGGTGATGACCAACAAGTGTCCGTCGGCGATGGTGCGCGGATTCGGCGGACCGCAGATGTACTACGCCATCGAGCGTTTGATGCAGCGCGTCGCGGTCGAGCTCGGCCTGGACCCGCTCGATGTGATCCGCAAGAACCTGGTACCTGCTGGCGTGTTCCCCTACCGCGCCGCGGCGGGAGCGCTGCTGGATTCTGGCGATTATCCGGTCGCCATCGAACGCGCGGTCAACGAGGGCAAGCTTGAAGAGCTGAAGAAGCGGCGCGATCAGAAACGCGCCGACGGCAAGCTTTACGGTATCGGCTATGCCGCCATCGTTGAGCCGGCCCAGTCCAACATGGGTTATCTGTCGAACATCCTGCCGCGCGACGAGCGTGCCCGGAACCCGAAGGGCGGCGCGGTCGCCAACGCAACCGTCAATGTCGATCCGCTCGGCACCGTGTCGGTGACAGCGGATTCGATCCCGCAGGGACAGGGCCATATGACGATCCTGTCCCAGATCGTCGCTGACGTGCTGGGGCTCACGCCCGACCACATCAAGGTCAACCTGGATTTCGACACGGCGAAAGACGCCTGGTCGATCGCCACCGGCAACTATTCGTCGCGCTTTTCGTCGGCGACCGCGGTGGCCTGCCAGAAGGCGGCTGAGAAAGTCCGCGCCAAGCTGTCGCGCATCGCCAGTCAGAGCCTCAACGTTCCGGCTGACCAGCTCGATTTCGTCGAGGGTAAGATCGTCGACCGCAACAACCCGGAAAACGGAATCAATTTCTACCGCGCCGCCGGATCGGCCCACTGGACGCCCGGCAATTTGCCGGAAGAGATGGAGCCCTGCGTGCGCGAGACGGGCTCGTGGTCGCCGCCCGAGCTGGAAAGCCCCAATGAGCTGGACCAGATCAACACGTCGCTGACCTACGGGTTCGTGTTCGACTATTGCGGCGTCGAGATCGACCCCGACACCGGCGAGGTCTGCATCGACGACTACGTCACGATGCACGATTCCGGCACCCTGCTGAATCCACTGGTCGCAAACGGACAGGTCCATGGCGCGTTCGCCTGGGCGGTCGGTTGCGCCCTTTATGAGGAGTTCGTCTATAACGAGGACGGTGCCTTCATGACCGGCACTTTTGCGGATTACCTGTGCCCGACCTCATGGGAGGTGCCGGAGCCCAGGATCCTGCATATGGAAAGCCCGTCAATGGTGACGCCGCTGGGCGCCAAGGGCATCGGCGAAGGCAACTGCATGTCGACGCCGGTCTGTCTCGCCAATGCAGTGGCGGACGCCATCGGCACCAAGGACCTTACTCTGCCGCTTACGCCGGCAAAGGTCGCCGCGTTGATCCATGGAGACGAACCGGCCCCGCCAGCAGATAAGGCCGTCGCGGCGGAAAAGAAGCCGGGCCACAAGCTCAGCGGATCGGGCGAAACCCACGTCCCGGCGACGCGAGCGGAAGTCTGGAACACGCTGCTCGACCCCGAAGCGCTGGCCGCCGTTATCCCCGGCTGTCACGAGCTCGACCGCGTGTCGGATAACGCCTACAAAGCGGAAGTCTCGCTCGGCGTCGGGCCGGTGCGCGGGCGGTTCCATGCGGATGTCGCGCTTAGCGACATGGTCGAGCCCGAATCGACGACGCTTAGTGGCGGCGTGATCGGCCCGCTGGGCGCGGCACAGGGTACGGGCCATGTACAGCTCGCCGACGACGGAGACGGTACGAAGGTCACCTACGATTATGAGATCGAGCTGAGCGGCAAGGTCGCCTCAATCGGCGGCCGCATGCTCGAAGGCGCGGCGAAGGCGCTGGTCAAACAATTCTTCGAACGGCTGGTCGCCCAGGTGGGCGGCGAAAAGAGCGGGTCGAAAGGCCTGCTCGGCGGGCTGTTCGGCAAGAAGGACGGTTAAGATGAAGCCCAAATCATTCGATTATCTCAAGGCGGGTTCGACCGCAGAGGCGGTTTCAGCCCTCGCGGACGGCGGAGACGACGCGCGCATCATCGCCGGCGGCATGTCGCTGGTGCCTATGCTGAATTTCCGGCTGGTCGAACCGGCCATCCTGGTCGATATCTCCAAGATCGCCGACAACAACTATATCCGCGAAGACGGCGGCATGGTCGAGGTCGGCTGCGCCACGCGCCAGACACAGCTGGAAAACTGGGATGGGCTGGCCGACAAGGTGCCGCTGCTGGCCTCCGCAATACCGTTTATCGGCCATTACCAGACACGCGCGCGCGGCACGGTCTGCGGTTCTCTGTCGCATGCCGATCCGTCTTCGGAGCTGCCGCTGTCGCTGGCGACGCTCGGCGGCGAAGTGGTGCTGACCTCGAAATCCGGCGAGCGGCGCCTGTCTGCCGACGACTTCCAGACAGGCATGCTGTCGACCGCAAAACGGGCGGACGAGATCGTCACTGCAGCGCGTTTCCCCGTGCGTGAAGCCGGCGCGGGCTACGCCTTCACCGAGATGGCGCAGCGCCGGGGCGATTTCGCCATTGTCGCGCTGGCCGCTGTCGCCACGGGCTCCAAAATGAAGCTCGGGATCGGCGGCGTCGCAGACCGGCCGACGGTTCGCGAATGGGACATTCTGGAGGGCGACGCGCTTGACGACGCCCTCAACGAGTTCGCCTGGGATCTGGGCGGTTACGACGACATTCACGCGACGGCGCGCTACCGGCGGGAGCTGGTGCGGCGTCTCGGCAAGCGTGTGCTCGAGGAGGCCAAATCATGCCGCAGCTAAGCAAAGAAGCCCGTCACCCGGTTACCCTTACCCTGAACGGGGTCGAGGTCTCCGATCATGCCGAGCCGCGCATGCTGCTCAGCGATTTCCTGACCCACACGATCGGCATCACGAGCTGTCATGTCGGGTGCGAGCATGGCGTGTGCGGCGCCTGCACGGTACTGATCGACGGCGTCGTATCGCGCGCCTGCCTGACGTTCGCAGTCCAAGCCGATGGCGCGACGGTAGAGACCGCCGAAAGCCTCGCCAGCGACGAGGGCGAGCTGTCGGACCTGCAGAAGGCGTTCAAGAAGCATCACGGACTGCAGTGCGGCTACTGCACGCCGGGCATCCTGATGTCGCTGACGTCTTACCTGAAAGAAAACCCCAAGCCGACCGAGGAAGAGCTGCGCGACATGCTGTCGGGCCATCTCTGCCGCTGCACCGGCTATGTCGGTATGGTAAAGGCCGTTCTCGATTACTGCGAGAACCGCGAAGGCTGATCCCCGACCAGAAAGAACGGGGCTCTCATGGCAGCAGGCACGAATTACGATTACGTCATAGTCGGCGCAGGCTCGGCGGGATGCGCGCTTGCCGCGCGGCTGAGCGAAGACCCGTCGAACCGGGTTCTGCTGCTGGAAGCCGGCGGCTGGGACCGCGATCCCTGGATTCACATCCCGCTCGGCTGGGGCCGTATCCTCCAGAAGCGGCTGCATGACTGGATGTATTTCGCCGAACCGTCCGACACAATGGACGGGCGCGCCATCGAATGCGCGCGCGGCAAGGTGGTCGGCGGATCGAGTTCGATCAACGCTATGGCCTACTATCACGGCCACCGGTCGGATTACGACCGCTGGGCGTCGTTCGGCCTGCCCGGCTGGTCGTACAGGGAAATCCTGCCCTATTTCCGCCGGTCGGAAGACTGGGAAGGCGGCGCGGATACATACCGCGGCGCGGGCGGGCCGCTTTCGACCTGTTACACCACGTTTGAGGACCCGATCTGCGACGCCTTTATCGAGGCCGGGCGAGAGCAGCAATACGCCTATACAGAGGATTACAACGGCAAGGACCAGGAAGGGTTCGCCCGTATCCAGGCCACTCTGCGCAAGGGACGCCGATGGAGCAGCGCCGCCGCCTATCTGAAGCCGGCGATGAAGCGTCCCAACCTGACAGTTGAGACCGGCGCTCTGGCGACGAAGATCGGCTTCGACGGCAAGGCCGTGCGAACTCTGGAATACAGCCAGAACGGACAGGCAAAATCGGCGACCGCCGAGCGCGAGATCATCCTTTCCGGCGGGTCGATCAACTCACCCCAGCTTCTCATGCTGTCCGGCATCGGCGATCCGGACCATCTGGGCGAACACGGCATCGATGTCGTCGCACCGCTCCCCGGCGTCGGCCGAAATCTCAGCGATCACACCTCCGCGGTGCTGGCTTTCCGCCGCAAGGTCGACGGGCCGTTCAAGAAAAACATGCGCTTCGACCGGGTGGGTATTTCCGTAATCCGTGCATGGCTCGGGCTCGGCGGATTCGCCGCCGACTTGCCCTTCGGCATCACCGCCTTCGTAAAAACCGCCCCGGAAGAGCCGGTACCGGACATGCAGCTCCTGTTCTGGATGGGCGCGACAGCCGCTGCCTCGCCCTGGCTGCCGCCCTTCAAGAAGGCGTTCGCAGACCAGTTCACGGTGCGCGCCATGCCGATGCGCCCGACCAGCCGAGGACGGGTCGAGCTCGCCTCGGCCAGCCCCGGGGACGCGCCGCGCATCCACCAGGCTTTCTTCGAGGACGAGGAAGAATGGCAGGTGATGCGCAAGGGTCTGCGGATGATCCGCGAACTGGTGGCGTCCGACCGGCTGAAGGAATTCGCCGGCGAAGAACTGCCGCCCAGCGCCGGCGCGCAGACCGATGAGGAACTCGATGCCCATGTCCGCGCCACCATGGGCACCGTCCATCACCCGATCGGCACCTGCAAGATGGGCGCAGACGACGACCCGATGGCCGTGGTCGATGCGGAACTGAAGGTCCGCGGCGTCGAGAACCTCCGCGTGGTGGATGCGTCCGTCATGCCCGACCTGATCGGCGGCGCCACCAACGCGCCGGTCATTATGATCGGCGAGAAAGCCAGCGACATGATCCTGGGCCGCACCCCTCTGCCGCCGGCAGAGGTGTAGAGCTCCCTACTCCCGCAGAAGCGACGGGTCTTTAAGGGTGGTATCCTGACCGGGCGGCGCCGTTTCAACCGCTTCCTCCAGAGACAGGCGCGACCGCCACTCTTCCGGCGGACGCGCCTCGCCGTCCCATGCAACCTGATCCATCGCCCAGAACACCTCAAGCCGGTGATCGTCGGGATCGCGGAATTCGACCGAGACCTGGCACCCGGCGCGGCGTCTGCCATGGAAGTCGACTTCGACGCCCATCTTTTCAAGATGTTCCCGAGCCTGGAACACTTCGTCGATTGTCGAGACCTCAAACGCCATGTGATGGAGTTCCTTGTGGTCTGACGCCTCGCCGCCGCCGACCAGCCCCAGACCGTGATGGTCGTCGTTGAACCGCATGAACACCATCCGCCCCGGCACCATGCTTTCGGGATAGACGTCGGAAACCTTGAAGCCCATCACGTCGGTATAAAACCTGACCGATTTCTCGATGTCGCGGCACATGATGACGGCATGGCCCATCTTGCCGATTTTGAAAGGCGGTTCCTCCGCCGGCGCGGCCCGTTTCAGGGCTTCGGTTTCCTTTTCGTGCAGGGCGTCGAGATCGACATTTTCGATATTTCTCAGACGTTCTTCCATCCTCTTCCTCCCTCATCCGGTCCTGTTGCAGGATCAGTGAAACGCATATGAATCCATGGAGATTGTGCGGTAGGTGTAACTCGCGTGCAATCGCTCCACCTTTGCCTCCTCGCCGCCCGCCCCCATGGCGATCAGCAGAGGCACGTAATGATCGTCCGTCGGGTGGTTTTCCTTTGCGTAGGGCGCAAGCGACCGATACCCGACCAGGTCGTCCACACGCCCCTCCATGACCGCGCCGTGGACCCATTCGGAAAACTCGGCAACCCAGTCCAGTACCGGTCCTTCGACATGACCGGCGCGACGGCCATGAGTCGTGTTACCGGAAGCCAGAAGCAGAATGTTCTCATCGCGCAACGGCGCAAGCGCCTTCCCAAGTTCGAGATGGTGCCGCGGCCCCAGATGACACTGGATCGACACCTGTGCGACGGGAATGTCCGCATCCGGGAACATGTAAGCCAGCGGCACCCATGCACCGTGATCGAGGCCACGCTGGGGGTCGTCGAATACCTTCATACCGGCATGTTTCAGACAGTCGGCAGCGCGTGCTGCAACCTCCGGCGCGCCTGGCGTCTGATAATGGAACCGGTAGAACGGTTCGGGAAACCCGTAGAAATCGTGAATCGTGAGCGGCGTCGGAGTGGTGGCGACCGTCACGTCATGGGTTTCCCAATGCGCCGAGATCATCAGAATCGCATCGGGCCGTTCGAGCGATGCGCCGTACTCGACCATGAAATCTCGCGCCGGACAGTCGTCAAGCAGGATCATCGGCGATCCGTGGGAAATAAAGAGACTGGGTTGTTTCGGCACGAGGTTTCAGGTGTGTCGGTCAATACGGGAGAGTTAGGGCATAGACTGTCGCGGGAAAAGCTCCGTTCTAATCGTCTACCCCCAGTTCTGCTTCCCACCTGTCCAGCAGCCCCTCGATCCTGGAAATCGACGGTTCCTTGTCGAACGATTTCGCATAGGACGCCTGGGATCGCACCGGATCGCCCGCGAAATAGCGCTCGTAGAGCTGCTGGCGGCCGGAAAAGCTGGTCAGCGCAGCATCGACCGCCAGCCGGAACAGGCGGATGCGGTCATGCGCGTCGTTGTTGGCGGACTGGAAATAGCGCTCGATATCGGGCGCAAGGTCGCTGTCCAGCATCTTGAAAGACGGCACCATGAACATGCCGCCGGCGCCGATGATCTGAACGATCTCGCAAGCGCGGCGGAACTGCGGCGGGAACAGAAACTTGACAGTCTGCAGGGCCGACCGCCTGGGCACCACCGTACCGCCCGGCCCGGGAACGCAATCCTCCTCCGCCGCGCGGATACAGGCCTCGACCCATTCGGGCACGTGGATCAGTTCGGCCAGCATGTTCTGGATGTGCAGGAACTGATCGACATTGGTCGAGCGCGCCATCGTAATCGCTAGGTCGCGCATGAACTCCGCCTTGGCGAGATCCTTGGTCGCGAACTGGTGCGAGGTGTGGGTGTGATCCTGCGAGTTATGCAGCGCACTGTTATAGGCCTCGATGTCACGATAGATGAACACCCGTTCCCACGGCACCAGCACGTTGTCGAACATCACCATACAGTCGCTGTCGTCGAACCGGTTGGACAGCGGATAATCCATCGGCGAACCGGCGTTCTGATGGACGACGGAGGGCCGCGCAATGAGCTTGAGGCCCGGCGTCGCGACCGGGATAACGAACCCGAACGCATGGTCCTTCGCCTCTTCCGTATCGCTCAGCGGATAGCTCGGCGCCGGCATCACCACGATGTCGTCGGCGATGGCCGCCAGTGTCGCCAGCATGCGTACCCCGTTAATGACAAAGCCCTTGTCGTTCTCCCCAACAATGCGGGCAGCGATATCCTTGACCTGTGCGTCGGGCGCCCGGGAGCGATCAACCTGCGGGCTGACCAGCGCATGGGTCGTGGCGATGTCGGTTTCCCGGGCGTATTCGTAATAGGCGACGACATTCTTGCCGAACTGGCTGTCGGCGGTTTCGAACGCCTCGGGCGCGGCGCCATAGGCCGACAGCATCACATTCATGAAATCCGGGCTGCGGCCGAACATGCCGCAGGTATGATCGCTCCAGATCTTGAACATGTTGCGCCGCGCCCGAAGGTCTTCGGTCGAGCGCGGCTGAATGAAACTGAGCCCGACGCGGTCGCCGCTGGTCGGCGAGATGTAGGTCATCCGGTCGATCAGGTCGGGCCGGTTCTGCAGGTCGTAAAGCTCCGCCTGGGTTCGCGCGCCTCCGGCAAAGCGCGGGTCGGTCGTAACGTCGGCGACGCGCTCGCCGTCGCACCAGACCTCGCGCCCGTCGTCCCTTAGCCGCTCAAGATAATCCGCACCTGTTCTGATACCCATCGTCTGCCCCGGACTGCTATTTCGCTTCTTTTCCGTTTTATTCTGACACGCGGTGCGCCAAGATTCGAGGGTGACCCACTGGCAAAGGAACACCTATGCGAAAACCGGCGGCAGGACTTCTTCAGATTGTTTTTCTTCTGATTTCACCGCCGGTGGCTGCCGACGATCTCTACCGCTACACAGCGCCGAATTTCGATGGCATCGGCAAATTCTATATGGGCCGGGAGATTTCCCATGTCATGGGCCATCAGGGCGCGGCCTGGCTGGAACGGCCCGAGCGCGTCCGCGAGGAACGGATCGATCTCTTAATCGAGAAACTGCCGGTAAACCCCGACTCGGTGGTTGCGGATATCGGTGCGGGAACCGGCCTCTTTTCCTTCGCCGTCGCGAAGCGCGCGCCTTCCGGAAAGGTTCTCGCCGTCGATATCCAGCCCGAAATGCTGGAAATCATGGCGCGCCGGAAGAAAAAGACAGGCATCCGCAATGTCGAACCGGTGCTTGGGACGATCGAGAATCCCAACCTGCCGAAGGGGGCGCTGGACCTGATCTTCATCGTCGATGCCTATCACGAGTTCTCGCACCCGCACGAAATGGGAACCGCGATGGCGGCGGCGTTGAAGCCGGGCGGCAAGCTGATACTGATCGAATACCGGGCGGAAGACCGCAGCGTACCGATCAAACGGCTACACAAGATGACCGAGGCGCAGGCGAAAAAGGAAATGTCAGCGCTGGGCCTGCGCTGGGTGGAGACCGCCGACTTCCTGCCGCAGCAGCACTTTCTGGTGTTCGAGAAACCGTAAAGCGCTGGAAAATCAGCCCTTTCGCATGTTAGCCCGGCATTCGGCCAGCTTGCCGAGCACGTCGAACGCCTGTTCGACAAGCATGTAACAGGGCACCCCGCGCGGCTCGAGATAGTTCTTGGCGGCGACGTTGTGTTCATGCTCGCCCATGAAGGTCACGTACACCGGCTTCGATTTGTACTTCTTCGCCAGATCGACGATGAAATCGAAATCGGGCACACCGGTTTCCGTGGTCAGCATCATGATGACCACCACCGCATCGATATTGCGGTCGATAAGCACCGCCTCCAGCGCATCGCCATAGGCCGCCTCATACCCGTGCATCCCGACCGAGCCGAAAATATCGACCGGGTTGCGCATGCGGATAAAGGGCGGTGCGAGCTTCTGCAGCCGATCCCGCGTCCGTTCTTCGATATCGGGCACATCGAGACCGAGCGAACGGCAATGGTCCGTCAGACAGACCGTAAACGCGCCAGACGGCGACAGAAAAGACACCTTGTTTCCGCGCGGCAGCGGCATGGCGTCCAGTGCCTTGGCGACATGGAACAGTTCCGAATAGCGGTGCAGCCGCGTGACGCCGGACTGCGCAATAGCCCCGTCAACCACGCGCCCGTCGGCCGCCAGCGAGCCGGTATGCGCCATTGCCGCCTGCGCACCCTCTTCGGAAGCGCCGCCCTTCAGCAGGAAAACCGGCTTGTCGCGCGAAACCCGCCGTGCGACGCGCAGAAAGCGCGTCGGGTTCTTGATGTTTTCCAGATAGAGGAAAATCGACTTCGTTTCGCGATCTTCGCCGAAATATTCGAGCAGGTCGCACTCATCCAGGTCGGCCTTGTTGCCGAGCCCGCAGGAACGCGCGATGCCGTAATGCTCCGCCGAAAGAATATGGCGCAGCGAGATGCCACAGAAATTGCCGGTCTGGGTGATGTAGGAAACGGTGCCGCGACGAACCTCGCCCAGCGGGAAGAAACTGGAGGTATAGGCGCCGGGCACCGAGACATGGCCTGTCGTGTTGGGCCCGAGAACGCGGACTCCGGTTTCCTTAATTGCAGCGGCGAGTTCCGCCTGGAGTCCCTCGCCCATCTCATCGACCTCGGCGAAGCCGGACGCAGCCAGCACGATGGCCTTGACCCCCTTCGCCGCGAGCGCACGCACGGTCGCCGGCGTATGCGACGCCGGAAGCGTCACCACCGCCTGATCGATGCCGGCGGGCAGGTCGTCGATTGAAGCGCTGACCGGCAGCCCGTCGATTTCGCCGCCGCGCGGGTTCACCAGATGGATTTTTCCGGCGAATTTGTTATCCAGCATGTTGCGGATGACGACATTGCCGGGCTTGCCCGACGTTGCCGAAGCGCCGATCACTGCTACGCTTTTCGGCGCGAAGAACTTGTCGAGGATGTCAGCCATTGACCTGCTCAGGCGGTTTCGTCGGTGAGCACAATCAGCCCATCGACCGCCACCGGCCTGTCGCCGCGTACGATCAACGGATTGATGTCGATCTCCGCGATTTCAGGATGGTCCAGCGCGATCTGCCCGACCGCCATCAGCGCAGTCGCCAGCAAGTCCTGGTCGACCCTGGGCATGCCGCGCACCTGGCCGAGAATTTTGTGAGCCCTTATGCCTCGCATCATGTCGCGCGCGTCGCGTTTCCGGAGGGGGGCGACGCGGAACACCACGTCCTGCAAAATCTCGGTGAAGATGCCGCCGAGCCCGAATGCCACCGACGGGCCGAAGCTGGGGTCGCGATGCATGCCGATCATGATCTCGCGCGCGCCCGACACCATCTCCTGCACCAGATAAGCGCCGTCATAATCCTTGCCCGCACGTTTCGAAATGTCTGAAAACGCGTCGTTCAGGGCGCTTTGCGACGCCAGGTTGACTGCAATCAGCCCCTTCTCGGTCTTGTGCGCCTCGTCCGCCGAGCAGGCCTTGAGCACCACTGGATAGCCGATTTTCTTCGCCGCGGCGCGCGCCGCCGATTGCGACGTCACCAGCGCTTCCTTGCTGACCGGAATGCCGTATGCCGCGAGAATCCGCTTGCTGTCGTATTCCGACAGTGTCTTTTGGCCTTTTTTCCGGGCCGCGGCGAGGATTGTCTGGGTACGGGTCGCCATCGCAGATCAGCCCCGCCCGGTGGTCAGCACCAGCTTGCCCGGGCTCTTGGTTTCCTTGAACTGCGCCAGCGCCTGCTGGAAATCCTCCAGCGGATAGGTCGCCTCGATGCGGGGCTTGATCTTGCCCTCGCTATAGAGATTCAGAATGTCGGCAGAGGCGCGCTCGATGACTTCCGGCTTGAAGCGGAAATGGAGGTCCAGCGCCATGCCGGCAAGCGTCAGGTTCTTGACGTTGAAATAGTTGGGGCGCGCGGTCGGAATGCCGGCAACGAAGCCGATGCAGACGATGCGCCCGGCAAACGCCATGGCCCGCAGGGCGGCGGTGAAAATGTCTCCCCCCAGCGGGTCGAGCACGATATCGACGCCTTCCTTGCCGACCGCCTCGAACACCTGAGACCTCAGCCCTTCGCCTATGTCGTCGACCGACAGGTCGATCACCGCGTCCGCACCGTTTTCCAGTACGATCTTTCCGCGTTCCTCGGACGTGCTGGCGCCGACGACCGTTGCCCCATGCGCCTTGGCGATCTGCACCGCGGCCAGCCCGACACCGCCGGACGCCCCCAGCACCAGCACCTTCTCGCCGGGCTGGTAGGCGCCGCGCACCATCAGCGCGACCCAGGCGGTCAGATAAACAGTCAGCATGCCCGCCGCCGTCGCAAAGTCGATCGCATCCGGTAGCTTGAAACAGCGCGCTTCCGGCGCGATGCACTGTTCCGCGTAACCGCCGAAGGTCACCAGCGCCATCACCTGGTCGCCCGGCTTGACCGCGGTCACACCCTCGCCCACTGCCGAAACGACGCCGGCAACGTCGCGACCGGGCGAAAACGGCCGTTCGGGCTTGGTCTGGTATAGTCCCTGCATCATCAGCGTATCGGGAAAATTGATGCCGATAGCATGAACATCAATCAGCACTTCGCCCTTGCCGGGAACGGGCGCATCGACCTCTTCCAGTTTCAGGTTTTCGATTGGGCCGAACTCGTGAATAACGACTGCGCGCATAGGGATTTCCTCGATCGAACTTGAATGCGCGCGGACCCTACCACTAGCCCTTGGCGGGATCAAAGCTTCTCCCTGATATGCTTGCACCGATGACGTATTGGCGGCACTCGGCTATACTGCCAAACACGAACAGACCTCTCGAATACGCCAGTGGAGTGCGAAAGAGCCGTCATGCGCAAATATCTTCATATCGATCTCAATGACCGTTCCATTAGAACCGAAGAACTTGAGGGCGAGGCCCTGGTCCGCGCCGGACGGCACCTGATCGCAAAGACGCTGCTGGAAAAGGGCGCGGCGACTGTCGACCCGCTTGGACCTGACAATCCGCTGATTTTCTCTGCCGGCCCGTTCGCCGGATCGAATTTCTCCAACGCCAACCGGCTGAGCGTCGGCTGCAAGAGCCCGCTGACCGGCGGCGTCAAGGAAGCCAATTCCGGCGGCACGTTCGCCTTCGCGCTGGGCCAGCTGGAGATCGCCGGGTTCAATCTCTACGGCGCTTCCGACGACTGGGTCGTGATCCGCATCCCGAAGGAAGGCGACATCACGTTCGAGGACGCAACGCCCTATCTCGGCCAGAGCGTCACGGAAACCGCCGACGCCCTGTTCGAAAAATACGGCGACAAGATCAGTCTCGGTATCTGCGGTCCCGTGGGCGAGTATCTGGGCCTCGTCGCCGGCATTTCCTTCACCGATCCGGAAGGCCGCCCGACCCGCATCGCGGCGCGCGGAGGCGTGGGCGCAGTAATGGGCTCCAAGAAGGTTAAGGCCATCGTCGTCGACAAGGACAAGATGCCGAGCTTCCACGACCGCAAGAGCCTGATGGGCTCGGTCAAGGATTACGGCAAGATGCTGGACGCCGACGGCGCCATCAAGGCGTTCCGCGATCTCGGCACCGCCATGGTCGGCGACTTTACCAACACGGTCGGCGGCATGCCGACGCGGAACTTTTCCGCCGGACAGCTGGTCAATCCGAAGGAAACCACGTTCCGGCTCGGCGGCGATCATATCCGCCAGCAGAACCTGGAACGCGGCGGCGAAACGACCCACGCCTGCATGCCGGGCTGCCAGATCCGCTGCAGCAACATCTATGCGGACAAGGACGGCAAGGAGATGGTGTCGCCTCTGGAATACGAGACGCTCGGTCTCGTCGGCACCAATTGCGGCCTCGAAGATCCCGACCATGTCGCCTATCTCAATAACATCGCCAATGATCTCGGTATCGACTCGATCGAGCTGGGCGCGACGCTTGGCGTGCTGATGGAAGCCGGCGAAGGCGAGTTCGGCGATCACGAATTCATGGCGCAAGCATTGGCGGACATGCGTGCCGGGAACGAGCGCGGCAGGCTGCTGGCGGAGGGCACTGCCCGTGTCGGCGAGCATTACGGCGTCAGACGCGTCCCTGTCATCAAGAAGCAGGGCATCAGCGCCTACGACCCGCGCGTGATCGAAGTGACCGGTATTTCCATGATGGTCACCGCCCAGGGCGCGGACCACACGACCGGCAACATTCCGGGCCACAAGTGCGACGGCGTCTCGACCGAGGAACTGGCCGAGGTCAGCCTCGATATCCAGGTTCTGTGCGCGGCCGCGGACTCGCTCGGCATCTGCGTGTTCGGCCGCTCGGTCACCAACCCCAACACCGGGTTCATCGTCGATGCGCTCAACAAGGCGTGCGGCACCGATCTGGATGAAGGCTTCTTCCGCCGGCTCGGCATGGAGACGCTCAATGACGAGTGGGAATTCAACAGACAGGCCGGCTTCACCGAGGAAGACGACGAGCTGCCCGACTTCTTCTACGATGAGGAACTGCCTCCCTCGAACAAGAAGGCCCGCCACCGCGCCGCCTCGGTCAACAAGGCAATGCGCGAACTGATCGCACAGGGGGCGGCGCTTTAGCCAGTCACCTCAAGATGCCCGGCCATCGGCGTGAAGCGCACTTGGGCCCGGGCATGACGACAATTTTTTGAACACGTCATCGCCGGGCTTGACCCGGCGATCTTGTGCCGCGTCCAACTCCAACCCTACCCCGCCATCAGCCGCTTCCACGCGGCGTATTGCGCGCGCTGGGGGGTCTCCACCGTGCCGCGGTTCAGGTGATCGCCGTGATTGTCGGTGACGTCGGTATCCTCTCCGCGGGCGAACCACACCCATTCTGAATTATCGGCGGCGACCCCATCCTGACAGCGGCGGAAATTTTCCAGATCGTCGGTCTGGATCAGCGAAGCGGCGCTGTGCGTCACGTTGAGTCCCTTGACGATATCGCGGTTCATTTCATCCGGCGCCCCGTCGAGCAGAACCGGGTAGACATTGACCTCCGTCCGGTCGACGGAAAGCGGGATGATCACGCGGATATGCTGGTTGAGCGCCTGCAGCGACATGTTGGGGAAATAGGCCGTGTTGTGGCGCCTCGGCTGCAGCACCTCGGCGAGACGCTCGGACGTATGTATTTCCGAAAGCAGCCGGACATATTCCTCGTAGACCGGGTCGTCGCGCTTGCCGTCGGCGACCGGCTGGTGCCCGGTGAAGCTGTGGCCATGCTGTGCCGACGCCCAGGCTTCGCGCTGTTCCCAGCGGGCGGCCGCTGCGCCTGAATCGCCGATGGTGGAGCCGGATTCGTCGCCCAGACGGCGGGCGAACTGGCGACCGTCCTGACGCAACGTCGATTCGTGGCTGAACGGCACGTGATACATATCGACCGTGTTTTCGAGCTGGAGTTTCCAGTTGCCGCGAAAGATGTAGCGATGCACCCCCGCGCCAAGCGAGATGGTGCCAGCGGGCGCGCGGTCGGTGACATCGTCGATGCTCGACATGGCCGTCCCGAGCCAGTCGGCCAGCGTCGGGCCGTCTTCGGCGAGGCTCGCGAACACGAAGCCGCGATAGGTCTCGACGCGCGGCAGACGCCGCATGCCGAGCGCCGGGTCCGACAGATCGATCTTCTCGCCATAGCCGCGCGGCATGGCGATGCCGTCGACCTCGCCGTTGGTCCTGAAGGTCCAGCCGTGATAGGCGCAGCGGAAATGCTCGACATGGCCTTTCGCCAGCGGGCAGACGACGGCGCCGCGATGGCCGCAGCTATTATGGATGACGTAAATTTCGCCATCGTCATGGCGGCTCATGACGACAGGCTTGCGCCCGATGGTGCGGGTCGCGTAGTCGCCGGGCTGCGGCACCTCGCTGGCATGGCCGACATAGATCCAGGCGCGGTGGAAGATGCGCTCCATCTCCAGATCGAATATCCCGGGATCGTCGTATACCGACCGGTGCACCCGGTTATGCGCGATCAGCGACTCGATGTCGTACCCAGTGCCGTCCATAGCTTGCTTTCACCCTTGCCCTTACCCCTGCGCGGCGGATTTGCGGAATAATTCTCCGCGATTTCACCGGCAGTGTCATCTTCCGGCTTCGTTCGCTCCGCCATATGGCTATTGCGTGGAATGGGATAGACTGCCCGTCGCACCATGACAGACGCTCCCCAAACCACGGCATCGCCGACCGACGAAGAGAAAATTCCGCTGAAGACGGAACTCGCCGTCTATGGCGTCGGCACGTTCAGCACCACGGCGCATTTCATGCTGATGGTGATCATTCCGATCTGGGCGATCGAGAACATGTCGATCCCGCCCGGCGCGCTGCTGGGGTTCGTGCTCGGATGCCGGCCCTTGCTGTCGCTGTTCCTGTCGATCCACGCAGGCACGATGATGGACCGGATCGGCACGCGGAAAGTGCTGCTGTTCTTCGGCATCCTGTCGCTGACCACACCCTTCCTGTATCCCGCGCTGCCCTTTATCGGCGCGCTGATCGTGATCCAGCTTCTTTCCGGCCTGTGCGATTCCATTGGCTGGATGGGCGCGCAGACGCTGATCGGCCAGGTGCTGAAGGGCCGCACCAGCTATGCGGCAAGGCTGGGCGCGGTCATTCGCGTCGGTCATATCGGGGGGCCGCCGATTGTAGGGCTGGCGTGGGACTTCGCCGGCCCGTGGGTGGCCTTCGGCCTGGTCGGCGTCTGCGGCCTGCTGTTCCTGGTCTCCGTGCTGATGCTGCCCCAGACCGTAACGACTCCCCGGACCGATGGCGGCGACCGGGAAACTGACGGGCACGCACGCAGCGAAACGCCCAAACCGCGCCCCGGCTTCAGGATTCGCGACTTCATCCCGCACCCGGCGGATTACATCGCGTCCTTCAAGCTGATGGCCGCGCCGGCGGTCGCCATCACGGTGCTGATCGGGATGATGGTGCATATCGGCAACAATATTCAGAGCACCTTTTTCATCGTCTGGCTGCGCGACATCGTGGGCATCCCGGCGACGCTGATCGGCATCCTGATTTCGATCTCGTCCGCCGCCGCCGCCGCGGGTTCGCTCTGGGCGGTGCCGCTGCGCCGCCATTTCAAGCCCTACTGGCTGTTGTGGCTGTCGGTACTGATCGCCCTGATCGCGATCTCCGTCACGCCGCTGGTCGGCAGCGCGCCGGTCGTCGCCGCGGTCAACGGCTCACTTGGCTGGCTGGTTGAACTCACCCCGCTGATCGCCGCCTACATCGCCTTCTGCCTGATGTCCTGCGTGCGCTCGGCAGCCAACGGGGTACACCAGCCGCTGGTTATTACCCTGATGCTGCGCACCGTCGGCCCAAACGACAAGGGCAAGGCAATCGGGCTGCGCGGGACGATGAACCGCGTGACCTCAATGATCGGCCCGCTGACGCTGGGATGGCTGGCCGGTCTGATCGGACTCGAATACGGTTTCTATGTGGTGGGCATAATCGGCACCGTGCTTATGATGTGGATCGCATGGATGATGTTGCGCCACCCGGAAATCCATCAGCTGGGCGACGGGTCGGCCCAGAAGTAGGGGCGGAATCCGGACAGGTGCGCCCGGGATGACAGGCGGGACAACCATGTTGCGGGACTTCAACATTGCCGCATTCTGGAGCGGCATTACCGCATTCGTCTGGTACGCTTTCGGCACGGTGCCGCTGCATATCGCCGTTTCGGGGCAACTCGGGCTGACGACCGAACAGTCGTCCAGCTGGATGTTTATTGTATGGTTCACCGGGGCCATCGCCTCTATTGCGCTGAGCCTGCGCTATCGAATGCCGATCCCGATCACCTGGACGATCCCCGGCCTCGTCTATCTCGGCGCGCTGGCCGGACAGTACGGCTTCGCCGAAATGGTCGGCGCCAACCTGATGGCGGGAATACTGATCGTTCTGCTTGGCGCAATCGGCGTCGGCGAGCGGATCATGGCGTGGCTCCCGCTTCCCATCGTCATGGGCATGTTCGCCGGCAGCATCCTCGGTTACATGACGCGAATGATCGCCGCGACCGTCGAAGATGCCCTGGTCGCGGGAGCCACCGTCCTCGCCTTCCTGATCGGGCGGGCCATCGCCAGCCCCAGGGTCCCGCCGCTGGGCGTCGCGGTCGTCGCCGGGGGAATCGCGGCCTATGTCAGCGGCGGGCTGGGGAGCGCATCGGTCGCTTGGACGTTGCCCTCTGTCGCCATGCCGGACATCGCCTTCACGCTTTCCGCCTTCACCGGCATCACGGTTCCGATGATCGTCCTGGCCATGGGGCTGGGCAACGTGCAGGGGCTCGGATTCCTGCTGGCGCAGGGATACAGGGCGCCGGTTACACCGATCACGCTCGTTGTCGGCGTAAATTCGGTCGTCAACGCCCTGTTCGGCGGGCATGCGGCCATCGTCGCACGTACCGGCGTCGCGATCCTCGCCGCCCCCGATGCCGGGCCGGAGAAATCACGCTACTGGGCCAGCCTGATCGCGGCGACCCTCACGATCGCGCTGGCCTTCGCCGCCTCGCCGGTCATGTCGCTGATCGGGGTACTGCCGAAATCCTATATCTTCGCTCTGGCCGGTCTCGCTATCCTGTCCGCGTTGCAGGATGCTTTCGAGAAAGCCTTTGGCGATGGCCTCAGGTTCGGCGCGCTGATAGCCTTTGGGGTCGCCGTAACACCGTTCTCGATCTGGGGCATTTCATCGGCGTTCTGGGCCATTATCGCCGGGATTGGCGCATCCCTTTTTGTCGAGAGAGCGCAAATTCTGGCATTCTGGAAAGACAGCAACAGCGACAAGAAAACAGATTAAGGGAGAAAGCCGCATGAGACTGGAAAACAGGGCCGCCATCGTCACCGGCGCCGCGGGCGGCATCGGCCGCGCCATGGCGGAAGCATTCGCGGCGGAAGGCGCCAGCATACTCTGCGCCGATATCAACGAGGAAGAAGCGGCGGTTACGGCGAACACCATTAAATCTGCCGGCGGCAAGGCCCTCGCACGCCGTGTCGACGTCACGGACCCGGCGGATGCCGGGGCGATGGTCTCCGCCTGCGTCGCCGAATTCGGGCAGGTCGATATCATCGCCAATGTCGCGGGCACCGGTTTCCGCCACAGCTTTCTCGATGCGACGGCGGAGGATTTCGAGCGAGTCATGCGGGTGAACCTGATCGGCACGTTCAATACCGGCCAGGCGGCCGCGCGCGAGATGGCGAAGCGCGGCTACGGTCGGATCATCAACATCGCCTCAATCGCCGGCAACCGCGCGGGCGCGGGGCGCACCGCCTACGGCACATCGAAATCGGCGGTGATGGGGCTGACGCGGCAGGCGGCGCTGGAGCTCGGCCCGCTCGGCATCACGGTCAACGCGGTCGCCCCCGGCCCGGTGGATACGGACATGACCCGCGTCACCCATAACGAGGCGACGCGCGAGACCTACAAACGACTGATCCCGGCGGGCCGCTACGGCACGGTGGAGGAGATGGCCGACGCCGCCGTTTTCCTCGCCGGCGAACAGGCGGGCTATGTCAACGGGCTGATCCTGTTCGTCGACGGCGGCTACACCGCCGCCGGCATCTCAACCGATTTCGCCGGCTATATCGACCCGAAGACGAAGGGACGCCCGCTGGATTGAGTCGGCTTCGCTCTCCCTGTTCGCGAGAATTTCAGCTAGATTCGGTCTTCTTACGGTTGAAATTAGGAGGGATCATTGTCCAGAGGCCGAAACCTACTTGCCAGCCTGTGCCTTGGCGTCACCCTGACCTGTCCTGCGGCGCAGGCATCGGACTCCGGAACCCAGTTACCGCCTGCCGCATACAAACCGCTTCCGGTCGGCACGATGCTGGATTATCGCACCTGGACCTGCCGGGTAACGGCCACGGACGGATACGAAACCGTGTGCGCGGGCCGTGGCCGGGAGGAAGTCACGATTATCGGCAAACTGATCCCGGTGGGCGGCAGCACGCCCCAAGGATATGGAGGGATGTTTCGAGAAATTAATTGCTCGGGTGCCGGAGGCGTTTCCGGATTTGTTGAAATTGAAGGGTTTGACGTCGACAAGAAGAGCCGAAACCAGATCGCCGGTTTATGGCCACTTAAGGTGGGCAAAAGCGCTAAGATAGATCTGAAACTGGGTCGCGCATTCTTGCCAGTAGACGTCCGAATCGAGGTGACCGGTTACAAGGAAGTCGCAGTTGCGGGAAAACGGCATCACGCATACGAGATCGTCGCCAGAAGCGAACGCATTTCCTGCCCTCAGGAAATGGATGGCGGGCCGATCAATGATGACAGCGGTGGGTTCGTTCAGACCTGGTGGTACAGCCCGGCACTCAACGTAATCGTCGCATCAGAGCGGCGCTGGGAACTGATGAACACCGAATCGTTCGAACTCTGGAAAATCGATCTGCCGTGAATATTCGTTCCGGACCCGGCCTTGACGCCGTCTCCTACCGCTTCGCACACTCAACAGATAACTCACACAGGGAGCCTTCCATGCTGATCGACATCTATACCCACATTTTCCCCGGCGATTTCTTCGCGCAGATGTCGAAGGCGGTGCCGCGGCTGGAGAATATCGGCAAGCGCGTGGCGGTGGTGAAGCCGGTGTCGGACCTCGACGAGCGGTTGCGCCCGCTGGATTGAGGCGACCGGTCAGGCTGCCTTGCGCCGCCGTGCGTAGCCGAGCCCGATCAGACCAAGACCGAATACCACCAGGGACCCCGGCTCCGGAATGGTGGATTCCGCCGAAAAGAACAGGAACACCTCGTTGAGGTCGCCGCCACTATTGGATTCGCGAATTTCGACCCGATCGAACAGGGTTGTGCTGACAAAGCCAATAAACTCCGCCGCATTAATCGAGGCTGTCACGAAACTCGTGCTGCCCACATTTGTGGCGCCGTTGAAAAAATCCAGATTGAAGGTGCTGGTGCCGCCCTGATCGACATAGTTCATCGCGAAGGCATTCTGCTGCGACGAAAAAATAAGATCGAAATTTTCGTCGCCGTTCTTGAGGTATTCAACGCCGGCCAGCAGCGGCTCCACTTCCGTGAATTTGTGGCTCTGATCAAGTGTTCCGGTCAGATTGTCGACCTGCAGGTTACCGCTGAAGCTGACAAGATTGACGGTCTGAAATAAACCAGCGGAAAGATCCGCAAAATTTTCCTGGGTGAGCGCGAAATCGGCGGTGTCGGTCGATGTTATGATCACTGCCGACGCATTAGAGACGCCCAGACCGAAAAAAAGGACAGTAAGAACTTTCAAGAGTTTTGGCACAAGAATTCCCCTCAAATAATATTTGCCATGAATCAATAACGGCCCGCCTATGCGAGCCGCCATGCGGGCATTCTACCCCCCCAAATTGTAGTCAACCGAGCCCCCGGCGGGGAAACCGGCTGCCGTAACCTTGACGTCACCTGCCCCGGCTTCGCACACTGACGCCATACCAACCCCAATGCGGAGCCTGCCATGCTGATCGACATCTACACCCATATTTTCCCCGGCGATTTCTTCGCGCAGATGTCGAAGGCGGCGCCGCGGCTGGAGAATATCGGCAAGCGCATGGCGGCGGTGAAGCCGGTGTCGGACCTCGACGAACGGTTCCGGCTGATGGATGCGTTCGGCGATTACCGGCAGCTGATCTCGCTCCCCAACCCGCCGCTGGAAGACATCATGGACGCCGAAACGGGCACGCAGCTGGCGCGGGTCGCCAATGACGCGATGGCGGAGACCTGTGCGAAGCACCCGGACCGCTTCGTCGGCTACGCCGCGGCGCTCTGCATGACCGACATGGACAGCGCGATGAAAGAGCTGCACCGCGCGGTGGGCGAGCTGGGCGCGAAGGGCGTGCAGATTTTCACCAACATCAATGGCGAGCCGCTGGATCAGGACAAGTTCGAGCCGCTGTTCGCGGCGATGGCGGAATACGATCTGCCGATCTGGATGCATCCGGCGCGCGGCGCGGAGATGAGCGATTACTGGTCGGAAGAGCGCGGGCGCTACGAGATGTGGTGGTGCTTCGGCTGGCCGTATGAGACCTCAATCGCCATGACGCGGCTGGTTTACTGGGGGCTCTACGACCGCTATCCGGACCTCAAGATCATCACTCACCACATGGGCGGCATGATCCCCTATTTCGACGGGCGCGTCGGACCGGGCATGGACGTGCTGGGCGCCCGCACGACTGACGAGGACTATTCGGAAGTGTTCTCGAAGCTGAAGAAGCCGCACGCGGAGTACTTCAAAAACTTCTACGCCGACACCGCCATGTTCGGCGCGACGCTCGGCATCGAATGCGGGCTGAAATATTTCGGGCTGGACCATGTCGTGTTTTCGACCGACTTCCCCTTCGCTCCCACCGCCCAGACCATCGAGGCCATCAACGGGATGGGGTTCGAGCGCAGCGAACTGGAAACGCTGTGCCAGGGCAACGCGGAACGGCTGATGAAGCTGTAGGGGATGCTTCGAGACGCGGCGTCCCGCCGCTCCTCAGCATGAGGAGAAATATTTTTATGAGAAGTCCTCATCCTGAGGAGTGAGCGGCAGCGAACGTCTCGAAGGACGAGGTCCTTATCTCACGCCAAGGTCAGACCGCCATCGACGTGAATGGTCTGACCGGTAATGAAGGATGCACCGTCCGACAGCAGGAAGGCGATCAGACCGGCCGAATCCTCCGGCGTACCGATGCGGCCCATCGGCGATTTCGCCGCCGCAGCCGCCCAGGCGTCGTCGGACAGGGCCGAATGGCCGGTCGCGTCCTTCTTCGTGTAGCCCGGCGCGATGCAGTTGACCGTGGCGCCGGAGGGCGCGAGCTGCACCGCCAGCGTCTTCGCCAGCGCCTCGATCGCCGCCTTGGCCGCGGCGGTCACCGGGAACAGCCCGTCGGCGGCGTAGACATGGGCGACGAAGGACGACACCGCCACCACGCGACCGCAGGACGATGTCTCCAGATGCGGCATCGCCGCGGTAATCAGGCGAAAAAACGCCTCGATCATGCCGTGCTCGGCCCTGACCAGCGCATCGATCCCGACCTCGCCGAGATTCCGGCGGTCGGCGAACCCGGCATTGGCGACGATCTGGTCCAGCCGTCCGAATTTTTCGACCGAAGCCGCGACCAGCCGCTCCGGCGTTTCCGCCTCCACCAGATCGCCAAGGATTGTTTCGGCCTGCGCCCCCGCCTCGCGCGCGGACGCAGCCACGGAATCCAGCCCCTCCCGGTTGCCACGCGAATGCAGCAGCAGCGAGACGCCCGGCCCGGCGATTTTGCGAGCGGTAGCCGCGCCGATCCCGCTCGCCGCGCCGGTGATCAGGACAACCCTGTCAGTCATAGTGAGAAAAAATCAGAGCTCGTGCGAGCCGTCGCACATCGGCGCGTTGCCGGTCCGCTTGCAGCCGCAGAACGAGACCTTGCGGTCGCGCGTCGCCACATACTGCACCGGCGACAGGCCGGTCCCCTTGTGCGAACCGTCGCAGAACGGCTGATCGGCGCTGCGTCCACAGGCGCACCACCAGTATTCCTTATCCTTCTCGACTTCGCGCGTGTAGTAGAGGGTCACGGTTTCTCCTTTCTTTTCAGACTGTTAACCCGGAAATGGTGCCCGCTGCCGGACTCGAACCGGCACGCCCTTTCGGACAACGGATTTTAAGTCCGTTGCGTCTACCAATTCCGCCAAGCGGGCACTTGACCGGCGCGGACAGACCCTAGACCAAATTCTGGTGCGTTGGAATTGCCGGAATGGCGAGTCTACGTCGCAGCGTCGCCAACAGAACGGGGTGCCAGCCCGGGCGCAAGCATGGGCTCGGGAGCGGCTTCCGGCAAATCGTCGAGCGCCGGGTGGCGCAGGCCCCGCGACGGGGTACGGATGATATCGGCGGAGGCGGCGAGCATCCGGCGGCGCTTCCAGGTAAACAGGCCCGACAGATTGTCCATGATGGTCGCGAGTTCTTCGTAGGAATGGGTGCGGCACATGAGGCGTCTCCTTCTACGGTCTCAGAACCGAAATCCTAGCGCCGGAGCGTTCCTCATACAATCGACGGTTACGCGTCCCTTCCGTTCGCTCCTTCATCCGGCGGGGCCTCGACCGCCTCGGCGACCGATTCCTGCCGCCGCACGAACCAGACCCAGGCGACGATGCAGATCGCCGCGCCCGTCGCCGTCGCGACGCGGATCGAGACCAGATCGGCCAGCGCCCCCATCGCCAGCGCGCCGACCGCCGGGCCGCCCCGGTGGATCACGCCGTAAAAGCTCATCACCCGACCGCGCATGCCGCCATCGACCGAATGCTGCATCAGCGTCTGGGTGCCCGTTGCGCCGATTACCCCCGCCGCGCCCAGCAGCGCGATGCTGGCCAGCGCGAAGGGAAACCAGTCGGTCGCGACGAAGGCACCGACAGCGATGCCGATGGCGAGCGTCGAGGCGGCGACCGCTTTCGTCAGCCCCGTCACATGCCTCCGGTTGGCAAGCCAGACCGCCGCGAAAACTGCGCCGATCCCCGCGGCCGCGGTCAGCTCCGCCAGCCCCTGCGCGCCGCGCGCGAAAATTTCGTCGGCGAATTCGGGCAGCAGTTCGAGCAGAGCCTTGCCGCCCGCCGCGAACGCCACCAGCATCACCAGCAACGGGCCTATGCCCTTGTGACGCCTGGCATAGGCCAGCCCGTCGAACGACTGGCGCAGTGCACTGCCCCTGCCCTTGCGGCTTTCCTCGGTCCGGATCTGGCGGATCATCAGCAGCGTCGCAATGAAACCGATATAGGTCAGCCCGTTGAACAGGAACGCCTCGCCCACGCCCCATGTCGCCATGATGACGCCGGCGATCCCCGGCCCGGCGATGCGGGCGAGATTGTAGATGATCGAGTTGACCGCGATTGCCGGCGGCATGAAACGCCGTTCGACCAGGTTGGGCACCATGGCAAGCCTGGCCGCTGTGTTGAACGACCATACCGTGCCGAGAAACAGGGTCAGCCCGATCAGCCACCAGATATCGTCGGGCTCGGTCATGTGACCTGCCATCACCAGCCAGCCGAGCGCCAGCGCCTGCACCATGCCGAGCGACTGGCTGATAATCGTAATGATGCGGCGGTCGTATCGGTCGGCGATGACGCCGGCATAGGCCGTCAGCACGATGGTCGGCGCGAGGTCGCAGAACGCCACGGCGCCGACCCAGAAGCTCGATCCGGTCAGTTGCCAGGCGAGCCAGGCCGCGGCCAGCCTGTGCGCCCACATGCCGAACAGCGAGATTATGCTGCCGAGCGTGTAGAGCCCGTAATCCCATTGCAGGCAGACTTCGATCGCGGGCGAGGCGGTGCGCCATCCGGCCATGTCCCGCCGCCTCCGCTACCTGGGGGGATTTTCGAGCGCCGGCCTCATGGTGCGGAAGCGCGGCAGGGTGAGGACGAGCCCGCCAAGGCAGAACAGCCCGGCGACGGCGATGATGGCGATCCTCAGACCGAAGATCTCCGCAAGCCCACCGACCGCCAGCGCGCCAAGCGCGGGCGAGCCCCGGTGGAGAACGCCGTAGAGGCTCATCACCCGCCCCCGAATACTGCCGTCGACCGCGTTCTGCATCAGCGTCTGACATCCGGTGCCGCTGATCGTCACCGCCGCGCCGGCAATGGCGACGCCGGTCAGACCGACCCAGAAGATGTCGGTCGCCGAGACCAGCGCGATGCCGCAGCAGCCGATCGCCATCGACGACAGCGTGATGCGGGTCAGCCCCTGCGCCGTGCCGCGCGCCGCGATCCAGACCGCCGCCACGACCGCGCCGCAGCCGCCGGCAGCCGCCAGCGCGGCAAACCCGTCGACACCGGCTTTGAACACCTCGTCCGACAGCGCCGGCAGCATTTCGAGAAACGGCTTCACGCCGACCGCCACGGAGGTCAGCACCAGCATGATAGGGCCGATCCCGGGATGCGCCGCAGCATAGCGCATCCCGTCATAGGTCTGGCGCAATACGTGGTCGCGGGAGCGTTTCGAGGTCTCTACCCGCAGGATCCGCACCTTCAGCAGACAGGCGACGAAGACGGCGAAACACAGGCCACAGATGATAAACGCGCCGCCGACATCGCTCAGCGCGATAATCGAGGCGGCAATCATCGGTCCCACCACGCGGCAGGCGTTGAAGATGGCGGAATCGTTCGCGAGCGCAGCCGGCACATATTGCGGTTCCATCAGGACAGGCACCAGTGCGAGCCGCGCCGCCGTGGTGAACGCCATGATGATTCCCAGCGTCACCGAGAGCGCAAACAGCACCCAGATATTGAGCAGCCCGGCGTAGAACAGGGCGGCGAGGGCGAACGACACCAGCCCCGCAAGAGCCTGGCTGATGCGCGACATGGCGAGCCGGTCGCCGCGGTCCGCCAGCACGCCGGCGATAGGGGTAATGACAACGGTGGGGAACAGATCGGCAAAGGCGATCAGCCCGAGCCAGAGTTCCGAATGGGTCAGATCCCAGGCGAGCCAGCCGACCGCGATGCGCTGCGCCCACAACCCGACCAGCGATACTGTCGCGCCGCCCATATACCAGGCGAAATTCCGCTGTTTCCACGCGTCGATGACATTGCTGAAGGAAGCCGAACTCGCCATGAAATAATACCTAAATCATGATCCGCTTACGCGGAATCGCGCATCGGACGACTGGGGCCGCTCCCCCACCCGGCCACCCATCAGGATACTCTCGTGGGTGGCCGGGTGGGGGAGCGGGCTGGTACCGTCAATACAATACCGCACCAGGCCTATTTGCCCAGCCGGCCGGTTTCGAGCGCCGGGATCATCTTCGCCCGCCGTGGCCGCAGCCAGACCCAGGCGACCAGGCAGATACAGCCTCCTCCCGCCAGCGCGGCGGGAAATCCGACGAATTCGGCTGCCGAGCCGATCGCGAGCGCCCCCAGCGCGGGTCCGCCGCGAAAGATCATGCCGTAAAGGCTCATCACCCGGCCGCGCATCGCGCCCTCGACCGCGTTCTGCATCAGGACCTGCGTCCCGGTCCCGCCGATCACGATGATCGCCCCCATGAAGACCGCGACGACCAGGCCGAACGCGTAATGGGTGGTTACCAGAAACCCGAACGCGCCGAGCCCGCCAAGCGCCAGGACGGTAAACAGGATGCGGGTCAGCCCGACTGCGGACGGGCGCTGCGCCAGCCAGAACGACGCCGCCGTCGCGCCGGCCGCCGACGACGACATCAGCCAGCCGAGATCGGTCGCCCCTCCGGCATAGACTTCGCCCGTGACGCCCGGCAACAGCTCGAGCAGCGGCTTGACCCCCACTGCAATGGCGGTCACCAGGATCAGAACGGGCCCAAGACCGTCGTGATTAGCGGCATGCCGCATGCCCTCGGTCGCCTGCATCAGCAGGTTACCGCTGCCGCGCCTCCCGCTGCGCTCGTCGCGGATCATCCGCACTTTCAGCAGGCAGGCGAGAAACACCAAAAAGGTGACGCCGTTGATCAGGAACGACATGCCCGCGCCGTAGGCCGCAAACAGGAACCCCGCGATGGCGGGACCGATAAAGCGGGCGATGTTGAACATCGCCGAATCCATCGAGATTCCCGCCGGCACGATCTCCGGCTCCATCAGGTTGGGAACCATGGAAAGCCGCGCCGCCGTGTTGAACGCCCAGACGCAGCCTATGAAGAAATTCGCCCCGACCAGCACCCAGATGGTGATGTTGCCGGTCATCGCCAGCGCCGCCAGCGTAAAGGCCTGCAGCATCCCGAGCGACTGAGTCGTGAACATCATCCTGTGACGGTTCACCCGGTCTGCCATGACGCCGGCGAACGGCGTCAGGATCACGGTGGGGAACAGGTCGGCGAAAACGACAAAGCCGAGCCAGAATCCGGATTCGGTCAGTTCCCACGCCAGCCAGCCAACCGTGAGACGCTGCGCCCAGATTCCGATCAGGGCGACGGACGATCCCCAGATATACCAGCCGAAATTTCGGTGCCAGAGCGCGGCGCCAATGCGTTGCAGGCTGGACGATACCGCCATCCGTTACGCCGCCATCCTCCGCTTCACGCGGATTTGGGCTCCGGTTCCGCGGTGCTCTGCGCCTTTTCGGGGTCTTCCACCACCGGGTTGCCGCCGAGGTCGCGCATGCCCTGCATCACGTCGGCATGGGCGCGCTCCAGCCGGTCCTCGTCAGTTCCGCGCAGCACGATGGAAACCCTGAATCCGACGCCTTCGCGCATCTGCGGATAGGAGCCGATATCGATATCCCGGTAACGCGCCTGCACGCCGGCCAGCATGTCGGCGATGGTGCCCTCGCCCAGATCGATGGCGAGCCCCCGCGACTTCACCTTTTTCCCGCCTGTCAGATGCTGCTTCGCCTCGCCGAACATGGCCTGCATGATGCGCGGCACGCCAGCCATGACGAAGACGTTCTTCATCTTGTAGCCCGGGGCGACACTGATCACATTTTTCAGCAGAACGGCGCCCTGCGGGAAGGTCGCCATGCGAAGCCGGGCCTCGTTCATCTCCTCGCCGCGCGCCTCGACCCGTTCCGTCATCAGACGGACGGTATCGGGATCGCGGAACAGCCCCACGCCGAATGCTTCGGCGACGCATTCCGTGGTGATGTCGTCATGCGTCGGGCCGATGCCGCCGGTGGTGAACACATAATCGAACTCGGCCCGCGCACGATTGATGTGTTCGATGATGGTATCGCGAATATCGGGAATGACATGGGCCGCGCGAAGCTGGATCCCCATATCGTTGAGCCCCTTGGCGATAAAGGCGAGGTTTTTGTCCTGTGTGCGACCGGAAAGGATTTCATTGCCGATCAGCAGAAGGCACGCCGTAACGGTATTGTCGTCAGTCATGGATTGTAACCGGAAGTAGGATGGAACTTTTATAACCAAGAAACACGATTGCAGCCATAGCATTCCGTCGCAAAAAATGGGCGCCTAACGCTATGATAAGGAATGAAAAACCGAAACGAAGGAATCGAGGACGCGATGAGCAAGGGACATGAATTGCGCAAACTGATCGAGGCGGACGAAATTCTGATCTGTCCGGGCGTGTATGACGGCTACAGCGCGCGCCTGGCGGCGCAGAGCGGGTTCCGCACCGCGGTCGTGTCCGGCGCCGGCGTATCGGAATGCCACCTCGGCTGGGCCGACAAGGGAATCATGGGGTACGAGGAAAACGTGCGGGTGTGCCGGGCGCTCGCCGAATGTTCCGACGACCTGCTGCTCCAGGGCGATGCGGATACCGGCTACGGCAACGCGGTGAACGTGCATTTCGTGGTGCGCGGGTTCGAATCCGCGGGACTCGCGGCTGTAATGATCGAGGATCAGGTCTGGCCCAAGCGCTGCGGGCACCTTCAGGGCAAGTCCGTCATCCCGGCGGACGAGATGGTGGACAAGGTAAAAGCGGCGGTCGACGCGAGGCGCGATCCCGGTTTCGTCATCAAGGCGCGCACCGATGCAGCCGGTCCCATCGGGCTGCAGGAGGCCATCGACCGGCTGAACCTGTATGCCGAAGCGGGCGCCGACGTCCTGTTCGCCGACGCGCTGATGTCGGAAGAGGACATTATCGCGGTCGCGAAGTCAGTGCCGAAGCCGCTATCGGTCAATATGGGGCTCGGCCTGCTGTTCCGCGGCACGACGCCGCTGATCCACCCGAAGAGGCTGCAGGAAATCGGCGTCGCCATGGTCAGCTATCCGCGGCTTCTGTCTACCGGTGCGATGCGCGGCATGGCGAACGCGATGGACGCGTTTCAGGAAATGCTGGCCGGCGACGAGCCTGTATCGCGGCCAGACCTGCTGATGCCGTTCAAGGATCTCAATGCGCTGATGGGGATCGAAACGCTCGACGCGCTGGAAGACCGCTATGCGGCGGACCGGGCGGAAAACTGACCGGTTTCAGGCAACCCCGTCGGGGACGAACTCCGCATCCAGGTTGAAGGCGATCGAAATACGTTCTCCCTCTCCCCTGAACGGATTGACGAAATGGTTTAGCCAGCCGGGGAATATGAGGATCGTTCCCTCACGGGGTTCAACGGGCTCCTTGCCCCCATGAATGTTTCCTGGCCGGGGATCCTGAAACTCGATCCAGCCGTTATGGGCGGGCTCGGCCGTCGCCCTGCCAACGGAAACGTAGTAACACCCCGACCATACCGAACCGGGATGGTTATGGATGCGGTTGTAGCCGCCGTCCCTCAGGACATTGGCCCAAACGCCCCGATGAAACCTGACCTTGACCCGGCCGGTCATGCCCGCTGGCAGCATGGCTGCCGTCATATCCTGTCCGGCAAGCAGAAACGCTTCGCACAGCTGCTGTATTTCCGGGAAATCCCAGTCCATCAGGTCGGCGGAAGAATGCCAGCCGCCTACATTGCTGGCCGTTACGCCTGCCTCGCGCGCCTCGCGCTCCAGAACGATTTCCCGTATGCGTTCGTTATGAGGCGCAATGTCATCCAGCCGTCGTTCCATCAGAACGGTCGGAAAAATGCTTCGCAATCCGCGCTTGCCTTCGCGCAAGGCACACCCCCGATTGCCGGAAACTCAAGTTCCGTTGAGTCTGTCGTGAATAACAGTCACGATTTCGTGTGAAAGCGACTATAGCGCTGACGCAATCCATTGCAAGAATGTTGCCGGAGGCAGCGGCTATTGCCCGGGTCTGGTTATTTCGTAGGGTCTATTACCTTGCCGAAACGCCGCATTCATGGCATTCCACTCGGGATTTTCCACCGGCGCTCCGCCGGTTAGAGGCAACAACCACTCGGAAATATCGTTGATCACCATTCACAAAGCCGAAGATTACGAGGGCATGCGCAAAGCCGGGAAACTGGCCGCAGAGGTTCTCGACTTTATCGCCCCGCATGTCGTTCCCGGCGTCTCGACTGGCGAGCTGGATACGCTGTGCCACGATTTCATCGTCGAGCACGGTGCGATCCCGGCGCCGCTCAACTATCGCGGTTTCCCGAAATCGATCTGCACCTCGATCAATCACGTGGTGTGCCACGGTATTCCCGGCGAAAAAATCTTGCGCGACGGCGATATCGTGAATATCGACATCACCGTTATCCTCGACGGCTGGCACGGCGATACCAGCCGAATGTTTCCGGTCGGCAAGGTCGGTGTAAAAGCGACGCGCCTGATTGATGTCACCTACGAAGCGCTGATGCGCGGCATTGATGTGGTGCGGCCCGGCGCGACCGTCGGAGATATCGGTTATGCGATCCAGAGCTTCGTGGAAAAGCAGCGCTTTTCGGTCGTGCGCGATTTCTGCGGCCACGGGCTGGGGCGGATTTTCCATGCCCCGCCCAGCATCCTGCATTACGGCGAACCGGGAACCGGTCCCGAGCTGCGCGAAGGCATGTTCTTCACCATCGAACCGATGATCAACGCCGGCCGATACGAAACCAAAATTCTCGCCGACGGCTGGACCGCAGTGACCAAGGACCGGTCCCTGTCGGCGCAGTTCGAGCATTCGATCGGCGTCACCGCCGACGGGTACGAAAACTTCACCGTTTCTCCCGCCGGTCTGCACTGTCCGCCTTACAGCGACTGACAACCGGAAAATTTCCCGGCAGGATTGCGCGGTATGACATGGATGCCCGCATGACCGAGCAGAAACCCGCCCCGCATCATGGCCACCGAGACAGGCTCCGCAAACGCTTCCTCGAAGCGGGCCCGGGCGCGCTCGGCGACCACGAAATGCTGGAGCTGCTTCTGTTCCAGGCGCTTCCCCGGCGCGACACCAAACCCGTCGCCTACGCGCTGCTGGAGCGATTCGGCAGTTACGGCGCGGTCCTGCGGGCCGATCCTGCAGCGCTGATGCAGGTCAACGGAATCGGCGAGACTGGCGCCGTCATGCTGCGCGCCGTCGCCGATGCCGCCGAACGAATGGCGCGCCAGGAAGTCATGGGAAAACCGCTCCTGTCGTCATGGGAAGCGCTTCAGGACTATCTGACGATCGGGATGGCGCATCGCGATACGGAACGGTTTCGCGTCCTCTTTCTCGACGTAAAGAACCGCCTGATTCAGGACGAGGATCAACAGGAAGGCACCGTCAACCACACCCCCGTTTACCCGCGCGAAGTCATGCGACGAGCGCTGGAGCTGGGGGCGAGCGCAATCATCCTGGTTCACAACCACCCATCAGGAAATCCCGATCCGTCGCGCGCCGATATCGAGATGACGAAAACGATCCAGGAGGCCGGCGTGAAGATCGGCGTTACTCTGCACGATCATGTAATCGTTTCGCGCACCGGCACGCTGAGTTTCCGGGCGAAGGGGCTGCTGTAGCCGATAACAACAGAAGCCTAGATCCCCGCCACCGACATTATCTCCATGCCGCCGCTGTAGATCATGGACAGGGCGATATAACCGATCAGGGCAAGCCCGACATAGCCGATCCATTTATGATCGGCGAGCAGCCGGGCGATCAGGGTCGCACCGATCCCCATGAGGATCACCGAAAGGGCCAGTCCGATGACCAGCGCATTCGTATGCTCGTCCGCAGCGCCGGCGACGGCGAGGACATTGTCGAGCGACATGGAAATATCGGCGATCGCGACCTGGACGACCGCCTGCGTGAGGGTCTTTTCGGGCACTTTTGCGCCGGCCTCGGCGCCATTCTCGATCGCGTCGGCCGAACTGGCTTCATCCAGAAGGTCGGCGCCCGCGTCTTCCTCGTCTTGCCCGGTCAGATCGCGCCAAAGCTTCCAGCAGACCCAGAGGAGCAGAATGCCGCCGGCAAAGGTCAGCCCGATGATTCCGAGCAGCTCCATCGTCACCGCGGCGAATGTAATGCGCAGGACGACCGCCAGCAGAATGCCGTAGAAAATCACCTTGCGGCGCAGTTCGCGCGCCACGGTCGCCGCCGCCATGCCGACAACGATGGCATTATCGCCAGCGAGAACCAGGTCGATCATAATGACCTGGAGGATCGCCACGGCCTCTGAATAAGTGAACTCGAACATGAACGCCGGTTCCAGGGACTAGCACTGAAAATGATCGCGACCGATAACGTACTTAAGGCAAAAGGTAAAAATAACAAACTGCCGCCGGATTCATCGACCCTACGGTATCGTATAGTGGAGAAGCATTCATTGGGCAGGACGACCGGACAATTTCGGAAGCATCGAATTCTGGGAGAACATTATGGTTAAACCGATCAGACGCGTTGTGACAGGTCACGACGAGAACGGGAAGGCTATCGTCGTCAGCGATGCCCCGGCGGAAAACGTGATCGTCACGGAACTGCGGCCGGGTGGGCGCACCAATCTCTGGCGTACCACCGACATGCCGGCCTGTTACGATGGCGACCGGGACGAAGCGGATGCGAAATTCAATACCGAGCCGGTGCCGAACGGCACCAATTTTCGGATCAACGAGTTTCCGCCCGAAGACCCGGACTTCATGGCCAAGGCCGATCCCAAGGCTGCCTTCGCGATCATGGGAGCGTCCCACAGGGTTGTCGAAGGTGCCCGTCACCCATTTATGCACAGAACCGACACTGTCGATTACGCCATCGTGCTGGAAGGCGAGATCGACATGCTGCTGGACGACGAGGATGTCCACCTTAAGGCCGGCGACGTCGTCATCCAGCGCGGCACCAATCACGCCTGGCGCAACCGATACGACAAGTTATGCCGCGTGGCGTTCATCCTGATCGATGGCGTGGACGCAGAAGGAAAGAAAAGGCCGTGACCGATCCGGATTCAGCCGCCGGAAGCTGGCGGGACTATTACGCAAAGACAGGCGCCCGGCCGCCGCGCGACACGCTGATCTATGCGCTCGACCGGTTTGATGAGGAGAATATTGCGCCGGAACGAAAACTCGCCGCCGATCTCGGTTGCGGCAACGGGCGGGACACGGTGGAAATCATCCGGCGGGGCTGGCAGGTGCTCGCCATCGATGCCGAGCAGGATGCGCTGGACGGGCTGCGCGAACGGCGGGAAGTCCGCGAACACCTGCAGAACGACGAGCAACTCGAAACGGCGACCGCGCGGTTCGAAACGGTCGAGCTGCCGGAACGGATGCTGGTTAACTCATCCTTCGCGTTGCCGCTCGTTGAGCCCGCCGATTTCCCCGACCTGTGGGACAGAATTCTGTCGTCACTGATGCCGGGCGGACGTGTGAGCTGCCAGCTTTACGGCGACCGGGACAGCTGGGTGGGCCGACCGGGCATGACGTTTTTCACCCGCGACGGCGTGGAGGCAATGCTGAACACGCTCGATGTCGAATATTTTCGCGAGGAAGAGGACGACAGCACGACCCCGCGCGGAACCGAGAAGCACTGGCACATCTTCCACATCGTCGCCCGCATGCCGGAGGTATGAACCGGATCAGCCCGCGGCAAAATACTCCGGGAACGCCTTCGCAAGGTTTTCCCGCACGCGCTCGCGGACCGGGCGGTCCGTTGGGGGTTTTTCAAACGTCTTACCGGTGACCTGCTCGAACAGGTGGATATAGCGGTTGCTGAATTCGATCAGCGTTTCCGGCGGAATGTCGGGAATGGGATCCTTGTAGGGATCACAGCGCGCGGCAACCCAGAGCCGCAGGAACTCCTTGTCGAGGCTCTCCGGTTCTTCTCCGCGCGCATGCCGCTCTGCATAGCTGGAAGCGATCCAGTAGCGGCTGGAATCAGGCGTGTGTACCTCGTCGGCCAGAGTAATCCGGCCTTCCTTATCCACCCCGAACTCGTACTTTGTATCGACCAGGATCAGCCCGTTCTTTGCTGCGATCTCCCGCCCGCGCGCAAACAGGGCGAGGCTGATACGGGCCAGCTCGTCCCAGCGTTCCTGGCTGAGCAGGCCGCGCCCGACGATTTCCGCCGGCGTGATCGGTTCATCGTGCTCGCCATGCGCCGCCTTCGTGGTGGGCGTCAGGATCGTTTCGGGCAGCCTGGCGTTCTTGATCAGCCCGTCCGGGAACTCAAGGCCATAGAGCGTGCGTTCGCCGCGCGCATACATCGGCCAGATCGAGGTATCGGTGGAACCTGTAATGTAGTCCCGCACGACCATTTCGACCGGCAGCATATCGAGCCGGCGTGCGACGACGACATTCGGGTCGGGATAGTCGATCACATGGTTGGGGCAGATATCCACTGTCTGCTCGAACCAGAAGCGCGCCGTCTCGTTCAGCACCTGCCCCTTGAACGGCACCGCCGCCAGCACCTTGTCGAACGCCGACTGCCGGTCGGTCGCGACCATCACGCGGCGCCCGTCCGGCAGGTCATAGGAATCGCGCACCTTGCCCTGATAGAAATCCGGCAGCTCGTCGAACCGTGCATCCGTCAGGCAGGCGGCGGCGATCTCTGCGGGGTCGGTCATGAAACTCGGCCTCTGGTTCAGCGGATAGCGAACTGCATTTCTTTTGTAATCCGTCGCGGTCGAATCGTTGACCGTCGCCGGAGCGGCCATTGTACGACAGGGAAATACCGGAAAGAATAGGAACCGTGACCATAGCGACCGGGGGGACGGCTCAATGCAGGAATTTCGGAAATCCATCGATGTCGGCGGAATCGAAACCGCCTATTACGAGAGGGGATCGGGTCCGATCCTCGTCCTGTTTCATGGCGGCAATTTCGGGTCGGGAGAACTCGCAGACTCGGCCCTCGACTGGTCACTCAATTTCGATGCCCTGGCGGAAAGGTACCATGTATTCGCCATCGACAAGATCGGTCAGGGCTATTCCGACTGCCCTAAATCCGATGAAGACTACACGATGGCCGCAACCGTCCGGCATGCCTGCAAGACGATGGACGAACTCGGGCTGAAGAACGTGCACGTCGCGGGACATTCGCGGGGCGGATACCTCGTTTGCCGGATGACCCAGAAACGCCCGGATCTGGTCGCCACCTGCACGATCATCGACAGCAATTCGGGAGCGCCGGGTATCGGGCTCAACGAGATCGTGCTGGCCAATCCACCGGGAGAGCCTCGCTCTGCGGAAACGCAACGCTGGATCGCCGAACATTACTCCTACAGTCCGGCGCACGTATCCGATGACTGGATCAATGCGATGGTCGAGATCGCAGAAAGACCGGCTTACATAGAGGCGTGGACAAAGATGGCGGTGGAAGGTCTCCGTACGACCCGGTTCATGCCAGGGCTCGCGCGCGACAAGATGGACATGTTCGCCTGGCTCCGCGACACCGGGATCAACCGCCCAACGCAACTGATCTGGGGCTATAACGACCCGACGGCGCCGGTTGATATGGGGCGCGCCCTGTTCGACCTGATCGCGGCTCGCGAACGGCGGGCGCAGTTCTCCGTGATCAACGAGGCGGGACATTTCAGCTACCGGGAACACCCGAGGGCATTCAACGCATTGCTGCATGCCTTTATCGAGGGCGTCAGCGGAACCGACTAAAAATTCGTCAGCTCCTTGACCGCCCCAGCATCCAGCGCCCGATCCGCCCCATCTCGTAATCCCGGTGCGGCATCCCCATGAGCTGCACGCCCATCGGCAGGGCGCGGTCTTCCAGGAGCGGCAGGCTCCAGGCCGGGGCGCCGAGGCAGGACGAGACGTCGCCGAACACCGAATCGCCGGTGTCGGGGTAATAGGGCGGCGCTGTCGGCGCACAGAGCGTAACGAACCCGTCGGCGTAATCCTCGAACCGGGCGAAATCGCGTCTGAGCCCGCCAAGCGCGGCAAGCGCACGGCGGTAATCGTCGAGCCCGATGGAATCCGCTTCCCCCAGCCGTTTGGCGAGATCGGCGGAAACGCCGTTTCCTTCCTTCTCGACGATGGCGACAGCCGGCCACTTGATCTCCCAGGCGGCAAGCGCGGAGCGGAAATCGGGGATCGTCGCCAGCGCCTCCTCGAACTTCTCCACCGCCGGTTCGTCTTTCCGCCCGACGATTTCGACGCCTTCGGATTGCAGGCTTTCCAGCCAGGTCTCGAACCGGTCCTTCGCCAGCGGCTGGGCGTTCCGCCAACCGGCGGTCTCCAGCCGTACGAGACGGGACGGTTTCACGGCGTCTTCCATCTCCGGCGGGCCGAACAGGCCTGGATAGCCGGGATCGCCACCTACCGTCGCCGCGATGTGGTGCGCCGTGATCCAGCAATCCTCAATGCCGCCAGCATGGACCCCAAGCACGCCGTAGGACGGTGAGCGCCACATCAGCCCTCCGCAATGCAGCGCGCCGAAGGTCGGTTTCAGCGCGACATTTGCGCAAAAACTTGCCGGCCGCAGAATCGACCCCCTGCCCTGACTCGCGGTCGCAACCGGCAGCATGGCGGCGCCGACCGCCGCGGCCGACCCGCTCGACGATGCGCCTGCCGTGCGCTCGGGATCGAACGGGTTTCGTGTCGGCGGCGGCGTGCCGGATCCGAGTTCCGGCACGGTTGTCTTGCCGACGATGACCGCGCCGCCTCGGCGTAGCGCCCAGACATGCGCGGAATCGAGATAATGCGTCCTGTCCTCGTAAAGCGGACTGCCGAGTCCGGTTGGGAGATCGCTGGTGCGGAACAGGTCCTTGATGCCCACCGGCATCCCGTCCACCGCCGACAGCGGCGCTCCATCGCGATATCGCGCCGACGCCTCATCCGCCATCGTGCGCGCCGCTTCCAGATCGATTGCGGCAAAGGCCCGGATTTCGGGCTCGCGGGCCTCGATGGTCTCGATGCAACGCTCCAGATAGTCACGCGGCGATTCCGTGCCGCTTCGAAAGGCCGCAACGGCGTCGTGAAACGTCAGCAGCCGGATTGTCTTCGGGTCGTAGGAAATGGTCTTGTCTCCGATTCGGTCGCTCCCCTACCCACAATACGCCGATCCTGCTAAACCGCGACCGACAATTCTATATGGATGGACCGATTTTCCGATGATTCCCCGCTATGCCCGCGCCCCGATGGTCGCCATCTGGGAACCCGAGAACAAATTCCGCATCTGGTTCGAGATCGAGGCCCATGCCTGTGACGCGCAGGCCGAGCTGGGCGTGATCCCGAAGGACGCCGCGAAAGCCGTCTGGGATCGCGGCAAGTGGGAGATCGACCGGATCGACGAGATCGAACGCGAGACCAAGCATGACGTCATCGCCTTCCTGACCAACCTCGCAGAGCATGTGGGCGACGAGGCCCGCTTCGTGCATCAGGGCATGACCTCGTCCGACGTGCTGGATACCTGCCTCGCGGTCCAGCTGTCCCAGGCCGCCGATATCCTGCTGGAAGACGTCGATGCGTTACTGGCAGCGCTGAAGAAACGCGCGCTGGAACACAAGGACACGATCTGCATCGGACGCAGCCACGGCATTCACGCGGAGCCGACGACATTCGGCGTCAAACTGGCCGGCCATTACGCCGAGTTCGCCCGCAACCGGGAACGTCTGGAAGCCGCGCGGGCGGAAATCGCAACCTGCGCGATCTCCGGCGCGGTCGGCACGTTCGCCAATATCGATCCGCGTGTCGAGGAACATGTCGCGGCAAAGATGGGGCTCACACCGGAACCGGTCTCGACCCAGGTCATCCCCCGCGACCGGCATGCGGCGTTTTTCGCCACGCTGGGCGTGGTCGCCAGCTCACTGGAACGACTGGCGGTGGAAATCCGCCACATGCAGCGCACGGAGCTGCGCGAGGCGGAAGAGTATTTCTCGCCTGGCCAGAAGGGCTCGTCGGCGATGCCGCACAAGCGCAACCCGGTGCTGACCGAAAACATCACAGGCCTGGCCCGGATCGTCCGCGCCGCCGTTACCCCGGCGATGGAGAACGTGGCGCTGTGGCACGAGCGCGACATCTCTCATAGCTCGGTCGAGCGCATGATCGGCCCTGACGCGACGGTAACGCTCGATTTCGCCCTGGCCCGCATGACCGGCGTGATCGAAAAGCTGCTGGTCTATCCCGACATGATGCAGCGCAATCTGGACTCGCTCGGCGGGCTGGTGTTCTCGCAGCGCGTGCTGCTGGCGCTTACCCAGGCAGGTATGAGCCGCGAGGCCTCATACGCCGCGGTTCAGCGCAACGCCATGAAAGTCTGGGAAGAGGGCGCCGATTTCCTGAGCGGACTGAAAGCGGACCCGGAAGTCTCCGCACAGATCGACGACGCCACGCTGACCGAAATGTTCGATCTCGGCTATCACACGAAGAACGTCGACCGGATTTTCGAGCGCGTCTTCGGCGAATCCTGACGCCAGCTTTCGCTTGCCGCATGGCGGTTTCCGTGGTTTTTTCTCGCCATCCGGCCGGGCGAACGGTCGGTTTTACCTCATCTGAAAGGACACAAACATGAACCGTATTGCAAAACACATGATCGGTCTCGGCGCGGCGGCGCTGGCGTTCGGCGCCACGACGACAGGCGCGTCGGCCGATGCCGTCGAGGAATTCTACAAGGGCAAGCAGCTCAAGATCGTCGTCGGCTACGGCCCGGGCGGCGGCTATGCGGTCTATTGCCGCCAGATCGTCAAATACCTGGCCAAGTACACGCCGGGCAACCCCAACGTCGTCTGCCAGTTCATGCCGGGCGGCGGCGGGCTGAAGGCCGCCAATTACATGTACAATGCCGGCCCGCGCGACGGCTCCACCGTCCAGATGATTTCCGACTATGTCGCGGTGGCCCAGCTCCTGCGGCCCAACAAGGTCAAGTACGACGCCCGTAACTTCAAATGGGTCGGCGTCATGGTTCCCGCCAACCCGGTCGTCATGGCCTGGCATACAGCCAAAGTAAAAAAATTCGACGACCTGTTTAAAGACGAACTCGTCATCGGCCTCACCGGCCCGCTGGCGCAGGGCGGGCTGAACACGGCGCTAATGAACACTTTCGTGGGCACCAAGTTCAAGCGGGTCATTGGCTACAAGAGCACCGGCAAGGTCGCTCTGGCCGTAGAACAGGGCGAGGTCGAGGCGACGATGACGTCCTGGATCAGCATCAAGGCCCGCAAGTTCAAGATGATCCAGGAAGGGAAATATGTCCCGATCGTCCAGGTCGGCATGACCAAAGCCAGGGACCTTCCCAACGTGCCGCTGATGCGCGACTACGCCAAGGATGCCAGGACCAAGGCAGTGCTCGACATCACCTCCGCTGCGGCGCCGTTCGGCCGGTCCATTTCTGTTCCGCCGAAATTCCCGAAACACCTGCTCGACGGGCTGCGTGCCTCGTTCGACAAGGCGGTCAAGGATCCGGAATTCCTGAGCACCGCAAAGGCGCGCCATATCGAGATCGACCCGGCGACCGGTCAGTCGCTTGAGCCGGTTCTCGAAAACCTTCTGAACACGCCGAAGGAAATCGTCGCCCTCGCCCGCAAGGCGGTCGGCGCGAAGTAACCAAAAGCGCGCATCAAAAGAAAAAGGGCGGCGCCGCGGCGCCGCCCTTTGTTTATGGATAGAAGCCCGTTCAGCTTTTAAAGCCGGCGATCTTCTGCATCTTCTTGATCAGGTCGGCCGGCACATCGAAGGTCTGGTTGATATAGCCCTGGACCTCGGCGCCGGTTGCGGTCTTGCCGCCAACGCCGCGCTTCTTGATTTCAGCAAGGAAATCGGGATCGACGACCATCTTGTCGAAGGCGGCGCGCAACGCGGCAACGCGCGCCTGCGGCACGCCCGGAGGCGCCGACAGGCCCCAGCCGACCGGACCGCCCAGCGACATGACCTCTGCCATCTTCCTGGCTTCGGCGTTGGGCATCAGATCGAGCATGAGCGGAACGTTGGGAAGATCCGGCTGTTTGGTGAGGCCGGTCTGCACGACGACGCTAACCTTCTTGTCCCGCAGCCAGTCGGGCTTGGCGGCCTTGAGGCTGTTCCAGGCGCCGATCCGCGCATGGGTCTCGCCCGATTCCATCGCCTTGTACATGCCGGCGGCGCCGCGGTATCCGGTCACCAGCTTGAGCTTCATGCCCGTGAAGTGACGGAGAAGCGCTGCCTCCATATAGGAATGGGACGACTTGCCCGAATTGGCGACGATCACCTGGGTCTTGCGCGCATCTTCGATGCTGTTCACGCCGAGCTTGCCCCAGACCATCAGGACGGCCGCATAGGGCTGCATCCGGCCGAGGAAATTGATCTTGCGGGCGTCGTACTTGACCCGCTTGGGCCGCAGCACCTGCGCCACGGCGACATCCTTCGACAGCTCGGCGATGATTGCGCCATCCCTGGCGGCGGCGTTGTAGAAATAGTTCGCCGCCTTGGTGCCGCCCTGCCCGGTCATATGCTGGACCACGACGCTGGGCTTGCCGGGAATGTGACGACCGATATAGCGCGACATGATGCGGCCGTTGATGCCGTACATGCCGCCGGCGCTGAACGGAATGATCAGCGTAACGGTCCGGTCCTTGTAGAAATCCGCTACCGAACTGGCCGAGGCCATGGGCGCGACAGTAACGGCGGCAAGAGCCGAAACCCCTGCAAAAATTGGCGCGATCCTTTTCATTTTCATCTCCCTGCTAAACCGAATCTGCGTAATTCCATAATTTATGGAACAGAAAGGCTTGCATGGATGGGGGGGAGCGTTCAACCCCGGCGCAGGCGCGCGCCCTGTTCGGAAGGTCGTGGATCGCGGGTTCCCGGACTGAAAAGGGCGGCGCCGCGGCGCCGCCCTCTCGCATTCAAGAACAATCCGCCGGTCAGTTGAAACCGGCGATCTTCTGCATCTTCTTCACCAGTTCAGGCGAGATTGAGAAGGTCCGCTTGATATAGCCCTCGACCTCAGCGCCTGTCGCGGTTTCGCCGCCGACATTTCGCTTCTTGATCTCCGCCAGGAAATCAGGGTCGACAACCATCCTGTCGAACGCCGTACGCAGCGCAGCGACCCGATCGGCGGGCGTCCCCGGCGGGGCCTGCAGCCCCCAGCCGACGGGACCGCCAAGCGACATGACTTCGGCCATTTTTTTGGCTTCTCCGTCCGGCATCAGATCCAGCATCAGCGGGATATTGGGGAGGTCGGGCTGTTTCTTGAGCCCGGTCTGCAGCACGATGCTGACTTTCTTGTCCCGCAGCCAGTCGGGCTTGGCGGCCTTGAGGCTGTTCCAGGCGCCGATCCGGGCATGGGTCTCGCCCGATTCCATTGCCTTGTACATGCCGGCCGCGCCGCGGTAGCCGGTCACGGATTTCAGTTTCATCCCGGCGAAATGCCGCAGCAAAGACGCCTCCATGTAGTCATGCGACGACTTGCCGGAACTGGCCACGATAACCTGCTTCCTGCGGGCGTCCTCGACGGTATTAATGCCCTGGGTGTGCCAGACCATCAGAACGGCAGCGTAGGGCTGCATACGGCCCAGGAAATGAATCTTCCGTGCGTCGTACTTGACCCGACCGGGGCGCAGTACCTGGGCGACCGCCAGATCCTTGGAAAGTTCGGCGATCACCGACCCGTCCTGGGCGGCAGCGTTATAGAAATAATTGGCGCCCTTGGTGCCGCCCTGGCCGGTCATGTGCTGCACGACAACATTCGGCTTGCCCGGAATGTGGCGGCCGATATAGCGCGACATGATCCGCCCGTTGATGCCGTACATACCGCCGGCGCTGTACGGGATAATGAGCGTAATGTTCTTGCCTTTGTAGAAATCGGCGACAGCGTCAGCCTTTACGGCGGGCACAGCTGCGATCGCGGCGAGCGCGGATACGCCTGCCAGTAGCGCGAATTTTCTGGTCATACTGTTCTCCATGAGAAACCGGCGCGAGGCCATCCCCCGACCGGGTCTATCGAAAGATTGGCATGGAAACAAGAGTATTCTCAAGTCCGGGAAGCGGAGATGCGGTCCGAATTCAGATGGGGTAAAATTTCCCCGTTCAACCTCGTCACAGGAGATCGCGGAATGACCGCCAACGGAGAAAATCAGCAGTTCGACGAAACATTCGACGTCATCGTACTTGGATACGGATTCGCCGGCGCGCTGGCCGCGATTACCGCCGCCGACGAGGGCGCGAAGGTGCTGCTGGCCGAAAAAGCGCCTAACCCTGGCGGCATTTCGATCTGTTCCGGCGGGTCGATGCGGGGCGCGCACGATGCGGACGCCGCTTTCGCCTACCTGAAGGCAACAAACGGCGGCCGCACGCCGGACGACGTGCTGCGCGTACTCGCCGACGGCATGGCCGGCATCGATGCGGAGGTTCAGCGTCTTGCCAAGGTCAGCAACGCGACGGTGGAGTCTGTCGATAAGCCGGGCAACTACCCGTTCCCGGGCTGCGAGACCTTCTATCACTCGAACGTCGTCCACGTCCCCGGTCACGAAACCCAGGAAGAGACCTATCCGCATATCATGGCGCGCCCGTCGGCCAACGGCTGGCGTGTGTTTCGGGTGCTCGAGGACAACATTGAGTCGCGCGACGTCGAGGTGCGATATCGCCTCGCCGCCAAACGCCTGATCGCCAACGCCGACCGCGAGGTACAGGGTGTCGTTCTCGAAGACGAGGACGGCAACACGACCACGGTCAAGGCGCGGCGCGGCGTCGTCATCGCAACTGGCGGGTTCGAGGCCAACGAAGAGATGAAGCAGCAGCACTGGGAAAAGGCCCCTGTTCTGACCGCGACCTCGACCATGAATACCGGCGACGGGATCCGAATGGCGCAGGATCTCGGCGCCGAGCTGTGGCACATGTGGCACTACCACGGTTGCTACGGCTTCAAGCATCCCGACCCGGACTATCCGGTCGCGATCCGCGTCAAGCGGCTGCCCGACTGGTTCCCGGGGGAAGAAGACAAGGTGTCGGTGCCGATGTGCTGGGTCCTGCTGGACCAGAACGGCAAGCGCTACATGAACGAGTGCACGCCCTATACGCAGGACACGTCGCACCGGCACATGGAATATTTTGACACGGTGACGCAGACCTTCCCGCGCATCCCGTCCTGGTTCGTCTACGACCAGAACGGCTGCGACATGTATCAGATCGGCGCGCCAACCTATAACCAGCCCGGCCTCGGCTTCTCCTGGAGCGAAGACAACATGAAAGAGGTCGAGATGGGCATCATCACCAAGGCTGACACGCTGGAAGAGCTCGCTCGCGTGACGGAGACCGATGTCGCAACGCTGCGGGAATCGCTCGACCGCTGGAACGCGCTGTGCGCCGCGGGCTCAGACAGCGATCACGGCCGCCCGGCCGGCACGATGGTGCCGATCGATACGCCGCCCTACTACGTCGGACAGGTCTGGCCGGTCGTTTCCAACACGCAGGGCGGGCCGGTGCACGATCCGCGCCAGCGCGTCATAAATGTCTATGGAGAAGCGATCCCGCGGCTATATACGGCTGGCGAGTGCGGCAGCGCGTTCGGCTATCTTTACCTGTCGGGAGCGAACCTGTCCGAATGCCTGATCACCGGCAAAATCGCCGGCGCAGAAGCCGCTGCGAACGAGCCCTGGGAAGAATAACCCGGGAAAAATAAGCTGTAGAAAATTAGTGGCTGGACTGGAAAACAGTCAGTCGGCGCTGTTTTCGATCTCTTCGCGGGCTTCTTCGCCAAGCCGGTCCATTTCCTTGCGGAGCCCCTTCTCGTCGATATCGATCCCCTTGGCGGTCAGATCGCCAAGAACCTTGCGGACCACGTCCGCGTCGCCCTGTTCCTCGAAGTCGGAGACGATTACGTCCTTGGCGTAACTCTCGGCAGCCGCGCCGATCATGCCCATCCTGTCCGCCGCCCACATACCGAGCAACCGGTTGCGCCGCGCGGTGATCTTGAACAGCATTTCCTGATCGTGCTGATACTTTGCTTCGTATCCTTTTTCACGATCGCTGAAACTGTCGGCCATAAAAATCTTCTCCAATAGCACGGCGGTACGCCACTCCCCAGCCCTCGCCCATAATTTAGGCCGTTGTTCGCGATGCGCAAGCATCTTTCCGATCAATTGCCGTCAAAACTCCGGAAGTCTTTGCACGACCCCATGAATTCCGCCATAAACTCCTCCAAAACGGTATCAGCAAAGGATTCCCGGGTTCGGAAATGTGCACCGTCGTCTTTCTTCGCCGGCCGGACCATCGATGGCCGCTGATCTTCGCGGCTAACCGCGACGAGATGAACAGCCGTCCCTGGAAACCGCCTGCCCGCCACTGGCCCGACCGGCCGGATGTCGTCGCAGGCATCGACGAGCTGGCCGGCGGAACATGGCTCGGCATGAACGATGAAGGCGTGGTCGCCGGCATCCTTAACCGCAAGGATTCGCTGGGACCCGACGATATGCTCCGCTCGCGGGGCGAACTGCCGCTTGAGGCGCTAGACCATTCGGACGCCGTCGCCGCTGCGGACGCGCTGTCGCACATCGATCCGGCGTCGTACCGGAGTTTCAACCTGTTTATCGCGGACAACCGGGACGCCTACTGGCTCAAAAGCACGGGCCCGAATTCGGATCGCGTCAGAATTTATGAGATTCCGGAGGGTATTTCGATGCTGACCGCCTGGGATCTCGATTCCGAAGACTCCGCGCGCACCACCTATTTCCGGCCGAGCTTCGAGGCGGCGCAGAGGCCGGATCCGGACACCGGCGACTGGTCGAAATGGGAATCCCTGATGGGCAGCCGCCAGTTCGCCACCGGCGCCGGTCCGGGAGAGGCCATGTATGTCACCGGGAAAGCGGGATTCGGAACCCTGTCGACAAGCCTGATCGCGCTGGAGGGCCCGGCTGAGGACGCTCCGCGCACGATCTGGCGTTTTTACGGGGACATCACGCAAAAGCAGGCCTTTACCGAGATCACCGTTTAACCGGGATATTTTCCGAACCGGATTCTGTCCCATTGTTCAGGCCGGTACGACTTGCTATATCAAGTCTGCGCGCCGCTGCTGGCGGAGCGTCATTTCTGAGGATTGCAGCCCCATGGCTCGCCGCAAGAGAATCTACGAAGGCAAGGCGAAGGACATGTATGAGGGGCCGGAACCCGGCACGCTCGTACAGTATTTCAAGGACGACGCCTACGCTTCCGACCGCAAGGGTACGATCACGGGCAAGGGCGTACTCAACAACCGGATTTCGGAATTCCTGATGACGCGTCTGGGCGAGGTCGGCATACCGACCCACCTGCTGCGCCGGCTCAACATGCGGGAACAGCTGGTCCGCGAAGTGGAGATCATTCCGCTCGCCGTTCGGGTCAACAACGTCGCCGCGGGCGACCTCGCCAGCCGGTTCCAGATTGCCGAGGGAACGACCCTGCCAAGGTCCATCATCGAGTTTTATTACAAGGCGGATGAGCTCGGCAGCCCGCTGGTCTCCGAGGAGCACATCACCGCATTCGGCTGGGCTGCGCCGCAGGAGCTTGACGAGATCATTCATCTTTCGCTCCGCATCAACGATTACCTGTCCGGCATGTTCCATGCCAAGGGCATCAGGCTGGTCGATTTTTCGGTCGAATTCGGGCGGCTGTGGGACGACGACCATGTACGCATCGTCCTGGCCGACGAAATCAGCCCCGACAATTGCCGCCTGTGGGATATCACGACCAACGAGATCATGGACCGCGACCGGTTCCTGAAGAACATGGGCGGTGTCGAGGAAGCCTATCAGGAGGTCGCGCGCCGATTGGGTATTTTACCGGAAGGCGATTCGCGCGATCTTAAGGGGCCGACCCTGATTCAGTAGCGCCGGACAGGCGTTTCCGGTCGGCGGAGAGTTACGAGAAACGCTTCCCCAAGGGCCGCTCATGAAAGTCAAAGTCCATATCACCCTCAAGAACGGCGTGCTCGACCCGCAGGGCAAGGCGATCGGCCATGCGCTCGGCTCGCTCGGCTTCGACGGCGTCAACGACGTCCGGCAGGGCAAGTTCATTGAGCTCGACCTCGCCGAAACCGACGAGAAAGCCGCCCTCGCCGCCGCCGACGACATGTGCCGCAAGCTGCTGGCCAACACGGTGATCGAGGATTACCGCATCGATCTGGCGGAGTGATGACGCCATGAAATCCGCCGTCATCGTCTTTCCGGGATCGAACTGCGACCGCGACGTGCAGGTCGCCGTGGCGGCGTCCGCCGGGGCCGAGCCGCTGATGGTGTGGCATGGCGAGGCGGATTTCCCCCAGGTCGATCTGATCGTCGTGCCGGGCGGATTTTCCTACGGCGATTACCTGCGCGCGGGTTCGATGGCATCGACGTCGCCAGTCATGCGCGAGGTGGTGAAGCGTGCGGGCGATGGTGTGCAGGTGCTCGGTATCTGCAACGGGTTCCAGATATTGTGCGAAAGCGGGCTGCTGCCGGGCGCCCTGCTGCGCAATGCCGGCCTCAAATTCGTGTGCCGCGACGTCTTCCTGCGGGTAGGGCAATCAGACAGCCCCTTCACCCGAAGCTACGCAGACGGCCAAATCGTGCGCATCCCGGTCGCGCATCATGACGGCAACTATTTCGCCGATCCGGCGACGCTGGACGCGCTTGAGGACGAAGGCCGCGTCGCCTTTCGCTATTGCGATTCAGGCGGCGCGATCACCGACGCCGCCAATCCCAACGGCTCGGCCCGCAATATTGCCGGCATCCTCAACGAGAACCGCAACGTGCTGGGTATGATGCCGCACCCGGAACGCCTCGCCGAGGCAGCGCTGGGCGGCACCGACGGGAAGCCGATGTTCGACGGGCTGGCGGCGCTGGCGAACGCCGCCTGACGACGCAGCGCGGTGTTTCTTCCCGTCACGGATGCCAATACGCGGAGCTGGATTCGCTATCACTACCTGACGCTGACGCTCATCCTCGCCTGCGTTCTGACCTTTCTCGCACAGCTGGCGGATGGACCGCGCGAACACCTGACCATCGGACTGTCGGCCATACCCGCCGTGCTGTGGGGCGAGGCACGCCTGCCGGACGAACTCTATTTGATCCCCGCCTGGGCGACGCTGATTTCAAGCATGTTCCTGCATGGCGGCTGGATGCATCTGTTCGGAAACATGCTGTTTCTCTGGGTGTTCGGCGACAATGTCGAGGACGCGATGGGGCACTGGCGGTTTCTCGGCTTCTACGTGCTGTGCGGCATCATCGCTGCCCTTTCGCACGCAATTGTCTTCGCCGACAGCCAGACGCCGATGCTGGGTGCGAGCGGCGCCGTATCCGGCGTACTCGGCGCCTATTTCGTCCTGCATCCGAAGGTCAAGGTCTGGGTGGTGATCTTCTCGCTGATTCCGGCCCGGTTGCCGACATGGACAGTTCTCGGCGCGTGGGCTGCAATGCAGGTGGCGTTCAGCCTGATGGATGCTGCGGGCTCGGGCGAAACCCAGGTCGCCTGGTTCGCGCATGTCGCAGGCTTCGTAGCAGGTGCGCTGCTGGTGGTTCCGTTCCGCCTGCCGCATGTCGCGCTGTGGGACAAATCGGACGGCGGCTCCATCGATGTCGGTGGCCTGCGCTTCCGCAGCAAGATGCGCGCCGAGGGCAACGACCCGACTGGACCCTGGGGATGATTGGATGGATAAGGTATTCCACCCGCGTCGATTCGCACCCACCGTTGTAGGTTCCCGCCATGCCTGAGAACACTACTGAAATCACCCCCGAAATCGTCGCCGAGCACGGGCTGACGCCGGAAGAATACGACCGAGTACTCGCCATCATGGGGCGCGAGCCGAACATCAACGAGCTCGGCATTTTCTCTGTGATGTGGTCGGAGCACTGCTCCTACAAATCCTCCAAGATCTGGCTCAAGAAGCTGCCGACCGAAGCGCCCTGGGTGATCTGCGGCCCCGGCGAGAACGCGGGCGTGATCAACATCGGCGACGGCAAGGCGGCCATCTTCAAGATGGAGAGCCACAACCACCCGTCCTTTATCGAGCCCTATCAGGGTGCCGCAACGGGCGTCGGCGGCATACTGCGCGACGTGTTCACCATGGGCGCGCGTCCCATCGCCAACATGAACGCGCTGCGCTTCGGCTCGCCCGATAACCCGCTGACGCGGCATCTGGTGTCAGGCGTGGTCGCAGGCATCGGCGGATACGGCAACTGCGTCGGCGTGCCGACCGTGGGCGGCGAATGCAATTTCCATTCGGGCTATGACGGCAACATCCTGGTCAACGCGATGACGGTCGGGCTCGCCGACGCGGACCGGATTTTCTATTCGGCTGCCGCGGGGATCGGGAACGCCGTGGTCTATGTCGGCTCCAAGACCGGACGTGACGGAATTCACGGTGCGACCATGGCATCGGCCGAGTTCGACGACAATTCCGAGGCCAAGCGCCCGACCGTTCAGGTCGGCGATCCGTTCACCGAAAAGCTGCTGATCGAGGCCTGCCTTGAGTTGATGGCGACCGACGCGGTGATCGCCATTCAGGACATGGGGGCCGCAGGTCTCACATCCTCGTCGGTCGAAATGTCGTCCAAGGGCGGCGTGGGGATCGAGCTCGACATGGATAAGGTCCCTGTCCGCGAAGAAGGGATGACGCCGTACGAGATCATGCTGTCGGAAAGCCAGGAACGGATGCTGTTCGTCCTCCGCCCCGGGCGGGAAGATGTCGCGCGCGCCATTTTCGAAAAATGGGAGCTCGATTTCGCCGTCATCGGCACCGTAACCGACAATGAGCGGCTTGTGCTGAAAGAGGGCGGCAAGGTGGTCTGCGACATTCCCGTCCCGCCGCTGGTGGCCGAAGCGCCCGAATACGACCGGCCGCGCGGAACCCCGCCGTCCCCTGCCCCGCTGCCGGAAACGACGCCGGCCGACGACGTTCCCATCGCCGATGCGCTAATGACGCTGATGGGCTCGCCCGATCTGTGTTCGCGGCGCTGGATCTGGGAACAGTACGACCACATGGTGATGGGCGACACGGTGCAGAGACCGGGCGGCGATTCCGCCGTGGTGCGCGTCCACGGGACGAATCGGGGTCTCGCCATCACCGCCGACTGCACGCCGCGCTACTGCTTCGCAGACCCGGTCGAGGGCGGCAGGCAGGTCGTGGCGGAGGCATGGCGCAACATCACCGCGGTCGGCGCAAAGCCGCTGGCGGTGACCGACAATCTGAATTTCGGCAATCCCGAACGGCCTGAAATCATGGCACAGTTCGCCGGCTGTATCGAAGGTATGGCGGAAGCCTGCAGCGCCCTCGATTTCCCGGTCGTCTCGGGCAACGTGTCCCTTTACAACGAGACCAACGGACAGGCGATTCCGCCAACGCCTGCCATCGGGGCGGTCGGGTCGCTCGACGATATCGAAAGTATGGCGACGATCGGTTTCAAGTCCGCGGGCGAAACCATCCTGCTGATCGGCGAAACGAACGGTCATATCGGCGCGTCCCTCTGGCTGCGCGAGGTCGGCGGGTTGGAGGCCGGCCCGCCGCCGCCGGTAGAGCTGACGACCGAGAAACGAAACGGCGACCTGGTTCGTTCGCTGATCGCCGACAGGCTGGCGACGGCCTGTCACGACGTCTCCGATGGCGGCGTTCTGGTCGCTGTCGCGGAAATGGCGCTCGCGGGCGATATGGGCGCCGACATCGCCGTGTCTGACAGCGTGACGTCTTCAGCGCGCTGGCTGTTCGGCGAAGACCAGGCGCGATACGTGCTGACCGCAAAAGACCCGGACACGGTTATCGCCCGGGCGAAGGAAGCAGGCGTTCGAATAACAGTTCTCGGCACGACCGCGCCCGAAACGTTGACCGTTGCGGGAGAGCGCCCTATATCCGTTGGCGAACTGCGCGAAACCCACGAAGGGTGGCTGCCCCGCTACATGGCAGGCTCCTGACAGGCTGGCGCACAGGCTGAATACGGCAGGAGGATCACCGCCATGCCCATGGATCCGGGCGACATCGAACGACTTATCAAGGAAGCGCTGCCCGACGCGTCGGTGACGCTTGAGGACCTCGTCGGAGACGGCGATCACTGGTCCGCAACGGTGGTTTCTTCGGCGTTCGAGGGCAAGACGCGGGTTCAGCAGCACCAGATGGTGTATCAGGCGCTGCAGGGCCGCATGGGCGGCGAACTGCACGCGCTGGCGTTGCAGACCTCGACACCGGGCAGCTAGACCCGCAATCGATTTTTTTGACCGACACTTTTCCGAAAGGAATCACAGATGAGCGATAATCCCGTCTTCGAGCGTATCGAAGAAGACATCAAAGGCAACGACGTCGTGCTGTTTATGAAGGGGACGCCGGTTTTCCCGCAGTGCGGCTTTTCGTCCGCCGTGGTTCAGGTGCTGAGCTATATGGGCGTCAAGTTCAAGGGCGTGGACGTGCTGGCGGACCCGGAAGTTCGCGAAGGCATCAAGGCCTACAGCTCCTGGCCGACCGTGCCGCAGCTTTACGTAAAGGGCGAATTCGTAGGCGGCTGCGATATCGTCCGCGAAATGTTCGAGAACGGCGAACTGATCGAGTTCATGAACACCAACGGGATCGACGTCAATCTGCAGGATGCGCAGTAAGCGGTTCCTCCAGGCAAAGCGACAGAAGAGCGGGCCTTTGGGCCCGCTTTTTTTGTGCCGGCTAACTTTTGTTGCAGAAGCGACATGTCGTTGCAGGCGCTGATCCTCGTCGCCATCGGTCTGTCGATGGACGCATTCGGCGCTTCGATCAGCCGTGGAGCCGCTTCGGGCCGGATGCCGATAGCATCAGCCCTCAAATCTGCCAGCCTGTTCGGCGCTTTCGCTATCGCTGCGCCGATCATCGGCGGAACAGTCGGCATTGCGTTCTACGACGTCATTTCTGCCCTCGACCACTGGGTCGCATTCATCCTGCTGTCTGTTATCGGCGGCAAGATGATTTTCGACGCCCGAACGGGGAACGAATCGCCGGTGAGCGTAATGCCGACAAGGCTCGCGATCCTGCTTGCCGCCGCAATCGCCACGAATATCGATGCGGCTGTCGTGGGGATTGCGCTGCCGGGACTGCATATCGCGCTGCCCTTTGCAGCCGGGATCATCGGCGCGACAACCTTTGTGGCGAGTTTTCTGGGCATCCAGATCGGTCACCGGACCAGTGTTGCGTTCGGCCATCGGGCCGAAATGGCCGGCGGCGCGATTCTCATCGCCATAGGGACGAAAATTCTGATCGAACATACACTCCTTGCGGAGCCGAAAGCGCTCGCTTTGCAGGCCGGCATATTCGGTTAGACTGTCGTCAAACGATATTCGAGGGAGGTTCAGATGCCACTGGTCACAACCAGAGGGCTCGCGCATTTCACGATCCCGGTTACCGATACGAAACGCGCCCAGAAATTCTACGAGGACGTGCTCGGCATGAAGAGCATCCAGGTCAACCACGAACGCGGCATGGTGTTCATGGATTCGGGCGGCGATTGCGTCATCCTGACGAAAACGCAGAACCCGATCTCAACCGCGCGGGAGCGCGACATCCACCACGCCTGGGTCGTCGATCACGACGATTACGAAAATGCACTCGCCGCGCTGAAGGAGCGCGACGACATCGATTTCATCTTCGATGAGGACATGCAGGGCGGCGCGGTCAACGGCCCGCGCGCCTATTTCCACGATCCGGACGGCAACGTTCTCGAGATCATCGATCTGACAAGCTACAAGGGAGACACGGCATGACGGCATTGCAGGAAGCGCCCGACATTCAGGGCATGGCCCATTTCAGCATCGCTGTCAGCGATATCGAAAAGAGCCGCGATTTTTACTGCGACATGGTGGGCTGCAAACACATCGTCACCGTGCCCCACGGCCGTATGTCGTTTCTGGATGCCGGCGGCGTCTGTATCATCCTTGTGAAGCACGACGCGCCGATCAACGCCACGCTCGACGACCATAACGGCGTGCATCATTCCTTCATGCTGAAATCGGAGGACTACCGCCCGGCGATCGAGCGGCTGGAGAACAACGGGGTCCCGGTGTTCTTCGAGGAGGACCGGCAAGGCGGCGTGGTCAACGGGCCGCGCTGCTATTTCCGGGACCCGGACGGCACGGTGCTCGAATATATCGACCTGACCAGCTACGCGACCGGCGACCACTAGTCCTTTTCTGCCGACGTGCATCGCCTCCTTACAGCTGTTGGTCTGTTATTGCTCGTAGCGGCGCCGGACGCCTCCGCCGCGACGGACACGAAACCGCCCTTGCTGTCTGGCCTGAAGAAGATCGCTGCGGACATGAAACCCGGCGAATGGCGGCAAATTGATCGAGCTGCATGCCGAATATACGGCGTCAAATGCCCAGGCCCGCTCAACCTGAGCGCCGTGTTCAAGGACAAGGCGGACTACCCGCGGTCTGTCTGGGGCGCGGTCGGCCCACGGGCGATCGTTTCCGCCTGGGCGTCGGGCGTCTG
>Ga0181578_10000134_pt1 | contig 64215 bp, 52 predicted proteins | sample 071ome_21_FD_148659 | JGI IMG/M metagenome (GOLD analysis project Ga0181578, IMG submission 148659) | Coastal salt marsh microbial communities from the Groves Creek Marsh, Skidaway Island, Georgia - 071401CT metaG (spades assembly) | ecosystem: Environmental > Aquatic > Marine > Intertidal zone... | reverse complement strand
CGCTCCCGGTGGCCCTACTGCTCGGACTCACGCTCGCGATCACCGCCGTGGTCGATCTCATCGCCGGCCGCGTCCCTCTTGCGGGTGAGGCACTCCACCTCCCTGAACTGGTGAGCCTCGCGGCGGTCGCCCATCTGGCGGGCTTGTTCGACCGGCCGCTCAGAAACCGACGGGGCGTCTCGGCTCGTAGAGCGACTCGAGTCGCTCCCGTTCCGAGTCGTCGAGGGTGATCGAGAGCGCGGCCACCGCGTCGTTCAGATGGTGGGGCTTCGTCGCCCCGACGATCGGTGATGAGACGACCGGGTTGGCGAGCACCCAGGCCAAAGCGACGCTCGCCATCGAGACACCGCGCTCCCCGGCGATCGCGGCCACCTCCTCGACGATTCGTCGGTCGTCGTCGCGGTAGAGGGTGCCGCCGAACTGGTCGGTCGCGGATCGCTCGGTGGCCTCATCCCACGGTCGCGCCAACCGTCCGCGGGCGAGTGGGCTCCACGGAATGACTCCGACGCCCTGATCAGCGCAGAGCGGAAGCATCTCGCGCTCCTCTTCTCGATTCAGCAGGTTGTAGTGGTCCTGCATGGCGACGAACGGGGTCCATCCGTTCTCCGCCGCGACGTGTTGGGCCTTGGCGAACTGCCATGCCCACATCGACGAGGCGCCTAGGTAGAGCGCCTTGCCAGCGCGCACCACATCGTTGAGGGCCTCCATCGTCTCCTCGATCGGGGTTCGGGGATCCCATCGATGGATTTGGTAGAGGTCGACGTGATCGGTGCCAAGGCGACGAAGGCTGTCGTCGATCGCGGTCATGATCGCCCGCCTCGACAGTCCAGCGCCGTTCGGGCCGTCGTGCATACGTCCGTGCACCTTGGTCGCGATGACCACCTGATCGCGGGAGGTGAGCGAGTTGATCGCGCGGCCGAGGTATTCCTCGCTTGTCCCGAGCGAGTACACGTTCGCGGTGTCGAAGAAGTTGATGCCGAGGTCGAGCGCCTGAGCGAAGAACGGCCGCGAGGAGTCCTCGTCGAGCGACCACGGGTGGGTGCCACGCCCGGGCTCGCCGTAGCTCATGCACCCGAGGCAGATCCTCGACACCTCCATTCCGGTCGATCCCAGTCGTGTGTATTTCATCGTGGTGTCGGATCCCGACATCGCTTTCCCCTCCCGCACGGCAGGGTGATCCGAAAAGATCAGGGTCCCCGCCTCAACCCCGAAAGTAGTGTGATCCCATGTCCTCTCGCCCGGTCGACCATGACGTCGTCATCGTTGGCGCGGGCATCTCGGGAATCGGCGCGGCGTACCACTTGAGCACGCTCTGCCCCGATCGCTCGTTCTCGATCCTCGAAGGTCGCTCGGATATCGGTGGCACGTGGAGCCTGTTCCGCTATCCCGGTGTTCGCTCCGACAGTGACATGCACACCCTCGGCTACTCCTTCAAGCCGTGGACGGCCGACAAGTCGATCGCCGATGGGGCTTCGATCATGGAGTACCTCCGCGAGACCGTCGAGGAGTACGACATCGCCCGCCATATCCGCTTCAACCATCAGGTGCGGCGGGCGGAGTGGTCGAGCGAGGAGGCGCGGTGGACACTGACGGTCACCACACCCGATGGCCCGTCGGTGACGACCTGCTCGTTCCTCTTCGTCTGCGCGGGCTACTACTCGTATCGGGCGGGCCACACCCCTGACTTCACCGGACGCGACGACTTCGAGGGCCTGATCGTGCACCCTCAAGACTGGCCCGACGACCTGGACGTCTCAGGGCGTCGAGTCGTGGTCATCGGATCGGGGGCGACGGCGGTGACGCTCGTGCCGGCACTCGCCGAGTCGGGGGCCGACGTCACGATGCTCCAACGTTCGCCGACCTACATGGTCGCGAGGCCCGACACCGACCGGATCGCTCTCGCGTTGCGCCGCTTCCTGCCCGAACGCCTCGTGTATCGGATCGTCCGCCGTAAGAACGTCTTCCAACAGCAATTCGTCTATCGCAAGACCCGCACCGATCCGGATCTGATCCGACGCCGCCTGCTCGACGGCGTTCGGGCGGCTCTCGGGCCAGGTCACGACATCGAGACCGACTACACCCCGTCGTACGACCCGTGGGATCAGCGACTGTGCCTTGTCCCCAACGGCGACTTCTTCTCGGCGGTCCGCTCGGGCCAAGCCCGCGTCATCACCGCGACCATCGACCGTTTCACTCCCAACGGGGTCGCGCTCGACGACGGCAGGGAGCTCGCAGCCGATGTGATCGTCACGGCCACCGGTCTGGAGTTGGTGAACCTCGGCGAGATGGAGGTCGCTGTCGACGGGGCCGAGGTCGACTTCTCCTCCACGCTCACGTACCGCGGTGTCGCCTACTCCGACGTGCCGAACCTGGTGTCGACCTTCGGCTACATCAACGCCTCGTGGACGCTTCGGGCGGACTTGGTGTCGACGTACGTGTGTCGCTTGCTCAACCATCTCCGTGATAGCGGCCACGCCCAGGCGACCCCGCGACGACGACCGGAGGACGCACACATGACCCTGCGGCCGTGGATCGACGACTTCTCGGCCGGCTATCTGCAACGCATGATCCCGGCGCTCCCCAAACAGGGTGACCGCGAGCCTTGGACAAATCCGCAGCGCTACGCGGCCGATCGCCGCGCCCTCCTCAGCGCACCCATCGATGACGGCGTCATGACCTTCTCATCCCCTCGCGTCGCCCTCACAGCCGACCGGTGAGGCTCGCGGCAACCATCGCGGCCGGTCTGTTCGGGATCGGCGCGACATCGCTCCCGGTTGTGGCGGGCGACGATTCCGTCGCCGCTAACGCTTCGTCAGCGGGATCGATCACATCCTCGGCGCTCACCGCCTTCTCCCTTGAGTTCGATCCGGTCGGCACGATCGGCTCCCTCGGCGTCGAATGGACCTACACCGGCGACTGGTCGGATTCGGCCTTCGGTTACGACGTCTACATGAGGTGGGACTCCTCAGGTCGGTGGTTCACCTGGGAGACCGACACGTCCTCCCTCGACTACGGGCGCCCGACCGGCTACCACTCTGGTCCGCTCTACGACCCGGCGGCGGCGATCGTGCGCATCGAGTTCTATCCCCACGACGCCGACGGCTGCTCGGGCGATGACCCGGAGCAGGACTGTTATTGGGAGGTCTACGACCCCTTCGACGAAAATCACGGCGGCATTGCGATCCAGATCGAGCGAACCGCCGACGGGCTTCCCACCGATCTCGGGCCCGTGCACCTCGCCACCCCCGGTGACGCCTGGGGAGGGTTCCCTATCGTCGGCTCGGTGGTCGACGCCGGCCCGGTCACGAGCGGACGGGTCAGCATCGACGCGTTCCAGATCCCGTGCTCCTGGCATGAGACGTGCGCGCCGGTGCCAACGAACGCCCAGGGCACGAGTTTCGGCGCTTTCGGAACCCTGACCACCACCGGTGATACCTGGTCGACGGCGATCGGTTGGCCGGGTCGCTACACGATTTTCGTCACCGATAACGCGACCGGTCGACGTATCCAAGGCTTCGATGATCTCGCGCCCGGTTCGATCCCCGACATCGACCTCGGCGCACCGTGTTTCGGTCTCGACCGCTGCGTCGTGTTGTCCGGCGCGTCCGAGGTGAGCCCTCCGGTCGGCACCTTCCACCCGACAGCACCGACCCGCGTCCTCGACACAAGGATCGGTCTCGGAATTCCGAACGGCGCCGTGCGGTCCGGAGATGGTTCGGCCTCGACGACCAACCCGGAGATCCGACTCGACGAGCGGCGCAACCATGACCTTGTCGTCACCGGGGTTGGAGGGGTCCCAGCGTCGGGCGTATCGGCGGTGCTCCTCAATCTCACCGCGGTCGAACCGACGGCGAATGGCTATCTGACCGTCGGCCCGCGCCCCGCCGGCCAGGGCAACGTCTTCGACGACCAGTCCGACTACGGCGCCTGGCCAAGCGCCTCGAACCTCAACCTGTCGCGAGGAGTGACCGCGCCGAACATGGTGCTCGCCCGTGTCGGCGCCGGCGGCGCGATCCGGTTCCACCTTTCCGAAGGATCGACCCATCTCATCGCCGATGTCGCCGGGTGGTTCGGCTACGGCCCGAACGCCGACGGTGTCGGTTTCTCTGGTGTCACCCCAACCCGGTTGCTCGACTCCCGGCTCGCGGGTGGTGCGTTCTCCCCGGGAGAAATTCGACGGGTGTCCGTGGCCGGGGTGGCAGGGGTGCCCGCCGACGCCAGATCCGTGGTGTTGAACGTGACCGCAGCCGATCCGGTCGGCTCGGGCTACGTCACGGTGTTCCCAGCAGGTTCATCCGCGCCGAACGCGTCGAATCTCAACCTGCGTCGAGGCGTCACCCGTCCGAATCTGGTTGTTGTCGAGGTGGGCGCGTCCGGAGCTGTCGATCTGCTCGCAGCAGGCACCTCCACGCATCTCCTCGTCGATGTGCTCGGCTACTTCGGTGACGGCGGGATGACGACCGCGGTCGATCCGGTGAGGGTGTTCGACACACGGACCGGTCGCGGGACAGCAGCAGGCGCGATGGGTCATGGTGAGACGCGAACCATCCGAATCGGTGGTGTCGAGGGCGTGCCGGCAGGCGCGACCGGAGCGCATGTGAACATCACCGTCGTCTCACCGACGGCGGCTGGCTATCTGTCGGTGTGGCCGACGGGAGCCGCCCAGCCGACCGTGTCGAATCTCAACTGGCGGGCCGGCGAGGTGGTGCCGAATATGGCGATCGTCGGCCTCGGCGGTGACGGGACACTGCAGGTGTTCCTGTCAACGGGAAACGACTCCACCGGCTCGGGCCACGTGCTCGTCGACGTGCTCGGCTGGATCGGGTGAACGACGGCCAGCCCACTGGCTGGTTGGCTCAGCCAAGAAACGCGAACACCCCGGTCGCGACCGGGGTGTGGTGGGCACGACGGGACTCGAACCCGGGACCTCCACCGTGTCATGGTGGCGCTCTAACCAACTGAGCTACGCGCCCGTAGCGGCTCGGAGTGTACCCCCTGGCCGGAGTCGGCACCACCGGCCGGTCACACGATCAGGTGCGTGCTCACCTCGTTCGCCATCAGTCGTCCCCGGCGGGTGAGCACCCACCGATCCCCACGCTGTTCGACGATTCCCGGTAGCGCCTCGCCATCGAGCCGATCGAGCGGCACCCCCTCGCGGGTGCGAAGGCTGAGTTCGAGCCCCTCGAACAGGCGCGTCTCATCGTCGAGCTCCTCGCCGGCCGCCTCAGTGGAAGCGCTCGAGTTGACGAGGTCGATGTAGCGATCGGGGGTGCGCACGTTCCACCAGCGTCGTCCCGCTCGATGCGAGTGCGCGGCGCACCCGAAGCCCCAGTAGTCGCCCTGCGACCAGTAGAGGCCGTTATGGCGGCACTCATGTCCGGGCTTCGCCCAGTTGGAGATCTCGTAGCCGACGAGACCCGCCGAGGTGAGGGCCTCGTCGACGATCTCGTAGCGGTCGGCTTGTACATCGTCGTCGGGGTGATCGGCCCGACGCTCGGCGAGCGGCGTGCCCGCCTCGACGGTGAGGGCGTACGCCGAGATGTGGGGAGGGTCGAGTGCGAGTACCTCGTCGAGGGTGCTCCGCCAGTCGTCGTCGCTCTCCCCCACCGTTCCGTAGATCAGGTCGAGGTTGAACGTCGGCATCCCCGCCGATCGGATGGCGTCAACCGCCGAGGCGACGTTGTCGCGGTCATGTCGCCTACCGAGGCGCTGGAGCACCTCGGGAACCATCGACTGCACCCCGAGCGAGATCCGGTTCACCCCAGCCGCGGCGTAGGCCGCGGTGAGCGTCGGGGTCACATCGTCGGGATTGCACTCGACGGTGATCTCCGCACCGTCGACCACCGCAATGGTGGCGATCAGAGCGGCCAGACGTTCCGCGGGGACGAGCGATGGGGTGCCACCGCCAACGAACACCGAGGTCGCGCCGGGCAGTTCGGCCTGTTCGATCTCGCGTTCCACGGCGGCGAGATACGCCTCCATCAGGTGGGCTCGGTCCGTCCAGGTCGCGAACGCGCAGTAATCGCATTTTGAGGCGCAGAACGGTATGTGCACGTACACGCCGAAACCGGCGGCGTCGCTCACCTCGTAACCCGAGTCATCAGAACGGCGGCCGTCACCGCGGCGGTCTCAACCCGCAGCACCCCCGGCCCGAGATCGACACGCCTCGCCGCGGTGGCAAGTTCGGCATCGCTCCAGCCGCCTTCAGGACCAATGGCGATCGACCGATCGTCGCCGGAGAGCGCTTCCCCTCCGGGCTCCGCGATCGGAGTCTCGTGAAGCACTTCGCTGGCCGGGATGGGACCTTCGAGGCTCGGCATCCGGAGGCCTCGAGACTGCTGAAGCGCCCCGATAGAGATGCGGCGGAGCCGCTCGAGTTGACGCTCGCCCCGCTCACCCTCCCAATTGACGACCGACCGCTCGCATCGCAACAGCACGATGCGCGCCACTCCGAGTTCGGTGAGCTTCTGAACCATCCAGTCGACCCGGTCGCCCTTCGGAACGGCGGCTGCGACGGAGATGCTCGGCCGATCAACACCCTCGCGGATGTCCCCTTCCACAGCCAACATCCCCGATTCGAGGCGACACGTTCTCCATCGGCCGAGGCCGTCGGTGACCGTGACGAGGCGCCCGTCGCGGAGGCGCAGAACCCTGGTGAGGTGATGCTCGGCCTCCTCGGTCAGCGCGGGGTGATCGAGATCGTCGACGAGAAGATGGCCGTCGGCGGTCCGGAGTTCGTCGGTCACGAGAAGGCCGACTTGATCCGGGAGAACAGACTCGTGCCCCCGGATGTGCCGATCCGCTCCTCGCGGTGCTCGGCGAGGCGGGTGAGCAGCTCGGTCTCGGTGCTGTCGAGCTCGGTCGGTACCCGAACCTCGACGATGACCCGCAGATCTCCGCGTCCGCGAGCCTGCAGGCGCGGGACTCCTCGTCCCCGGAGAAGGAACTCGTGCCCGGGTTGCGTGCCGGCGGGAATCTGCAGCTCCTCGTCGCCGTCCAGCGTCGGAAGATCAACCGTCGTTCCGAGGGCGGCCTGGGAGACCGACACCGGCACCCGAGTGACGAGATCGGTGCCGTCGCGTTCGTAGCGCTCGTGTGGGGCCACGCGCAGGTGGACGTAGAGGTCCCCGCGAGCACCTCCCCGAGGTCCCGCCGCACCACGACCGGTCAGCCGGAGTGTCGCGCCTGTGTCGACTCCGGCCGGCACGTCGACGTCGTAGGTCTCCTCCGCGGTGACACGGCCCTCGCCTCGGCAGGTGGAGCATGGCGTCGCGATGACCTCGCCCATGCCACCGCAGCGGCCGCAGGCAGCGCTGGTCACCATCTGACCGAGGACGCTTTGGCGCACCCGCCGCACCTGGCCGCTGCCGGAGCATTCCGAGCAGGTGACCGGCTGCGTGCCCTCTCCAGCCCCGGTGCCCGCGCAATCCGGGCAGGGCGAAGGCAGCCGAAGGGGCACGGGAATCCGCTCGCCGAAGACCGCCTGCTCGAAGGTGATGTCGGCCACGACCTCCATGTCTTGGCCACGTGGCGGGCCGGTCGGGCCACGACCGCGCGAGGTGCCACCAAAGGGGCTACCTCCACCGAAGAAGGCATCGAAGATGTCGCCAAGTCCCGCGCCGAACACGTCCTCGGCTGACGCCCCTCCCCCGGATCCCGACACCCCGGCCTCGCCGAATCGGTCGTAACGGGCGCGCTGATCGTCGTCGGAGAGGACCTGATACGCGCGGGCGAGTTCTTTGAAGCGCTCGGCGGCATCCGGATCGTCGGGGTTCGCGTCGGGGTGCAGTTCGCGCGCCCGCTTGCGATAGGCCTTCTTGATCTCCTCAGCGGAAGCGGAGCGAGCAACCCCGAGCAGTTCGTAGAAGTCGGCCATCAGCCGGCGTCCCCGAGGTGTCGGCCGAGGCGGTCGCTCACCAGACCGACGGTCGCGAGCGCCTGCGGGTAGTTCATGCGGGTGGGTCCAAGCACGCCGACCGATCCGAGGTGCTCTCCGTCGACGACCACCGGAGCGACCACGACGGAGCAGGCGGCGAGCGGCTCAACACCATGCTCGACGCCGATGGCGACCGACATGCCGCGGTCGAGGATGTTCTGCACCAGCGAGACGACGACGAACTGCTGCTCGAGGGTGTGCAGCACATCTCGCACCACCTCGACAGCGTCGAAGGCGGCTGCGACGGTCGAGGCGCCACCGACAAACACCTGGTCGTCGCTGGAGGCGCGCCTCAGCGCATCGAGTGCCGCAGTCACGATCCCGTCGACGCGAAGGTCGCCGAGGGCTGGCGCCGAATCGACATCGGCGATGGAGCGACCCGAGAGCACCGAGTCGAGATGGGCGGCCGCGCGATGGATCTCGTCGTCGACCGCTCCGTCGGGTAGGTCGATCACCTCGCTCGTCACCGTCCCGTTCGAGAGCACGAGGATCGCGGTGGCGGTCGTGGTCGAGAGCCCGACGATCTGGACGGAGCGAACCACTGCGGCTGCCGCAGCCGGTCCGAGCACCATCGAGGCGGAGTTGGTGAGCCGGGTCAGGAGATCTGAGGTTTGGTGGAGCAGTTCCTCGAGGCGGCCATGGGCGGCGGAGAAGAAGTCACCGACCTGAGCGGAACGGCTGTCGTCGAGGCGCCCGGGCTCAGTCAGGTGGTCGACGAAGAATCGGTAGCCCTTGTCGGTCGGCACCCGTCCGGCCGAGGTGTGGGGTTGCACGAGGAAACCCTCCTGCTCGAGCACCGCCATGTCGTTGCGAACAGTGGCCGGCGACACCTGCACGCCGGGCGCGCTGGCAATGTGGGACGAGCCCACGGGTTGTGCGGTCGCGATGTACTCCTGGACGACGGCACTCAGGATGGCGGTCTTGCGATCGTCGAGCATCTGGCACTTGAGGTTACCGAGTGCTAACCGCCCCGTGCTGCCTTGTACCGGGCGAGCGCCTCGTCTCGTTCTCGGGCATGGTCGACCATCGGAGCTGGATAATCGGTGCTGTCGAGTTCGGGGACCCAGCGTGCCCGATAGGACCGGTCGGGATCCCAGCGTTCGGCCTGAGTGACCGGGTTGAACACACGGAAGTAGGGGGCGGCGTCGGTGCCGGTTCCCGCGGCCCACTGCCAGCCGTGATTGTTCGACGCGAGGTCGCCGTCGATCAGGTGCTCCATGAAGAACCGCGCTCCCCACTGCCAGGGAAGGTGGAGGTCCTTCACGAGGAAGCTGGCGACGATCATGCGAACGCGGTTGTGCATCCAGCCGGTCGCGAGCAGTTGGCGCATGCCGGCGTCGACGATCTCGAACCCCGTGCGCCCCTCGCACCAGAGTGCGAACCGTTCCCGGGCTCGGTCATCGGTGTCGAGCGCGATCCCGTCGAGGCGACGATCGAGGTTTTCCCAGGCGGTCTCCGGCCGGCGGAAGAGCACGTCTGCGTAGAAGTCGCGCCAGCACAGCTCGCTCTCGAAGGTGCGGTGATCCTCAGAGCCGGGGTCGAGATCAGCGAGCAGTCGAGCGGGATGGACGAGTCCGAATCGGAGCGCGGACGACATCGAACTCGTGCCGGCTTCAGCGGGCAGGTTCCGCTTCTCCTCGTAATGGTCGAGTCCCTCATCGCGAAAGGTCGACCATCGCTGGAGCGCGCTCGCCGTCGAGAGATCGAGGTGCACGTCGTCGATCAGGGTCGACTCATCGGCGCTCACTCCGAGCGCAGAGCGTGGGTCATCGACTGCCCCGGCGATACCGGTGATCCAGTCGCCGTTGCTCGGCGCGTCGAGCAGCACGGTGTTGCCCGACTCGGCGAGCACCGAGCGCCACGTCCGACTGAACGGGGTGAACACCGCGTATGGGCTGCCGTCGGCCTTGGTCACCGTGGTCGGGTCGACAAGATGGTTCGAGCCGGTACCGATGAGTCGTCGACCGTCGGCTCGCAGTCGCTCGGCGACGGCGGCATCACGGCGATGCCCATAAGGGCCGTGATCGCGGCTGACGTGCACAACCTCGGCGCCGATCGCCGCCGCGACAGCCGGCACGATCTCGATCGGATCGCCGACCGCGACGTGCAGCGCCCCGCCGAGATCACGATCGAGTGAGGCGAGCATCCCAGCGAGCGCGGCGCGGCGAACCCTGGAGGAGGCGGAGAACGCGGGGTCGATCACGAAGAGTGGGAGCACCGCGCCGTCCGCGACCGCCCGACACAACGCTGGATGATCAATGGTGCGCAGGTCCCGACGGAACCACACCACGCTCGTCCGGTTCGTCACGCTCACAGTTCAGCCGACACCGGCCCGAGTCGCCACTCGGGCCTCAGAGCGGGGCACGACTCGAGCGATCAGCCAAAGCACGGCGACCGTCGTGATCGCCGCCCCGTAGGCGATCGACCATTCGAGGCCGATCAGGTCGCCGACGATCCCAGTGATCGGCCCACCGATCGGATAGGAGCCGAGGAAGGCGATCGCGATGAAGGCGAGGATCCGGCCTCGCATCTCCGGTGGGCATTCCTGCTGGCTAAACGAGTTCATGGAGGCGATGAAGGCGGCACCTCCCAGCCCGAGCGGGATCGCCACCACCAGCGCCACCCATCCACTCGGGGTCCAAGCGAGCGCGAGCCCGCTTACCCCGAGAATCAGGCCGTGCGCGGCCATCCACCTCATGGTCACCGACGGTCGCGAGGCGGTCATCAGGCTGCCGATCATGCTGCCGAGGCTGATCACGGTCATCACCCAGCCGAACCACTGCTCGTTCTCCCAGATCTCATTGGCGATTCTCGGCAGCGAGACGTTGTGGTTGTAGCCGAAGGTGGAGACCACGGCGAAGACGACGAAGGTGGCTCCGAGTCTCGGTGTCGCCCGGATGTACGCGAGCGCGTCGCGGATCGGACGCCCGCCGGGCGCGACCTTCGGCGCCTCGTGAACCTTCGACCGGTCGACGGCGACGATCGAGTAGATGATCGCGATCGAGGTGATGGCGTTCAGCGCGAAGAGCCACCCGGTGCCGACACGGGTGATCAGCAGCGCCGCGATCGCAGGGCCGAAGATGCGCGAACCGGTCATCGTGGCCGTGTTCAGCGACATCGCGTTGGAAATCTCGCTTTGATCGACGAGCTGGATGACGAATCCGCGCCGAGCCGGATTGTCGATCGCCGAGACGACGCCGAGCGCGAGGGTGAGCGCGTAGACGACACCCACGTTCAACAGGTCGACGAAGTCCGCGATGGCGAGGGCGACGGCTTGAACCGCGAGAAGGCCCTGGGTGATGAGCACGATCCGTCGGCGATCGACCCGGTCGGCGAAGGCGCCGGCCCAGGCACCGAGCACCAGCAGGGGCCCGAACTGCAGCGCGGTGAGCACACCGATGGCCGTGGTGGAGCCGGTGAGCCGGTCGACGACGATGGCGAGCGCGGTGTACTGCACCCACGCCCCGATTTGGGAGACGAACAGCCCACCGAGAAAGAGCCGCGCGTTGCGATGCCGAAGCGAACGGAACGTGGACGGCCCGGCGACGGGAGCCCGCCCGGCGGTGTCACTCACGGTGATCGGCCGGTTCAGTCATCGAGTTTGAGGGCCGAGATGAACACGTCGCCGGGCACCTCGACCCGACCGATCGCCTTCATCTTCTTCTTGCCCTCCTTCTGCTTCTCGAGCAGTTTGCGCTTACGGGTGATGTCGCCGCCGTAGCACTTGGCGAGTACGTCCTTGCGCTTGGCCTTGACGGTCTCACGGGCGATCACCTTGCCGCCGATCGCGGCCTGGATGGGCACGTCGAACATCTGGCGTGGGATGAGCTCGCGGAGCTTCTCGCACATGCGACGTCCGTACGACTCGGCGTTGTCGCGGTGCACGATCGTCGAGAACGCATCGGCCGGTTGACCGTTCAGCAACAGGTCGACTCGCACCAGGTTGGAGCGCTGATAGCCAGCGAGCTCGTAGTCGAGGCTGGCGTAGCCCTGGCTGCGGCTCTTCAACTGGTCGAAGAAGTCGACGACCACTTCGGCGAGCGGAATCTCGTAATTGAGTTCCACCCGCTCGGGCGACAGGTACTCCATGCGTTTCATCTCGCCGCGACGGCTTTGGCAGAGCTCCATCAACGCCCCGGTGTAGTTGGTCGGCGTGATGATCGACACCTTGAAGACCGGCTCCTCGATGAAGTCGACCTGTTGCACGGGAGGCAGATCGGAGGGGTTGTCGATCACCTCGACATGTCCGTCGGTGCGGGTGACGCGGTACTCGACCGAGGGCGCGGTGGCGATGAGGGCGAGACCGAACTCGCGCTCGAGGCGCTCCTTGACGATTTCCATATGCAACAGGCCAAGGAAGCCGCACCGGAAGCCAAAACCGAGCGCGCCGGACGACTCGGGGGTGTAGGTCACTGAGGCGTCGTTGAGTTTCAACTTCGCGAGGGAGTCACGCAGGTCCTCGAAGTCGTCGCCGTCGATCGGGAAGAGTCCGGAGAACACCATCGGCTTCGGATCGCGGTAGCCCTCGAGGGCGGTGGTCGCGCCGCGGGGGGTCGTGGTGACCGTCTCGCCGGAGCGAGCATCGCCGACGTCTTTGATGCCCGCGATCAGGTAGCCGACCTCTCCGGGCCCGAGCGAGGTGACGGGCGTGGGGGCGGGCCGGCGGACACCGATCTCGAGGGCCTCGTGGGTCGCTTGGGCTTGCATGAACTGAAGCCGCGATCCCGAGGTCAGCGTTCCGTCGACAACGCGGATCGACGACACCACACCGCGGTATTGGTCGAACTGGGAGTCGAAGATCAGCGCTCGCAGCGGCTCCTCGACGGATCCGGTTGGCGGGGGGATGCGCTCCGCGATGGCGTCGAGGAGTTCAGGCACTCCCTCGCCAGTCTTGGCTGAGATGCGCAGGATGTCCTCGGCGGGGATGCCAAGAACCGTCTCGATCTCCATGGCGTAGCGATCAGGGTCGGCAGCCGGCAGATCGATCTTGTTGAGGCAGGCGACGATCTCGAGGTCGTTCTCGAGAGCGAGGTAGCAGTTGGCAAGGGTCTGAGCCTCGATCCCTTGGGCGGCGTCCACCACGAGCACCACGCCCTCGCACGCGGCGAGCGAGCGCGACACCTCGTAACCGAAGTCGACGTGCCCTGGGGTATCGATCAGGTGGAAGACATGACCGCGCCACTCGACTCGCACGTTCTGAGCCTTGATCGTGATGCCGCGCTCCCGCTCGAGGTCCATCGAGTCGAGGTATTGGGCGCGCATATCCCTCGACTGCACCGCTCCGGTCACCTCGAGGATCCGGTCGGACAGCGTCGACTTCCCGTGATCGATGTGGGCGATGATCGAGAAGTTCCGGATCCGGTCAATGCCCGGCGGGGGGAGGTCCATGGCATCGCTCACGCTACCGGTGCGGCGTTGGGTCCACGGGGTGCCTCCGGTAGCGTTCCCCCGTCCATCGGCGGCTTGCCGCCAGTGGGTTCAGGAACCGCCACCATCGGGTGGCGGCGTGGATCAACCCGGAGTGCCCGTGGCCAACATCAAGAGCCAAAAGAAGCGAATCCTCACCAACGCCAAGGCCGCGGAGCGCAATCGCGCTGTGCGCAGCGAGTTGAAGACGCGCGTCAAGAAGGCTGAGTCCACCGTCGGCACCGACGAGAACGAGGCCGCCGTTCGCGCGGCGGTGAAGCGTCTCGACTCCGCGGTGAGCAAGGGTGTCATTCACAAGAACACGGCGGCTCGTCGCAAGAGCCGCCTCATGAAGCGCATCAACGCGGGCTGACCCGCTCAGCTGGCGCGTCGACCACCAGTGGTTCGCCGCCCGGCAGGCGCGAGTCGCGCGAGGCGCGCGACCAAGATCTCCATCACGGTCTCCTCGTCGAGACCGGTCTCCCCTCTGAGGTCGAGATCGGCTGAGGCCAGCAGCCCAATGGCTCGACGGACGCCGTCGACGCCAAGGCGTCGATACGAGTTGAGGACTTTCCCTGCGGCGAATGAGCTCTTCACCCCGAGCGCTGCCGCCGCGCCGTCCGGGTCGCTGGCCCCCGATCCATCGAGACGAGCCATCTTGGCGTAATGGCCATGAAGGATCGCCATGACCTGCAGGGGATGGCGCCCACCCCCGTGCATCATCCGGTGCAGGAGCGTGATGGAGCGCACGACATCACCACCGTCGATCGCGTCGGTGAGGTCCCAGGGAGGCACACCTCCCTCCTCACCGAGGAGGGGTTCGAGTTCGGCGAGTTGGACTTTCGAACGACCCGAGTGGGCAGCCGCAACCGTGTCGAGGAGTCCGTCAAGCGTGGAGGTGTTCTCGCCGAGCCAGTCGAGCAGACGGGTGAGGGCGGGCTGATCGAAATGCAGGCCCTTCACCTCGAGTCGACTCCGCACCCAGGTCTCGAGGTCCCGTCCGCGCGTTGACACCGAGGTACTACGCGTCGAGCCTCCGGCGGATTTCACCGCGTCCAGGAGCGGTTTGGTGACCGCTCCCCCACCGCCCACCAGCACGAGGTGCGTCGTCGGCAACGGATCGGCGAGATAGGCCTTCATAACGTCGATGTCGGCGGCGACGAACCGTCCGATGCCTCGCGCGACCACGACGCGACTCTCGGTAAGAAATGGAGGGGTCTGCGCGGAGTCGACCACCTCGCGCAGGGTGTATTCGGCTCCATCGAACTCGTCGACCATGAGGGATCGGTCGGCGTCGCCGACGAGTTCATGCACGAGTTCAGTGACCGCCGCGCGCAGGTTCGACTCGTCGTCGCCGGTGAGGAGGTGGATACTCATGCCGCCTCGTTCATAGCACCCCTCCTCGCTGTGGTGTCACCGCTCCACCGAGCGAGTGCGAGAATCGCGCAGCCGAGCACCGCGGTGACCAACACACCGGGGATCGAACTCGCGGGCTCGAGCCGATCACCGATCGCTGCGATGCGGTCCACCCAGCGCACCCCGAGGGCGACCGGTGCGAGGATCAATGATCCGACGAGGGGCGCGATGGTGGCGGTCAGCCCGGCGAGGAGGCAGGCGGGCAGGCCGATCAGCATCACCAGTCCGGCCACTGGCACCGCGAGCAAGTTGGCGACGAGGCCGATGAGGGGCAGGCGGCCGAAGGCGAGGAGGCTCGGTACGGCGACACCGAGCTGAGCGCCGAGGGTGACGGCGACCGGCGTGGCGAGCAGTCCGAGGCGCGCGAGCCCCGGGAGGAGTCGGGGGCCGATACCGATCACTCCGGCGGTCGCCCCGACCGAGAGCCAGAGTCCAACCGATCGCGTGATGAGCGGGTCGATGACGACCAAGGCGATCACGGCGAGCGCGAGCATGCGAATCGGGCTCCGCTCGCGACCGATGTGCGCGCCGACCGCGGCGAGCACCGCCATCGTTCCGGCCCGAAGGATCGATGGTTCGAATCGGGTGATCATGACGAACCAGGCGATGAGGCCGATGGTTGCGAGGAGCCTCGCTCGTGTCCGGAGCCGGCGCAGGAGCGGCGAGCTGGCTGCGAGCACGAGGGTCACGTTCTGGCCGGACACGGCGGTGAGGTGAGAGAGACCGCTGCGGCGGAAGCGCTCGATCATCTCCGCGGGCTGCTCGAGGTCATCGCCGATGACCAGACCACGAAGCAGCGAGTCTTCCGGGGCCCCGATGAGGGCCGCTCCATCGGCGACAAGGGCGCGCACCCGGTTGGAGGAGCGAGCGAGCGCCCCGCCGTCGGCGACGTCGCCGAGCCAATCGACGCGCAGCTCGCCAACCGTGTGTTGCCATGCCACACGCGAGCGGCGTTTCGGGTCGAGGGAGATCCGTTCCCCAGAGATCATGACGTGCTCGCCAGCGCTGAGCGACTCGGCTCGGGCGCGATGCGAGGACCGTCGAAGCCACACCTCATGGCGCTCGCCATTCACCTCGACGAGCAGCCAGGTCGACGATCGGTAACTGCGAGGGTCGTCGACCACCCTCGCCCATCCCGTGTACGGCCCGCGTGCGTCGACGAGAAGCGACCGATTCGCGCGTTCGCCAAGCACGAAGCCGAGCAGGCAGAGCACGGCAATGCACAACAAGGCAACGACGCGGCGAGAGCGAGCAACCCGCGGCACTCCGACCACAACGAGCAGGCACCCAACGACGAGTCCGAGCCGGGCGACGACGGGAGACCCGCCGCCGAGGGCCGAAGGGAGAGCGACAATCGATGACGAGAGCACCACGGCAGCGGCGACGATGAGGCGGTCGGGCAGACCGGTCGATTCGTCGCCGGTCTCGTGATCGCCTCGCTCCCCCTCGGGGTCGCCTCGCGCGACGTAGTCTGACGGCGCCGCGTCGGTCATCGACGCAGGAGTAGACGATGAGCGACCAAGCGATCGACAGCGCGCAGCCCACCGAGGCCCCCGCAACGCAGCCCACGCCTGAGTACCGCGGATTGAGGTGGCATCGCAACCGCGTGCGGCGCCTCGGCCCGCTCTATGGACTCGCGCTGCCGGGTGTCACCGGTCTGGTCGCGATCGCCGCGCTTGTTTTCGGGCAGGGCAGAACGACGGCGGTGCTCGCCTTGCTGACCGGGGTGGTCGCAGCTCCTGGCCTGCTCGTGGTCGGGGCGCCGATCGCCGACCAAGGCGCGTACCCCCTTGCGATCGCAGGAAGCGTGCCGTTCTGGCTGCTGCTCGGTTGGGTGGCGAGTCGCCGGGCGGCTCGACACCCGATCACCGCGTGGCGCGAGTTTTGGATGGAGATGGGCCTGCTCTACGTCGCGGTTGGCATCGGCGCGGTCGCCGGGGTGCTGATCGCGGCGGTTCGCCTCGGCGAGCGCCTGCTGTAGGCACCCGCTCACGTCGCGACCAGATCGCGGAGCGCGTCGATGCGCACCGGACCGAGCCCAGACACCCGATCGAGGTCGTCGACCCCTCGGAAGGGACCGGATCGCTCTCGTTCGTCGACGATGGCCCGGGCGAGGGAGGGGCCGATACCGGGGAGGCCCTCAAGGGTGGCGGTGTCGGCGCTGTTGATGTCGACCAGGCCGGCGGGCTCGGGCCAGGCGACCGCGAGCTCCCCGATCTCGGGAAGTCGAACCTGCGCCCCGTCAACCAGCGGCGCCGCGAGGTTGACACGGTCGGTGTCGGCGGCAGCGGTCGGGCCTCCCGCCGCGTCGATCGCCTCGTGCACCCGCGACCCGGCCTCGAGTCGGTAGACCCCGGGGCGGTTGACGGCACCAGCGACATGCACCGTGACTCGCACCATCGGTTCGCCGATGCCCGACCGGGTCGAGCCCACAGCCGTCGTCAACGTGGGGATGGCCGCCTCGACCGGCGGACGCGAAGGTGAGAGGAGCCACATGCCAGCGATAGTCACCGAGAGGGCCGCGACAGCGGTGGCGATGAGGCGCGCGGGCCCCCAGAACTCGATGAGCGCACGGGTGCGAGCGAGCGCGCGTTCCTTCGGACCGGCCGCTCCGATTGGTGCGGTTGATGACGCCATCGATGCTCCTCTCCGATCGGGAGGGAGGTCGGAGCGCGCACCCTACGGTGCTGTGACGGTCAGAAGAGTCGGGCCGTCAACTGTTTGCGATAGGCCGCGGTTCGGGGATCGTCGGGGCCCATCAGTTCGAGGATGTCGACGAAGGTCTGCCGCGCCTCATCATCACCCTTGACACGGTCGAGTAGCTCGGTTAGCCGCTCGTCGTAGTCGTCCTCGGGCTTGACCGTGCCGAGACGCGCCTCGGCCTTCACATGGCGAACTCGGTCGGTCTCGGGCACGCGCTCGAGCAAAGCGAGCGCCTCGGCCGTCTCACCGCGCTCCACGAGGATCTCAGCGAGTGTGACCACGATGTCCTCGTCGCCCGGGTTGGTCTCCAAGGCCGCGCGGAGACCGAGCTCGTCGCGGGCGGCCACCAGCGAGGCGATCATGTCGTCCTCGGCGCTCGGCGCGAGACGATCAACGAAGGCCTGGACCTCGGAGCGACCGACCGCTCCCATGAAGCCGTCGACGACCTTCGCGTCCGATACGGCGTAGACCGCCGGGATCGACTGAACCTGAAAGGCGCCGGCGATCGCTGGGTTCTCGTCGACGTTGACCTTGGCCAACACGACCTTGCCGCCCGTCGCGGAAATGACCTCTTCAAGGATTGGGCCGAGGGTCTTGCACGGGCCACACCACGGTGCCCAGAGATCGACGACCACCGGTGTGGACTGCGAGCGCAGCATCACCTCCTGTTCGAAGGTCGCGTCGGTGACGTCGATGACGGCACCGCCCTGATTGCCGAGGGCTCCGAGATCGGTCATGGTTCCACGCTACCGATACCCCTTGGCCGGGGGCACCCGCTGCGCGCACGGAGGGACGGAAGTCCCTAGCGATACCGATCGGTCGCGCTTACGTTCGGACTCGGAGGCCGAACACTCGGTTCGCAGCCCTCTCGAGGAGGTTGAGATGTCCAGTGAATTCACGACCCAACGTGGCGACGAGCACACGCATCTGATCGTTCTCAGCGACGGTTCCGACTTCGCGTGGCGCGCGGTGGATCTCGCCGCCGAGTTGGCCAGCTCGGACGGACTCGATCTCGAGGTCCTCGAGGTCGTGCTGCTGCCCGGTGACGTGGAGGCAACCATGGACGCGATCCGCCGGCGGTTCACCCAACAAACCGCCCGCCGTGAACGCGTTGATGCCCGCATCGGTGAGAACCTCCGAGTCACGGCCCTCGTCCAGAACGGTCGGATCGACGAGACCATCGCTGCCGAAATCGATGGACGCGATGACGGATCCTTGATCGTAATGAGCAGCGTCGGCAGGGGACGCTCGGCTGCGCTTATCGGATCGGTAGCCGAGGACCTCCTGCGGGCGCTCCACGGTCCGATACTCCTCGTCGGCCCCCAAGTGGACATCGAGAGTTTCGACCCCTCCGGCCGCGTGCTCATCGCGGTGGACGGTTCAGAACTCTCCGAGCAGGCGATCGGTGTCGGCCTCGCATGGGCGATCGAGCACGGCAGCACCCCATGGCTTGTTCAGAGCCTCGATCAGGAGTTCGCCGACGCTGACCGTGGCGAGTCCGCATACCTCGCCCGAACCGCCGACGACATCTACCGCCGGACCGAGCACCGAGTTGAGTACGAGGTCCTCCATCATCGGCACCCAGCTCACGCCATCGCCGACTACGCGAGCGATACATCGGTGTCTCTCGTTGTCGCGACCACGCACGGACGAAGCGGGACCGGTCGTGCGGCGCTCGGATCAGAGGCAATGAGCATCGTCCATCGGTGCCCTCGGCCGGTGCTCCTCACGCGGCCTCCCGTCATCAGCGACTGAACGACCCGCCCCGAGTCGCCCGCCGGACGGTCCGGATACCATCGCCGCATGGCGTCCGGGGCGGAGACAGACGACACGCCCATCGGAATCGAGTCGTCATCGGTCTCCGCTTGGCTCGACGAGCACATCCCCGGCGCCCGCGGGCCGTATCGGTTCGAGGTGATCGCCGGCGGTCACTCCAATCTCACGTTCTCCGTGGTCGGCGATGATGGCCGACCCATGGTGTTGCGTCGTCCTCCGCTCTCGCACGGACTCGCGAGCGCCCACGACATGGGGCGTGAGCACCGCATCATCTCGGCTCTGGTGGATGGCCCGGTACCCGTACCGAGAACGCTCGGCATGTGCGCCGACGAATCGGTCAACGGCGCTCCGTTCTACGTGATGGAGCGGGTCGACGGCGTCGTCGTCCGAGATGAGGAGACCGCGTTGACCGCGCTCACCCGCGAATCGCGGTCGACCGCAAGTCGGTCGCTGGTCGACACCTTGGCTGCGCTTCATTCCGTCGACCCGGTCGCCGTCGGACTCGGCGATCTCAGCCGGCACGAGGGCTATCTGGCTCGGCAACTGAAGCGCTGGTACGGGCAGTGGAACGCTCAGAAGACCCGCGAGTTGCCGATCGTCGATGAAGTGCACGACGCCTTGCTCGAATCACTACCCGAGCAGGGCTCGGCCACCATCGTCCATGGCGACTACCGACTCGACAACACGATGCTCGCCGCCGATGGCTCGGTGGCGGCGGTTCTCGATTGGGAGATCTGCACCCTCGGCGACCCGCTCGCCGACGTCGGCCTTCTCTGCGTTTACTGGACGGGGCCGAATGACGAACCGAGCCCGTGGGCCGCGGCGGCGACCCGCGTGGAGGGTTTCTGGGACCGCCAGCAACTCGTCGACCGCTACGCCGAGGTCTCGGGACGGAATCTCAGCGATCTCGACATCTACATCGCTTTCGCCTCCTGGAAGCTCGCCTGCATCCTTGAAGGTGTCTACGCCCGCTATCTCGGTGGCGCGCTCGGATCCAAGGATCCCGCCGAACTCGAACCGTTCCGGCGGCAGGTCGACTCGGCTGCTGAACGGGCCCTTCAGATCCTGGAGGCGCGATGACCTCCCCCGGTGACACCATCCGCTGGCTCTCGGACACGCCACAGCTCGACAACCCGGTCATGATCGTGGCCCTCACCGGATGGATCGATTCCGGTGGCGCGGCTCAGTCCGCGATGCAGGCCGTTATGACCGAGTCGGACGGCTCGCCGGTGGCCGTGTTCGACGATGACCCCTTCATCGACTTCCGCGCTCGCCGGCCCACACTTCACCTCGACGAGGGGCTCAACACGCTCGTCGAGTGGCAGCACATCACCATCTCGGTCGGCCGCGACCTCGCGGGGCACGACTTGGTCCTCCTCAGCGGCCCTGAGCCGGACATGGCCTGGCACCGCTTCCGCGCGGAGATGTCCCATCTCGCTCGTCTGCTCGGCGTGTCGGCGATGGCCCATCTCGGCGCCTATCCCTTCGCGGCCCCGCACACCCGCTCGCCTCGCCTGTCGATCACCACCCCTTCCCAGGACGTGCTCGCTCGCGTGCCCTTCCTTCGCTCCACCCTCGAGGTACCCGCCGGGGTCTGCGCGATCCTCGAGCACGAGATGCACTCTCTCGGCATCCCGTCGCTCGGTATCTGGGCTCAGGTGCCGCATTACGTGTCGACGATGCCGTATCCGGCTGCCGCTGTCGCCCTGCTCGACGGGTTGCGTGAAGCCGTGGATGTCGTGGTTGACGGAACGGGGATCCGCCAGCAGACGGTGAAGCAGCGTCAACGGATCGATGATCTGATCTCCGGCAACGAGGAGCATCAAGCGATGCTCGAACAACTCGAGCGGATCCACGACTCCACCGACGACACTCCGAGCGGTATCGATTTCGGGGGGCCGCGAATCGAACTGCGCTCAGCCGATGAGATCGGCGCTGAGATCGAGCAGTTCCTTCGCGATCAAGACTGACTCAGCGGGCCGCCAACGGCCCACGGGTTACCCTCCGGTAATGAAGATCGACGCGACCCTCCCCTCGACGATCGCCGGTGCCGGCACAGCCGCCGCCGAATTCGAGGCAGCGAACTACGACGGCGTGTGGACCGCCGAGACGGCTCACGATCCCTTCCTTCCCCTCGTAGCGGCGGCCTCGGCGACCGAGCGGGTCGACCTCGGAACATCAATCGCTGTCGCGTTCGCTCGAAATCCGATGCTGCTCGCGAACATCGGCTGGGACCTCCAGACCTACTCAGGGGGTCGCTTCCACCTCGGTCTCGGCAGCCAGATCAAGCCGCACATCACGAAGCGCTTCTCGATGGAGTGGAGTCATCCGGCGCCACGTATGCGCGAGATGATCCAGGCCGTCCGCGCTATCTGGGACACCTGGCTGACCGGTGAACCACTGGCCTTCCGCGGCGAGTTCTACCGCCACACGCTCATGACCCCGTTTTTCACTCCCGACGCCTCCGACCTCGACGGGTTCGGCCCGCCGAAGGTGTTCCTCGCCGGTGTCGGGCAGTTGATGACCGAGGTCGCTGGGGAGGTCTGCGACGGGTTCTTCTGCCACGGCTTCACCACCGAGCGTTATCTGCGCGAGGTGACGATCCCCGCCCTGCAACGAGGACGGGAGCGCGCCGGGTTGTCACTCGAGGGTTTCGAGGTCTCCGGACCGCTGTTCGTCGTCACCGGCAACACCGAGGAGGAGATGGCGGCGGCGGCCAAGGCGACCCGGCAGCAGATCGCCTTCTACGGCTCGACCCCGGCATATCGCGCGGTTCTCGACCTCCATGGCTGGGGTGAGCTGCAAGACGAGTTGAACAAACTCTCGAAACGCGGCGAATGGGAGGCGATGGGCGAACTGATCGACGATGAGGTGCTCAACACCTTCGCGGTGGTGGCCGAGCCCGAGGGCATCGCCTCCGAGTTGCGCCAACGCTTCGGTGACATCGTCGATCGCCTCGGTTTCTACGCCCCGTACAAGAGCGATCCCGATCGCTGGGCGGCGGTGTTGAGCGACCTCAGGGCCGCCTGACGACCGGTCAGTCAGCGGCGCCGTCGGGCCCCATCGCCCCGGAGAGCCAACGGCGGGCGTTCTCACCGAGGGCCTCGGTCGCGTAGCCGCCCTCTTGGAGCACGACCGTCGGCAGCCCCATGTCGGCCACCATCGCGCCGCAGCGCTCGAGTCCGTCACCGGTGAGGCCAAGGTCGCTGATCGGGTCGTCGAAGTAGGTGTCGAGACCGAGGGACACCACCACCGACTGCGCACCTGATGAGGCGATGCGTTCGCAGGCCCCGGCGAGCGCGAGCAGATAGGCATCGTCATCGCAGCCGGCCGGCAACGGAAGGTTGTGCGTAGAACCCGACCCCGATCCGGTTCCCGTCTCGTCGGCGTGACCGGTGAGATAGGGGTACGCCCGGTGTGGATCGCCATGCAGCGAGACAAACACGACATCTTCCCGGTCGTAGAAGATCTGCTGGGTGCCGTTGCCGTGGTGGTAGTCGACGTCGAGCACGGCCACCTTCGAGCCGGTGGTGCTCGCGAGGTGGTTCGCCACCACAGCCGCGTTGTTGAAGAAGCAGTAGCCGCCGTACAGCGAGCGCGAGGCATGGTGACCCGGTGGCCGGCACAGCCCGTAGGCGGTGCGCTCCCCGGCCATCACGAGATCGGCCGCGGTCAAGGCGACATCAACCGATGATCGGGCCGCGTCGTAGGTGCCCTGGGTGATCGGGGTGGTCGTCTCGAAACACCACCACCCGAGTTCCATCGAGATCGAGTCGGGCCGACGGGCCGGGCCCATCCCGTCGCGAAGGCCGGCCATCGAGAACACATCAGGGATGACGTCGTGCGTCGGCCCGTGCGCCTCCTGGAAGCGCCCCCATGCCGACTCGAGAAAGTCCACCAAACCCGGATCATGAACCGCGTCGATCGCCTCGCGGCCATGGTCGTCGGGGGCGACGAACTCGAAACGTCCGTCGGCGGCCAGCGCCGCCCGAATGATCTCGGCCCGTCCCGGATGCTCGAAGGGCTCCTGAAATCTCGAGTCCTCCAACTCCCTCTCGGGATGGTGTGCCCGGTGACGCAGGGTGTAGACCACCTTCACGGGGCCATCCTTACAGGAGTCCCAAGAAACTGAAACGACGAGCGCCACCCTCGGAGGAACCATGACCCGTCTCGGCTACCAGATCCCATCCTTCTCCTATCCAGGAGTCGACCAGTCGGGCGTGTTCGACCATGTCATCCGTCAAGCCGTCGAGGCTGAGAACTCCGGTTTCGACACGGTGATGCTCATGGATCACTTCTTCCAGTTGCCCGGCCTCGGTCAGCCCGATGAGTACATGCTCGAGTGCTACACGGCTCTCGGGGCGATCGCCCGCGAGACCTCCCGGGTGCGGCTGTCGTCGCTCGTCACCGGCAACACCTACCGGAACCCGGCAGTGCTCGCGAAGATCATCACCACCCTCGATGTCGTCTCCGGAGGCCGCGCCCAACTCGGCATCGGCGCGGGATGGTTCGAACTCGAGCACAACTCGTTCGGTATCGAGTTCGGCACCTTCACCGACCGGTTCGAGAAACTCGAGGAGGCCCTCAACATCATCCTCCCGATGCTTCGCGGCGAGCGTCCGAGTCTTGACGGCAAGTGGTACACGGTGACCGACGCCATCAATGAGCCACCACCCGTGCGGCGGGTCCCCGTGATGATCGGCGGTTCCGGGGAGCGAAAGACGTTCCGCATGGTCGCCCAATACGCCGACTCGGCAAACATCATCTGCCCCGTCGATCAGATCTCACACAAACTTGACGTGATCGCCGGTCACTGCGAGACGCAGGGACGCGATCGTTCCGGGATCGTCGTCAGCCGGCTCGCCTACCTCTGTGTGGCGCCGACCCACGACGAGGCTCAAGCCGAGCTCGACGCGATGCTGCTCGGCCGCGGCGTGCCCGAGTCGAAACTCGAGACCGCGCGGGCGAACTTCCACTGGGGCGACCCCGATGAGGTCGCGGAGGAGATGGCATCCCAGATGGCCCTCGGCCTCGACGGGTTCTGTGTGAACTCCCTCGCCAACTGTTGGATCCCGGGACGGATCGAGTTGCTCGGCGAGACCCTCTCGCGGGTCGTTGGACTGTGATCTCCCGCTGAGAGCGGATCAGATGAGCGCGAGTTCCTCGGCGAGGTAGAGCTCGCGGCAGCGGGCGCGCTGCAACTTGCCCGACGAGGTCTTCGGGAGCGTGCCCGGTTGCACGAGCATGACGTCGCGCGGCGGCAAGCCGCACACCTCGAGGGTGCGGTGGTGGATCGCCTCGCGAATCTCGTCGAGTGAGGCGTCACCGGAGTCGCGGGCCTCAGCGACGACGACCACCGTCTCTTTGCCCTTGTAGCCGTCCTGACCGAAGGCGATGACGTTGCCGGCTCGAACTCCCTCGAGTCCGCCGACGGCCCGCTCGATGTCCTCGGGGAACACGTTGCGCCCCCCAACGATGATGACGTCCTTGATACGACCGCACAGCACGAGTTCCCCGTCGAGCACGTAGGCGAGGTCACCGGTGCAGAGCCATCCGTCGTGGAAGAGCGCGGCTGTTGCGTCGTCGCGCTTGTAGTAGCCGGGCGTCACCGATGTGCCGCGTAGGAGCAACTCGCCGACATGGCGTTCGGCGACGTCCTCGCGGGTGTCGGGGTCGACCACGCGCATCTCGAGGCCGGGCACGGCGGTGCCGAGCAACGGCAAGCGGCGCGCCCGAACGGCGAGATCGTCGGGGTCGGTGATCTCGATCGGCTTGGCGACGCGCGAGCGTTCAAGCACCTCGCGGTCGACGGTGTCGCACCGGAGTCCTTGGCCGCGGCGCGGGAAGGTGCCGGCGATGGCCACCTCGGCCATGCCGAAGGCGGGGAAGAACGCCCCCTCTGGCAAACCGAATCGTTCGGCAGCCGTCACGAACGCATCGACCGCCTTCGGATCGACGGGTTCCGCTCCGCTGAGCGCCAAGGTGAGCGACGAGAGGTCGAGGCCCTCGGCGCGGCGCAGGGCACGGGTGGCGAGCACCCACGAGAAGTTGGGCCCGGCGGTCGCGGTGCCGCGCCAGTCCGAGATCCACTGCATCCAGTTGCCCGGGTGGGCCATGAAGTCCTGCGGTGCGGCCTGCACCAAGTCGACCCCGGTGGTCATCGGGATCGCGAGGAATCCCACGAGACCCATGTCGTGATAGAGCGGAAGCCACGAGACCATCACCTCGTCGTCGCGCAGCGACGCGGCCTCACCGGCGGCGTCGATGTTGGCCGCCAACACCCGATCAGGGATCATCACGCCCTTCGGTTCGCTCGTCGAACCGCTGGTGTACTGCAGGATCACCAGTCGTTCCGGATCATCGGCTGGTGATTCGAGGGCATCGGGCGAAGGGACACCCGCCGCTCCCGGCAGGACCGAGGTCATCGGGGCGATCGGCGGATCGCCGGCCGTGGCCTCGTAGAACGGGGCGAGCTGGTCATCGATCAACACGAGCTTCGCGTCACCGTGGCGAATTCGGGCCCGAGTCCCCGACACGAACTCGTCGAGCGACCCCATCCTCATCGGAAGCGGCAGCACCATCGACGCGATACCGGCGAGCCAGCAGCCCCGGATCACCGTCATCAACTCACGGCTCGTTGGACCGAGGACCGCGACGTGATCACCCGGAATAAGCCCTCGGGCCTGCAGAGCCGCGCCCACGGCGCGAGCCTCGTCGTGCATCTGACGCCAACTCACGAAGACCGGGCCATCGGGGGCCACTGAGTGACCAACGAAACGGACGCCGCCATCACGATCGGCGGCGGTCTCGAGACGCGCGCGTATCGAGGGTCCGGGGGAGGACATGGGCGAGACGTTAGCCACCGAGGCCCCGAGCGTGAGCCGTTGAGGTGGTGCTTCCGTAGGCTTGCGAGTCGGTATGGCAGAGGCGACAGACACCGAACGCGCATCGGGCGGACCTGAGCACCGCTACACGGCGAGCCTCGCCCAGGGCATTGAGACCTCTTGGCAGGATCGATGGGAATCCGAGGGAACCTTCGAGGCCCCGAACCCGGCCGGACCGCTCGCCGACGCCGATCTGCTAGCGGATCGGGGCGAGAAACTGTTCGTGCTCGACATGTTCCCCTACCCGTCGGGCGCCGGTCTCCACGTTGGCCATCCGCTCGGCTACATCGGTACCGACGTGTTCTCGCGCTTCAAGCGCATGACCGGCCACAACGTTCTCTACTCGATGGGCTTCGACGCCTTCGGTCTGCCAGCCGAGCAGTACGCGGTGCAGACCGGCCAGCACCCGGCGATCACCACCGACGGCAACATCGCGAACATGCGCCGCCAGTTGCGGCGCCTCGGATTGAGCCACGACACCCGCCGCTCGATCTCGACGACCGACCCCGACTACTACCGCTGGACACAGTGGATCTTCTCGCAGATCTTCAACGCCTGGTACGACGATCGCATCGGGAAGGCCCGCCCGATCGACGAGCTCGTCGCCGAGTTCGCCTCCGGTGAGCGCGCGACCCCTGATGGCCGGGCGTGGGCCGATCACGACGCCTCCGAGCAGCGGCGGCTCCTCGACGATCACCGTCTCGCCTACGTCAGCGAGGCGCCGGTCAACTGGTGCCCAGGTCTCGGCACGGTCGTGGCCAACGAGGAGGTCACCGCCGACGGTCGAAGCGACCGTGGCAACTTCCCGGTGTTCAAGCGGAACATGCGCCAGTGGATGATGCGCATCACGGCCTATGCCGATCGACTCATCGACGACCTCGATCTCCTCGATTGGACCGACGCCATCAAGACGATGCAGCGGAACTGGATCGGCCGGAGCCACGGTGCGCGTGTCGACTTCGCCTCGCCGGCCGGTCCGCTCACCGTGTTCACCACCCGTCCCGACACGCTCTTCGGCGCCACGTTCATGGTGCTCGCCCCCGAGCATCCAGCGGTCGAGGCGCTCACCACCCCCGATCAGGCCGAGGCGGTCGCCGACTACCGCCGGGCGGCAGCGGCCAAGAAGGACGTCGACCGTCAAGACGAGAGCCGTGAGAAGACCGGTGTGTTCACCGGTTCGACCGCGACGAATCCGGTGACGGGCGAGGAGATCCCCGTCTGGATCGCCGACTACGTACTCATGGGTTACGGCACGGGCGCGATCATGGCGGTGCCGTGCGGCGACCAGCGCGACTTCGAGTTTGCCCGCCGCTTCTCGCTCCCCATCCCGGCCATCCAGCACCCGCCGGCGGAGTGGTTCGAGGCCCGCGACATCGCGCCATCGCTCGACACGGCAATCTGGACGGAGGCGTTCGTCGGCGATGCGCCCTATGTGAACTCGTCGAACGCCTCGCTCGATCTCGACGGTACGACCTCCGTCGCTGACGGCGTCGCGACGGTCAACACCTGGTTGAGCGCCAACGGCCACGGCGAGGCAACGGTGACCTACAAGTTGCGCGACTGGCTGTTCAGTCGTCAGCGCTACTGGGGCGAGCCCTTCCCGGTGGTCTACGACGCCGATGGGAATCCGCACACCCTTCCCGACGAGATGCTCCCGGTGCTGTTGCCCGAGACCGATTCGTTCTCCCCCCGCACCTTTGACGCCGACGACGAGTTCTCCGATCCGGAGAGCCCCCTCGACCGACTTGGCGACTGGGTGGAGGTCGAACTCGACCTCGGTGATGGCCCGCGTACCTATCGGCGCGACACCAACGTCATGCCGCAGTGGGCTGGGTCGTGTTGGTATGAGCTTCGCTACCTCGACCCGACGAACGCGGACGCCTTCGTCGACCCTGAGGTGGAGCGCTACTGGATGGGGCCGCGCGCCGACCTTCGCCCCGACCACCCCGGCGGTGTCGACCTCTATGTCGGCGGTGTCGAGCACGCCGTGCTTCACCTGCTGTACGCCCGCTTTTGGCACAAGGTCCTTCACGACCTCGGGCACGTCTCCTCCCTCGAGCCCTACGCGCGACTCTTCAACCAGGGGTACATCCTCGCGAACGCCTTCAAGGACGAGCGGGGCATCTACGTGGACGCCACCGCGGTCGAGGAGGTGAACGGCGAGTTCCTTCACGAGGGACGACCCGTCGAGCGCGAGTGGGGGAAGATGGGCAAAAGCCTGAAGAACGCCGTTTCCCCCGACGAGATGTACGAGGCCTATGGGGCTGACACGCTTCGTCTGTACGAGATGGCGATGGGCCCCCTCGACGCCAGCCGCCCCTGGGAGACCCGGGATGTGGTTGGCATGTACCGCTTCCTCCAGCGGCTCTGGCGCACCATCGTCGACGAGGAGTCGGGTGCGACCACGGTCTCCGATGGGCCGGCCGATGACGAGACTCGCCGCCTGCTCCATCGCACGATCGACACGGTGCGAACCGAGATGGAGGCACTGCGTTTCAACACCGCGATCGCCAAGTTGATCGAGTTGAACAACCACGTCACCAAGGTCAATCAGGCGACCGGCTCGACCCCTCGCGAGGTGGCCGAGTCGATGGTGCTCATGGCCGCCCCATTGGTGCCACATATCGCCGAGGAGTTGTGGTCGAGGCTCGGCCACAACACGACACTCACCTATGTGCCGTTCCCGACGGCCGACCCGGCGCTCCTCGTCGACGACGAGATCGAGATGCCGGTGCAGGTGCGCGGCAAGGTGCGCGCCCGGGTCATGGTGCCCGCTAATGCCGACGAGGCGACGATTCGCGAGATCACCCTTGCCGATGAACGTGTGCTCGCGGCGCTCGACGGAGCCGATCCGGCGTCGCTCCGCAAGGTGATCGTCGTCCCCGGGCGCATGGTCAACCTCGTCCCCTGAGTACGGTCGGCTCATGACCAGCCGACGCATCCTCATCACCGGGGCCTCCAAGGGCATCGGGCGCGCGCTCTCCCATCGTCTCGCCGCGGCCGGTCATCAGCCGGTCGGAATGGCGCGCACGCGACCCGATGACGCCCCCGGCGAATTCCTCACCGTCGATCTCGGTGACGTCGACGCGACCGCGAAGGCTCTCAACTCGGCTCTCGAGGCGGGCCCGATCGACGCGGTGGTGAACAACGTCGGCGTGGTGCGCGCCCAGATGCTCGGCGAGATCGGCCTCGACGACTTTCATCACGTGCACGACCTCACGGTGCGCACCTCGATCCAGACGGTTCAGGCGGCGATCCCGGGGATGCGGGAGCGCGGCTGGGGTCGCATCGTGAACATCTCAAGTGTCGTCGCCCTCGGTGGGGTGGCTGGTCGCTCGGCGTACGGTTCGTCGAAGGCGGCGCTCGAGCATCTAACTCGGATGTGGGCGCTCGAATTGGCTCCCGACGGCATCACGGTGAACGCGGTGGCGCCCGGCCCTGTGGAGACCGAACTCTTCCGCGAGAACAATCCGGTCGGATCGGAGGGCGAGGCGCGCTATCTGGCGATGGTGCCGATGAATCGGATCGGCTCCGTCGACGACATCGCGGCCGCGATCTCCTTCCTGCTGTCTGATGACGCCGGCTGGCTCACCGGACAGACCTTGCGGGTGGACGGCGGATCGTCGATCGGCCGTTCGGCCAACGGCTGAACCGGGTCAGCCCCCGGTCACCGACACCTCCGAGGCCTTCACGGAAGCCCAGACCTCGCCGCCCTCCCCCACTCCGATCGCGTCGAGGCCCGCTGCGGTCAACTCCACGACTATCTCGACTGGGTCGACCAGACGAACCCTGACGCGGTCGGCGGTCCGGTCGATCGAGCTGATCCGCGATTGCCACACATTTCGGGGGCTGCCTTCAGGTCGCGCACGGTGCAGAGAGATCGATCGGGGTCGCACGGTCGCGATTGCCTCCCCTCCCGGCAGGTCGTGCGCGCCGACGGTCAGCTCGAAGTTGCCAGAGGTCAGGGTCGACCCGTTCAGCGACCCTCGGATCAGGTTGATGCCGAGCAGCTCGGCCACGTAGCCAGTGCGCGGGGCGGCGGCGAGTTCCCTTCCCGTGCCGATCTGGGTGATCTGGCCCTCCTCGAGGACCGCGATGCGGTCGCCGAGGGTGAGGGCGTCGACAGCGTCGTGGGTGACGATGAGCGACGGTCGTGCGGTCGCCGTCGTCGCGGCCGTCAACAGCGCTCGAACTCCGGCCTTGGCAGCCAAATCGAGCGCCGAGGTGGGTTCGTCGAGCAGCAGCGCAGTCGGCTCGGCGACGAGGGCTCGAGCGATGGCGACGCGCTGCGCCTCCCCGCCAGAGAGCGAACGGGGCCGAGCATCAGCGAGATGCCCGATGTGGAATCGCTCGAGTTCACGGTGTGCCCGACGCCGAGCCTCGCGGCGGCTTACTCCTTGCGAGCGCGGCCCATAGGCGACGTTGTCGAGCACATTGAGATGGGCGAGAAGGGCGTCACGTTGGGGGACGACGCCGAGCCGACGCGACTCGACTGGGCGGTGCTCGCCGGTCGCCGCGTCATCCCAGATCTCGTCGCCGAAGGTGACCCGGCCTGAGTCGATCGGATCGAGGCCGGCCACGCTTCTTAGCAGGGAGCTCTTCCCGGCACCGTTCGGGCCGATCACCACGAGTCGTTCGCCATCGGCGATCTCGAGATCGACCTCAAGGCGGCGCTCCCCGAGGGCTCGTCGAATGGTGATAGCGAGGCTCATGGTCGCCCTCCGGTGATCGCCGGAACCCAACGGCGGCGCAGGGCGATCAGCACTGCGAGACATACACCGACCTGGATGACCGCGAGCATGAGTGCCCGATCTGGGCTGTTCTGCAGAGCGAGATAGGTCTCCGTCGGGAGTGTCCTCGTCACCCCCGGGAGGTTGCCTGCGAACGTGATCGTGGCGCCGAACTCACCGATGGCTCGAGCCCAGGTGAGCACAGTGCCGGCGAGCAGCGCTGAACGCACCGAAGGCACGGTGACGGTCGTGAGCACCCTCCACGGCCGGGCGCCGAGCGCCCGCGCCATCTCCTCGGGGCCGCGATCAACCGAGCCAAGCGCGCTCTCCAGGGTGATCACCAGGAAGGGCATCGCGACGAACAACTGCGCGATCACCACCGCGGCCCCGGTGAACGGGACGGTGACCCCGAACCAGTCGTCGAGGAGCCGACCGAGGGGCGCCCGTCGACCGAGAACGGAGAGCAGTGCGACGCCGGCAACCACCGGAGGCAGCACCATCGACAGGGTGCATACCGCGAGGATGATCCGCCGGCCAGGGAGTCGTGTTCGGGCAAGTACGAGCGCGAGCGGCACGCCGATGGCGAGCGCGATGCCGGTGGTGATGAGGCTGGTCACGAGCGACAGGCCAACCGCCCGACCGGTGTCGTCGTCGCTCAGTATCGACGTGAGCTCTCCCCATGGGGCTCGAGCGATGAGGGCGAGGATCGGTAGCGCGAACAGCGCGACCGCGAGACCGGCAGGAACGATGAGCAACCGCGGGATGGTGGAGGGGCGACGGCTCATGGCACACCGAATCCCGCATCGTTGAGCGCGGCGCGCCCGACGGCCGAGGTGAGCATCTCAACGACGGGGCCTCCCGTCTCAGGGTCGATGGCGAGCACCGGGTAGTCGGCGACCACTTGGTAGTCGTCGGGCACCGACACCGAGGCGACGTCGGAGCGTCCGATGACGTCGGTGCGATAGGCGACCCCGGCATCGGACTCCCCGAGGGCGACGCGGGTGACGACTGCGCGTACATCGAGTTCGAGGGTCGCGGGGGCCACGTCAGCCCCGGCTCGTCGAAGCATCTCCATGGCGTAGGCGCCGGCCGGCACCTCGGGAGCGGCGAGGGCGACGACGAGATCAGAACGAGAGAGATCGTCGGGACCCGTGATCTCGAGCGGGTTGCCCGGCGCGACGACGATAACGAGCTCATTGGTGGCGAAGACGGTCGCCGGGCCGAGACCCAGACCGTCGCGAACCAGGTCCATCTGCGCGGTGTTGGCGGAGGCGAAGACCGCGGCGTCGGCCCCGGCGAGGATTTGCGCTGCGAGGGTCGACGAGCCGGCGAGGTTGACGACCACGTCGACCTCGGGATTCGCGGCTTCGTAGAGCTGCTCGACCTCGGCCATCACCGCGCCGAGTGAGGCGGCCGCGAAGACGTTGACTCGCTCGGGCGCACCCGGGCCCGAACAGGCTGACCCCATGGTGAGGAGCACCGCGCAGAGCGGGATGGTCGCGGCCAGTCGGCAGCGGAGCACGTCGACGACCACCGGCACAAGATAGTCACATATTGACTATTTCCCCTACGCTGGCCACGTGGTCCCCCTGCCGCTGGCCGAATCAACGTGCCTCTGCCTGATCGCTGAGCACATCGACGGTGTCCACGGCTGGCATCTCGTGCGCGACTTGGCCCCGGAGGGGGCAATCGGCCGGATCTGGTCGCTCTCGCGACCACTCACCTACCGTGCCCTCGACCGCCTCGAGGAAACCTCCCTCGTTACCCGGGACCGCTCCTCGCGACGACACACCCTGCGGGTGACCTCGCATGGGCGTCGCAACCGCGACATCTTCCTCGAGACACCGGTCGATCACATCCGCGACCTCCGCACCACCTTTCTGGTGAAGTGCGAACTTCGGCGTCGCGCGGGGCTCTCCTTGAGCGACCTCGCCCAGCGGCAACTCGAGCATCTCGACGACCGACTCAACTCGCTGATCGAGGCCGACCCGGGTGACGACATCGTGCTCGCCTGGCGCTCCACCTCGGCATCGGCGACCCGGGAGTTCCTCCGGACGCTCGGAGCCTCATGAGGCTCGCTCACTAGGGTTCGAGCAGCCGGACGAGAGGATCCGGGAAGCTCGGAGGAACCCATGGAGTCCCAGCTCGCCGTCGCCACTGGCCGCCTCGACACCCCGCTGCTCGAGACGACCATCGACGAGAACTTCCGCGCCACCGTCGCCGCTCACGGCGACCGCGATGCCCTCGTGGTGCGCCATCAAGGGATTCGCTGGACCTATGCCGAACTCGACGAGCGCGTCGACGAGTTGGCCCGCGCCTTGCTCGCCGGTGGGCTCGAGGTCGGCGATCGCGTCGCTCTGTGGTCACCGAATCGCTACGAGTGGGTGCTCACCCAATACGCGACCGCCCGCATCGGCGCGATCATGGTCTGCGTCAATCCCGCCTACCGCACCAACGAGCTGGAGTTCGCCCTCAACCAGTCGGGATCCCGGATGCTGCTCGCCGCACCCGAGTTCAAGACCAGCGACTATCGCGCCATGTGGGGCGAGGTATCCGATTCCTGTCCGACCGTGGAGCGGGCCGTGTTCTTCGAGTCATCGGACTGGTCCGACTTGCTGTCGAGAGCCGATTCGGTCAGCAGCGAGGAGGTCGCCGCCCGGTCGGCGTCGCTCGCCAACTCCGATCCGATCAATATCCAGTACACCTCGGGGACGACCGGGCTCCCAAAGGGCGCCACGCTCACCCACCGGAACATCTTGAACAACGGTTTCTTCGTCGGCGAGACGCTCGGCTACACCGAGCACGACCGGGTCTGCATCCCGGTGCCCTTCTACCACTGCTTCGGCATGGTGATGGGCAACCTCGGCTCCACCACTCACGGGTCCACCATGGTGATTCCGAACGATGCCTTCGAACCGGTGTCCGTGCTCTCAGCGGTGAGCGAGGAGCGGTGCACCTCGCTCTATGGGGTGCCGACGATGTTCATCGCTGAACTGGCCGTGGACGACTTCGACTCCTACGACCTGTCGTCGTTGAGGACGGGGATCATGGCCGGCTCCCCCTGCCCGGTCGAGGTCATGCGCCAGGTCATCGACCGTATGAACATGTCGGAGGTGACCATCGCCTACGGCATGACGGAGACCTCACCGGTGTCAACACAGACCGGCAAGGACGACTCGATCGAGAAGCGGGTCGCCACCGTCGGGCGCGTGCTCCCCCACGTCGAGATCCGCATCGCTGATCCCGACACTGGCGACACGGTGGAGCGCGGGGTCTCCGGCGAGTTCCAAACCCGCGGCTACTCGGTGATGCGCGGCTACTGGAACGAACCCGAGAAGACCGCGGCGGCGATCGACGCCGACGGATGGATGCACACCGGGGATCTCGCGGTGATGGACGACGAGGGCTACGTCAACATCACCGGCCGCATCAAGGACCTCATCATCCGTGGCGGCGAGAACGTGTCGCCGCGCGAGATCGAGGAGTACCTCTACACCCACCCGGACATCGTCGACGTTCAAGTGGTCGGGGTACCTGACGCCCGCTACGGCGAGGAGATCTGCGCCTTCGTGCAGGCCCGACCAGGATCCGAGGTCGACACCGAGTCGGTGCGCGCCTTCTGCTCGGGGCGGATCGCCCACTTCAAAGTGCCTCGCTATGTGATCGTGGTGGATGAGTTCCCGATGACGGTGACCGGCAAGATCCAGAAGTACCTCCTGCGCGAGACCGCCACCGAGCATCTCGGCCTCGAAGGTTTCGGATCGACCGCCTGAGTCAGGCCTCGAGCTCTCCGGCCGCGCCGGGCCCGAGCTCGCCACCGCCGAGCTCCTCGGCTCCGATCTCACGGACGCTGTGCTCGAGTTGGGGGACGTCGACCAGATCGTCACCGGGCACCCCGAACTCGCGGAAGCGCCGCATCGAGGGCAACAGCCGAGCCTCGACACTCCCGATCATCTTGTTGTAGGCGTCGGTCGCCGTCGTGAGCCCCCGGCCGGTCTTCGCCATCGACTCGAGGACCGTGTCGATACGTCGGTACAACTCGGCGGCCTCACTCTGCACTTTCGTGGCGTTCTCGGCGATCTGGCGGGTCTGCCACCCGCGCGCGACGGTGAGGAGTAGCGCCATGAGGCTCATGGGCGAGGTGACGACGACTCGGGAGCGCATCGCGTCCTCGGCGAGGGCGGCGTCGATGCGAAGCGCGTCGGCGAGGAACGACTCACCCGGGACGAACATGACCACGAAGTCGGGCGACTCGGGGAACTGGTCCCAGTAGCGCTTCTCGGCCAGGGCCTTCACGTGCGCCCGCATCGCCTTGCCGTGCTCGACGAAAAGCCGCTGCCGTTCTGTTTCGTCGGAGACGTCTTGCATCTCGAGATAGGCCGAGAGCGGAACCTTGGAGTCGACGACGATGAAGGCGCCGTTCGGGAGGTTGACGGTGAGGTCCGGGCGCTGACGACCACCCTCGCCAGTGGTGACCGACTGCTCGGCGAAGTCGCAGTAGGGCGCCATGCCCGCGAGTTCGATGATGTTGCGCAGTTGGTTCTCACCCCACGCGCCTCGGGCGGCCGGTGACTTGAGCGCTCCGGCCAACTGGGAGGCCGTCGCGTTCAAGGTGTTGATGCGCCCCGTCAGTTGCTCCGCCATCTCCTTGACGGTCGCCTTATCGCCTTCGTAACTGGTGGTCATCTGACCGACGGTCTCGCGCAGCTGCTGCAGTTGGGCGGCGAAGGGATCGAGCAGTCCCTTCGTCTGCTCGGCGATGAGCTGACCGCGCTGCTCGAGCATCTCCCCCGCCTGGCGGGAGGTGTCGGCGATGGTCTCGGAGGTCGTCTTGCGTATCTGGGCGTCGACGGCTTCACGCACGGCCGAGACGAGCACCGAGTGGTCGATCGTCGGGGCCGGGGTGTCAACCGGTTGCTCGGTGGGCGCCGCGCCCGCCTGACGCTGAAAGATGATGACGAGCAAGCCAAGGATGGCGAGGCCGAGAACGATGAGTATCACGGTGGCGATGTCCACCACTTCACCCTGCCACAGGGGTGTGACACCAGGCTGGTTACGCCGAGGCCGCCAAGCGTCACCTCCTCGACTGACGGAGCACCCCTCGCCGAGCGGGACGCGCCAGCGGTCCACCGACCTCGAGGACCTCGACCACTAATCGTCGAGTGGTATCCCAGCCACGGGCCAGCATCGTGGACGCCGCCGCGGCCTTGAGCGCTCGGGCATCGCCAACTGCGGCCGGGAGCCGAGGGCGCGCGCCTGCCTCCCGCACCAGACGATCGAGGGCCGCCGTGCTCGTCCGCGTCGCGCGCGTGGTGGATAGTTCCCGCTGACTTGTGCCAGCTGCTCCCCGGAGCTCGACGACGCGATCGGCGACCACCGCGTCAAGAACGAGTGCTCCCACCCACACCGGCCCGACACCTGGTTCCTCGAGCGCATCGGCGCGAGAGATTGGGATCGGCTGCCAAGCAACGCCCTCAATCAGCAGCGCGTTCGTTACTCTCGCCGCCTCGTCGAAACCACCGTCGAGATGCACGGCTCCGATCAGCGCCTCGATCACATCACCGGTACCCGGGCGCACCAGTCGCCGCAGGCGATTCGAGAAGACCCGCTCGAGATTCGCGTTCGCGACGATCTGCGCCGCGGTCTCGGCATCTCCGTCGAGTCGATGGCAGGTGACCGCGACGGCGAGATCGGCGATCGCGTCACCAAGATGCTCGAGCGCCCCGAAGGAGCGCCTCCAGACCCCTGTCGCGGAGCGAAGGAGCTCTCGGTTCCGGAACCGGTAGCCGATCTCGCGTTCCACCGAGTGCACACCCTCATCCTCGCAGAGCACGCCACAGCGCCTCGATGGGCGCCGGCGTAGCCTCGCCGTATGGCCGAGACAGTGACCTGCGCGGCCTGCGGGGCCGAGGTGGTGCTGGAGGACCCGATCCTGCTCGCCACCTGTGCTTGCGGGGCCGAGGTGCGATCGCGGCGGCATCCGCGAGAAGCCGGGAGCGACACCGAGATCGACCTCTACAAGGTGCTCGGTATCGATCGGGGCGCGACCGAGGCCGAGATCCGCGACGCCTACCGGCGACGGGCGCGTGAGACCCACCCCGACGTCGGTGGCGACGCCGCCGAGTTCCAGGCGGTGCAGGCCGCTTACGAGACGCTTTCCGATCCATCTCGACGTCGGGCCTATGACCGGACCGGGCGAACCGGCGATCGGCGAAGAGGCCCATCGGGCAACGTTCCCGATGTCGTCGGGATGTCACCGGTGGAAGCCTCCCGAACGCTGCTGACCGCGGGTTACGTGCCCCGGCTCATGCTTCGTCCGGTGAGCGGGTCGAGCCCGCTCGCGAACCGGGTAATCGGCCAGCAACCCGGTCCGGGAGCCGGACTTCCACCTGGGGCTCCGGTCGCCATCGTCGTCGCCGTCGCCGAGGCCGGCGCGCTCTGGGCTCGGGTGCGCGAGCTCACTCGCGACTTCGCCCAAGGGGTGCTCGACGGGTTCGCGGCCGCGACCAGCCGTAGCGGTCGCACTCGGCGGATCGAACTCGACGCCGGCGACACCTCGCGCGATCGGGGTCGAGCGGTCGGGGCTGTCGCGGGCTCGGTGACGGTCGGCGCGGTTCGCACGGCGGGTTGTCTTGTGCGAACCGTGGTCTGGCTCGCCGTCACCGCCGCGATCACCGTCGCCTCATTCGTGATTGGCCTGTTCCGTCCCGCGCTCGGCATCGCAGTGTTTGTGATCGCGATCGTCGTCCTGACATTGCTCGTTACCCGCGGCTACCGACTCCAACGCGAGCGTTGGCGATCGGGCGACTGGGTCTAGGCGCGTCGGCCGGTAAGTCTCAGCCGCTCGACGGATCGGTCATCGGGAGATCGTCGCGTCGCGACCACTCCATGAGACTGCCGTCGTAGACGCGCACGTCGTCATGTCCGCACATGTCGAGGCAGAAGGCGACGACCGTCGCGGCGATCGCCCCGCCGCAATATGTGATGACACGCTCCCGGTCGAGGACGTCTCCGAGGAGTCGTTGGATCTCAGCGACCGGTTTGAAGGCAGCGGTCTCGGCCTTGATGAGGTCGAGATAGGGAACGTTCTCCGCTCCGGTGATATGCCCGCGACGTGGCCCGTAGCCGGGGTCGCGACCCTCGTAGTTGTCGCGACTGAGCGCGTCGACCACGCAACTTCCGCCCGCCTCGAGGGCGGCGAGTACGTCTTCGGCGTCGGCGAGTCCACCGTCTCGGGGAGAAACGGTGACCGTGCCTGTCTCGCTCTGGCTCGGTCCGCTCTCGACAGCGCCGCCGGCGGCGAACCACGCCTCGTTGCCGCCGTGGAGGATGACCGCAGGTACGCCCATCCGGGTGAGCGTCCACCACGCCCGGGTGCACCACATCGTCCCCGAGTCGATTCCCGGGCGGGGCGTGCTTGCGGTGAGCACGACCAGATCGCCGTCGCGGACTCCGGCGGCTCGCAGCCCAGCATTCACCACGTCCTCCGAGGGCCACATCCAAGGAAGGTCAGCGTCGGGGTCGGAGAGCACTCCTTTGGCCGAGGCGACGTCGTAGTGGACCGCACCGGGGATGTGCGCATCGACGAAGCACGCGTCATGTGAGCGGTTGACGAGTTCGCGGTCGAGTCGCGCTGTCACGTCGAGCACCCGCACTCCCTCGGGCCGGTCAGCGAGCCAGCCGACGCTCACAAGGTGGCGTGGATGGTCGTAAAGATGGTCCGACATCTACGCGACCTCGTATTGCACGGCGGCTCGGTCGGCGACTCGACCGGCGATGTGCTCGGCGATGAGCGCGAGGTGATCGGGATGGTCGCGGTAGGCGAGGTAGCCGTCGACATCATCGAAATCAGCGACGACGACGTAATCGAAGTTGCCGCTGTTGACCCCGGCGTCGCCGCCGTGGCGGTAGTCGCGAATCGTCGGCACGAGCGCGGGGAGGCCATCGAGCGCACGTCGGGTCGCGCTCACCTCCTCGGCGGTCACGTCCTCGTTCCAGCGAAACATCACCACATGTCTGAACATCGCTTCCCCTCCTGACGGCGAACACCGGCGAGCGTAGGATCGCACCACCCGCCAGCGACGATCGGAGTCACAATGATCATCCACACCAGCCCCTTACCTGAGGTCGACATCCCCGAGGTTCCGATCACCGAGTTCGTGTTGCGTCGCGTCGCGGACCACCCGGATCGGCCCGCGATCATCGATGGTCCGTCCGGTCGCTCGTACACGTTCCAGCAGCTCTCCGATGCGATCCACGCGCTCGCCGGCGGCCTGTCGGCCCGGGGCTTCGGCGCCGGCAGCACCCTCGCGCTCATGGCGCCGAACGTTCCGGAGTACGCGATCGTGTTCCACGCTGTCGCGGTCGTCGGCGGAACGGTCACCACGATCAACCCGACCTACGGGGCCGAGGAGGTCGCCTTCCAGTTGCGTGATGCTGGGGCGACCGAGTTGGTGACGATCGGGATGTTCGCTGAGGTCGCTCTCGCCGCGGCGGCCGAGGTGGGGATCACCGAGGTGATCACCCTCGACGGAGCCGAGGGCACCACCTCGATCCTGTCGATCTTCGGCGAGCCAGTGGTGCAGACCCCGGTGGACGTGCGCGAGGACGTCGTCGTGCTCCCGTATTCCTCGGGCACGACGGGGCTACCGAAGGGCGTCATGCTCACCCATCACAACCTCGTCGCCAACATCTGTCAGTGCGACCACGCGATCGTCTACACACCCGATGGTGAGGTGGCGCTCGCCTTCCTTCCCTTCTTCCATATCTACGGCATGCAGGTGCTCATGAACGGCCTGCTCGCCAACGGCGTGACAGTGGTGACACTCCCCCGCTTCGACCTCGATCAGGCACTCGGTCTTGTCCAACAGCACCGCATCTCGCGCTTCTTCGCGGTGCCTCCGGTCGTGCTCGCGCTCGCGAAGCATCCGGCGGTCGACAACTACGACCTGTCGTCGCTGAAGCAGGTGTTCTCCGGGGCGGCGCCTCTCGGCGGCGAGATCGCCCTCGAGGCTTCTGCTCGAATCGGCTGTGAGGTGGTGCAGGGCTACGGCATGACCGAGCTCTCTCCGGTGAGCCACACCACTCCGCCTGGGATGTTCAAGTCCGGTTCCTCCGGAGTGACGGTGTCGAACACGGAGAGCCGCATCGTCGACCCCGAGACCGGCGAGGACCAGCCGGTTGGCGGGACGGGCGAGTTGTGGGTGCGAGGCCCGCAGGTCATGAAGGGCTACTTGAACAACCCCGAGGCGACTGCGGCGACGATCGACGCCGACGGCTGGCTCCACACCGGTGACGTCGCCGTGATCGACGAGGACGGTCACATGACCGTCGTCGACCGGGTGAAGGAGCTCATCAAATACAACGGCTTCCAGGTGCCGCCCGCGGAGCTTGAGGCGCTGCTCATCACCCATCCAGCGATCCTCGACGTCGCCGTCATCGGCATTCCCGACGACTCAGCCGGTGAGTTGCCGAAGGCCTTCGTGGTTCGGGCTCCCGGCGCCGAGATCGACGAGGACGCGGTGAAGGACTTCGTCCGCGAGCACGTCGCCTCCTACAAGCAGATCCGCTTGGTCGAGTTCGTCGCCGAGATCCCGAAGTCGGCCTCCGGCAAGATTCTGCGCCGCATGCTGCGCGACGGAGGCTGAGACCTCAGCGTTCTTGCGGTCGCCGGAGGTTGCGCTCGTTGAGCGCTTTGGCGAACACGTCGGTCGCCCACCCCTCGGTGAGGGCGCGACGCAAGATGTCGGCCTGCGATTCGGGGGCGAGTCCGCCGATCGGCGGGTCGAGGTCGAGCGAGGTCGGGAAGGCGTAGCCCTCGGCGACGGCCGCCACCACTCGCGCGACATCCACGGGCTTGAGGTCGGCGGCAGCGAGGTGCGGGTAGACGGCGAGACACATGGCGTCGGTGTCGCGCCATTCCATGGCTCGACCGAACGCCGATGAGATCTGCATGAGGTTCGCCATGCGGATGACGTCGGAGGTTCGGTTCTGCCCGGCGGCGTGCAGGAGCGCCGGGTTGAAGAAGAGCGCGTCACCTTTGCGGAGTTCGATCTGAACGAAGCGGTCCTCGAACACCTGGTCGAATTCGGGACGCTTGGCGATCGCGAAACCGGCGCGGTAGTGCTGCGACCAGGGGAGGATCTTCGTCGGACCGGACTCGATCGGCATGTCGGAGTGCGCGACAGCTCCTTGGAGAGTGAGCATGGCCGACATGCGGTGGACGTGCAGTGGGAAGTCGAAGGTCTGCTCGGGAAGGTAGAAGCCGAGGTGGTAGTCGCGATGCGGGTTCTGCGCGTCGCCACCGGGGTTGACCACGTTCACCTGAGCGGTGAGTTGGTAGTGGGGGCCGAGCCAAGCGGTCGCTGCTCCAGCGATCGTCGCGTTCGAGTAGTAGCGCGTGAACACCTCGGGGGCGCGGACAGCGAGCTTCTCGTGCGAGTTCCAGATGCGGTCGTTCGCGCCAGCCTTGGCGAAGTGGTCGCCTCCGCCGCCTCCGGCAGCGCGTTCCTCCTCGATGATCGAGAAGAAGACCTCGGCGGCCTCATCGAGGACGGCGGTGTCGGCGTAGGCGCCGCGGATGGCGAGGCACCCGGGTCCGTCGGCGAGCATCGTCGCCCACTCGGTGAGCAGTTCGCGATGGCGGTCGGTGCCGAGCTCGAGCGAGTCGACGAAAGCACCGTCGTAGACGGGAACACCGCTGACAATGTCGCCAGCCAACGGCGCTTCGGCAGCGTCGAGGGAGCGGTCGACGACGGCGATGAGATCAGCCGGGTCGAGATCGGCGGCGGACAGGAATCCGTGATCCATGTCACAGACACTACACACGATGTCGAGGGCATTGGAGCGCTCTAATCGCCGTCCAGCCTCCGGTGGGGGTCGGGCTACCGTCAGACCATGCACAACCCCGCACCCGCCACCGTGATCACCGAAACCCGCGGTCCGGTGGCCATCATCACCATCAATCGACCCGAGGTCCGCAACGCGGTCGACGGTCGCACCGCCGATGGCCTCCGCGAGGCGTTCGAGGAGTTCGAGTCGGCACCCGACCTCCGGGTGGCGGTGCTCACCGGCGCCGAGGGCACGTTCTGCGCGGGCGCCGATCTGAAGGCGATATCGACGGGTGCCGGCAACCGCATCGAGGCCGACATGTCACTTCCCGGTCCGATGGGTCCGACTCGCATGACGCTGTCGAAGCCAACGATCGCGGCGGTCGAGGGCCACGCCGTGGCAGGCGGTCTGGAGCTCGCCATGTTCTGCGACTTGCGTGTCGCTGCCCGCGACGCCGTCTTCGGCGTCTACTGCCGTCGCTGGGGCGTGCCGCTCATCGATGGCGGCACGGTTCGACTCTCGAGGATGCTCGGCCACAGCCACGCACTCGATCTGATCCTGACCGGCCGCGGCGTCTCGGGCGATGAGGCACGGATGATGGGTCTCGCGAACCGTCTCTGCGAGCCCGGCGAAGCGCTCGCGACGGCGATCGAACTCGCGGAGTCACTGGCTGGGTTCCCGCAGATGTGCATGAACGCCGACCGGCGGTCGTCGTATGAGCAGTGGGATCTCAACTTCGCCGAGGCCCTCGCCAATGAGACGGCCGGCGGACTTGAGGTGGTGCGCTCAGGAGAGACGCGTGAGGGCGCCTCGCGTTTCGCGGACGGAGCCGGACGGCACGGCACCTTCGACTAACTCGACGACCACTCGGTTCACCCGACGCAGGCGAGGCCCTGTAATCGCTCAAGAGCAACCCTCCGCCCGCGAAGGTCGACTTTCGACCCGGTCATCAGGACCCGCTCACCTCACGAGTCACGACGCGAGAAGTAGAGATTCTGCGTGAGACGACCGTCTTCGAGTTCGGATCCGAAACGAACCGGTACGTCCGGCGTGTGGAACAGGCGGGAGTCATAGATCACCAGCCGATTCCAGCGCATCGGCACCGACACCACCCGGGTCCACCACTGGGTGTCATGAGAGGGGAACCCCGGGCCGGGATCCGGCAGGGCATCGTCGAGGCAGTGCCGGACGAGCGCTTCGACGCTCGTCGATCGGCTGCTGAACACGGCCTCGGCGGCCCACTCGTCCTCGAGGGCCTCCGGGACCCGCGCCAAGCCGGTGCCGCGGTGACGCCAGAAGGAGGTGCCGCCCGCACAGCGATCAGGCGGGTTCAGGTAGATCACCCCGGCGGCATCGCAGAAATCGTCGTAGTGGGGCTGGCGCTGACGGGCGTTCAGCACCGACGGCTCACCATCGATGAGCGCGAAGACGTGGTCCCTGTAGTACCTGTGCAATCCCAGAAGGTGCCCCAGATGATCTCCACAGACCGAGCGCACCAACTCGAGCAATGGCGCCAACGAAAGCGAGATCGACGCCATCACGCCCGGATGATTCCCGTTCTGATGATGGAACGAGAGCGACAACGCGAGTTCGCGAATCGCTGCGGGGTCCCGGTACACACCGTCGAGGATGACGATCGGCCACACTTCATCAACGAAGAGCAGTTCGATCTGCACATCTTCCGCAGCTGCGACGTTGTCGGCAAATCCAGCGAAGATCGTCATTGTCATAGCCTGCTAAGGTACGACTTGTTCCGCAAGTGATTGGTGCTCTGCGCCAGGGGAACGGTGCTCAGATGCGACTGGCCAACCGACTCGTACCGATCCTCATCTCGAACGTTGTCGTCTGGCTGATCTACGCCGGGGCTGACGACCCGGGCTTCCCATGGCCGTTCTTCGTGACCCTCGGCAGCATCCCGGGAGCCATCGTGCTGGCGCGGAGCGCTCAGCAACCGGGGCGAGACCGACATCGGAATCGCAATCGTCAACGCGAGAGATGAGCGGCCAGCCCGGTCGGACCCCACCGGGAGCGGCAACCGATGTCACTGTCAGCGAACTGACCGTCGATCCGCTCGGGTTCCTCCGGGGAATGGTCGAGGAGTTCGGGAACGTCACCCGTCACCACACCGACGGACGGCCCGTGACGATCGTCAACGAACCCGATCTCGTGAACGAGATCTTGGTGACCCGACGATCCGACTACGCGAAGACGGGCACTCCCGATGAGTTGATGCTCGTGCCCCTTCTGGGTCGTGGCCTCCTCACAACCGAGGGTGCGCAGTGGAAGGAGCAGCGCGCCCTCGCCCAACCAGCCTTCCAACACCGGGAGATCATCACTTTCGACAGTGTGATGCTCGACGAGACAGACCGGCTCATAGACAGGTGGTGCGGAACCACCGGCACGGTCCGTCTCGATCGTGACCTCACCTCTCTCACGCTCGCCATCGTCGCTCGTTCGCTACTCGGCTCCGACGTCGCCATCGGTGATCGATTCGGCGAAGCGGTTGACGACGCCAATCGCTTCATGAGCCACTACGGAACTGATGGCGCGGGTCTCGATGGTGACCGCCAACGTTTCGGAGCCGCCCGGGCGTTCATCGACCGGATCGTCGGTCTGCTGATCTCGGTGGTCGATGCGGACGATCCCAGCCGGCATGACTTCCTCGCACGCCTCGTCGCCGAGTCGACCGCACATCGCCCCGAAGGCCTCTCGACCAGAGAGGTGAGGGACCAAGTCGTGACGATGCTCATGGCGGGCCATGAGACAACGGCGAAGTCCCTAACGTGGACGTGGTGGTTGCTCGGTCAACACCGCGACGTCGCCGAACGGGCCCGAGCCGAGGTCGACAACGTGTTGTCCGGTGAGCCGCCGGGTCACCGGTGTCTCGATCGTCTGCCGTACGTGCGGGCGGTGTTCATGGAAGCGTTGCGTCTCTATCCCCCGGTGTGGCTGATCTCACGACGTGCCACCAGAGACGACGTGCTTGGAGGATTCGAGATTCCACTCGACTCCCTCGTGTGCATCAGCCCGTGGTTGCTCCACCGGCGCAGCGACCTGTGGCCCGAGCCGGAGCGATTCGATCCCGAGCGATTCACGCAAGATCACCCCCGGCACCCCTGTGCCTTCCTCCCCTTCAGCGCCGGTCCTCGTCAGTGCATCGGGCAACACTTCGCGACCCTCGAGGGCGTGGTGGTGCTGGCGAGGATGCTGCAGCGCATTGACATCGACATCGATCCGCACCACTCGGTGCAGGCCGAGGCTCTCGTTACGCTTCGACCGAAGCACGGTGTCCTGGCGACGGTCCGATCGAGACAGCGGCGATGACGCCGTCGCCCCAGTCGTACCGTCCCGACCGACACAGCGGCGGTGTGGCAGGGGCATCTGACCGGCTCGACGCCCAGATCCGACTCACGTGGCCCTCGGAACGCCGCATCCTCCGTGACACGGAACGGACACCTCCTGACACGATCGTAGAACTCGGCTGTGGCACCGGGTCGCTCCTGGCGAAGATGCGAACGGAATGGCCCGACGCCAACCTCATCGGTGTGGACAACGATGCCGAACTCATCAGCCGCGCGACGCACCTGCGCGATGTCGCACTCCTGCGAGCCGACGTCAACTCGGTGCCGCTCCCCGACGCCAGCGCCGACCTCGTCGTGCTGCGTTATGTGTTGCAACATCTTGGCGAGACCGGGCCGGCGCTCGCTGAGGCGCTACGCATCCTGAAACCCGGTGGACGATGCGTCGTATTCGAGGTGGACGGCGAGCTCTGGGGATTGGCCGAGCCCTACATTCCTGAGGTTCAACGACTCCAGGCGAGGATCTGGGCTGCGCAGGCCGATCGCGGCGGCAACAGGATGATCGGACGGCGTGTTCGCCGGATGTGCCTCGAGGCGGGTTTCGCTGAAGCGGAACTCGAGTTGTACCAGTACTCGAGCGAGGCGTTCGGTCTGGACGCCTTCGGGCCGCTGCTCGACCCGGCCCAGCACGTCGATCTCGTCGAGGACGGCGTCATCAGCCCCGGTGAACTTGCACGCGCCTCCGTCGCCTACTCGCAGTGGCTCAGGGATCCCGGGAGTTTCGTGATGATGGTTGGCTTCGCCGTGACTGCGATCAGGCGATCTGACGACTGGCCAATGATCGGAATAGGCCCTCTTGAGTGATCAGTTCGTCGTAGGTGCCCATCTGCATGACTCGGCCGCCCTCGAGAACCACGATGCGGTCGGCATCCTTGATCGTGCTGAGCCGGTGAGCGATCACGATGCGTGTCGCATTCAGCCGGCGCATCGATTCGGTGACGATCGACTGCGTCCGATTGTCGAGGGCACTCGTCGCCTCGTCGAAGAAGATGATCCTCGGCCGTGCCAGCAGTGCTCGGGCGATCATCAGGCGTTGACGCTGTCCGCCGGACAGGGTCGACGCCCCCTCGGACAGCAGCGTGTTCATGCCCATCGGCATGTGCTCGATGTCCTCTCTCATCCCGGCCATCTCCGCAGCCTCCCAGGCGTCCTCCACCGTGAACGTCGATGACCCGACGATGTTCGAGAGGATGTCCCCGGCGAACAGTTGTCCTTGTTGGAGCACCACTCCGCACTGGCGGCGAACTGCCCCGACATCGAGGGTTCTGAGGTCCTGACCGTCGTACTGGATCGAACCCGAGTCGGGAGTTTCGAAACCAAGCAACATCCGCAGCAGCGTCGACTTACCGCAACCACTCGGCCCGACGAGGGCGACAAACTCACCGGGTTCAGCGCTGAACGACACGTCGTGGAGCACCGGCGGCTGACCCGCTTCGTACGCGAAGGTCAGGCGACTGACCTCGAGCCGACCTCGCAGTTCGCCTGGATCGGCGAGGTCGCTCCTGACCTCTGGCCGACTCTGGAGGATTGGCTGGAGTTTCTCGAACATCGGGATGACGTTCAACAGCGTTATCCCCGTCCCCGTGAGCTGCAATGTCGACGAGAGGAACAACAGGAAAGCCACGTTGAAGGTCAGGAAGGTGGGTACGGGGAAGTCTCCACCTCGGATGATGCCGATCGCGGCGAAGATGATCGCCGGGGCAACGATCGCGTAGCCGGCATTGAAGACGACGAGCCGATTCTGTATCCGGCGAGCGAGGAAACTCCGGCGGCGGAAATCAGCGAACAAGCGGGACCAATAGGCAAAGGCCCGCTCCTCGGCGGAAGCAACGCGAAGCTTTGCGATACCTGACATCAACTGGAACGTCGTGGATGACACGTCGTTCATCATCTCGTTCACCTGACGCTGCACATGGACCTGATCGGTGCCGATCTTCACCGAAACCGCAGCGCCGAGACCGACCACGACGAGAGCAACGATGCCGAGGGTCACGTCGTAGTACACCATCAGTACGAGGTTGGCGAGACCCATCACGAACGACAGCACCGACTGAACTGCGAGCCCGGACATCGCATCTCGTATCCCGTTGACCCCGAGCGACGCCGCCGACAGTTGACCGATCGAGTTCCTCCGGAAGAACGGCGCCGGCAACGACATGAGCCGATCCCAGATTCCCGCCTGGGCATTCATGTCGACCCTCCCCTCGAGGCGGAGCGCGGCGAGATTCTGCACCGTCGAGAGCGCAGCGATCACCAAGGCCACCGAGATGAGGATGATCGACCACTGTGTGATCTCACCGCGAGCGCCGCGGGGCACGAACGCCCCGAGGATCTGTCCGGTCAGGATCGGGGTGAGCAGGCCGAGTACTGCGATCAGGACGCCGGTCAGGGCCAGTGCGATGACGTCACCGCGCGAGCCCGCTGCCCCGAAGGTCAGCAGCCGAAGTCCCGTGAGGCTCTCCTCCGGCAACGGGGCGTACAGCATCCGCGCCTCGAAGTGGATCTCCTTGTTGGTTTCCTCATCGACCGCGCGGATGGTTCCGGTCGTCACGTCATCGATGACGTACGCCGTGCCCTGCCGCCTGAGCACGACCGGCCGCATCCCCTCCTTGAGGAATCCGACCAGTGGGCCGACGTCTCTGGAGAACCAGCCCCCTTCGAGTCTGACCGTGCGCTCACGCAGATGCGAGGCCCGTACAACGGCTGACACCGGATCGGTTCGGCGAGCGATGTCGGCCGCCCGAGCCTGGACGGCGGTGAATCCGAGCAGACCCCCGACCAACGACACTGCTGCGAATGCCGGATCCTCGTCGAGGAGCCGCTCACGGAACTCATCGGAGCCACCGAGGACCCTGGCCAGTTCCAACTCGGCACGATGCTCCAACGCAACGTCCTCTGCCGCCCGACGGTGCGTCCGTTCCACCTCATCGGCATCGAGGCGACCCCGTCGCTCGACGGCAGCACTCAGCCACCGGGCCATGTCCGATCTGACCGCCGACAACAGGTCGCTGCCGAGCTCGGCCGAGGAACGGCTCGCACATACTGAGCCGGGCTGCGCCGCGACCCAATCACTCGGCGTCAGCCACATGTCGCCGACGATCGGCGTCCTCGCACCCCAGCGATTCACCGAGATGTCCGAACCACTCGATGCGATCCAGCGGACTGAGCCGGCGACGGCAGCAGTTCCAGCTTGCCCCACAGTCACCTCCGGAGCGTCGAGTAATGTCGCATCGCGCGGTCGCAGACCCATCGACAGGGATGCGCCGATTGTCACCAGCATCGGGTCGAGGGTGGCAGCGAGAAGCTCTCCGTCCAGATGCGCGAGGCGCTCGATCGACTCCTGGCGCACCTCGGCCCCGGGCGTGGGACGAGCGATGAGCATCGAGTCCGCACTCGGCGCGACGTGAGGGATGATCGTCCCCCCTCCGACCCGGCCGACATTCATCCACGCAACGGGCCGCCCGAGGTCGCTGGCCGTCATGAACAGGTCGACACGTCCGGAGAGGACCACGAGTGCGCGGGTCGGGTCGTTCAGCGGGACCGTCGACCCGCCCACGGCGTCCGACGTCTGACCAATAGCAGAGGCCAGGCGATCTCTGACGGTGACAGCGTCATCAGCGGGCATGTCACTGGACTCCGATCAGGTTGGCGTACGTCCCACCGGCGGCCTTCAGTTGGTCGTGGGTGCCTCGCTCGACGACCCGACCGAATTCGAGGACGACGATCTCATCAGCATCGCGAATGGTGCTGAGCCGATGAGCGACGATGACGCAGGTGCACCCCCGGCGGCGGAGGTTGTCGTCGATGATCTGTTCGGTCTCGGTGTCGAGCGCACTCGTGGCCTCGTCGAGAATCAGCACCCGGGGATTGCCGGCGAGCGCCCGGGCTATTTCGAGACGTTGACGTTGACCGCCGCTGAGGTCGCGGCCGGCCTCTCGGATGACGTGATCGAGTCCGCCGGGTTTCGCCATGATGTCGTGGTAGATGCAGGCGTCGCGCAACGCCTGATGGAGGGTCTCGTCGGGGATCGACTCGTCCCACAGCGTCAAGTTATCGCGGACCGTCCCCTCAAAGAGGAAGATCTCCTGGTCGACCACCGACACCGATGCTGCGACGACGTTCCGCGCGTAGTCCTTGCTCGGACGACCGTCGAACAGCACGTCGCCGCTCCATGGCTCATTGAGCCCGGAGAGCACCTTGGCGATGGTCGACTTGCCGCTGCCCGAGCCGCCGACGAGAGCAACCCGCTGGCCGGGGGACAACGAGATGCTGAAGTCCTCGATCAACGGTGCCGCCAGCGGCGAATACCCGAACGTGATCGACCGCAACTCGACGGCACCGGCCAACTTGCCGTCGGTGACCGAGGGTTCGTGCTCGAACTGCCAGGCGATCTTGTAGTTCTCCACGTCGTTGAGGCGGTTGAGATCGGCCGTCACGTCCTGGAGCTTCTGGCCGATCTGCGTCAGGTGCTGCACCGGACGCGTGAACGAGGTCAACAATCCCTGGAAGGCGACCAGCGCGCCGACGGTCAGCGCACCCGAGATCACGCGGTCGCTCCCGATCCAGAGCACGAGCGCCGTCGACAACGAGACGAGCAGGGTCGGAACGACATCGAGGATCTGGTTCGAGACGCCGAGCTGCTGTTGACCGTTCGACACCTTCGTCTGGAAACCCGACCATCGGGCGAAGAAATCGTTCTCGGTGCCCGTGGCCTTGAGCGTCTCGATCATCTGCAGCCCGTTGTAGGTGGTGCCGGTGAGCCGACCCTTGTCCTGACGGAGCCGCCGAGTCGCATCGACGCGTGTGCGGGCGACGACACGCAAGATGACGATGTTGGCGATGACGAGACCGACGCTGATCAGCGTCAACGTGACGTCATAGGTGAACATGAACACGGCGTAGAAGATCACGAGTATCGCTGCGATCACTGAGGTCGCGAGGTCCCGCGACAGCAATTGGGCCACCTTGTCGTTCGCCTGGACACGACTCGAGACGTCAGCCGGTTGACGCTGCGAGAAGAAGTCGACCGGCAGGCGAAGGACATGTCGCAGGAACCCCTCCGAACTCTCCACTGCCATGCGCGTCTCGAGCCGCAACAGATACCGCTGCTGGATCCTGGTCAGGGCAACCGCAGCCACACCGGTGCCGACCATGAAGGCGATGAGCGGCCAGATCCACTCGGTGAAGCCAGCGGTGAGGACACGATCAATGAAGATCCGGTTGAAGGCCGGGGCAATGAGACCGGGGATCACCAGCAGCAGACTGGCCAACATCACGAGCGTCAGCGCAGGTGCGCCACCGCGCAGGCGAGACGACAGGCCGCCGAGGGAACTCGGCCGGTCGCCGCCGGGTGTGAACTCCGGACCCGGTGTGAAGGTGAGCGCGACGCCGGTGTACGAGTTGTCAAAGTCCTGGTACGAGACGACCCGAGGTCCGGTTCCCGGATCGTTCAGATGCACCTTGTCACCGGAGAAGCCCTCGACGACGAGGAAGTGGTGGAAGTTCCAGAACACCACGAAGGGGGTCTCGAAGTCCCTCAACTTCTCCGCCTCGATCTGGTAGCCCTTGGCCTCGAGTCCATACGAGCGGGCCGCCTTGAGGACGTTCGACGCCTTGCTGCCGTCGCGTGACACACCGCAGGCAACCCTGAGCTCCTCGAGCTTCACCCACTTCCCGAAGTATCCGAGGATAATTCCGAGCGATGCAGCACCACACTCGACGGCTTCCATCTGGATCACCGTCGGCGTTCGCGCCCGACGGGTCGAACCCACGGGGAGAACCATCGCTTCACCGGCGCCGGCTGGCTTGGATCGGGCGGTGTCGTTGCCGGAGTCCATCGTCAACCTCCGAACACCAGATCGACGGGTCGTGTCGCACCCTGGTCGATCAGTGCCGTGAATCGGGCCACTGCCGGCAACTTGAAGGGCGGGCCGGTCACCGACGACCATTCGTAACCCGACGGTGTGGAGGTGTCGACATTCGGCGTCACCGTGACGAGAACCGGTTCGCCGTCTGCCAGCAGGGAGTCGGCGTAGTCGCCGTCGGCGAGAAGTGCCACGATCGCCGCTCGGTCGAGGGGGAAGGCATCGACGTCGCTGACCGTTCCCCGAAGCACCCCGAACGCCGCTGCGGGCACAGCGTCGAAGGTGAGGTCGACCGACATTCCCGGTGCAACGCCGGCGACATCGGCCGACGGAACGAACACAAACGCCACCACCGATGCACCGGACGTGCCAGCGGGCTCGAGGCGGTACAGGGTCTCACCGATGTCGATCACGTTGCCGGCATCGATTAGGACCGATGTCACCTCACCGGCGAACGGGGCCGTGATCGTGGTCGACCCGCCGTCGGAGTCGACGCTGGCGATCTCATCTCCGACCGCAAGTGTCTGGCCCGGCGAGATGTCGACCTGGGTGACGAAGCCTGCGACCTGTGACTGGATCTCACTGATCCCATCGACCGACGCCACTACGCCCTCACCAGCGAGCCGGGAGGGAAGGCTCCCGGCGAACCCCCACACGATCAACGCCCCCAGTGCGACTCCGAGAACCGAGAGCGCGATCCAACCCCGCCGCTGCGTCACCTTCATCAGCAGATCCAGGTCGTCTGGCTTCTGCATCTGGTTGAGGGCCTTCATTCTGAACTGGACCATCGATGTCCTCCTTTGCTGAGATCCGACCCTCAGGTCGAACCGGGCAACTCCACTTCCACGGTTGACGCCGGACGCGAGCCGACGACGAACTCCCCGACCGAGCCCTCGAGATGGGGCGCGAGCCCAGTAGCCCCGGCGAATGCCTGCGAGTTGCCGCCACCGAGTGCGCAACACGCCAAGCCCATCGCCGTCGCGGTCAGGTACAACGCCTCGTACAACACGCCGACGTGCTTCAGGATCAGCGCGTATGCCATCGATTCGTACTTCCACATCGCACGTCCGAATCGCGCGGCGACGAGGATCGACACTTGCGGCGGTGTTGCCATCGTCGACGTCCGCTGGGCGTACTCGAGCAGTAGACGAGTCTGCGGGTCGGCCGCACGAATCAACTCGAGCCCATGGACTGCCGCGTCGTAGTGGTACAAGCCGGGCTCAAGTCCGTCGCAGAGATGCACCAACGGATATATCTCGAGTTCGTGCAGCGCTCCTCCGCTCGGGACCTGCCTGAACGACAACTCCTGATGACCGTCATCGACACAGGTCTGCACGGCGCCGACGCGCCCGAGCAACTGGCCCAGTTCGTCCCGGGTGATCGGACGGGAGTCATCGTGCTCCCGGATCGATCTGCGTTGCCGCACCACGACACCGAATGGAGGGTCGGCGGCGCCGACGGCATCGAGGTCGATGGCGGGAAACGGGTGCCATCGATCGGGATCATCAACCACTCGGGGCCTGATCGCCGGTTCCGGTTCGAGATGCCCCTCCTGGTGGTACGTGCCCCCGTATCCACCTCGATGGACCCCCACTCGACTCATCGAGTGGAACCAGAGGTCCGGCAGCGACCAGAGTTCGAGGCCGTGAGCGACGGGTTCGTCGACGAAACGCAGCACCCCTGCCCGCAGCGCCTGGTTGGCGACGATCACGAGATCCGGCGACGACATCGCCGTCGATGCAGCCACCTCGTCGACGGTCTGACCGCCGTCGAAGGACAACAAAGCGGTCGTCCATGCAACGTCGAACACGGTGAGGTCCCAACCGGTCAGGGGCGACTCGGCGGTGACGACTCCGTCGACCCGGCGGATGAGGCAGTGATCCGACATCTCCATCACCGATGTCGCCACCACCCGACGAGTCGCCACGACGAGCGCATGGCCGCGGGGTTCAGTGCCGATCGCCAGATCACCGCCGGTGTCGATCACCCGGTGGCTGATCCAACCACCGCTCTCGAGCCGACGCATGACCAGGGGGAGCGAGAGCGCCGACGCGTCGCCGCCGCTCCCCAGTGCGACGTCGAACAGTTCGTCCTCAGTGGCCGGCCCCTCACTGAGACGGGTCATCGCCGCCGTGAGGCCAGCATCGCGCATTGGAACCCGAGATCGGACGTGTCCGTCGGTCATGACGAGGAATCCGTCATCGACTGCGACGTCGATGCCTGAGCGCACGGCCAACAACTCCGTCAGCACCCCATTCGGCCGAGCCGTTGCTCCGAGGAGCATGTCACCGCCCGACATCAGAAGAAGACCGACCTCGGGTTCAGATCGGCCTCGTCGATGGGCCGATCGAGTCGACCAATCTTCACCGGAGCCTCATAGAGGCGACCCGGTCCCAGACGACGCCAGAAGTGCCGGAGCCCCGGCACCATCACCTTGGCCACTGACAAGTCGAGATCCGGCCGTGTCTGGTCGAGCACGATCACCTCGTGGCCGGCAGATGCAATGGCGTCAACACATCCGCGAACGTCAGCGGCGAGATCCTCACTCACCCGTCCGTCGTAGCGAGCGAGGTCCACCTCCGGCAGGCCGGCACCGGGGAGCACGTAGTCCTCGTCGGCGACGCTCGCATTCATCCACCACTCGATGGCGTCGGGGTCGTCGAGCCAGTAGTTGGTCGAACCGTCCTCGCGACGCTCACAGACCGCCGGCAGGAACTGATTCAGTTCGGTGAGCGCTCGCATCGCCGCCATCCGCGGATCGAGGTGGGCTCCGAAACCGAGCAGCACGTCCTCTGTCGGACCACCGTGCCGTTGCGACACCCCCGCGAACACCGGGATCCCGAGGTCGGTGGTGAGATCGAGGAGCCACAGGGTCCGATCGAGCTGGCGGTAGTGCTCGCGGAGAATCTCGACGTACGGTTCGTTCATGGCGTCGAGATCGACCGCTGGCACGCGCAAGCGGTTGTACCACCAGATGGCTGCAGCGTCGCGCTCGACGATTTCGAGCAATCCCTGAAGAATCGCCTCCTCGAGGGTGTTTCCTGCGGCGTTGCCGTTCGCATCGCTTGCGCAGAAGAAGTGCTCTGCGATGTCAGGATGGCCGAAGTAGCAGTACCCCGTCGGCACTAACCGTGGCGCGTCGTCCCTAAGCGACCACGCCGTGGTCCAGTCGAGCGCCCTGGACTCATCGAACCGCTCCGGCACGATGTGGTACGACGACAGGTTCTTCGAGTTCCACTCGTTGCGAGTGTCGTACTGGAGGTCGGAGAAACCGAGAAGGTCCGACGGGTGGATCGCTCCGTCAAGGTCGACGAATCGGGCTCGTTGGCGGGGCTCATCCCCCCTGAAGACGCCCGAGTACCGTTCGATTGCCTCGCAGATCGCACCGACCTTGGCCTGGACGTCCGTCCGACCCTTGCCTCCGCTGCGACCACGGAGGTTCTTCCGCAGGAAGTAGGTGCTGTCCTGCATCAAGGCGAAGTTGTGCCCCGAGGCGTAGCTGTATGTGACGCCGTCATCATTGATCGTCTGACGCTTCAGCGAACTCACTGCGCCGGTGAGGGGGCTCACGTGCCGGATGAGGCGCTCATAGGTCTGCTCGGGGCGCTCGACCCGGTGCCCGCCATCGGCCGTGTAGTTCTTGATCGCCCGCTGCAGTTCGACTCTCGGCGCCGGTACCGCCAGGGAGGGGTCTCCGCACTCACGGCATTGCGGGCGACGGATAACGTGGTGCACGTCGGACTGATAGGACAGAGCGTCGATGGTGATGATCCGACCGAGCGACTCCGGACGACCTCCCGCCACGAAGGCGAGCACCTCGGAGGAGACCACCCCAGCCGCCATGGCGCGCAATGCGCCATTCGATGGCGGTGTCGCCGGGCGGCGAAGCGTGACCTCGCGCTTGCGGTCGAGGTAGGCCTCGAGTTGGCGGTTTCCGCGCATGCGCATCTCCATGCAATGCCAACACGCCGTCACACCGGGCTGGAAGAGCGGCCCGATCTTGAGTGACTCGCCCGAGGGGACTACCAACATCCACGGGCGTTCCGATGTGCGCATCTGCTCGTCGATTGCCGCGACCCGCTCATCGAGGAGGTCGTCGACCACGACGACGGTCAAGGTGGGGTCAGCGAGGGGGTTCAGGCCGACCGAGAAACCGCAGTCGGTCAGTACCGACGCGACCACCGGAGTCGCATGCGCAGTGAAGTCGATCACACGGAGCTCCGCTGCCTGGATCGCTGATTGTGCCGCTGCAGGAACGAGACCTCGGTCGTCCCACCACGATGTGCCAGGTCCGTCGTCGAGCACCGGACCGTCGACGACGTGGCCACCGGCGACCAGGCGATTCATTGCCGCCATTACGGCAGGGATCGGGAGGAAGGAAGCGGTGTCGGCGATGATCTCGTCGAGTTCTCGCACGCCGTCGATGGCACGGGCGACGGCGTTGACCGCTGCTCCCTCGATGAGGAAGTGCGCATCCTCCGTGCCCATGAACACTTTGTCATCATCGACTACTGACACGTCGAGGTGATTCTTGAAACGTGGGCGCTGGATCATTGCACCTTCCTAGCGCTTCGCGGGGGCGACAGGGGACCCAGCCGCCTCAGCCATCGCTCATGTCCCACTACGAACTCGTCCAACATGGCTGGGGACAGACGGCCGACAGCACAGCTCGACTCAACGTGACCCGAGAGTGCCAGGTGGGCACCCCCGGGTCACGTCAGTCGTACTTCGACTCGGATCAGGTGCAGGTGCAGCAGGGTGAGCAGCAGCAGCAGTACGTGTCACCACCCGACACACTGTCGAGTTGATCGTCGGAGAGTTCGGTGGTCTCCACCTGGGGAACCTCGGGGACGTAGAGCTTCACCGAGCCCGAGGCGATACCGGCTTCCCACAACGCGATCTGATCGTCGAGCGAGGCCTCCCCGGCGACGGCGGTCACCACTTCCACCTGTGCCGATCCGGCATCGAGACCGAACTCCGACAGCGTCGATGACGGACTCGCGGTCAAGCGCTGCATGAAGGCCTCGTCGGACCATGCGTTCGTGAGGACTTTGGTGTAGCCACGGACAAAAGCCGCGCGTTCTGTTGCTTCCATGATGACGCATCCTTCCAGATGTCAAGCCGACGACACCGCCGCCGCCCCCAGTGCGTATCACCTCAGTTCAAAGCGGTCAATGGTGCGACACATCTGTTCAGGAAATGTTCATCACGCACACGCGATCGGGCCGGCACATTCCACAGACGATGCGGCGACGTGCCCTCCGTCGGTCGGCCTGTGAACGACTCACGAGGCGATCGGACGAACGATGCGTGCCGGGGAAGCAACCGCCAAGTGATTCCGTTTGTCCTTGCCGTGGCACCACGCCAAGTGACCGATGAAATCCTCCAGCGACTCCACGGGCCGCGACGAGCGGTCAATCGAGTACATCGCCCAACGCTCCTCGACCTCGACCTCATCACCCTCGAGGACCCGTCGATAGAGATCCGCAATCGGGTGCGACAGAACCAGCAACGGCCGACCGGCCGGCCTCGGCGCAACGAACAGGGCCTCGTTGTAATCGAGGAGATCCCCCACGAGCAACGGTGACTCCGAGATACCCAACGACGCGAGATATCCGGAGAGAACCGACTCGGACTCCTTAAAGAAGTCTCGAAGGCGGCCATCCGCGACGAGCGTTGCCAAGGCGAAATGATCAGCGGGCATGTGGACCGAGCCGAACCGGACCGAACTCCGGTACTCCACTCCACCACCTCGGATGGATGCCGCGTGTCGACGCATCTCGTCGACGACAGCAGCGATCACGGGGTGTACATGCGGATCGGCTGCGATGAACGCCTCAACGACGCCGGCCAACCTCAGACCATGCCGAGCCGACAGGACGCTGATCGGAACCTGAAGGAGTCGATCGAAATAGGCGAGGTCGACGAACCATGCGAACACCTTGGCCCGCTCCCAACTCGCCCCGTTCATGGCTGCCGTGGACACGACCGTCTCGAGGTATTCAGGCACCTCATCCACTCGATCGACCCGATCCCAGGCGCTCACGATCTGCTGCGGGATCGACTCGATTCCGAACTGTTCGCGGTAGGCCGAATCGGCCATCTCGGCGTTCGGCAGGATCGAACAATTGTGGAACTGCACGTGATTATGCTGCCCGTTGGCCACCACGTGACTCACGCTCTCGGTGAACGTCTCGTAACTGTCACCGGGCAACCCGAGAATCAGATCCGTATAGGTGTAGACACCATCACGGGCGAAACGTTGCTGCAGGTCCTCGTAGGCCTCTGAGGAGATGTTGCGTCGCTTGATGTTGACGAGGGTCTCCCGATTCGCCGACTGCAGCGAGATGGTCACCCCGAGCGTGTTCAGTTCACCAGCGATGAGCGTCTGAACCTTGTAGGCCCGCTCCCTCGCGTTCTTGGTGTTCTGCACCGACAACGACCACGGGAAGCCAGTCGCCCGCTTCGACGCAACCACCGCCTCGGCGATCTCGAGATCCCGGGGCAGCATCCCGAAGTTCGCATCACAGCAGAACACGAATCCGACCCGATGTCGGGCCATCCACTCGATCTCCGAGGAGAGGCGGTCCATCCCGAATCGATAGACCTTGGCCGCAGTGGCCGAACCCCAATCGCAGAACGTGCAGGAGAACGGACAACCCCGATTCGTCTCCCAGGTCATCACCCACTGCCCCGGACGCTGAGCGAGCAGTTCATCGAACGTGCCATCAAGGTACGGCGAGGGCAGCGTGTCGAGGTCCTCCACCCGATCGCGACGGCCCGTCGCAACGGTGCGCCCCTGTCGATCGCGGAACGTGATCGACCGAACTCTGCCGAGATCACCACCGGGCAACTCATCGAGCAGTTCGGTGAACGTGATCTCCCCCTCACCGTGACATGCCACGTCCACATGAGGGTTCGACCGCATGAACTCACCAGCGTCGTCGGGAACCTGTGGGCCACCGACCACGATCACGACCTCGGGGTGACGGCGTTTCACCTCCGCCGCTATCGCGAGCGACAGATTGACGTTCCAGACGTAGAGGGAGAGCGCCACGACATCGCATCCCTCAAGGCGGTCGGCAGCCTCCGACACCCGAAGACGGCTGAACACGGGCAGGACGAACTCGTGCTCCTCCCGACACCTGACTCGTGCATGCGCAACGAGCAGACCGACGGAGTACGGCAGCAGGTCGTATTCGACCGACGCATCCTCCGAGCCCGGCTGCGACCAAGCAAGTCCGATCGAAATCTGGACGAGTCCGACCCTCACGAGCGAACACCGGAGCGCGCGGACCTGGGGTGCATGCACCGAGAGTGTTCAGCATGAATCCACAATGGTCAAGTGAACGATCACGGTGAGCACGTCGCCCCCGAAGCGATTCAACGACTGCTCGGTCACGGCGCAGCCTCGACCCGTGCACTAAGGAGCGCCGGGCGGCCTGGGCTGGTGGTGAAGACCCAGAATGGTCTCGTCGCCGTCATCAAGGTGCGCAGCCGGGACGACGCGAGACGCGAGTTCGAGGCCCTCTCCCGCGCCCGATCGCTCGGCGTCCCGGTGCCGCGCCCGCTGGCATTCACCGATGTCGGCACGTCGCTGCTCGCCATGGAGTGGATCGAGCATCGAACCCTCCCGGTCTTGTCGTGGACTCCCGACATCGGAACACGGATCGGTGCTGCGCTGGGACGTCTCCACCGTGCCTCGGAGGACCTGCCGCGCTGGCCGGACCGACATCCGTTCGAGGAGTACCTCTCGGCGTACTCCACGCTCGAGCGCCCAACCCCAGAGCTGATGCACAACGTCGAACTTCTCGTGGCCACCGAACCCGAGCCAATCGCTCCACGACTGGTCCACGGCGATTTCCGACCTTCGAACCTCATCTTTCGAGACGGCGGGGAACCGATCGTCATCGACTGGGAGGCGGCGCGAATCGGCGATCCGTACATCGATCTCGCCGCAATCGTCGGTTCGAGTCGACCTCCGCTCCCCACTGATGCGAGACAGACTCTGATCGAGTCATACGAACGTGCCGCCCGACACATCGTCGATCCGGAGCGATTGACCTGGTGGAGTGCGTTCCACCGGCTCTCGAGACGTTTCCAGATCCATCGTCTCCGGGTCTGAACACGGATCTCCTGAACCTAAGTGACACCCTCCGAGTGGGCAAGCCCTCGGCCGAGCAGGTCCCCCCGGAGGGTGAGTCGGTCGAGCCCGAGGAGCACGAGGAGAAGGACCGGCACACACCAGAACGCCGCTCCAACATCGGCCACCTGCCGCAGACCGCCGACAAGCGCCGGTGATGCGAGCAGCGCGGCTCCCGACGCCAAACCCGCCCGGTCGCTGCCAAGGTCCGCGTCGCCGGGAAAGCGCGCGAGCAGTCGGCCAACGGCCACCGGATAGAGAAGGGCTACGCCGATACCGGCGAGCGCGATGCCGATGATCGCGACGCCCGGCCCCGGCGCCATCCGAAGCACGCCGAACCCGCCGCCGATCACCACCAGGTTCACGGTGAGCCGGGGGCCGACCCGCTTTCTGATCGGCGCCGACGAGAAGCGACCGACTGCCATGCCAATGGCGAACGCGGCCGTGCCGAGCGCCGCGGTGGAGGCCTCAGCTCCGAGCTCTTCCACGAGGAACGTCGCCGAGAAGTAGACGAACACGAACTCGACCACGATCCCGATGGTCAGCAAGGTCCAAGCGTCAAGCCAGGGGCCACTCACAACAGGAGCGCGGACCGGCGCCGGAATCTCGGCTGCGTTCGCGGGCCGTTGCTCGCGAAGGGTCGCGATGAGCGCGGAGAGACCGACAACGGGCACCGCGACCAGACCAATCCTCCATCCGAGGCCAATCCACGTGGCGAGACCAACGCAGGTGGGTCCGGACACGCTCGCGATACTCGACCAGGCGTTCGCGCGAGTGATCGCGCGCTCGCGCTCAACGACCTGATCAATGGCGTACTCACCGACGATCGCCCCGGGCAGCACCCGGATGAGCGAGGCGGCGGCCAGCCCGAGAAGAGCCGCCACCGGCAGAGCGATCATTCCTCGGCCCGCCAGCACGAGGGCAACCATTGCGAGCACGGTGAGAACCGCTCCTTCTCTCAGCACCGAAGCGCTGCCGGCGCGCCGGGCGCGAGCTCTCGCGAGCCCGGTTGCCGAGAAGAACAGCAGGCCGGCACCTGGGGCGAGCGCCACGAGGTCGGCCGACTGTCCGACGCTCTCGCGAAGCCTCGGCAGGACCGCGCCGATGCCACTCAGCACCCATCCGAGGAGGCCATAGGCGAGGATGCAGCCGATGCCGAACCGGGTGGTGCGTGCGGTTCGCTCCCGCTCGGTTGGCACGGCGGAACACTAGGGCCAGAACTGTCATTGCGGTGGCTTGTCAAATCCCCTAGCGTCCGGCGGCGCCTCTCGACGGGAGATGGCTGATTCCGGGGGGGGTTCACAGATGTCAGCACATGAGATCTGGAGCAATACGCGCGTGCGAAGCACGCCGTTCACCAGCCGTATCGAAGCCTTCGGTGTCGGCGCGTACACGGTGTACAACCACATGTTGCTCCCCCTGAAATTTGTCTCGATCGAAGACGACTACTGGCATCTCAAGGAGCATGTGCAGCTGTGGGATGTCTCGGTGCAACGGCAGGTGGAGATCGTCGGTCCGGACGCCGCCCGAGTCGTCCAGTTGATGACCCCACGAGACCTCTCGAAGTCACGCGTCGGCCGCTGTTATTACGCACCGCTCACCGACGACCGAGGTGGACTCATCAACGACCCGGTGATCCTCAAGCTCGCCGAGGACCGTTTCTGGCTGTCGATCTCTGACTCCGACGTCGCCCTTTGGGCGAAAGGACTGGCTCACGGCCTCGGACTCGCGGTCGAGATCTTCGAACCCAACGTCGACCCGCTCGCCATTCAGGGCCCGAAAGCTGAGGAATTGATGGTGCGGGTCTTCGGCGAGCGCATTGCCGCCATCAAGTTCTTTGGCTTCGACCACATCGAGTTCTCTGGCCACCCATTGCTGATTGCCAGGACCGGCTGGTCGAAGCAGGGGGGCTTCGAGATCTACGTCGACCGCCGAGACCTGGCCGGGCCGATCTGGGATGCGCTCACCGAGGCCGGCAGCGATCTCGAGGTGCGACCCGGTTGCCCCAATCTCATCGAGCGCATCGAGGGCGGTCTCATCTCGTATGGAGGGGACGCGACCATCGACGACAGCCCGCTCCAGTGCCTTCTCGAGCAGTACTGCCACCTCGACGCCGACATTGAGTTCATCGGCCAAGCGGCGCTGCGGCAGCAACGCGACCGCGGCCTGCAGCGGTCGCTTCGCGGCGTCTTCATCGACGCGCCGCGATTGCCGTCGGTTCGCGAGCGCTGGCCCATGCTTCTCGACGGCCGCCCGATCGGCGACCTGCGTTCGGCGGTCCATTCTCCACATTTCGATCGCGGAGTTGGACTCGCGATGCTCGACCGAGCGGCCTGGGCCTCCGGCACCCACCTCACCATCGAGAGCCCCGAGGGCGTGCTCGAAGCGTCCGTCACCGACGTGCCGTTCGCCGCTGCCGACTGACCAAAATCCGGAGGTCGCTAGCGTCTCGGCAATGGCAGGCCTCGACGCGTCCAGCACCCTTCCGACCCAGCGATCGCTGATCGCCGGCAAGCGCGTCGCCTCGACATCGGGCGAGTGCTTCGAGACGGTGCACCCGGGGAACAACTCGGTGATCTGCCAAGTCGAACAGGCCGGCGAGGCCGAGGTGGACGCGGCGGTCGTGTCAGCCCGCGCCGGTTTCGAGGAGTGGTCGTCGATGACGGCGATGGATCGGTCTCGCATCCTTCGGCGCGCCGTTCAGATCATCCGCGACCGCAACGATGAGCTCGCCGCCCTCGACACCCTCGATGCCGGTCGCCCGATCGCGGAGACCTCGAGCGTCGATGTGCCAACTGGGGCTGACGTCATCGAGTTCTACGCGGGGATCGCGCCGAGCCTCCACGGCGAGACCCTCGACTTCCCCGGGGGCTTCGCGCGCATGCGACGCGAGCCGCTCGGGGTGTGCGCCGGTATCGGCGCGTGGAACTACCCGATCCAGATCGCCATGTGGAAGTCGGGTCTCGCACTCGCCTGCGGTAACGCGATGATCTTCAAGCCCGCTGAGGTCACCCCGATCTCTGCGCTCGCTCTCGCCGACATCTATCTCGAGGCCGGTGTGCCACCGGGAGTGTTCAACGTCGTGCAAGGTGACGCTCGGGTCGGTCGGATGCTCGTGGCGCATCCCGGTATCGCGAAGGTGTCGCTCACCGGCGAGGTGACCACTGGTCAGGCCGTGATGGCTGGCGCCGCGGCGACGCTGAAGAAGGTCACGCTCGAACTCGGCGGCAAGTCGCCGATCGTCGTCTTCGATGACGCCGACATCGAGAGCGCCCGCAACGCATCGCTGACGAACAACTTCTTCTCCACGGGCCAGGTGTGCTCGAACGGAACTCGAGTCTTCGTGCAACGCGGCGTCTACGAGGCCTTCCTCGATGGGCTCGCTGAACGCGTCGCCGGTCTGCGGGTCGGTGATCCCTTCGATCCCGAGACGGTGATCGGCCCGCTGGTGTCTCGCGAGCACCACACCAAGGTGATGTCGTATATGGAGCTCGCTCGCGCCTCCGGGGCGCGCCACATCGTCGGTGGTGACCTGCCGAGCGATCCGTCGCTCACCTCAGGCAACTACGTCACGCCCGCCGTGTTCGCCGACTGCGACGACGACATGGGCTTCGTGACCGACGAAGTGTTCGGTCCGCTCATGGCGGTGCTCCCCTTCGACGACGAGACCGAAGTGATCGCACGGGCGAATGCGACTCCCTACGGCCTCTCCGGAGCGGTGTTCTCCCGCGACCTCGCCCGAGCCAACCGGGTGGCCAACGCGATCGAGGCGGGCTCCGTGTGGATCAACGACTACGGGACACTGCCGGAATCGGTGCCTTTCGGTGGTTACAAGCACTCAGGGATCGGCCGGGAGAACGGCTACCACTCGATCGAGCACTACACCCAGGTCAAGATGATCTACACCAACCTCGGCGGGGTCGACCGCTACATGTAAGACGCTGGCTCCGGGGCCCTACCTCGGGTTACAGTCCGCGCGAGTTCTAGCTCCGACCTTGGGGAGGTCACCATGTCATCTGACGCCACGGCCGAGCCGATGCCCGTCATCCCTCCTGGTTTCACTCCACACCCTTGGCGACCGATCAGCGCCGCGCGCATCGACGCCGACGGGTTCATCGAGGTGTCATGGGAGGACGGGCGCTCCTTCCGCGCCTACGGGCTCTGGCTCGCGGAAAACTCCGACGGATATGGCCTCGATCCGGTGGTGCGGGAGTCGACGATCGATCCGATCGACCTGCCGGTGGCGGGCGGTCCGATGACCTGCGAGGTCGATGGCGATGGAGCGCTCACGATCACGTGGGGTGACCGGACCGGTCGTATCCACCCGGGCTGGCTCCGCCATGTGGCCGACGGTGGCCACTTGCCCGACGCCCCGCTCCCCCGCCCGGTCGTCTGGTCGACCGATGCGGTCACCGAGCCGCCGACGGTTGACGGCACCAACGTGATGACCGATGAGAACGTGCTCCACGAGTGGCTGAGCACCCTGATGGCGTTCGGACTGTGCCGACTCGTCAACACTCCAGCCGACCCTGACTTCCTCGGCGAGCTCATGGGCCGCATCGGACCGATCCGCGACTCCAACTTCGGCCACGTGTGGGATGTCCGCGCCGATCCGGTGCCGAACTCGACCGCCAACACCGGTCTCGGTCTCGGTCAGCACACGGATCTGCCAACGCGTGAGGTGCCCCCCGGGTTTCAGTTCCTGCACTGCATCCGCAACGAGGTGTCGGGCGGCTGGTCGCGGATGACCGATGGACTCGCGCTTGTCGCCGAACTTGAGCGCAATCACCCCGAGGCCTACGAGGCCCTCACCACCTTGGACTGGGTGTTCATGAACCGCGCGATCGACGCCGATCACCGTTGGATCGGACCGATGATCGACTTCGGTGGCCCGCATCAACCACTCACGATTCGGGCCTTCTATCCCGTGCGCACCGCGCCACACATGGACGAGGCGGACATCCCCCGCGCCTATGAGGCGATGCGGGTGTTCTCGACGGTGGCGCGCGATCCGAGTTTGCAGCTCAGCTACCCGTTCAAACCCGGCGACCTCGTCGGCTTCGATAACCGCCGCGTGCTGCACGGTCGCGATCCCTTCGACAGCGGCGGCACGCGCCATCTGCGCGGCTGCTACATGGATCACGATGACGTGAAGTCACGACTGCGGG
>Ga0181578_10000124_pt1 | contig 65400 bp, 64 predicted proteins | sample 071ome_21_FD_148659 | JGI IMG/M metagenome (GOLD analysis project Ga0181578, IMG submission 148659) | Coastal salt marsh microbial communities from the Groves Creek Marsh, Skidaway Island, Georgia - 071401CT metaG (spades assembly) | ecosystem: Environmental > Aquatic > Marine > Intertidal zone... | reverse complement strand
GTACCCTGCGAGGGCCGCGCGAGGGGTCGCGCGGTCCGCCGACTCAACCCCCGAGAGGTCCCGCGTGAAGTTCAAGAAGGGCGACACCGTCATCTATCCCCAACACGGCGCCTGCGTCGTGAAGGGCACCAAGAAGATGGAGGCCTTCGGGGAGAAGCGTGACTATCTCATCCTCGAGACCGTCATCAACGAGATGACCCTGAAGGTGCCCGTCGACAAGGCCGACGAGGTCGGGGTGCGTCCGCCGGTGTCCCCCGATGAGCTCGAAGACCTCGTGTCCGTGCTCGCCAAGCCCGACCCGCGCGTCCCGTCGAACTGGAGCCGTCGCTTCAAGAACCACCAGGAGAAGCTCAAGTCGGGCGATGTGTACCAGGTGGCTGAGGTGGTCAGGAACCTTGCGGCGCGCAACCGCGATGCGGCCCTGTCGGCCGCCGAGCGCACCATGTACGAGCGGGCCCGGGTGAATCTCATCAGCGAGATCTCGCCGGCGCTGAAGGTCTCCGCCGAGGACGCCGAGGTCTACCTCGACGAGGCGCTCGCCAAGGGTGTGCTCAAGGCGCCCAAGAAGGCCAAGGCCGCCGCCAAGAAGTGACCCCCGGCCCGTCGGGCCGTGCCAGACTCGGACGATGTCCAACGTCGCGTTCATCGGTCTCGGAGTCATGGGTGCCCCCATGGCCGGTCATCTGGCCTCCGCCGGTCACGAGGTGACCGTCTTCAATCGCACCGCCTCCAAGGCGCTCGCCTGGGTGGCGCTCCACGGCCACCGCGCGGCACCGACCCCGGCCGAGGCGGCGGAGGGAGCCGAGTTCGTGATGCTGTGCGTCGGGAACGACGACGATGTCCGCGAGGTGGTCACCGGTCCGGCGGGTTGTCTTGAGGCGATGTCGGAGGGTTCGGTGCTCATCGACCACACGACCGCCTCAGCGGATCTCGCCCGCGAGCTCGCGGTGGCCTGTGCTGAGCGGGGAGTGGCCTTCATCGACGCTCCGGTCTCCGGTGGGCAGGGAGGGGCCGAGTCGGGTCAGTTGACGGTCATGTGCGGGGCCGATGACGAGGCCGCCTTCCAACGAGCTGAGCCGGTGATCGACGCCTACGCCCGACGGTGCCGACGTCTCGGCCCCGCGGGTTCCGGGCAGCTCACGAAGATGGTCAACCAGATCTGCATCGCCGGGCTCGTCCAAGCCCTCTCGGAGGCCCTCGACTTCGCGCGCCGAGCCGGACTCGACGTCGACCAGGTGGTGGACGTCATCTCACAGGGAGCGGCCCAGAGCTGGCAGATGGAGAACCGCTCCGCGACGATGGCCCGCGGCGAGTACGAGTTCGGGTTCGCCGTCGAATGGATGCGCAAGGACCTCGGCATCTGTCTCGCCGAGTCGAACCGCAACGGCGCCCGGCTGCCGGTCACCGCGCTCGTCGACCAGCTCTACCGGCAGATCGAGCAGCGTGGGGGCTCCCGCTGGGACACCTCATCGCTCATCGAGCTGTTGCGCGCTCCCTGAGCCAGAGATCACACCGCGAGCTGCAGGCGGTCGACCCCTCGGATGGTGAGGCGGTCGCGCCAGCTCGGGTCGCCGACGAGTTCGAGCCGGGGGAAACGTCGGATGAGGCGCGTGATGGCGATCTCGGCCTCCATGCGCGCGAGTGAGGCCCCGAGGCAGTAGTGCGCCCCAGATGAGAACGCGAGGTGCCGGTTCGCGTTCTGGCGGCCGAGGATCAGTCGGTCTGGTTCGGGGAACATCTCCGGATCGCGGTTGGCGGCACCGAGGCAGGTGACGACCACCTCGCCGTGGTTCACCTCGACCGGCGATCCGTCGATGCCGGTGTAGGTCACCGTGTTGAGCGGGGCCCTGACCGTCTGCTGGACCGGGCCGTCGAAGCGGAGGAGTTCGTCGACCGCGACAGCGTCGAGCCCTGGGTCGTCGCGCCAAGCGGCGAGTTGGTCGGGATGGTTGAGAAGGGCGAGCACCCCGTTGCCGATGAGGTTGACGGTCGTCTCGTGGCCGGCGACGTAGAGCAGCACGACGAAGGCCATGAGCTCCGCCATGTCGAGCCGGTCGCCCTCGGCCTCGGCGGCGAGGAGGGCGGAGACGACGTCGTCGCCGGGGTTCGCTCGGCGGTCGGAGATCACGGCGTCGAGGAACGGGATCAGCTCGCCGACCGCCTGCTCCGCGGCGTCGAGGTCCTCGAGGGTCGCGGTCGGCTCGAGGGTGGCCGTCAGGATCTGGCTCCACTCGCGGAGCTCATCACTCCGGTCGGTCGGCATGTCGAGCAGGGCCGAGATCACGCGGAACGGGATCGGGAAGGCCAACTGGTCGATCAACTCGAGGCCGCCGTCTCGCTCAGCGGTGTCGAGGACCTCGTCGACCATCTCGGCGGTGATGGAGCGGAGCCGCTCCACGGCCCGCGGTGTGAACGCCTGGGTGACGAGGCGCCGCAGACGGGTGTGGTCGGGAGGGTCGAGGTTCAGGATCGAACGGGCGCCGCTCGAGGCCCGCTCCTGCCGCCGGCGGCTCACCGGATCATCGGCGGGAGCGGCCGAGTGTCGTTCGATGTCGCGAGCGAACTCCGGTCCACGAAGGGTCGAGGCGACATCGCTGTGTCGGGTGACGACGACCGTGTACGGGTCGAGACGGTGGACCGGATCGGTGGTCCGGAGCTCGGCGTAATACGGGTAGGGGTCAGCCCGGAACGCCGGGTCGGCCGGCCGCCAGAGTTCGGTCGACCCTCGCCGGACTGACGGCTCTTCAGACATCTCCACCCAGTCCCGGTGGCAGAAGGCCCGCGATGGGATCGTTCCAGGAGTACTCATCGGCCGGCAGGCCCGGCCACAGCACCCACTGCGCGCCGTTTCGGCGCTCGGTGAGCGCTCTCACCATGACCTCGGCGACCGCCTCCGGGGTGAGGAGTTCGAGTCCGGCCTCGGTGATCCGGTCCTTGGTCTCAGCGTCGATGATCGCGGTGTCGGCGAACCCGGGGCACACGGCGCTGATCGCGAGATCGATCGGTTCTGCGTGGTTGTCGACCGCGGCCGCCAGCGACCGCACGAATCCGACGACCGCGTGCTTGGTGAGTCCGTAGACCGGGTCGGGCGCGATCGGAACCAGACCGGCGATGGAGGCCGTGACGATGATGTCGCCGAATCCGGTGGTCGCCATGTGATCGAGCACCGCGCGGGCGCCGAGGACGACACCGTCGACATTCACCGACATGATCCGGCGGTACCGCTCGTCGTCGAGACCGAGCACCGGCAGTGACTCGTCGGGGCGCAACTGGTTGGTGGCGATACCAGCGTTGAGGATGGCGATGTCGAAGGGGCCGTGGTCGGCGACGACCGCGGCCCATCCGGCCGAGTCGCCGACGTCGAGGCGCACGGCGGTGCAGCCGGTCTCGGCGGCGACCACGGCCACCGCCTCAGCATCGATGTCGGCAGCGACGACGGCGACACCGAGTTCACGGAGCGCTCTCGTGGCCGCGGTTCCGATCCCGCTGCCAGCCCCGGTCACGATGGCGCGACGGGAACCCCAGCGTGGGGCGTCATGATCCTCAGGCATATCCATCCTCCCCCCAGTCTGGATGCTCGAAGTCGTCGATGGCGTGTTCGAGCCGGTCGACGACGGTCTCGATGACCTGCACTCTGGCCCATCGCTTCTGCTCGCCCGACACCAACGTCCAGGGAGCGAGCTCGTGATTGGTTCGGGCGAACATCTCGTCGACCGCTGCGTCGTAGAGATCGATCTTGTCCCGGTTGCGCCAGTCCTCATCGGTGAGTTTCCAGCGCCGGAGCGGGTCGTCGCGTCGTTTCTCGAATCTCCGCAGCTGCTCCTCGGGGCTGATGTGGAGCCAGAACTTGATGATGACGAGTCCCTCGAGCGCGAGGTTGCGTTCGAACTGGACGATCTCGTCGTAGGCACGGCGCCACTGTGGCTTGCTCGCGTATCCCTCCACCCGCTCCACGAGGACGCGCCCGTACCAAGACCGGTCGAAGAGGGCGAACCCTCCGAGGCCGGGCACCTCGGTCCAGAACCGCCACAGGAAGTGCCGTCGCTTCTCCTCGAAGGTCGGTTTGGCGAAGGCCGCGACCCGGTAGTGCCTCGGGTCGAGGGGCTCGACGACCCGCTTGATGGCGCCGCCCTTGCCACCGGCGTCGGATCCCTCCATCACGACGAGCACCCCGGGCCCGAGGTCGGGGTTGTCGAGGTGCCCGCCGGTGCGGAGTCGGAGCTCGAGCAGGCGCCGCTGCGCCCGGTAGAGACGCTCCTCGTACTCGGCGTTGCTCAGGTGGGCCGACAGGTCGATGTCGGCGAGGCGTTGTGCCCGTCGTTTAGCCATCGTCCCGGGTGGCGGTCGCCAGCGCGTCGACGACTCGGTCGACCTCCTCGTCGGTCATGACGAGTGGCGGGCAGAAGGTGTTGGAGTGCTCGGCGATCGCCCGGGTGATGACGCCGAGTTCGAGCATCCGGTCCCGGACCGCGACAGCGCTCTGATGCTCGTGGAGCCCCACGGCCCAGACCGCTCCACGGCCCCGCACCGCGGCCACCTGACCGTCATCGGCGATGGCGCTGAGCCCCGCCGACAGCCGGGCTCCGATGGCCCTGGCGCGTTCGAGGAGACCCTCGCGCTCGATGATGTCGATGTTGGCGAGCGCGGCGGCGCACACCGTGGGATGCCCCGAGTAGGTGTAACCGGTCTTCAGCACGAAGGTCGGGTCGGCTTCGAGCGCGGCCCGCACCGTCGGGCCGACGATGACCCCACCGAGGGGCTGGTAGCCCGAGGTGACGGCCTTGGCGAAACAGATGAGGTCGGGGGTGATGCCGAAGTGCCCGGCTCCGAACCACTCGCCGAGGCGACCGAAGCCGGTGATGACCTCATCGAAGACGAGCAGCGCGCCGTGCTGGTCGCAGAGCCGTCTGACTCCCTCGAGGTAGCCCTCCTCGGGCGGCCAGACCCCTCCTGCTCCCTGCACCGGCTCGGTGATCACCGCTGCGACGCGACCGGCGTGCTCAGCCATGGTCGACGCCAGGGCCTCGATGTCATCTCCGGGCACCTGGATCACACCGGAGAGCAGCTCGCCCCAACCCTCCTTGTTGGGAGGCAGACCCTGGGCGCTGGTGCCTCCGTAGTTGGTGCCGTGGTACCCGCGCATGCGGGAGATGATCACGTTCCGACCCGGATCGCCATTGATGACATGGGTGATCCGGGAGATCTTCATCGCGGTGTCGACGGCTTCGGAGCCGGATCCGCACAGGAACACCCGAGCATCGTCGATCGGCGCCAGCCCGGCGATGCGCGTTGTGAGCTCCTCGGCTCGCTCATTGGTGAACGGATCGAAGCACGAGTACGACTCGAGTGTCGCCATCTGCGCCGCGACGGCCTCGGCGATCTCGCCGCGACCGTGTCCGACATTGCAGTACCAGAGGCTCGCCATGGCGTCGATGTAGTCGTTGCCGTCCACATCGGTCACCGTCGAACCGGAACCGGACACCAGGGTGATGAAGTCATCCCGGGTGGGTCGGGCGAAGGGATGCAGGAAACTGCTCGGCACGACATGACCGTAGCCGTCTGCCGAATGTGCCCGGTGTCTGGGAGACTGTCGCGATGGCCGAGATCCTGGTGTCGACGACCGCCGCTAACGATCAGCATCTGACGCCCGCCGGTCACCCCGAGGATCCCCGACGACTCGGGGCCGTCATGCGCGCCGTTGAGGCACCCGAGTTCGCCGGTGCCATCGAGATCCGAGAGGCTCCGGCGGCGACCAGAGACGAACTTGAGCGGGTCCACCCCGCTGAGCATCTTGACCGCCTGGAGGAGTTCTGCGCTCGCGGAGGAGGGCGGCTCGATCCGGACACCGGCGTGTCGCCGGGTTCGCTCGACACCGCGATCCGCTCGGCAGGGGCGCTGCTCGACGTGGTGGCCGCGCTCGAGCGGGGGGAGTGCGACCACGGGTTCGCCGCCGTCCGCCCGCCGGGACATCACGCTCTGGCATCGACGGCCATGGGGTTCTGCCTCATCAACTCGGTCGCGGTCGCCGCCGAGGCGCTCGCGGAACGTGGGGAGCGGGTGGCGATCGTCGACTGGGACGTGCATCACGGGAACGGCACACAGGATGTCTTCTACGACCGCGACGACATCCTCTACGTGTCGACCCACCAGTCGCCGCACTATCCGGGCACCGGATCCGCCTCTGAGGTGGGTTCGGGTGTCGGGCGGGGGACCACCGTGAATGTTCCGGTCCCGGCCGGATCAGGAGGCGAGGTCCTGCGGGCGGCCTTCGATCGCCTCGTTCTGCCCGCTGTGTCGGAGTTCGATCCCGATTGGCTCCTCGTCTCGGCGGGCTTCGACGCCCACCGGGATGATCCGCTGGCCTCGCTCGAGTTGACCGAGACAGACTTCGCGGCGCTCACCACGCGCCTCGTCGGGCTCGTCCCGAAGCGACGGGTCGCGTTCATCCTCGAGGGCGGTTACGACCTCGGAGCCCTCGAGCGCTCGGTTGCGGCCGTACTCGGCACCCTGGTCGGGTCCGCACCTGCCCCGGAGCCCGCTGCGACGACCTCGGGCGTCGATGTCGGTGTGCTCGATCAGGTAGTCATCGAGCGGGAGCACGCCCTCTCATGACCGGGCGCAGCGGCGACGGGTTCATGCGCTGCTCCGATGGAGCGGTCCGCTGGGGCGTGTTCGGCGCGGCCGGTGTCGTCTTCGTGCACCGAGGCCCGGAGGGCACGACAGTGATGTTGCAGCGGCGATCGGCGTTCGCCCACGAAGGTGGCACCTGGTCGTGCGCCGGAGGGGCGCTCGATGAGGGCGAGTCACCGCTCGAGGGCGGGCTCCGAGAGGCGGGGGAGGAGGTCGGCCGCGTTCCTGACGGATGGCGGCTGATCGGTGAGGTGGTCTTCGCTCCGGCCTCCGACTGGAGTTACACGACCTCGGTTGTCGAGGTGGGGGAGCGTTTCGGTACCTCGTTGAACTTCGAGACCGATGATGTGTCGTGGATCCCGGTGGACCGCGTCTCGTTGCTCGAGTTGCACGCCGGTTTCGCCTCGGCGTGGCCCGAGATCGCGGGCATCGTGCTCGGCGCGGAGTGACCGCACCGAGCACGAACCCTCAGATCAGGCGCGTACGCCCTTCGCGATGGCGCCGAAGACGGCGTCCTTGAGCGGGATCATGCCCGCGATGATGGCTCCGTTGGCAACGACGTTGATCCAGTCGTCGCCGTGGATCCATCCCCAGCCACCAAGCACGTAGCCGGCGTCACCCATGAGCCACACCATGAGGATGGCGATGAGGAGTGTGAGGTTGGCTCCGATGATCGGCAGCTTGCCGATGGTGTCGGAGAGTCCGATGGTTCCCAGGACGCTGTGGAGAACGGTCATGACCGCCTCCAGCAGGATCGCCATGGTGATGAACAGTGCAACCGTGTACATGGAGTACCTCCTTGTGACCACCGGGTGTGGGCACAAGCGCACAAAGTAGGGATCACGATCGCACAAATGGTGGATGGTCGTGGATTTACGCGTTCTCTTTGGCGGAGCGCCGAGGTGGAGGTGAGGGCCGACCGCACTACCGTCAGCCGTCGTGGGTGATCAGCCGACCCTTTGCGTTTTGGGGGACTTCGCCTGGGACGTCCTCATCAGGACGAACAGCGAACTGCTCCGCGGCGGGGACACTTTTGGCGAGGTGGTGCTGCTGCCCGGGGGGAGCGGTGCGAACGTCGCGGTCTGGGCTACGAGGTGCGGGTTGCCGACCCGCTTCATCGGCAAGGTCGGGCGTGACCAGATGGGTCTCTTGGCCCGCGAGGACCTCGACCGCGAGGGGGTCGCCCACCACCTGCTCGAGTCGGGAGCGCACGCCACCGGATCGGTGGCAGTCTTCGTTGACCACACCGGTGAGCGCTCGATGGTGTCAGGCCACGGAGCCGACTTCTACCTGCTGCCGTCTGAACTGCCGACCAACGTGGTCGCCGAGGCCGCTCACCTCCACCTCACCGCGTGGTCGCTGTTCACCGACCCGCCGCGTTCGGCTGCCCGACGGGCAGCCACGGTGGCCAAGGCGGCCGGAGCTCGCCTCAGCCTTGACCCCGGTTCGTTCCAGATGATCGGCGAGATGGGTGTCGAGCACTTCCTGTCGGTGACCACGGATCTCGGTGTCGATGTCTTCCTGCCGAACAAGGAGGAGGCCGAGGTGCTGACCGGGCAACCGGACCCTGAGGTGGCCTGCCAGGCGCTCGCCGAGACCTACGCGGGTGCGCTGATCGTGATCAAGCTCGATGCTGACGGCGCCCTCGTCGGTGGGCCCGACGGTTCGACCCATGTTCCCCCTCGGTCGAACAAGTTGGTCGACGCGACCGGAGCGGGCGACTCCTTCGCTGGGGCCTTCCTGTCGAAGCTCATCACCGGCGCAGATCCGGTGAGGGCCGCCGAGTTCGCCGTCCGCGTGGCGGAGTGGGTGATCGAGCATCCTGGTGCTCGCCCCCGCCCCGGTCCCGCCCTCCAGAAGATCATCGGTTAGGGTCGCGAAGCGCGATCGACCGATCGCCGCCTTCTCGTCCGTTCGGTTGTCAAGATCTGAGTAGTGTCGAAAGTCACGCGATCCGGTCGAGTTTGTGTAAATGTGTAAAGGCCCATCCGGGCATCAAGGAGGTTCATATGAACGAAGTTATGTTGACGGGTGACAACTACACGCTCGTCTACAACGCCCTGTCCTTCGGCACCGCGGTCATGCTCGGTGCCTTCGTCTACTTCCTCACGCAGATCAACAGCGTGGCGAAGGCCTACCGTTCCGGTGTCGCTGTCTCGGCGGTCGTCGTCGGTATCGCGGGCTATCACTACTACCGGATCTGGCAAGGCTTCTCCGAAGGCGAGATGAACGAGGGCTACCGCTACGCGGACTGGCTCATCACTGTTCCTCTGCTCGTGATCGAGCTGCTGATCGTCCTCGGCGTCGCCAACGAGGTCCGCAAGGGTCTCATGCGCAAGCTGGTGCCCGCCACCGTCCTCATGATCGCTCTCGGCTACCCGGGTGAGGTCTCGAGTGACAACGGCACGAAGTGGCTCTGGTGGGTCCTCGCCATGATCCCGTTCGTCTACATCCTGTGGGTGCTCTACGGGCAGTTGCAGGAGGCCTCGAGCCGTGAGTCCGGCGCCGTCGCCGGTGCCATCAAGAACGCCACCGTGGTGCTCCTGGTGACCTGGTGCGTCTACCCGATCGCGTACCTCTTCCCGGTGTTCGACGCGAACTCTGAGGGCCTCGAGGTGCTGCGTCAGGTGGGCTACACCTTCGCTGACATCACCGCGAAGGCGCTCTACGGCCTCATGATCCTCGGGATCGCCAAGGCTCGTTCCGCGAACGAGTCCTGACGGAGCGGTCGCCACGGCGACCAGAGTCCGAACATGCAAGGAGCCCGGGCCCCGGCCCGGGCTCCTTCGCGTGGAGCGGGTGACGGGAATCGAACCCGTATCATCAGCTTGGAAGGCTGAGGTTCTAGCCGTTGAACTACACCCGCAGGTAACCACGACGTTATCTGCCGAGTGCCACCCTCACCCCGGTCACACCCCCCGGTCAGGATGTCGATATGCCCGAACCGCTCGCCTGCGACAGTGTCCGTCCCGACTCCTCCGTGATCGACAAGGTCCGAAAGCTGCTCGCCATGGCCGAGGGCACCGACATCGCTGAGGAGGCCGACGCCTTCGCGCGCAAGGCTGCCGATCTCATCGCCCGGCACCGGGTCAGTGAGGCCGCGCTGCGTGAGGTCGACCCCGACGAACTCGAGATCATCGAGCTCGACCTCGGCCGCGGGGCCTATGTCCGTGCCCGCTTCCACCTGCTCGCCGGAATTGCCGACGCCCATGGCTGTCTGGCCACCTTCATGACCGGTTCGCGTGGCACCATCGCCCACATCACCGGTCACCGTCGCGACACGCTGACCGCTCGCGTCCTCTTCACCTCGCTTCTCGCCCAGATGAACACGAGAGCAGGAGCGGAGCGCCGCGCGACGGCCGCGGCGACCCAGCGCTGGCGACGGGCGTTCATGTTCGGCTTCGCCGACCAGGTCGCCGCGATGCTCGAGACCGCCCGAGCGGAGGCGGTGTCCGCTACCCCCGACCCGGGGTCCACCCTCCCGGCTCTGCGCGCGCAGGAGGCCGTCGTGCGCGACTTCGCCAACGAGCGCCTCGGCCGCATCGTGTCAGCCCGCCCGGCCGCTCCAACAGTTCGCGACGGCCTCAACGCCGGTCGCCGCGCCGCGGCCGACTCCGATGTCGGGCGCGTGCGTTTGCGAGGTCGAGCTGCGATCGGGGCTGGGTCATGACCGTCGACGTCGACAGGGCCCAGGTGTACGCCGCCGAGGAGGCCGCCTTCGGTGGAACCATTTACGACGCTCCCACCCGCTTCGAGCACCTCGAACGACTGGCGCTCGTGGTCATGGCGCTCCCGTGGTGGCAGGGGCCCGTCATCCCCGTGGTGACAGCGCGGGCCGACGCGCGGTCGTCGAGCGCGCGCTCCACTCCGTCCGGTACCGAGATCCGGCTCGCGCCACCCCAGTGGACCCCGGTCACCCTCACCCACGAACTCGCGCACGTGCTCGCCGGGATCGACGGCGGCCACGGGCCCGAGTTCCGGCGCGCCCACGTCGACATCGTCTCGGCCGCGCTCGGTGAGGAGGAGGGCGGCTGGTTGCTCGACGCCTACCTCGGGTTCGGGCTCGCGGTCCCGGACTCCGATCGCGCGGTGGCTGGGGCAGTGCCCCCAGCGCGCGTCGACGGGGCGATCGCGCTCTAGGTCCCGCCGCTGAGACCAGCCCGCTCCTCAAGGGTGTCGAGCAGGTGTTCAACGGGCCCGCGGAAGCCCTCCGCGCCTGTGGGTCCGGCGTCGAAGACGGTCGGGTCGGCGACCCCGATGGCGAGCACAATGGTGTGGAGCGACATGGTGTCGAGCAGGTCGACGAGCGGTTCGAGCAGGAGGTTCCTCGTCTTGGACTCATCGGCGTACGAGGTCGATTCCGCCTCGATGTCCCGTCTCGCTGCCGAGCACGCCTCAAAGCCCTGCCCGACCGCCCGGAGAGCATCGGTGAGCGTGTCAGCCCCGGTCAGGGTGCCGATGGCGACCGTGTAGGCGCGCGCTTCGGCGATGCAGTCGCTGAGGGAGGCTGTCGAAACCTCTCCCAGGGTGGCGACACCGCGCGCCGGGGTGTTGACCCCACAGCCGAGGGACACCACGGCGATCAGCCCGCCGACGAGTAGGCGGAGTCGGTCAGCGATCGTCAAGTGCCTCGATGAAGCTGGCGAGTACCGCGTCGTCGACCGGCACGAGATGCTCCTCGGCCGGATAGGCGCCACTGTCGACATCGGCGATGAACTCGGAGAAGGCTCCGACGCGCTCGCGTTGGAGCCGTTCGTACTCGGCCGAGAAGTCTCGGTACACCTTGGCGTGTCGTGGACGATGGCCGCGGGTGTAGCCGAGGAGGTCGCAGGAGAACAGGTACTGGGCGTCGCAGCCCGCACCGGCGCCCATGGAGAACATCACCAGCGACGTGCGCCGGGAGATCTCGCTCGCGATCTCCGGCGGGACCACCTCGATCTCAGCGGCGAACGCGCCCGCCTCCTCGAGGGCCCGCACCCCGCGCCACACCTCGAGGGCGGAGTCCAGGGTCTTGCCGACAGCGCGGAAGCCGCCGGTCCAGGTGCGTCGCGAGGGGATGAGGCCGACGTGGCCGACCACCGGGATGCCCTCGGCAGCGAGCCGCGAGATCACCTCGATGCTCGCCGCGCAGTAGCAGGCGTCGGCGCCGAGTCGAACGGCGTCGTGCCCGGCTCGGAGATAGTCGTCGGTGGTGGCGAGCACGCCGTAGGGGAGTCCGACCTGCGCGAAGCAGTCACCTGCGGCCTCTCGCATCGCGGGGTCCCAGAGGTGGCGTTCGATCGAGAGCACGTCGACCCCGGCCTCGGCGCAGGCGGCGGCCTCGTCGGTGTTCTCGACGTAGACCATGGACAGCTGGCGGACACCCTTCAGGGCCCGGAGATCAGCGACGGTGCGGCGGGTGCGGTTCATGGTTCGAGACTACGGCGCGGTCTAGGCGCCGGAGACACGGGCCTCGTGGCCAACCCAGAACGGCTCGCGCAACTCGCGCTTCAGGATCTTGCCGGCCGCGGACTTCGGGAGCAGGTCCGTGGCGATGTCGATCCGGCGGGGCACCTTGAACCCGGCGATCAGTTGACGACAGTGCTCCGTCAGGTCGTCGACCGTCGGTGGCTCGCCCTCCCGGGGGACGACCGTCGCGGCGACCGCCTCGCCCCACTTCTCGTCGGGGATGCCGTAGACGGCGCACTCAAGGACGCCGGGGTGGGTCATGAGCGCCTGCTCCACCTCGGTGGAGTAAACGTTCTCACCACCGGACACGATCATGTCCTTCGCCCGGTCGACGAGGAAGAGGAAGCCCTCGTCATCGATCCAGCCGACATCGCCCGTGCGGTACCAGCCGTCGCGGAGCACGGCCGCGGTCTCGTCCGGTTTGTTCCAGTAACCGGCCATCACGTTGTCGCCACGAACGGCCACCTCGCCGCTCTCACCTAAGGGGAGATGGTTGCCGTCGGAGTCGATGATCGTGACCCGGCACCCGAGGACTGCCTGGCCGCAGGAGCGCTCGCGCGGGCCGCCGAGCTCGTCCTGCTCGTTCGCGAGGGCCGTGGTGAGCGGTGACAACTCGGTTGCCCCATAGAGGTGGATCATCGCCGTGCCCGGGAAGAGGTCGTGGAACCGTCGCACGGTCTCCACGGCGACCGGTGAAGCCCCGTGGGTGAGCAACCGGAGCGACGAGGAGTCGCGTGGTTGGCGACTCTGTGATTCGCACAGGGCCACCATCATCGTTGGCACCGCCAGCGTCGTGGTGATCCGCTCCGCTTCGATGGCGTCGAGAACCCGGTCAGGGTCGAAGGCCGGCACGGTCACCTGGGTGGCGCCGAGCGCGAGGGAGGCGAGGACGGCGTAGGTGCCCGCCGCGTGGAACATCGGTGACATCACGAGGTAGCGGTCGTCGGCTCGCATCTCGCAGCAGTTGATGGTGTTCCACATATTGGCGAGCAGGTTCCGGTGGGTGAGCATCACTCCCTTGGATGGGCCCGTGGTGCCGCCGGTGTAGAAGAGGCCGGCCAGATCGTTCTCGGACACCTCGTGGAGGTCGGCGAGATCGTCGATCGGGTAGGAGGTCGCGATCAGCGCCTCATAGTCATCGGGCACCCGGATGACGTGGTCGACGAGATCCTCGACCCCGGAGGGTGGGCGGTCGGTGATGAGCGCGCTGACACCGGCATCTCCGAGGATGTAGGCGATCTCCGGATCGGCGAGGCGGGTGTTGATCGGCACGATGACGAAACCCGCGGCGGGGACGGCGACGTAGGCCTCCACGTAGGGGAGTCCGTTGGCCATCAGCAGGGCGACGCGGTCCCCGCGCGACAGGCCGAGCCGTGCCAGCGTGCCCGCAAGGGCGCGGCAGCGACGGTCGAGTTCGCTGAAACTGACCGCTTGTCCCGAGGCGGTGTCGATCACCGCCGGCGAGGTCGGGGCGACGGTGACCCCACGACGGATCGGGTCGGCGAAGGTCCTCACAGACCGGATTCTGTCAGCCGGGGCGGTGTCCGAGTTCAGCGGCGCGCGTACGGGTTACGGTGCCGACATGCAGTGGATCTACATCGCCCTCGGTCTGATCGCAGGATGGTGGGGCGCGAAGGCGTTCATGGAACGCAAGGCGGGTCGTGACAACGAGGACCAGTGATCCTCGGCCCAACGGGTGAACTGGTTGCGGGTGCGACAATCGAAGCATGAGGAAGATTCCGCAACATCTGTCGATCATCAGCCTCGGCACCAATGACCTGGACGCCATCCGATCGTTCTACGCAGGGTGGGGTTGGACCGAGGCTGATGGCTCACAAGCGACCTGGTGCGCCTTCGATGTCGGCGGAACGCTGCTCTCCTTCTACTCAATGGAGCATCTGGCCGAGGAGGCCAGTGCTCTGCCGCGGCCCGTCACGAATTGGGGTGGCTACACACTGGCGCTCAACCTTCCTTCTGAGGAAGCCCTCGCCGAGGTCCTGGAGATCGCACTGGCCGCAGGAGCACGACTCACAGCCGAGCCGCAACGCAGAGCATGGGGAGGCACGAGCGCGTACATCTCCGATCCCGACGGCAACTGCTGGGAGCTCGCAACGGGCGGCCCGAACCCGACGGCGTGAGACCCCAGGCGCAACCCCGCAAGGCAGACCTCTGGCGTCGACTGGCCCGGACTCCGTGCCGGTCTAGGTTGATGGGCAACGTTGAGCGTCCTAGCTCAATGGCTCCCGCTGGCACCGGGTCCGGGTGAAGTCGCAGAGGCTCTCAACGGGGGGAGTGTGGCCGAGCGAATGGCCGGGAAGGCGGGATCTGAACGCGTGACCTTCGAGAAAGAGGGACCTTCAGCTGTTCTCCTTGGCGGGCTAACCGTTAGGAATCTCGTTCCGCGAGTTCCCTCATTCGTACCAATCCGTACGCAACCGCCCCTGAGAAAACCACGAAAAAGATGACAGAGCCGAACGCGAAGAGTGTTCCCTGAGACATGTCTACCCCTTGCGATCCGAATCTGAGGAGATCAGGAAGTTCCCAAGAGCAAGGATTGACGGGACCCACACCCCGACGAAAATGCCGTTCAGACGATCGTCCACCGAGGCGTCATTTTGGAAATAAAGCCACACGCTGAGCGCGAGGCTCACTGCGGCTGCCAACAGCGTCGTAGCGCGGAGGATCGTTGAAGACTTCATGCTGAGATCGTAACAGCGAACGACTCTCTGGAATTGTGATGCTGTTCCTAGAACACCGGAGTGTCACCAGAACAACTCGCTGATTTATCCGGCGACGACAAGTGAACGTCGCAAAAGCGTTAGGCAGCCGACTGGTAACTGGAAGCGGACCGCGACTCAACTGCTCCCAAACCTGCTCCAAGACTCCGCGCGAACCCCCTCTCGAGGGAGAGAACGGCACGAATACTGGTCGGGAAGGCGGGATTCGAACCCGCGACCCCCTGCTCCCAAAGCAGGTGCGCTAGCCAAGCTGCGCCACTTCCCGTAGTGGGCAGGCTAGCGGTGATCCGGTCAGCGCTTGGCGGCCTTGGCGAGGCGTTTGGCGGCCCGCCCGACGGCCTCGAGGTGACGGTGGTCGAGATCGCCGACCTCGGCGCCGTTGTCGAACAGCACGCGGTACCGCTGCCAGTTGAATCCGTTCGCGAGCAGTACCTTCCCCTCGGTGCCGACGGGCACCCCGTGGACCTCGGCGTTGGTACGGACCCGATCACCGATGCGGAGGTCGATCTGACCGTCGTGGGGCTTCGAGAGGGCGTGAGGTTTCCAGATTGGCACGGCGCCAGTCTGCCCGATCGGCCCGAGCCGAACCACCATCGTCCGGGTCATCGGGGCCCACCCTCAGCCCGAACGCGGCCAGCTTGATCACCGTCGGGTGACCCACCGACACCACCGGTAGGCTCCGCGCCCTGTGAAGACTTCTGTGGAGACCCTCGAGGGCAACAAGATCAAGCTGTACGTCGAGATCGATGAGTCAGAGTTCGCTGGTGACATCGACCGGGCCTTTGAGGCGATCGCGAAGGAGGTCAAGCTCCCGGGATTCCGCAATGGGAAGGCCCCGCGCAAGCTCCTCGAGTCGCGCATCGGCATCGGACCCGCTCGCGCCCAGGCGCTGCGCGACGCGATTCCGTCCTACCTGATGCGCGGTGTTCGCGAGCATGACATAGATCTCGTGGCCACCCCGTCGGTCGAGGTGACCGGCGGCGAGGAGGACGGCCCGGTTGAGTTCGAGGCTGAGTGCGAGGTGCGCCCGATCGTCACGGTCCCCGGCTACGCGGGCCTGCGAGTCGAGGTCGACAACCCGTCGGTCTCCGATGAGGATCTCGACGAGGCCGTGCGCGGTCAGATGAAGGGCCACGGCACGCTCGTCGACACCGGTGCCCCGGTGGCCGACGGAGACTTCGTCACCATCGATCTGTCGGCAATGCGTGACGGCGAGGAGTTGCCCGGCCTCAACATCGAGGAGTGGTCCTACGAGGTCGGCCAGGGGTGGGTCACCGACGACTTCGACGAGCAACTCCGCGGTTCGGAACCGGGTGCGGACATCACGTTCTCCTCGGTTCCGAAGGGCACCGAGGAGCCGGCCGACTTCTCGGTCAGGCTCGCCGAGGTGAAGCGGCTCGAACTGCCCGAGCTCACCGACGAGTGGGTGGCGGACAACATCGGCGAGTTCGAGACCGTTGACGAGTGGCGCGAGAGCATCCGCGAGCAGCAGCAGGAGACCCGGTTGAACGCCATCCGTCAAGGGCTGGTGGCCAAGGCGACCGATGCGCTTGTCGAGCTCGTCGAGATCGAGCCCCCTGAGTCGATGGTCACCTCTGAGGCCCAGGGTCGACTGCGCAACATGGTGCAGCAGTTCCAGGCGCAGGGGATCGACTTCTCGGCGTGGATGTCGGCCACGGGTCAGACCCCCGATGACCTCATGGACAACATGAAGGAGCAGGCCGAGACCTCGGTGAAGGCCGACCTCGCCCTCCGGGCGATCGCGGTGGCCGAGGACCTCGAGGTGTCCGGAGATGAACTTGACGCCGAGTACCACCGAATGGCGCTGCAGTACCAGCAGTCGCCCGATGAGATCCGCAAGACCTACGAGCGAAACGACGCGGTGGACGAACTTGTCGCCACGATTCGCAAGTCGAAGGCTCTCGACTGGCTCCTCCACCACGTGGAGATGGTCGACACCGACGGCACCGTGCTCGACGGTGACCTCATTCTCGGTCATGACCATGACCACGACCATGACGACCTCGATGATGCGTCGGCAGCCGCGGACGGCGAGGATGATGACGTGAGTGAAGGAGACGAGTGATGAACCTGGAAGCGACTAACTACCTCGTTCCCAACGTCGTCGAGCAGACGTCGCGCGGTGAGCGCGCCTACGACCTCTACAGCCGTCTGCTGAAGGACAACATCATCTTCCTGCAGACCCCGGTCGACGACCAGATCGCCTCGCTGGTCTGCGCCCAGTTGATCCATCTCGAGTCGGAGAACCCCGACAAGGACATCAACATCTACATCAACTCGCCGGGTGGTGACATCACCGCGCTGTTCGCGATCTACGACACGATGCAGTTCATCCGCAACGACATCGCCACGATCTGCCTTGGCCAGGCTGCCTCCGCCGCTGCCGTGCTGCTGGCGGCCGGCACCAAGGGCAAGCGTCTCGCGCTCCCGCACTCCCGCGTCCTCCTGCACCAGCCCTACGGACAGGTGGGCTACGGGCAGGTCACCGATCTCGAACTCGCGGCCAAGGAGATCCTTCGGATGCGCGACATCCTTGAGGAGATCCTCGCCCGACATACCGGTCAGCCACTCGAACGGATCCACGCCGACACCGACCGCGATTTCGTTATGGAGGCATCTGAGGCTGTCGAATATGGCATCATCGATCAGGTGATCGAGTCCCGGGCGGTCGTCGACCGCGCTGGGGCAATCCGTTGAGCCTCGGCTCGACGGACATCTGAATCGGATGAAGGGGCAGCAGTAGTGGCGAAATTCGGCGAGAGCGGCGAACTGCTGAAGTGCTCGTTCTGCGGCAAGTCTCAGAAACAGGTCAAGAAACTGATCGCTGGCCCCGGCGTCTACATCTGTGACGAGTGCATCGATCTCTGCAATGAGATCATCGAGGAGGAACTCACCGAGACCTCCGAGGTCTCCTTCGAGCACCTGCCGGCGCCGCAGGAGATCTGCGAGTTCCTCGACGAGTTCGTCGTCGGTCAGGACCACGCCAAGAAGATCCTCTCGGTCTCGGTCTACAACCACTACCGCCGCATCCAGTATCAGCAGTCGAGCGGTATCGGGCGTCGCGATGACGTGGAGTTGGCCAAGTCGAACATCCTGCTCCTCGGTCCGACCGGATGCGGCAAGACCCATCTCGCGCAGACGCTGGCGAGGATGCTGAATGTCCCCTTCGCCGTCGCCGATGCCACCGCTCTCACCGAGGCCGGCTACGTCGGTGAGGACGTTGAGAACATCCTGCTCAAACTGATCCAGGCCGCCGACTTCGACACAAAGCGCGCCGAGACCGGCATCGTTTACATCGACGAGATCGACAAGGTTGCCCGCAAGAGCGAGAACCCGTCCATCACGCGAGATGTGTCCGGCGAGGGGGTGCAACAGGCGCTCCTCAAGATCCTCGAGGGCACCCAGGCCTCGGTCCCGCCCCAGGGCGGCCGCAAGCACCCTCATCAGGAGTTCATCCAGATCGACACGACGAACGTCCTGTTCATCCTCGGTGGCGCCTTCGCAGGCCTCGAGCAGATCATCGAGCGGCGGGTCGGCGACCAGGGAGTCGGATTCCACGGCAATGTCCGATCGAAGAACGAGCGCGATCCAGGTGAGCTCTTCACCAAGGTGCTCCCGGAGGACCTCGTGAAGTTCGGGATGATCCCCGAGTTCATCGGACGGCTCCCCATGGTTGGTGTCGTCAACAGCCTCGACCGCGAGGCCCTCGTCAAGATCCTGACCGAGCCGAAGAACGCCCTGGTGAAGCAGTACCAGAAGGTCTTCGAGTTCGAGGATGTCGAACTCGAGTTCACGGAGGACGGGCTCGCGGCGGTGGCCGATCAGGCGATCCTGCGAGGAACCGGGGCCCGCGGTCTCCGCGCCATCCTCGAGGAGGTCCTCCTCCAGACGATGTTTGAGCTTCCGGGACGGACGGACATCGGTCGTGTCGTCATCGACGGTGACACTGTGCGGGACCGGGTGAACCCGACGCTCGTGCCCCGAAAGAGCGGAGCCTCGACGCGCCAGCGCCGCGCCGCCAGCTGACCGGCACACATCTCCCCATGGACCTGCAGTCCGCGCTTCGCTACCTCGACGAGCACGCCTCCTACGACGTCACCGGTCGGGTCGACTCGCCCTCACTGGACAACATCCGTGCTCTCTGCGCCGCCATGGGCGACCCGCAGCACTGCGCCCCCGTCATTCATGTGACCGGCACGAACGGCAAGGGATCGACCGTCCAGATGATCACCCGGCTCCTCATGTCCTCGGGTCTGACCGTCGGCACGTACACGAGCCCTCACCTTGAACACATCACTGAGAGGATCCGGCGCAACGCCGAACCGATACTGGGCGACGACCTCGGCGAGCAGATCGCAGCCATCGCCGGCCTGGAGGTCATGACCGGTGTGCGCCCCACCTACTTCGAGGCGATGACCGCCGCCGCCTTCCGGTACTTCGCCGACTCCGCCGTGGACGTGATCATTCTCGAGGTCGGCATGCTTGGCCGATGGGACGCCACCAACGTCGCCGAGGCGCAGGTCGCGGTCGTCACCAATATCGGCCTCGACCACACCGAGTTCGCCGGCCCGACCGTCGCTGACATCGCCCGCGAGAAGGCCGGCATCATCAAGCCCGGGTCGGCGGTGGTCGTCGGCGTCGACGACCCATCCCTCCATCCGATCTTTGCGGCGGAGCCGCACGCGTCGATGCTCACACGCGACGAGGACTTCGCCACCGTCGACAACTCCCTCGCCGTCGGTGGTCGCCTCCTTGACCTACGGACCCCGACGACGATCCACACCGATGTGTTCGTGCCCCTGCACGGATCCCATCAGGGTGAGAACGCAGCGGTGGCGCTCACCGCGGTCGAGACGTTCTTCGCCGCGCCGCTCGCCCCCGAGATCGTTGCCGAGGGTTTCGGCTCCGTCGAGGTGCCCGGACGGTTCGAGGTGGTCGGTGTCCAACCCCTCGTGGTGATCGACGGCGCCCACAACCCGGCGGGGGCCGACACCTGCGCACAGGTCTTTTTCGGTGACTTCGCTCCCGACGGTCGCAGAGTGCTCCTGATCGGAACCCTGCGCGCCCCCGATGAGATGCTCGCGGCGGTCCGGGCCGATGAGTTCGACCGGGTGATCGCCTGTACCGCGCCGAGTCCGAGGGGGGTGCCCGCCGTTGAGGTGGCCCGGGCAGCTCGGGAGCTCGGATGTGAGGAGGTGCTGGTGTGCGAGTCGATTGAGGAGGCCTGCGCCCTCTCGGTGCGGCACCTCGATGCCGAGGACGCGGTGCTGGCGGCTGGATCGATCTATGTGGCGGGTGCCGCCCGGAGCGAGTATCGGCGCCTGCTCTCCTGAGGGCATCAGACGCGATCGCGCCGGTAGCCTGCCGGCCATGTCAGACCGCACCCTCGTCCTGCTGAAACCCGATGCCGTGGAGCGAAAGCTCACCGGGGAGATCATTTCCCGCTTCGAGGCGAAGAACCTCTCCATTGTGGCCATGGAGTTGCGCACCCTCGATGCTGTGATCCTCGAGCGTCACTACGAGGAACACGTCGGGAAGGGCTTCTACGCCGACCTGGTCGCGTTCATGAGCCGTGGTCCGGTCGTGGCGATGGTGGTCGAGGGGCCGGAGGACACCTGGGAGGTCGTGCGGACCATGATGGGCGCCACCAACCCGCGCACCGCCGCGCCCGGCACGATCCGAGGCGATCTCGGCATCCTGTTCACGGAAAACCTCGTGCACGGCAGCGACTCGTTGGCCAGCGCCGAGCGTGAGATCGGCATTTTCTTCCCCAATCTGTAACATTTGAGCGCCCCGGCGTCGACGTCGGGGAGCCGCGGGGGCCGGGAAGGAGGATCACGTGGTACGTAGCAATCCACTCGGACTCGGGCGTGACCTCGCGATCGACCTCGGCACCGCCAATACCTTGATCTACGCCCGTGGGGCGGGGATCGTGCTCGACGAACCCTCGGTGGTGGCCATCAACGTCAACGACGGCCGCCCGGTCGCGGTCGGGCACCAGGCCAAACAGATGATGGGGCGCACCCCGAATCACATCCGAACGGTCCGCCCCCTGAAAGACGGCGTCATCGCTGACTTCGAGGTCTGCGAGAAGATGCTCCGCTGGTTCATCCAGCAGGTGCACGGCTCGAAGTGGTCGAAACCGCGGATGATCATCTGCGTCCCCTCGGGAATCACCGGCGTGGAGCAGCGAGCGGTGCAGGACGCGGCTGAGTACGCCGGTGCCCGCAAGCCGGTGCACATCATCGAGGAGCCGATGGCGGCGGCCATCGGGGCCGATCTCCAGGTGCACGCGCCGGCCGGCTCCATGGTGGTCGATATCGGCGGTGGCACGACCGAGGTGGCGGTCATCTCCCTCGGCGGCATCGTGACCGCCCAGAGCGTGCGCGTGGCCGGCGATGAACTCGACGACGCGATCCTGCAGTACGCCAAGAAGGAGTTTTCCCTCGCCATCGGCGAGCGGACCGCTGAGGAGATCAAGGTGCAGATGGGATCGGCCTGGCCCCTTCCCGAGGAGGTGACCGCCGACATTCGCGGCCGGGACCTCATCAGCGGCCTTCCGCGAACGATCCAGCTCACCACCGAGCACGTCCGCGAGGCCCTCGAGGAACCGGTGAGCGCGATCGTCGACGCGGTGAAGGCGGCACTCGACCGCACACCCCCGGAACTCGCGGCCGACATCATGGAGGAGGGGATCACGCTCACGGGGGGCGGTGCCCTCCTGCAGGGTCTGCCCGACCGACTGGCCCATGAGACCGGAATGCCAATCCGTATCGCCGAGGACCCGTTGTTCAGCGTGGTGATCGGCTCGGGCAAGGCGCTCGAGAACATCGATGCGATGCGCAGTCTGATGTCGCTCGGCGGCGATCTCTGACGGGGATCGCGTGCCCCTCTACTCGGCCGGTCGCCGTCGCGTCATCATCGCGCTCGCGCTGACCTCGGCGCTGCTGCTCACCCTCGACCTCCGCGGCAACCGCCTGTTCGACGCCGCGCGCTCCGGGTTCAGCGTGGCGCTCGAACCGTTCCAGCAGGCGGCCGAGGTGGCGTCGGCTCCGGTCGAGCGACTCTGGCGGGCCTATTCGGACTTCGATGCCCTCGAGGAGGAGAACCTGGCCCTTCGCGCTCAGGTCGACGCCCAACGCTCCGCGGAGATCGCCGCTCAGAACGCGATCATCGAGAACCAGGACCTGCTGGCGCTCAACAGTCTCGAGTCGTTGGCCTCTTACGACTCGGTCACCGCCCGTCTCGTCGGTCAGTCACCGACCAACTTCGACCAGCAGGTGGAGATCGACCGCGGGTCCATCCACGGCATCCGCGTCGGGATGCCGGCGGTCAACGAGGCCGGCTTGGTGGGCAAGGTGACCAGAGTGGCGCCGACGTCGAGCGTGATCATGCTTGTCACCGATCCCTCCTACGCCGTGCAGGTGAAGATCGTCTCCATCGGAGGGGAGCAGCCCGACCAGGTGGTACCGGGGTTCACGACGACCACGGTCGAAGAACCCGAGGAGACCTTCCCCGGTTCCGATCAGGGGGCCGTTCGCGAGGAGTTCCTCATCTCCACCTCAACCTCCACCTCTCTGCCCGACGAGACCGCCGTCGAGACCCCCGAGGTCGAGGTGATTCGCGAGACCGGCGTGCTGCGTGGCCAGGGCGACGAGCGACTGCCGCGGGTGTCGTTCGTGGCGGGCAACTCGGCCTTCGGGCGGATCGAGGTGGGTGACACCGTCTTCACCGCCGGTGGCAGCACCTCGCTCGCCCCGCCGAGCATCCCGGTCGGTCGCGTCGCGAACGTGATCACCCGCGCCGGAACCGCTGGTCAGGAGTTGGAGATCTCACTCTCGCCGGAACTCGGTCGTCTCCAGTTCGTCCGCATCGTCCTGTATCAACCGCCGACGGAGTTGCAACAGTGATCGGGTTCCTCATGAACTCCTGGGTGGCGCGGGTCATCCCGATCGGCCTCGTCCTGCTCGCGATCCAGACGACGTTGCTCGTGGAGCTCCGCCCGTTCGGAGTGTCGGTCCAGATCGTCCTGGCCTTCGCCGCCGCGACCGGGGCGGTCGGCGGGGTCGAGCGGGGAGCGGTGGTCGGGTTCACGATGGGGCTGATGTACGACCTCGCGGTCGGCACCCCGCTCGGCGCGACAGCGGTCACGATGGCCCTCGCCGGTTATGTCGCCGGGGTCGGTCGCCTGTTCCGGATTGAGAGTCACTGGTGGATCCTCGCGCTCCAGAGCGCCATTGGGGCGGCGGTCGGCGAGGCGATGGTGCCGGTGGTCAGACTGTTCATCGGGGAGGCCGCGGTCTCGGGCACCGGGCTGGTCACGGTGGTCGTTGTCGTCGCGGTCGCCGCCATGGTCTGCAGTCCGGTGCTGGCTCCGCTCGGCCGCTGGTCGCTCAGTCTGCAACAGACCGAGATGAAGCTTCCCCCGGAGATCCGTTCGGAGGTGTGATCCGGCGTGACGGTGGCCCGGCCGCCTCACACGGCACACTGTTGGTATGGCAGGGGATCGTCGAGCGGTTCGACTCGGTGTGCTCGCCACCGTCGGCGTCATCCTGGTGTCGCTGCTCGGGGTGCGGCTGTGGTTCCTGCAGACCGTCCGGGCTGAGGAACTGCAGCAACGGGTCGACCGGTCGAAGACGCGCGTGGTGCAGCTGGCGCCCGAGCGCGGGCGGATCTTCGATGTCGAGGGCCGGATCCTGGCCGACAACGAGCGCATCCTGACGGTGGCGGTCGACTGGCGCGCGATGCAGACCAGATCGGCGCGCACCGAGCTCTTCTCGCGTCTCGAGGGTTGGGTGGGGGTGCCGTCGGCCGAGATGGAGGACCGCTTCCAGGCCGGCTACTACTCGACCTTTCTGCCCATGCCGGTGCGCGAGGACATCGACGAGCAGACCGCGATCGCGATCCTCGAGCGCGCCGAGGACCTCCCCGGCGTGGAGATCGTCAACGAATGGCGGCGGGTGTACCCGTATGCGCCGCACGCCGCCCATGTCGTTGGCTACATGGGCGCCATCACCGCCGAGCAGCTCGAGACGTATCTCACCCTTGGCTACCTCCGCAACGAGCGGGTCGGCCAGTTTGGTGTCGAGCGATCGATGGAGTCACTCCTGCACGGCACCTGGGGATACCGGGTGCTCGAGGTCGACGCCGCGAACCGTCCGGTCCGGGTGCTCGAGGAGGTCGCCCCGGTCAACGGGTACGACATCCAGCTCACCATCGACCTCGACGTGCAGCAGTACGCCGAGCAGGCCCTTGAGACAGCGTTGCGGGCACGACGGAACCAGGGCGTGCGCAACCCCACCATCCGCCTGCCCGACGGGACGACCGAGCTCCTCGATCCGACCCTGCCTGAGTTCGTTCCTTACAAGGCACCGGCCGGATCCGTGGTGGTGATGCGCCACGACACCGGTGAGGTGAAGGCGATCGCGAGCTACCCGACCTTCGACAACCGCTGGTTCGAGGCCGATATCTCCGGCACCAAGTTCCGGGAGATCTTCCCGTCGCAGAAACCGGACGGCTCGCCCATCGACCCCGACGAGTCGATCCTCGTGAACCGTGGCGTCCAGGGCCGCTACAACCTCGGTTCGACCTTCAAACCCTTTGTGGCGCACGCGGCCCTCGCCACCGGGCTCATCACCGCAGACGAGAAGTACACCGACACCGGCACCTACGACCTGTACAGCGTCAATCCCGAACGCTGCGATGCCGGGCTCATCCGCTGCAACTTCAAGAACGCCCTCTGCGGAACCGGGGCACCGTGCGTCTACGGCGATGTCGATGTCGAGGACGCCCTCGCGGTGTCGTCCGACGCGTTCTTCTATCGCATCGGCGAGGAGATCCACGTCCGAAACGACGGCGAGCCGGTGTTCCAGGAGCAGATCGAACTGTTCGGCTTCGGCACCGACAGCGGTATCGAACTGCCCTACGAGTTCGACGGCACCGTGCCCGACGACGACCTCAAGAAGCGGTACGCCGAGCGCGGGGTGATCAGCGAGGACGAGGGCTACGGCTTCTATGTCGGCGACAGCGTGCAGATGGCGATCGGTCAGGGTCTGCTGTCGGCGACACCGTTGCAGCTCGCCAACGGATACGCCGCGATCGCCAACGGCGGTCTGGTGAACCAGCCGACCATCCTCCGGGCGGTCTGGGCCCCCGGCACCCCCGACGGTGAGATCGGGTTCGCCGATCTGAACAACGGAGTCGTCGACGAGGTCAACCGCGTGCCGATCCGGATCCGCGACATGGAGATGGACCCGCAGGACCGTGAGCCGATCATCACCGGACTGACCCGGGTGGTCACCGTCGGCGCCGGCACGCCTGGGACCGACATCCCGTATCACTCAACGACCGGCGAGAAGCTCTTCTACGACTATCCCGAGGACGCGATCCCGGTGGCGGGCAAGACCGGCACGGCCCAGGGGGCGGGCAACTACCCGTGGAACGACTCCTCGGCGTTCGTCGCGTTCTCCCTCGACGACGAGCAGCCGTACACCGTGTCGGCCTACCTCGAGAAGGCTGGATACGGATCGCAGGCGGCCGCTCCGGTGGTCAAGTGCACCTTCATCATGCTGTCCGGCTTGATCGAGGCCGATCCGGTTGTGATCTCCGAACCGCTCGACCTCTCGGCGACGACATCGGCTCCCGCCCAGAAACTCGCCGATGTCGGCTGCTTCGCCCGCCGGGGCGGCGGTGGCGTGGTGGTGACCGAGTGATGGACGGGGTGACGAGATGGCGCTGACGTTCATGTCTCGGCGGCCCGACAGCGGGCTCGGCAACATCCGTTCGAGTCCCGCCGACCCGAGCCGAAACATCGACTGGGTGCTGCTGACACTGCAGGGGATCCTGATGGTGGCCGGTTGCTTCGTGGTGTACTCGGCCTCGAGGACCCGGATCCCCGGTGACCCGCTCGCGTTCGCCGATCGGCAGGTGGTGTTCGCCATCGTCGGCGCGGTCGTCACCGTCGTGGTCATGTCGATCGACTACGCGACCCTGCGCGACCGGGCCACCGCGCTCTACGCGGGAACGCTCGCGCTGCTGGTGCTCCTGTTGCTGATCGGTCTCACCCAGGGCGCGGACCGCATCTCCTTCGACCTCGGTCCCTTCAACCTCCAGCCGGCCGAATTGGCGAAGTTCTCCACCATGGCGCTCCTCGCGACCTATCTGGCCGAGACCAGAACCGACGAGGTGTCCTACTCGCGCTTCATCGGCGGTCTCGTCATCGTCGGCCTCCCGACCCTGCTCGTCGTCGCTCAGCCCGACCTCGGATCGGCCTCGGTGCTGGTGTCCCTCGCGATGGGGGTGCTGCTCATCGCCGGCGCTCGCGCCAAGTACATCGCGACCATCAGCGCCCTGTCGGTGCTCACGGTGGTCGCCGCCTTCGTCGGCAGACTCGTCAACCGCTACCAGATCGAGCGGATCCGGGTGTTCCTCGACCAGGACACGACTGATCCGATGCTCCAGGACGCCGTCTACCAGGTGCGTAACGCCATCCGAGCGGTCGGCACCGGGGGAGTGTGGGGGAAGGGGTGGCTCCAGGGCCCGCTCACCAACGGCCGTGACATCCCGGTCATGTGGGCCGACTTCCCGTTCGCGGCGGTCGCCGAGCAGTTCGGCATGGTGGGGTCGGTCGTGCTCATCAGCCTCTTCTGCCTGGTCCTGATGCGGATCTGGAGGATCGCCACCCTCGCGAAGGACATGCTCGGCACCTACATCGCCGCGGGGGTGTTCACCATGGTGCTCTGGCAGTTCTTCCAGAACGTCGGTATGACGCTCGGAATCACGCCGGTGACCGGACTGCCGATGCCGTTCATCTCCTACGGCGGCTCGAGCCTGCTCGTGTACTGCGCCATGTTCGGCGCGGTGCAGAGCGTGTACATGCGTCGTCTCCGCTGACCCTCCCGGCCAATCGCAGGCCCGACCGGTAGGCTGAAAGGGTCATGTCCGGAACTCTGGCCCCCCTCCAACGAGTAGCCGAGTCGGACATCCACGACGTTTCAGCGTCCCGGAACGCGACGGCGGTGCCGTCCTGCGGTCTGGAGGCGCCACACGACGGGCAGCCCGCCCGCCGTGGGAGAAGGGATCTCACACATGGACGACAGCACGAGCACGGCAGGGCAGCGGCCCGCCAGCGACACCGGCACGGCCCACCCGGCCGGCACCCCGGCCTCTGACAGCAAGAAACCGAAGGTCGGCGACACGCGCCCAGCCCCGGTGCCGGCGGTTCCTCCGCCCGGCCCGGCCCGCAGCGAGAAGGCTGCCGAGAAGGGCGCCGAGCAGAACGGCTCCGCTCCGCGGTCCGGCCAGCGGCGCCGCCGCCGCGGTGGCGGTGGTGGCGGCCAGTCGGGCAAGGGTGGTCAGAAACAGCAGGCCGGTTCGGCCGAGCAGCAGCCCAACGGCAATCAGGACGGGTCCGCCGGCCAGCAGCGTTCCGGTCAGGGATCCCGTCGCCGTCGTCGTGGTGGTCGCGGCGGTCGCGGGAAGTCTCAGGAACTCGCTCCTGAGGTGATGGAGCAGCGCCGGGGCCGAGAGCGCAACGGCAAGCCGGTCGGGCGCTACTTCATGTGTGTGCAGGTCCGCGAGGGTGTCACACAGGTCGCGGTGCTTGAGGGGCGCAGTCTCATCGAGCACTACGTCAGCCGTCCGGCCGACGATGTCAGCCAGATCCACGGGAACATCTACCTCGGTCGCGTCCAGAATGTGCTCCCCGGTATGGAGGCCGCCTTCGTTGACATCGCGACCCCGAAGAACGCGGTGCTCTACCGAGGTGATGTCCAGTTCGACCCCGACGAACTCGAGCAGCGAGGCGACTCGGCGCGCATCGAGGACATCCTGAAGAACCGACAGATGATCCTGTGTCAGGTCACGAAGAACCCGATCGGGGCCAAGGGCGCCCGCCTCACCCAGGAGGTGTCGCTGCCGGGCCGGTTCGTCGTGTTGATCCCCAACTCGAGCACCTACGGCATCTCGAAGCGTCTGCCCGATGACGTCCGCAAGCGACTCCGGAACATCCTCGATCGGGTCAAGCCCGATCACCATGGGCTGATCGTTCGCACCGCGGCCGAGCACGCCACCGAGGCCGAACTCACCGCCGACATGGAACTGCTCCTCGCCCAGTGGGCGGAGATCGAGCGTCGGGCAGCGGAGGCGAAGAAGCCGGCCCTACTGCACCGGGAACCCGAACTCGCCGTGCGGGTGATCCGCGAGGAGTTCAACTCCGACTATCGCGGTGTCGTCATCGACGACGCCCGACTGCACGCCGAGGTGCGCGACTACGTCGCCGCCTTCAACCCCGAAGTCGCTGATCGGATCGAGTTCTACGACCCGGCGGCCGAGGGGATCTCGCTGTTTGAGCGACATCACGTCCACGAGCAGGTCCACAAGGCGCTCGACCGCAAGGTGTGGCTCCCGTCCGGCGGCTCGCTCATCATCGAGCACACCGAGGCCCTCACCGTCATCGACGTCAACACCGGCAAGAACGTCGGCAAGAACAACCTCGAGGACACGGTGTTCGCCAACAACATGGAGGCGGCCGAGGAGATCGCGAAACAGCTGCGCCTCCGCGATATCGGGGGCATTATCGTCATCGACTTCATCGACATGGAGGTCAAGGGCAACCGGGCCAAGGTGGTCGAGTCGTTCCGGGCGGCGCTCAGCCGCGACAAGACCCGCACCCAGGTGTTCGACATCTCCGAGCTCGGTCTGGTGGAGATGACCCGCAAGCGCATCGGTGAGGGGCTACTCACGGAGTTCTCCGAGCGCTGCCCCGACTGCGAGGGCCGCGGTGTCACCATCGACCACTCCCTGCTCGATTGAGCCGCGAAGCCGCCGATCGCCGGTTGGGTAGGGGTCCTGTGGTCGATAGCATCCGTCCGGCTATGTACGCAGTGATCGCCTCAGGCGGTAAGCAGGAGAAGGTGGCCGAGGGCCAGCAGGTGACGCTCGAGTTGCTCAAGGGTGACGAGGGCGCCGAGGTCTCGCTGACCCCGGTACTGCTCGTTGACGGTGACACCGTCCTCGCGGGCGCCTCCGCCCTCGCGGGCGCGTCCGTCACCGGTCGCATCGTCGGCACCACCGCCGGTGACAAGGTGAACGGCTTCACCTACAAGCGCCGGACCAACCAGCGCCGTCACTACGGTCATCGCCAGAAGTACAGCGTCGTCGAGATCACCAAGATCTCCAAGCCCTGATCCGAGGAGAGCCAGATGTCGAAGACCAAGGGCGGCGGTTCAACCAGGAACGGCCGCGACTCCAATGCCCAGCGCCTCGGTGTCAAGGTGTTCGACGGCACCAAGATCAGCGCCGGCACGATCATCGTGCGTCAGCGTGGCACCAAGTTCCATCCCGGCCGCAATGTCGGCATCGGCGGTGACGACACGCTCTTCTCGCTGATCGACGGTTCGGTCAAGTTTGGCGAGCGCAAGGGCCGCAAGGTCGTCGACGTCGTCGAGGTCTGAGCCTCAAACGTCGATCCCCCGAGGGAGTTGTTCCTCGGGCCAACCGAGCAACTCCACCGCTCGGTCGCAGGCGAACCGGTCGGTCATCCCGCTGACCCACGCCACCGCGGTGCGCAGATGATCTTTGTGATGCCCTCGTTCGAGGAGGAACGGCTCGGGTAGGGCGCTCGGAATCGAGGCGTAGTGCTCGACGAGGGCCCGCAACACGGCGATGACCGCGTCAGCCTGGGCTCGCGACTCGGGCCGGAGGTACACGTTCTCGTAGTTGAAGCGCCGGAACTCCGCCAGGGCTTCAGCCGCCTCGGCGGTCATGCCGACGCGTCCGGTCTGGGCGGTCGCCTCCGCCATGGCCCGCACGAAGGTGCCGAGCTGCGAGGAGCGCGTCACACCGCACCGATCGGCCACGATCGCGGGGAGCCGGTCGGTGGAGATGACCCCGGCAGCGACGGCGTCCTCGAAGTCGTGGCAGACGTAGGCGATCCGATCGGCCCACGACACGACCTCGCCCTCGGCGGTGCCGGGGGCCGGACGGCTCCACGAGTGATTGCGGATGCCGTCGAGGGTCTGGCTGCACAGGTTGAGTGGCACGAGTGTCTCGTCGGCTCCCCAGACCGCGTGGTCGTAGCCCTCGTCGAGATAGATGCTGAAGGCGTCCTCGCTGGCATGTCCACCCGGCCCGTGGCCACAGTCGTGACCGAGTGCGATCGCCTCGGCGAGCGCGACGTTGAGCCCGAGCGCGGAGGACACCGATCGAGCGATCTGCGCCACCTCGAGGGCGTGGGTGAGCCGCGTCCGCTGATGGTCGTCGGGAAAGACGAACACCTGCGTCTTGCCCGCGAGACGCCGGAATGCGGACGCGTGGAGGATCCGGTCGCGGTCGCGCTCGAAACAGGTGCGGAGCGGGTCGGGTTCTTCCTCGCGGACCCGGTCGCCGGCCCCGATGGCGCGGGTGGCGTGGGTGGCGAGGTGCTGCTCTTCGGCGTCTTCGCGGGCCACCCGGTGCACGATGGCCCGTGAGCCGGTCGCGGCCCAGGAGTCGGCGTGGGCCAGGGCCACGCCGTCGGCGCTGTGGCCGCTCATCGTCGCTGCCCAGCGCTCGGCGCGCTCGGCCGACGACGGGTCGATGCTGCTGCCGGAGGGTGGTGCGGGGGGCTGGTCCACGCGCCCACCCTAGGACCGGGGTGCATCGCTCGCGAGAGCACCCTCGGTAGCGTGCTGCCGTGTCGGATTTCGTCGACGAGGCCCAGCTCAACGTCCGCGCCGGTGACGGTGGCGCGGGTTGTGTGTCGTTCCGACGCGAGGGTCCGGTGGTCAACGGCGGTCCGAACGGAGGCGACGGTGGCGACGGTGGCGATGTCTGGCTGGTCGCCGATCACAACGTCGCATCACTGCTCGCCTTCCGCGATCACCCCCACCGGCGGGCCTCCAACGGTGTGCACGGCAAGGGCAAGGACCTGCACGGCCGGCGCGGCGAGAGCCTGCAGATCACGGTGCCCGAGGGGACCGTGGTGAGCGACATGTACAGCGGCGAGATCCTGGCCGAGCTCTACAGCCACGGCGACCGGTGGATGGCGGTGGCCGGTGGTCGAGGTGGTCGGGGCAACGCGCGGTTCCTCTCGAACCGTCGTCGCGCCCCCACCTTCGCCGAGCAGGGGGAGCACGGCGAGGAGCGTTGGCTGAAACTCGAGATCCGCCTCATGGCCGACGTCGCGCTCGTCGGATTCCCCAATGCCGGCAAGAGCACGCTCATCAGCGTGATCTCGGCCGCCAAACCGAAGATCGCCGACTATCCGTTCACCACGCTCAGCCCCAATCTCGGGGTGGTCTCCATCGATGAGGGCACCGAGTTCGTGGTGGCCGACATCCCCGGTCTGATCGAGGGGGCCAGCGAGGGTCGTGGCCTCGGACACCGTTTCCTTCGCCACATCGAACGCGCCCGCGTGCTCTGTCTGATGCTCGACCTGGCCTCGGTCGAGGGTGTGACCCCTGCGGAGCAGGAGCGCACCCTCCTTGCCGAGCTGGGCGCCTACCGCCCCGAACTCCTCGAACGACCTCGGATCGTGGTCGGGACGAAGGCCGACGCCGTGCAGGCCGAGGAGCTCGAACTCCTCGGCTGGACCGGATCGGTCGTCTCCGCGGTCACCGGTGCCGGGGTCCGAGAGCTGGTCGGCCGTATGGCGACGCTCGTCCACGAGGCCCGAGCCGACTTCCCCGAGCGCGAGGGAGTGGTCGTGATCCGCCCCGAGACGACCGGTGCCGCGGTCGAGCGCCTCGACGAGAACGAATTCCGGCTGGTCGGTCGTGAGGTGGAGCGGGTGGTCGCCCTCAATGACGTCACGACCCCTGAGGCGTTGGCCTACATCGACGAGCGCCTCGAGCGTCTCGGAGTCAACCGCATGCTGACCCGGGCCGGGGTCAGCGACGGCGATGTCGTGTGGATCGGCGAGTTCAGCTTCGAGTACCGATCCGACCTGGGCGGCTCGTCATGAGGGTCGTCGCCAAGATCGGAACCGCCTCGATTACCACCGAGGATGGAAACGTCAACCGGGAGGCGATCATCTCCCTCTGCGGCGGCGTCGCATCGCTGCGGAGCGAGGGACACGAGGTCGTCGTGGTGTCATCGGGTGCTGTCGCCGCTGGAGTGCCCGCGGTCGGCCTCAGCGAACGGCCGAGCGATATGGAGACCCTCCAGGCGGTCTCCGCGGTCGGTCAGGCGCGTCTCATGGAGGTGTACAACGAGGTGCTCGCCGGCGACGGTCTCGTCGGCGCGCAGGTCCTCCTCGATCCCCACGACTTCGTCGACCGAACGCAGTACCTCCACGCCCGGCGAACCCTCTCACGCCTCATCGAGCTCGGTTGTGTGCCGATCGTCAACGAGAACGACGCGATCGCCTCATCCGAGCTTCGCTACGGGGACAACGACCGGCTCGCCGCACTGCTCGCACACAACCTGTCGGCCGATGTGCTGGTGCTCCTCACCGATCTCGACGGCCTCCACACCGCCGATCCCCGCGTCGACCCACAGGCACCGCTCGTCGACCGAGTGGCGGCCGACGATCCGCTGCTGGCGATCTCGACCTCGATGTCGGGGAGCGGTCGGGGCTCGGGCGGTATGGCCTCCAAACTCGAGGCGGCGCGGATCGCCTCCTGGTCGGGGGTGCGGACGGTGATTGCCAGAGCGGCCCGCGACTCGGTGCTGGTCGACGCCGTTCACGGATCGGCGGTCGGAACGACCTTCGATGCCCATGACCGTCGCCTGCCCGCCCGCAAACTGTGGATCGCGTTCGCCGCCGAGGTCGCGGGACGCATCACCGTCGACGCCGGCGCCCGCAACGCGGTGGCCACCCGATCGACGAGCCTGCTGCCCGCCGGTGTGGTCACTGTCGACGGCAACTTCGACGAGGGGAGCACCGTTGAGGTGGCCGACGACGAGGGGTCGGTCTTCGCCCGGGGGATGGTCGCTGTGTCAGCGGCGGATCTTCGTGGTGTGATCGGACGTCGTACCGGTGACCTGCCCGAGGGTATGACCCATGAGGTCATCCATCGCGACGACCTCGTCGTGTTGCCCTCCTGAGCCCGTCCCGGGCGCCGTCGAGGCGCAGTATCACGAGACCCGCGACATAGGCGGCGACTCCGCTCACCCCGGCGACCGCGGTCGTGAGCAGGGCCTGGTTCGGCCCGACGGGATCGATCGCCCCAGCGACCAGCCAGGCCACCTCGGCGGCGAAGAGCGACGACAGCGCGACCCTCCACAGCGTCGGCACCAGGGCGCCGAGCATGGGTTGACCGATCCGACGACCGAGGACGACCACCGCACCGACAGCGGCCAGGAGGTAGGCGAGGGAGTGCGCGAGCCCGAGGCCGAACACTCCGAGCGGACCGACGATGGCGACGGCGAACACGATGTTCATGAGGTTCTCGCCGACGTTGATCACGAACGGTGTGCGCGTGTCCTGGTGGGCGTAGTAGCCGCGGAGGGTGAACAGGTAGGCGCTGAAGCCGACGAGCCCGAGGGAGAGTCCCGCCAGCGCATTCGCGGTGTTCGTCACGGCCCCGGCGTCGAAGCGTCCCCGCTCCATCAGTCCGCTGATGAGCGGCTCGCGCAACACGAGGAGCAGAGCAGCAGCAGGCGCCGTGAGGCCGATCACGGCCCGCAGCCCGCCGGTCATCCTCTCGGTGAAGGCTCGTCGATCGCCGTCGGCGACGGCCGAGGCCAACTCCGGCTGGAAGGTGGTGGCGATCGACACGGCCAACAGACCGTGGGGGAGCACGAAGAAGACGAAGGCGTCGAAGTAGGCCGAGGCGAGCGAGGATCCCGGGTCGGCCAGGTTCCTCACGACGACGAGGGCGACCTGGTTCGCGATGACGAAGCCCACTGTCCATCCACTCATGGCCGCGAGCCGTCGCACGGCTGGCTCCCTCAGGTCGAGGCGGGGACGGAGACGCACTCCCGACCGGATGACGGCCGGCACGACGATCGCCGCCATCGCCGCGATCCCGATCGTCGCCCCGAGGCCGAGGGTCAGGCGGAGACGGGTGTCGTCCGCGACCGCGCCGAGGGGCCAGTCTCGTGATCCGGCCTCCGGGAGTGAGAGGAGGCTGGCGATGATGACCAGGTTGGAGACGACCGGTGACCACGATGCGGCCAGGAATCGCCGTTGGCTGTGCAGGAGGGCGTTGGCGATACCGGTGAGTCCGTAGAAGAGGATCTGCACGAGGAAGAAGCGGGTGAGGGTGGTGCCCGTCGCCCGGAACACCTCCGGGTCGACCCCGTCGCCGACTCTCAGGCTGTACAGGCGGAAGATCCACGGGGCGAGTGCCACCGCCATCACCGTCACCAACACCACGCCGGCCACCGCGGCGGTGACCACGGCCTCCGTCGAACGCCGGCGCGACGCGCTGTCTCCAGCGCTGACACCAGTGTCGTTGGCGGAGCCCCAGCCGAGGGAGGTGAATATCGGTACGAGCGTGGCGGAGAGCACCCCGCCGAGCAGGAGGTCGTACACGATGTTGGGGGTCTCGTTGGCGAGCTTGTAGGCGTCGGCGAGGGAGGTCTGGCCGATCACGTAGGCAAAGGCCAGCACCCGTCCGAGGCCGGTGATCCTCGACAGCGCGGTTCCGGAGGCGACGACGAGGTTCGCCCGGAGCATCGTCCCCACGACCGCGACACTACCGATCGGCAATACTCGAGCCCGTGCAGTCATCGGGCCGACCGACCGTGGCTCTGGTGCGTCGCCCGGGCCCGCGCCTGGCCGAGGGCATCGTCACCCACCTCGAGCGCTCCGACATCGATCTCGACCTCGCCGAGACGCAATGGTCGGCCTATGTGGGCGCGCTTCGCTCGAGGAACTGGGAGATCGTGGAGGTCGCGCCCGCTGACCAGTGCCCCGACGCGGTGTTCATCGAGGACACCGCGGTCATGTTCGACCGGCTCGCCGTCGTCACCCGACCGGGCGCGTCGAGTCGTCGTCCCGAGGTGGAGGGGGCGGCTGACACCTTGCGCGGGCTCCCCGATGTCGAGGTCGTGGAACTCCCCGAGGGCTGCCTCGACGGGGGAGATGTGCTCAAGATCGGGAGGCGGGTCTACGTCGGGATCGGTGGCCGCACCGATGAGGCCGGGGTGGCATCGCTCCGGATGCTCCTCGGGCCGCGCGGCTGGGAGGTGATCGGCGTTCCGGTCACCAAGGTCTTGCATCTCAAGTCGGCGGTCACCGCCCTGCCGGACGGCACGGTCATCGGATACCTGCCGGTGGTCGACGACCCGGAGGCCTTTGACCCCTTCCTGCCGGTACCGGAGGAGGACGGCTCCCATGTGGTGGTGATCGACGAGGGAACGGTGCTCATGGCCGACTCGGCACCGCGCACCTCGGAGCTGCTCCGTGAGCGGGGTCTCGAGGTCATCGAGGTCGGCATCTCGGAGTTCATCAAGCTTGAGGGCTGCGTGACCTGTCTCAGTATCCGAGTCCGTTGACCCAGCCGGTCGTCGTTAGTCTCCGACGGTGACCGATACGACCGCGACGCCTGCGATGACCCGTGCTCGGGTGCTGACCTTCGGTCTGCTCACCGCGATCATGGCCTCGGGTTACGGCGTCATGTTCACCGTCCTCGACGACTTCCGCCTCGAGTACGGCATCAGCGAGAGCCGCCTCGGGCTGATCGTCGGGATCGGCTTCGGTTCGGCGTTCCTCAGCCAGATCCTCCTCGCCCCGATCGCGGACCGCGGCCACGCGAGACACCTCGTCTTCCTCGGCCTCGTCGTCAACATCGTCGGTCTCCTCCTGCTCGGTTTCGGCTCGACCCTCTCGGTGCTCCTCCTCGGCCGCTTCATCTCCGGGATAGGTCTCGGCATGACGATGCCGGCGATCCGGAGGATCGTGATCCTCGGTGATCCGAAACGCCTCGGCGACAACCTGGGACTGCTCCTCGCCGCGGATGTGGCGGGGTTCGCGGCCGGCCCCGCCGTGTCGGCGTTGCTCGTCGGGCCATTCGGGATCGAGGCCCCCTTCATCGCGATCTCGGTGGCGAGCCTCGCCTGCCTCCCACTGGTGGTCCGGGTGCGGGTCGATGAGTCGGTGCCGAGCGGCCGGGAGTCACGTCTGGCATTCGACCTCCTGTCGATCCGGCCGCTGCTCGGAGCGATGTGCATGGGAGGCGCCCTCTTCATGATGATCGGAACCTTCGACGCCCTGTGGGCCGTGGTGCTCGACGATCTCGGGGCGAGCGAGTGGCTGGCGAACCTCGGCATCACGATGTTCGCCCTGCCGCTCATCTTCCTCGGGGAGTTCGGGGGGCGGCTGGCTCAACGCATCGGGCCGTTCCGGCTGGGCCCGCTCGGCCTCGGCGTCGGTGCGCTGTTCATGGCGCTCTACGGGGTGGTGCCCTCGGCGGGGTTCATTTTCGCGATCGTTCTCGTGCACGCCATCAACGACGGCCTGACGGTGTCGAGCACTGGGGTCGCCGTCGGCATGGTCACCCCGGACTCGCGCCACGCGAGCGCCCAGGGACTGCTCGGCGGATTCCAGACGCTGGTCGCCGGTCTGGTCGCCGTGCTCGCCGGCTGGCTGTATGAGTTCCACGGGCGACTCGTCGCCTACTGGGTCTGCTCGGTGCTCATGGTGACCCTCGTCGTGACCGCGCTGGTGCTGGCCGGCCCCGAGTGGCGCTCACGACGGGGTCCCGAAGGAGCCAACGACCCCCCGGACCCGGTGTCGGCCGTGACCGGCCACGCCTGATCACTGCGTCGGTGAGGTGTACCACTACGGTCGGTGAGCGCAGGAACGACCTGCGAGGGGAACGATCCAGGGGGACATATGGACGCCGCCGGATGGGATGAGCGATACGCGGGCACCGACCTGGTCTGGTCGGCAGGGCCCAATGTGTTCATCGAGGAGATCTGCGCGGGGCTCGAGCCCGGCAGCGCCCTCGACCTTGCCGCGGGTGAGGGCCGCAACGCGGTCTGGCTCGCTGAGCGGGGGTGGGATGTGACCGCGGTGGACTTCTCGTCGGTCGGGCTGGACAAGGCGCGTCGCATGGCGCAGGAGCGAGGAGTCAGCATCCGCACCGAGGTGGCTGACCTCACCGGTTTCGACCCCGGGGTCGCCGGCCACTCGTTGGTGCTCGTCGTGTATCTGCACCTCGGCGCGCGGGAGTTGCCGGCGATCCTCGAGCGCGCGGCTCGCGCGGTGGCCCCCGGAGGGCGACTCGTGGTCGTCGGCCACGATGTCGAGAACCTCGACCGGGGCACCGGTGGGCCGCAGGTGCCGGAGGTGCTGACCACCGTGCCCGGGGTGCTCGAGGCGATCGAGCCGGCCGGGTTGACGGTGGAGCGCGCCGAGGTGGCCGAACGGCGGGTCACGGCGGTGGACGGGTCGCAGGCGACCGCCCTCGACACGGTGGTGGTGGCTCGCGCATGAGTCAGCTGGGGGTCGGGGTGATCGGCGCTGGGATGATGGGGGAGGTCCATGCCCATCTCATCGCGGAGCGGATCGGGTCGGCGAGGGTGGTCGCGGTCAGTGACCCCGACGGCGATCGTCGACGGAGGGTGGCTGAGAGTGTCGGTGCGGCCGAGGTGTCCGATCCGCTCGACGTGATCGCCGATCCCGAGGTGCAGGCGGTCATCATCGCGTCCCCCGACCAGTCCCATGCCGAGTACGCGATTGCGTCGGTGCAGGCGAACAAGCCCTGTCTGTGTGAGAAGCCGCTTGCGACCACCGCGGACGACGCGCGTGCTGTCGTGGAGGCCGAGTCGGCCGGAGGACGGCGTCTGGTGCAGGTGGGTTTCATGCGCGAGTTCGACGAGGGGCATGCCTCGCTCGTCACCCTTCGTGACTCGGGGGCGCTCGGGGAGGTCGTCGCGGTCCGATCCACGCACATCAATCCGGCGCCGTGGGCTCCGGGGGTGTCCGCCGAGCGGGTGATCACCCAGTCGATGATCCACGACATTCACTCGGCGCGGTTCCTCGTCGGTTCGGAGGTGATCGCCGTGTCGGCGGTCTCTGTGCCCTTCGGCGACGGCGCCGAGGGTGTCGATGAGGGGGCCGTCCGCTTCGTGACCGCTCGGTTGGAGATGGCCGGAGGCGCGGTGGCACTGCTGGACGTGAACGTCGCCTCGTCCTACGGCTATCGGGTTGTTGCTGAGATCGTCGGCTCGGAGGCGACCGCTCGAAGCGCCGAGGGGTCGGCGGTCGAGATGTGGACGTCGGGGGCCATGGTGAGCGCGGTGTCGGCCAACTGGCCGGATCACTTCTCCGCCGCGTACCTCACCGAGGTGTCAGCGTGGGTCCAGGCGGCTTGCGGTGGAGGGGTGACCGGACCGTCGGCATGGGACGGCTACATGGCGAACCTGGTGGCGTCTGCGCTCGTCGAGGCCGAGGCGTCAGGCGGTCGAGTAGAACTTCCGGCCCTCGAGGTCCCGGCGCTCTACCGGGGCTGAGCTGGGGTTGGCGACCGGGTCAGGCCGAGCCGGCCGGCGTCGTCCGGAGGTCGCGATGCTCTCCGTCGCCGATGGATGCACCACCGGTGCCAGCCGCGACCTGACGGTCGCGGAGCCACAGGCCGACGAACAACCCGACGACGGCGACAGCACCGTAGGTGGCGCCGGAGGACAACATGGCGAGCGCTGGTGCGGGGCAGGTCCCGGCGATGGACCAACCGGCGCCGAAGAGGACGCCGCCCACGATGTGATGGCGTTCGATCTTCGAACGGGACAGCGCGAGACGACCGCCGTAGACCGTCGCGACCTGACGGCGCTCGAGGATCCACAGCAGGGGGAGCGAGATCCCGATGGCGAGTCCCATTAGCCCGAAGACGTAGGGGCTCTCCAGTTTGAGGGTCTCGTGGATGGTGTCGTACTCGTGCAGGCGGGCGGCGGCGAGCACGAAGCCGAATCCGGCCCCGAAGAGGCCGCCGACGAGGTTCATTCGATTACGCATCAGAGATCTCCGCCGGTGAGGAGGGTGAGCACACCGGTGACGGCCACCGCCGTTGCCATGAACGTCGCGGTGGTGGCCCATGAGGCGGGGGAGCGCTGGGCGGTGCCGCAGATGCCGTGTCCGGAGGTGCATCCACCGGCCATCCGAGCTCCGTAGCCCATGACGATCGCCCCGGCGAGCACCACGAGGGCGATGAAGGTCGGCGACCATCCGGCCGCAGTCATCGAGTCGTAGCCGCGGCGAATCTCGATACCGGGGCCGAGGATCGTGGCGAGGGCGCCGCCGACGAAGATGCCGCCGAAGTACCACACCCTCCAACCGACGGTGTCGGTGTCGCGGCGGACGGCCTTCATGGTCTGCATGTAGGCGCCGGATGCCCCGAGCGGCTGGTTGGCGACCACGAAGAGGCCGACGACGAGCAGCCCGAGGAGTGGGCCGGCGATCCAGAACGGGAGTTGATCGGGCAGGATGTTCATGTACGGACATTTTGCTCGGGTCCGCGGCGCGTTGCAAGGACCTCGTGCGAACGTGAACGCCGCCGGTGTCCCGTCGCCGAACCGGTCACCTCCCAATAGCGTGTATCCATGACCGGCGAAGAGGCCATGGGGGAGATCGCCGCCTACGGCGGTGGCGGGACGGCCGACGACGGCCAGAAACGAGTCCGGGTCCGACACTTCGCCCGCGCGAAGGAGCAGGGCATCCGGATCACCGGTCTGACGAGCTACGACTTCCTGACCGCCGGGATCTTCGACGGCGCGGGGATCGACTTCCTGCTGGTCGGAGACTCGGCCGGCAACATCGTCTTCGGCTACGACACCACCCTCCCGGTCACGGTCGACGAGCTCATCCCGCTGACGAGGGCCGTGGCCCGAGCGACACGCCGGGCGCTGGTGGTGGCCGATCTACCGTTCGGCTCCTACGAGAACGGGCCGGAGGAGGCGCTCCGCACCGCGATGCGGTTCATGAAGGAGACCTCGGCCCACGCGGTCAAACTGGAGGGCGGCCGTCGCAGCGCCGAGCAGATCCGCCGCATCGTGACCTCGGGGATCCCGGTGATGGGCCACGTCGGCTTCACACCCCAGAGCGAGCACGGGCTCGGCGGGCACCTCATCCAGGGTCGCGGCGAGGCCGCCGCCGACCTCCTCGCCGATGCGCGAGCCGTCGAGGAGGCCGGTGCCTTCGCGGTCGTGCTCGAGATGGTCCCGTCCAGCGTCGCCGCCGAGGTGACCGCCGCGCTCTCGATCCCGACGATCAGCGTCGGCGCCGGTCCCGAATGCGATGGTCAACTCATGGTGTGGACCGATTGGGCGGGTCTGACCTCGGGTCGGATCCCGCGGTTCGTCAAGCGCTACGCGGACCTCGCGGGCACGCTCCATGAGGCGGTTGTCAGCTTCCGCGAGGACGTGGAGCAGGGGCGCTACCCGGGCCCCGAGCACGAGTACGAGGCCTGACCCCTACTCCGGCTCGTAGGCGAGCACCGGAGCCAGGATGCGCTCGGTGGTGCTGAGATCGAGGCCCTTGCGCCGACCGTAGTCCTCGACCTGCTCGCGGGTGATGCGACCGACACCGAAGTACACGGCGTCCGGATGGGCGAAGTAGAGCCCGGACACGGTGGATCCCGGCCACATCGCCCACGACTCGGTCAGGGTCACCCCGACGGTCGCCTCGGCATCGAGGAGCCGCATGATGGTCTCCTTCTCGGAGTGGTCGGGCTGCGCGGGGTAGCCGGGAGCCGGTCGGATACCGCGATAGGCCTCCGCGATCAGGTCGGCGGTGCTGAGCGACTCGTCGGGTTCGTAGCCCCACAGTTCGGTTCGTACCAGCATGTGGAGGTACTCGGCGAAGGCCTCGGCCAGCCGGTCGGCGAGGGCCTTCACCATGATCGAGGCGTAGTCATCGCCCTGGTCGGCGAACCGGTCGGCGATCTCGTTCTCCTCGGGTCCGACGGTCACGACGAACGCGCCGATGTGGTCGTCGATGTCGGCGGAAGCCGGGGCGACGAAGTCGGAGATGCAGAGATTCGGTCGGTGGGAGGTCGGTGACTTCTCCAACTGCTGTCGGAGGCCGTGCAGGGTCGCGAGGTGGTCACCGCCACCGTCGGTGACCTCGATGTCGTCACCGTTCGAGGTGGCCGGCCAGAAGCCGACCTCGGCCACCGGCGAGAACCACTGCTCAGCGATCATCTGATCGAGCATCGCGTCGGCATCGGCCATCAGGGAGCGCGCCGCCTCACCGAGCTCAGGGTCGTCGAGTACGTCGGGGTGCCGTCCGCGGATCCCCCAGGTCGTCAGGAACGGCGACCAGTCGATGAACGGTCGAAGGGTGGCGACGTCGGTGCGAATGGTCCGGTGACCGGTGAAGGTTGGGGTGATCACTCGGGTGTCGTCGAACTCGAGCACCGCCGCGTTCGACCGGGCGGCGCTCAAGTCGAGCCGTCGCCGTTCGGTCTCAGCCTGGGCGAATCGCTCGGTGACCCGTCGATAGTCCTCAGCGAGGTCGTCGAGGAAGGCGGTGCGGCGATCGGGGTTCCGGAGGGAGCTGATGACGCCGGAGGCTCGGCTGGCGTCAGCGACGTGCACCACGGGACCTCCGGTGTAGGCGGGGGCGATGCGCAGCGCCGTGTGGAGTCGACTGGTGGTGGCCCCACCGATCAGCAGCGGGGTGTCCATCCCGCGCCGCTCCATCTCACGCGCGACGCCCACCATCTGGTCGAGCGACGGGGTGATCAGACCGGAGAGGCCGATGATGTCGACCTCGCGCTCGACGGCGGTGTCGAGGATGGTCTGGGTATCGACCATAACCCCGAGGTCGATGATCTCGTGGTCGGCGCAGCCGAGGACCACCCCGACGATGTTCTTGCCGATGTCGTGCACGTCGCCGGCCACGGTGGCGAGCAGCACCCGGGCTCCGCTCGTCGCGCCCTCGGCCACCTCGGTGCCCTCGGTGCGCGCCGCCTCGATGTGCGGGGTCAGGTGGGCGACGGCCTGCTTCATCACCCGGGCCGACTTGACGACCTGGGGGAGGAACATCCGGCCGGCGCCGAAGAGGTCGCCGACCTCGTTCATCCCGTCCATCAGCGGTCCTTCGATGACCTCGACCGGATGGTCAGCGGCGAGCCGGGCCTCCTCGACATCGTCCTCGATGTGTTCGCCGATCCCGTGGCGGAGCGCGTGCGCCAGTCGGCCCGCGACCGGGAGGCTCCTCCATTCGGCAGCGGTGGCGTCGGACTCCTGGGTCGCGGCGTCGCGGAAGGAGATGGCCTCCTCGAGGAGTCGTTCGGCGGCATCGGGCCGACGGGCGAGCACGACGTCTTCGCAGAGTTCGCGCAGGTGGGGGTCGAGGTCGTCGTAGAGGGCGAGTTGGCCGGCGTTGACGATCGCGAGGCGCATGCCGGCCCGGATGGCGTGCACCAGGAACACCGAGTGCATCGCCTCGCGGACCACGTTGTTGCCCTGGAAGGAGAAGGACAGGTTCGACACCCCACCCGAGATGTTCGAGCGCGGCGCGAACCGGAGGATCTCGGCGGTGGCCTCGATGAAGTCGAGCCCGTAGCGGTCGTGCTCGGCGATGCCGGTGGCGACCGCGAAGATGTTCGGGTCGAAGATGATGTCCTCCTCGTCGAACCCGACCTCCTCGGTCAGCAGTCGGTGGGCGCGTCGGCAGATCTCGACGCGGCGCTCGACGGTGTCGGCCTGACCGTCCTCGTCGAAGGCCATCACGATGACGGCTGCACCGTGGTCCCGGCAGACCCGAGCCTGCTGGAGGAATTCGGCCTCACCAGCCTTCAGCGAGATCGAGTTCACGACGGATTTGCCCTGCAGGCAGGCCAGTCCGGCCTCGATGACCTCGAACCGTGACGAGTCGACCACGACCGGTACACGGGCGATGTCGGGTTCGGCCGCGATCAGGCGGAGGAAGGTGGTGATCTCGGCGGCCGAGTCGATCAGACCCTCGTCCATGTTCACGTCGATGGCCTGAGCGCCCGCCTCGACCTGCTGGCGCGCGATCTCGACGGCGGCGGCGTGGTCGCCCTCCTTGATGAGTCGGCGGAACTTGGCGGACCCGAAGACGTTGGTGCGCTCGCCGATGTTGACGAACGGGATCTCCTCGGTCAGCTCCAGCGGCTCGAGGCCAGAGAGGCTGAGGTGGCGCGACCGCTCGGGGATCAGTCGCGGCTGCTCGCTCGTGACCGCCTCGGCGATGGCGGCGATGTGCTCCGGAGTGGTGCCGCAGCAGCCACCGACGATGTTCACCAGTCCGCTCCCGGCGAACTCGCCGAGGATGCCGGCCGTCTCGTCCGGGCCCTCGTCGTAGCCGCCGAGGGCGTTCGGCAGGCCGGCGTTCGGGTAGGCGCACACGAGCGTGTCGGCAATGCGGGCGAGCTCGGCGATGTGCGGTCGCATCTCGGCGCCGCCGAGGGCGCAGTTCAGCCCGATGCTGATGGGGTCGGCGTGACGGACCGACTGCCAGAAGGCCTGAGCGGTCTGGCCTGACAGGGTCCGGCCCGACCGGTCGGTGATGGTGCCCGAGATCATGAGTGCCGGGGCGTCCCGGAGACCGGCGGTCACCCGGCGGGCGGCGACGATGGCCGCCTTGGCGTTGAGCGTGTCGAAGATTGTCTCGATGAGCAGGAGGTCGACACCTCCCTCGATGAGCGCGGTGATCTGCTCCGCGTAGGCGTCGGCGAGCGTGGCGAAGTCGAGCGCTCGGTACCCGGGGTCCTCGACGCGCGGTGACATCGACAGGGTGACGTTCGTCGGGCCGATGGAGCCAGCAACGAATCGAGGACGGTCGGGGGTGGCGGCCTCGTCGGCGACCCGCCTGGCGATGCGGGCTGACTCGCGATTGAGTTCGGGGACGAGGTGGGCCAGGCCGTACTCGGCCTGAGCGACCGCGGTGGAACTGAAGGTGTTGGTGCAGATGATGTCGGCCCCGGCCTCGAGGTAGCTGCGGTGGATGTCGGCGACGACATCGGATCGGGTGAGGGACAGCAGGTCGTTGTTGCCGGCGAGTTGCCCGTCGTGGTCGCGGAGGTCGTCGTTGCGGAAGTCGTCCTCCTCGAGGCCGCGACGCTGGACCTCGGTGCCCATGGCCCCGTCGAGGACCAGTATCCGACGGGAGGCGGCCGCGTGGAGGGTCGCGGCGCTCAACGAGCGCGCTCCTCGGCATCGTCGAGTCGCCTCGCCGACCAGATCGACACGGTGAGACGTCCGGACGTGTGGTGTTCGGGGGTGACGGTGTCGATCTTCGGTTCAGAGCAGCCGGCCTCGGCGAGCCAGGCATCGATCTGCTCGTTGCTGAAGCCGAGTCGTCGGTGGGCGTGGTGTGTCCGCATGGTCTCATCGGAGTGCGGAGCGAGGTCGATGATCACGACCCGGCCACCGGGGGAGACGAGGCGAGCGATGTGCGTGAGGGCCCGGTCGGGGTCGTCGAGATGGTGGAGCACCTGGTGGACGATCACGAGATCGCCACCCGGGAGGCCGGTGGGCGGGTTGTGGAGATCGCCGTGGTGGAGTTCCGCGTGGTGGATGCCGGCGCGATCGAGGTTGGCGCGGGCCACGGAGAGCATCGAGTGGTTGGTGTCGAGGCCGATCAGGCGCTGCGCCCGGTCGGCCAGCAGCACGAGCATCCGACCGGTGCCGGTCCCGACGTCGACGACGGTCCCGGCCTCGTCATCGCCGATGATGTCGAGCAGCCGTGCCTCGATGATCTCGTCGTCGACCAGGAGTGAGCGTTCGGTGTCCCACAGCGGCGCGATGGCGGCGAAGTGGTCGTGGGCGGCGGCGGCCCGGCGCACACGGACCTCACCGAGCCGCTCAAGGTCGGAGCGCAGCACAGCATCCTCGTCGTCGGGGATCGAGGCATCGATGATCGGAGTGAGGCTCGGGTCGACGGTGAGTCGGTGGAACGCCCAGGTTCCCTCGCGGTGGCGGGTGATGAGGCCCGATTCGCCGAGGAGGCGCAGGTGCCGGGAGATCCGCGGTTGCGACTGCCCGAGTATCTCGCAGAGATCGGAGACCGAGCACTCCCCGTGTCGGAGGAGGGCGATGATCCGGAGCCGGGTGGGTTCGGCGATGGCGCGAAGGGCGCCGACGGTCGACTCGAAGTCGGCTCTGTCGGAGGGCATGGTCCAAGAATATAAAGACTTCTTTATCTACGCAAGTGTTACGTCAGTTGAATTGTGTCATTCATCGAATCGGCGGTGAGAATGGTCCAATGGCAGTGGGGGAGCGGATGACCGGCGTGCCGGTCGGGGCTGATCCCACGCGTTGGTTGGAGACCGTGACCACCAGCGAGGGAGCTCCGAGCGCCCGAAACCTCATCGTCACGCTCTTCGGTGACCTGATCGGCACCTCCGGCCGGGTGTCGGTGCGCAGTATCGGAGATCTCCTCGAGTCATTCGGGGTGAACGACCGGCTCGCCCGCACGTCGCTCAGTCGACTGGTCGGAGATGGACTGCTCGCCGTCGAGCGTCGAGGTGGGCGAGCCTTCTACGGCGTCGCCTCGGAGTCGGTCGGGGTGTTCGCTCGCGCCGACACCCGCATCTACCGTCCGGCCTCACCGTCGTGGGACGGCGCCTGGACGCTGATCGTCATCGATCCGGCTGAGGGAACCCAGGATGAGCGCGCCGAGCTCCGCCGCGAGCTCGGTTGGGCGGGATTCGGTGGTATCGCCCCGAACGTGCTGGTCTCGGCCACCGTCGATGTGGAGGCGGCCGGCGAGATCGTGAGCCGTATGCGCCGTCGCTCGGGTGGTTCGGGTGCGGTGTTGGTCACCAGAGGCCCACTCCAACAGGTGCTCGGCGCCCTCGATGACGGATCACTCGCCCGACGCAGCAGTTCCGTCGACGACATCGGTCGCCGCTACGAGTCGTTCGCCCTCGGATTCACGCCGTTCCTCGACGCGCTTCCCGACTCGGATGTGCTCGCCCTGAAGCTGCGCCTGCTCATCGTCGCCGAGTTCAGGCGCATCGCCCTCGCTGATCCGGGTCTGCCGACGAGGCTGCTCCCAGAGGCGTGGCCGGGGCACGAGGCCCGTCGGGTCGCGGCGGAGCTGCACTCCGCCGTCGCCCAGTCCGCCGAGGGTGAACGGGACCGCCTACTCGAGTGGGCCCCGGGTGAGACGATCGGGTCGATCCCGGCCCGCCGCTTCCGCGACTGAGCACTCCGGTCGGCCTCAGACGTCGTAGTCGATGACCAGGGGTCCGTTCCGAGTGGGTCGCGACTGGCAGGTGAGGACCAGTCCGCGCTCCACCTCGGTGTCGGTGAGTCCGTAGTTCGCCGCCATCTCGACCGAGCCCTCGGTAAGTCGCGCCTGGCAGGTCGAGCAGACCCCGGCTCGACAGGAGAAGGGCGCATCGGGTCGCACGCGGCGCACGGCGTCGAGAACGGTCTCGCCCTCGCGGACCTCGAAGGACGACTGGCGGCCGTGCAGCGTGGCCCGACCGTCCGCGATCACGGCGGCATCGGCGGCCACCGGAGCCGCCCGGCGCTGTCGGTCGGTGTTCGCCGCGGTGAACAGCTCCCGATGGATCCGGGATTCGTCCATGCCGGCCCCGACCAGAGCAGCCCGGGCATCGTCGACGAGCGCGATCGGTCCGCACAGCCAGGCGTGGTCGGCATCGGAGCGGAGGAGTCCGGCCTCGATGAGACGGTCGAGACGGTGCCGATCGGGTCGACCTGAGAGCAGCTCGGCATCGCCGCCCTCTCGGGTGAAGGCGTAGGTGATCCTCACGCGACCGAGGTTGCCGTCCCGCATGTCCTCGAGGTCGTCGAGGAGCATCGTCGTGTTCGAGGACCGGTTGATGTAGAGCAGGTCGACCTCGGACCCGGGATGCGCGGACAGGACCGTCGACATGATCGAGTAGATGGGGGTGATGCCACTGCCGGCGGCGATCATCATGTGGCGCTCGGCATGATCCTCCGAGATCTCGTGGGTGAAGTTCCCCGACGGGGCCATTGCCTCGATCCGATCGCCGGGTCGGACCTGTGATGTCAACCAGGTCGACATGGTCCCGTCCGGCACCCGCTTCACCCCGATCCGGAGGTCTCCGTCGGGGGCGGGGGAGCACAGAGAGTAACTCCTTCGGACCTCCTCGGTGTCGAACTCGCGTCGTAGGACAAGGTGTTGGCCGTGGCGGAAGGGAAGACGCTCGGTGAAGGTGATGATCGCGCTCTCGTCGGTGTCGTGGTCGACCTGGGCGACGGTCAACTCCTGGAAGCCCTCGACGGTCACCTCAGATCTCCTTGAACCGCTCGAACGGCTCGAGGCACGAGTTGCAGACATGGCTCGACTTGCAGGCCGTGCCGCCGAACTCCGAGACCACCCGGGTGTTCGACGACCCGCACCGCGGGCAGTCGGGGCTGTGAGGCGCAATCGTCACCGGAACGGCTCCGCCGAGGTGGGCCGGCGGTGTGATGCCCGCCTCGCGGAGTTTGCGTCGACCCTCCTCGGTGATCCAGTCGGTCGTCCACGCCGGTGACATCGCGAACTCGACCCGGGCTCGATGCCCAGCTGAGGCGAGGGCCTCGAGAACGTCGTCGCGGATCTGCTCGGTGGCCGGGCAGCCGGTGTAGGTCGGGGTGAGCACCACCTCGACGACCTCACCGGGACCCTCCGTGACCGATCGCACCATGCCGAGGTCGCCGATCGTCACGTGGGGGAGTTCGGGGTCCTCCACCTCGAGCACGATCGTCGCAGCCCGGTGCTGTGGCTCGGTCACCACTCGGCTCCGGGGTGGGTGCGGGCGAGTTCCTGCATGACGGTGATCAGGCGTTCGAAGTCGTCCTCGTGGAGTCCGCTCAGACCCCCGGTCACCGCGGGGACCGGCGGCTCGGGCCGCGGCAGCGTCGCCTCGGTCAGGACGCGATCCACCGTCGTGTCCCACGACGTACGGATCGCGCTCGGATCGGGGGAGACGCCGGCGGAGAACAGTTCGGCGTCGATCTCGTCGACCTCGAAGAGTTCCTCGGTGCAGGGCCAGAGGTGCTCGAGCGCGACCGTGACCCGGCGGTGACTCTCCTCGGTGCCGTCTCCGAGGCGAACCACCCAGGCCGATGAGTGCCGCAGGTGGTAGGCGGCCTCCTTCGCGGCCTTCGCCCCGAGGGCGGCGAGGGTGGCATCACTGCTCTCCGCCAGGTGGGTCCAATGGGGGACGGCGTAGGCGTCATGGAGGAACTGGCGGACGATGACGTGAGCGAAGTCCTCGTTGGGTCGCTCCACGAGCACCGGGCTGAGGAACTCGTCGGCGTCGCGCTGGAAGGCGAAGTGATCCTCGTCGTGTCCGAGGCCCTCGAACTCGCCGGCGTAGGAGTAGAGCACCCTGGCCTGGCCAATGAGGTCGAGGGCGATGTTCGAGAGCGCCATGTCCTCCTCGATCTCGGGGGCATGGGTGATGTATTCGAGGAGTCGCTGGGCGAGCACGAGCGAGCGGTCACCCTGGCGGAGGATGAAGGTGAGGAGTGGGGTGGGTGCCACGGACGCTCCGTCGGTCACATGTGCGAGACGGCGTCGGGCAGTTCGAAGTCGTTCGGATGCCTGAACGTCTTGTCCTCGGCCGGATCGAACAGCGCGGCGCGATCGTCACCGCTCGACGCGGTGATGTCGCTCGAGCGCACCACCCAGAGACTGACCCCCTCGGAGCGGCGCGTGAAGAGGTCCCGCGCGTTCTGAAGCGCGATCTCGGGGTCGGGAGCATGCACGGAGCCGGCGTGGACGTGGCTGATGCCGCGACGGGCGCGGACGAACACCTCCCAGAGGGGCCAGTCAGCGCTCATGCGGCGTCCTCGGCGGCGCGGGCGGCCTGCTTGGCCGCGTGGGCGATCGCTGCCTCGCGAACCCAGGCCCCCTCGTTGTGAGCGCCGACTCGGCGCTCCATCCGCTCGGCGTTGCACGGTCCGTCACCGGCGATCACCCGGTTGAACTCCTCCCAGTCGATCTGGCCGTAGTCGTAGGACCCGCGCTCGGTGTTCCAGCGGAGGTTGGGGTCGGGAATCGTCAGCCCGATCAGCTCGGCCTGGGGCACCGTCGCGTCGATGAAGCGTTGGCGCAACTCGTCGTTGCTGAATCGCTTGATGCCCCACTGCATGTTCTGGGAGGAGTGGATGGAGGCGGCGTCGGAGGGTCCGAACATCATGATCGATGGCCACCACCATCGGTCGAGGGCCTCCTGGGCCATGCGGTGTTGGTCCGGTGTTCCCTCGGCGAGGGTGAGCATGATCTGGTACCCCTGGCGCTGGTGGAAGCTCTCCTCCTTGCAGATGCGGATCATGGCGCGCGCGTACGGGCCGTACGAGCACCGGCAGAGGGGGACCTGGTTCATGATCGCGGCCCCGTCGACGAGCCAGCCGATCGCCCCGATGTCGGCCCAGGTCGGGGTGGGGTAGTTGAAGATCGACGAGTACTTCTGGCGCCCGGTGTGGAGCCGGTCGAGGAGTTCGGCGCGGTCGATACCAAGGGTCTCCGCGGCCCCGTAGAGGTAGAGGCCGTGGCCGGCCTCGTCCTGGACCTTGGCGGTCAGGATGGCCTTGCGTCGGAGGGAGGGGGCCCGGGTGAGCCAGGCCCCCTCGGGTTGCATGCCGATGATCTCGGAGTGGGCGTGCTGGGCGATCTGGCGGATGAGGGTCGAGCGGTAGCGCTCGGGCATCCAGTCGGTCGGCTCGATGCGCTCATCGGCGTCGATGAGGCGGAGGAACTCCTCGTGGTGCGACTCGAAATCGGGGTCGGTGTCCTCTGAGCCGGTGGGCGGCTCCGACTCCGTCAGGGTGACGTAGGCCATGCGGACATCCTATGACACACAAACAGGCTTGTCCACCATGTTTCTGTGTCAAGCGCGGGTGAGGTCGGAAAGTGGGGCCGACGACGCCCGACCGCCATCGGTTCGGCGATGCTGGAGGGGTGACACTCCTCGAGGGACTGCTCCGGATGGCGAGCAGTGGCGGTCCGGACATCGAGATCGCCGGGACGCACTGCGCTCCCGGTGAACTGCTCGAGCGGGCCGACCGCTTGGCGGAACGCCTCATCGGGGGTGCCCCTGTCGCGGTCCGGGCGAGCGCGACCCTCGACACGGTGATCGCCCTCGTCGCCTGTCTGCGCTCCGGGTCGCCCCTGGTGCCCATCGCCGACGACTCCGGCGCCGATGAGCGCGCCCACATCATCGGCGACTCACGCGCTGTCGCGATCCTCGGGGAGCATGGCTGGGGCGACGTCGACCTCCCGGTTGTGACCGAGGGCGCGGGTGCTTGCGCGCCCGACCACGACGCGGCTCCGCTCAACGCGAGCCTGGTGGTCTACACCTCGGGCACCACCGGTCCGCCCAAGGGAGTCCTGCTCCCCGAGACCGCGATCACCGCCTGTCTCGACGGGCTGCGCGACGCCTGGGCCTGGACGCCGGAGGATCGGCTCGTGCACGGACTGCCGCTGTTCCATGTGCACGGTCTCGTGCTGGGTGTCATCGGCGCGTTACGCGTCGGGTGCGCCCTGGTGCACACCGGCCGGCCGACTCCGCAGTCCTACGCGGCGGCGCAGGGCTCGCTCTACTTCGGTGTGCCGACCGTGTGGTCGCGGCTGGTCGCCGACACCTCCAGCGCCGAGCAACTCCGCTCGGCCCGGCTCCTCGTCTCCGGATCGGCACCACTCCCGGTCGCGGTGTTCGAGGGTCTCAGTTCGCTGACGGGCTCGTTCCCCGTCGAGCGGTACGGGATGACCGAGACGCTCATCACGATCAGCACCCGAGCCGACGGAGAGCGACGGCCGGGTCATGTGGGTCTGGCGCTCCCGGGGGTCGAGACGCGGCTGCGCGCCGATGACGGCGGGATCATCACCCCCGACGGCGAGACGATCGGAGAGCTCGAGGTGCGCGGGGTCACCGTCGGAGGGGGTTACCTCGGTCGGCCCGAGGTGACGGCAGCGAACACGACCTCCGATGGCTGGTTTATCACCGGCGACTCTGCCGTGATCGGCGCCGACGGGTTCCACCGGATCGTCGGACGGACGTCGCTGGATGTCATAAAGAGCGGCGGCTACAAGGTGGGCGCCGGTGAGGTCGAGGCGGTGATCGCCGCTCAGCCCGGCGTGGAGGAGGTCGCCGTTGTCGGGGTGCCCGACGACGATCTCGGTGAGCGGATCGTCGCCTTCGTCGTTGGCGATGCCGACTCGAGCACGCTCATCGACCGGGTGACCGAGCAGTTGTCGGTGCACAAGCGTCCGAGGGAGGTCCGCCGAATCGACGCACTGCCGAGGAACGCGCTCGGGAAGGTGCAAAAGACGCTCCTGCGAGGCTCGTGAGGCCGATGCGCCGCAGCGAACTGAATGTGGTTTAGAGTCGGGTGCGGCGCTCGCCGCCCGATCAAGGAGGACCCTGATGAAGAAGTTGCTAGTTGTCGCTGCGGTTGGGGTTCTGTCCCTGTCGGCGTGCGGTTCCGACGATTCCGCGACGGAGGACCTGGAGGCCCAGATCGCTGAGCTCGAGGCTGAGCTCGAGGCGGCCAGCAGCGACGACTCAGGTTCTGATGACAGCTCCGCTGACGGCTCCGCTGAGGACGAAGGTGACGGTGGGTCGGCCGAGTTGGAGAGCAGCAACGATGACGCTGGTGACGCCACCGAGGATGATGGTGGCAACGATTCCTCGGTCGGTGGTAGCGAGACCGAGCAGGAGGAGTCCGGTGATGGTGGCCAGACCGGTGACGGTGGCCAGACCGGTGATGGTGGCGCGACCGAGCAGCAGGGTGAGGTAGCGCCCGAGACGACGGCCGCTCCGACGACCACGGTCGCTCCGACGACCACGGTCGCTCCGACGACCACGGTCGCCCCGACCACAACCACCACCATTCCTGAGGCGCCGGATGATGGAGGTGACGCGGTGACGGTGAACGATCAGCACCGCCTGAACATCGAGAGAGAGGGGAACACGTTCTCGGGCAATGCGACGGGCACGGAAGTCGTGTCGAACCCGGGTGATCGCGGCGATCGCTGGGTGATCATGACGTCGAAGGATTTCATCTCGTCGTTCGACCGGTCGACGGCGACCGTCGTCATCCAGATCGTCTGTCCCAACGGAGGCATCCGGGTGCATGACGGTGCGGTTCGCGACGGGTACGACCCGCCCGGCAACGTAGAGGACAAAGCGTGTGACAGTGCCGCGACCTTTACCCACACCGCCGGCGACTACACCTTGAATAAGAACCTCACGATCTACGTGCCGGATGGGGTCGAGGGCTATTTCCCCTACACGATCGTCGCGTCGGCCTCGAGCTGAACCCTAAGCGTCTTCGTCCTGATGCCCCGGCCCTCGGGTCGGGGCATCAGTCGTTTTCGCGTCGACTGATCGCCCGCGCCAGCACCCCGGCCAACAGTGTGACGACACCGCCGATCAGCGCTGCCAGCGGAAGGGAGAGCACCAGCGCGACGCAGCCGACCAGGCCGACCACGGCGATCGAGGGGTGCCAGATTCGGGCATCCTTCGGCATCGCCAGCGCGGAGGCGTTGGTGATCGCGTAGTAGGTCAACACCGCGACCCCCGAGACCGCGATCGAGGAGCGGAGATCGATGGTGTTGACGAGGATCAGCACAGCGGCGACGACGGTCAGCTCGGCCCGAAAAGGGGTTCCACGCTGCGCGTCCACCGCAGCGAGCACCGACGGCAGTTCCCGACGCCGCGCCATGGCGAGCACCGTCCGGGACACACCCGGCAACAGATTGAGGAGCACGCCCGCGCAGGCGACTGCCGCTCCCACGGGCACGAGCGGGGCGAGACCGCTGAGCCAGCCGGCCTCGATCACCGACCGGAGCGGAGCGGCCTCCGCAGGAAGCACGCCAGCGGGCACGGAGGTCACCACGGCGAGGGCGACGATGGCGTAGATGACGAGGACGAGAGCGAGGGCTCTCGGGATGGCTCTCGGGATGGTTCGGGACGGGTCGCGGACCTCCTCGCCCAAGGTGGCGACCCGCGCGTAGCCAGCGAAGGCGAAGAAGATCAGCCCGGCTGATCGCAGGACACCAGGGACCGACAGACCCGGGTCGGACCAGTCGACGACCTCGCGTGGAGCGCCGGTGCTGGCGATCACGACGAGCGCGAGGGTCGACGCGGTGACGAGGAGCAGCCACCGCGTGACCCGAACGGTGCGGGTCAGACCGCCGATGTTCACCCCGAACACCGCGAGCACCGCGAGGTTCGCGATGACGCGGTGGTGTCCGGGCATCGCGTAGGCGCCGACGGTCAGGGCCATCGCCGCGCACGAGGCCGTCTTCCCAACGACGAACCCCCACCCGGCGACATGACCCCAGAACGGTCCGATCTCCTCTCTCGCGTACACGTAGGTGCCGCCCGACTCCGGGTGCCGGGCCGCGAGCTGCGCGGAGGAGGTGGCGTTGCACAGCGCGACGACCCCGGCGATGAGGAGTCCGAGGAGAAGCCAGGAACCGGCCGCCTCCGATGCCGGCCCCCAGACGGCGAACACCCCGGCGCCGAGCATCGAGCCAGCTCCGATGACCACGGCATCAGCGAGCCCGAGTCGTCGGGCGAGCGCGGTCACGAGAGAGCTCGACGCAGGGCCGCCGAGATCACCTCGTGGGCCTCGAGCGCCCGCGCCATGGTGTGCCAACGGGTCACGAACCCGTGCACGACGCCAGGCATCCGAACCATCTCGACCTGCACGCCCGCTTCGGAGAGTCGATCCGCGTAGCGCTCGGCCTCATCCCGCAGCGGGTCATACTCCGCGGTCAGCACCAGGGCAGGGGCGAGTCGGGTCGCGTCGTCGAGGCGCGCCGGAACCGCGCGGGGGTCACCCCGGTGTTGATCCGGGACGTACCGATCCCAGAACCACACCATGTCCGCCGCGGTCAAGAAGTAGCCCTCGGAGTTCTCCGTCATCGACGGGTACGGGTCCTGCTCGATGTCGATGCATGGGTATATGAGGCACTGGTGACGCAGTGCGAGTCCTTCATCGCGGGCGCGCACGGCGACACCGGCGGCGAGATTGCCGCCAGCTGAGTCACCGGCAACCGCGATCCGGTTGGGGTCGCCTCCGATCGAGGCGGCCTCGCGGCTCAACCACTCGGTGACCGCCCAGCAGTCGTCGTGGGCAGCGGGAAAGGGATGCTCAGGGGCCAACCGGTACTCGGCGGAGACGACGAGCGCTCCGGTCATGAGGGCGAGTCGTCGGGCGGTCGGGTCGTGTCCGTCGACGCTCGAGAGGACCCAGCCTCCCCCGTGGAAGAACACGATCACCGGGAGGTCGCGAGGATCGGCGATCGGGGCGTAGCAACGAACGGGAACCGAGAGTCCGTCACTTTCGATGACGCGGTCGACGACATGGGGGAGTGGATCAGGAGCCGGTCGCGGGGCCGCGTCGTAGTTCCGCCGAGCCTCAGCGACGGTGCCCTCGGACATCGCCGGCGCGCCGGTCTCGGCGAGCGCCCGGACCAGTTCTGCTACGTCGCTGTCGAGAGGCACGGGTCAGCCCGCTGTGGTCTCGGCGTCGAGGACTCGGCGGACCTCGTCGATGATCTGCTCGGCGGTCGCGCCCGGCGTTAGGACCGCAGCCACCCCGGTACCGAGCAGTTCGTCGAGATCGTGGTCGGGCACGATCCCGCCGACGAGGACGGGGATGTCGGCGCCCCTCGCCCGTACCGCCGCGACAACCGCCGGGGCGAGCGTCATGTGCGCCCCGGAGAGCATCGAGAGCCCGATCGCGTCGACGTCCTCATCGACCGCGGCAGCCGCCACGGTCTCGGGTGTCTGGAACAGTCCGGTGTAGATCACCTCGAAGCCGGCGTCGCGCAGGATCCGTGCGACCACCTTCACTCCGCGGTCGTGTCCGTCGAGGCCGACCTTGGCCACCAGTATCCGCTCACCGCCCACGTTCGACCTCCCTGTCACTCGGATCGCTGTGCATCGTCGGGTTCAGAATGTCGGAACCTCGACGTGACGGCCGAACACGGTTCCCATGGCACCCATGACCTCGCCGAGGGTGGCGTAGGCGTGGGCGGCCTCGATGAGCGTCGGCATGAGGTTGACCTCGGGATCGGCGGCCTCGACGCGGAGTCGTTCCAGCACGTCCTCGACGGCGCTGGAGTCTCGGCGGTCGCGAACCGCGTCGAGCCGTTTGCGTTGACGCTGCTCGTCCTCGTTCGTGATCCGCAGCAGAGGGATCTGATCCTCCTCGTTGCCCTCGGTGAACGCGTTGACGCCGACGACGATCCGACGACCCGCGTTCACCTTGCGCTCCAACTCGTAGGCCGAGTCGGTGATACGTCCCTGGAACCAGTTCTCCTCGATGCCCTTGATCGCTCCCTCGAGCATCGAGCCGTCGCCGAGGGATTCGATGTGGGCGAAGATCTCCTCGGCCTGTCGTTCCACCTCGTCGGTGAGCGCCTCGACGTAGTGGGAACCCCCGAGGGGGTCGGCCACGTGGGCGACGTTCGTCTCGTGGGCGATGATCTGCTGGGTTCGCAGCGCGATTCGGGCCGCCTTCTCGGTCGGCAGCGCCATGGCTTCGTCCATCGAGTTGGTGTGGAGGCTCTGGGTGCCCCCAAGGACGCCGGCGAGCGCCTCGATCGCGGTGCGCGCGATGTTCAACTCGGGTTGTTGGGCAGTGAGGGACACCCCGGCGGTCTGGGTGTGGAAACGACACTGCATCGACCGCGGGTCCTCGGCGCCGTAGCGGTCGCGCATCCAGCGCGCCCAGATCCTCCGGGCGGCGCGGTACTTCGCGATCTCCTCGAAGAAGTCGATGTGCGCGTTGAAGAAGAAACTCAGGCGTGGTGCGAACGAGTCGACCGGGAGCCCGGCCGCGAGCGCGAGCTCCACGTAGGCGAACCCGTTGGCGAGGGTGAAGGCCAGTTCCTCCACCGCGGTCGAGCCGGCCTCGCGGATGTGGTAGCCCGAGATCGACACCGAGTGCCAGCGGGGCATCTCGGCCGAGGTGAACGAGATCGTGTCGCGCACGAGACGCATCGACTGCCGCGGGGGGAAGACGAACTCCTTCTGGGCCTGGTACTCCTTCAGGATGTCGTTCTGGAGCGTGCCCCCGAGGCGCGCCCTCGGAACCCCCGCCTTCTCGGCCTGCGCCACGAACATGGCGAAGATCACCGCGGCGGGGGAGTTGATCGTCATCGAGGTGGTCACCTCGCCGAGGTCGATGTCGGCGTAGAGGTCCTCCATGTCCGCGAGGGAGTCGACCGCCACCCCGCAGCGACCGACCTCGCCGAGGGCCATCGGATCGTCGGAGTCGATCCCGAGCAGCGTTGGCATGTCGAAGGCTGTCGACAGGCCGCTCCCACCGGCGCGGATGATCTCTTTGAATCTCCAGTTGGTGTCGTCGGCGGTGCCGAAGCCCGCGAACATCCGCATCGTCCAGAGCCGGGAGCGGTACATGGAGGCGTACGGCCCCCTCGTGTACGGGAACTGGCCGGGGTGCTCGCCGTCCGCCGGGCCGTAGACCGGGTCGACGGGAATTCCCGACATGGTCTCGAAATCGGCGTCACGAGGCGGGTTCGCTCCGAACTCCGCCTCCCAGATCTCACGGGGCGTCGCCATGGTCGGAGGCTACGCCGTCAGTCCCGTGGGGGAGAAGGTGGGCGTAGTCTCGCGCGATGGCCGGTGCGGACGTCGTCGTCGGGGAGGACGGTCTGGCGCGCTGCGCCTGGTGCTGCGGTCACGACGACTACGTCGACTATCACGACCGGGAGTGGGGCCGTCCGGCCATCCGCGACGAGGAGTGGTTCGAGAAGGTGAGCCTCGAGGGTTTCCAGGCCGGTCTGAGCTGGCTCACGGTGCTTCGGAAACGGGAGCGCCTTCGCCACTGGTTCCACGGGTTCGACCCATCCATGGTCGCGGCGATCGGATCCGAGCGCATCGAGGAGATGTTGCTCGATCCGGGGATCATCCGGCATCGGGGCAAGGTGGAGGCCGTGATCACGAACGCTCCGCTCGCGCTCGACCTGATCGCCGAGTTCGGCTCGCTCGATGCCTACTTCGCCGGTTTCCGAGAGCCCGAACGACCCCGGCCACGCGCGATGGCCTCGGTTCCGGCCACGAGCGAGACCTCCCAGAGGTTGTCGCGAGATCTGCGTCGACGCGGATGGTCGTTCGTCGGGCCGACGACCATGTACGCCCTCATGCAGTCGATGGGTCTCGTCGACGATCATCTGGAGGGATGCCACCGCGCGGGGGGCTGACCCCCGCTCACCGTTCGGTCAGTGTCGCCCGGATCAGCGAGTGCACCTCGGGCCAGATCTCCTCGGCGAGGTCGCTTCGGCGGGTGCCGAGCGCGTCGTGCGGGGCCATGAAGGCATGTCCGGTACCGGCGTGCACGCGCAGTTCGGCGTCCACACCGACCTCGCGCAGACGTGCCTCGAGAGCGGCCGCGCCGTCGGGGGGAAAGAAGTCGTCGTGCTCGGCCATGTGACCGCGGACGACGGCGGAGATCCGCGAGTAGTCGGGCTGGTCGTCACCCGAGGGGAATCCGTAGAAGGGCACCGCCACCCGGACGAGATCGGGTCGCAGCGAAGCCAGGACGAAGGTGAGCATCCCGCCCATGCAGAACCCGATCACGGCCACACCGTCGCCCGTGGTGGAGTCGAGGGAGGCCAGATGGTCGACCGCGCCGCTCATGTCCTCGGCGGCCCGGTCCATCGGCAGGGCCGCCATCAGGGCGCCGGCCCGGTCCATCTCCGTGTGTCCGGCGAGTTCACCCCGATACAGGTCGGGGGCGAGTGCGGTGAACCCCGCCGAAGCGAGCTCGTCGCAGATCTGGATGATGCCGCTGTCGAGCCCCCACCACTCCTGGACGACGATGACACCGGGGCCGGACCCGTGTGACGACTCGGCGAGGTAACCGGAGACCTCGGCGCCGTTGCTCGTGAAGGTGATCGTTCCCATGCGGCGAACCTAGTCGGGCCTGTGGGTTCCCTCGTCGGGCGCGCCCTCGGTCAGACTGTGCCCGTGGACATGACGCAACCCGAGGTGCTGTGGGAGCCGAGTGCCGATGCGCTGTCGGCGACCCGGCTCGGCGCGTTCCTGAGGTTCTGCGAGCAACGGACCGGGTGCTCGTTCGAGGACTACGACGCGCTCTGGGCTTGGTCCGTCGGCGATGGGTTGGAGGAGTTCTGGTCGGCGGTCTGGTCGTTCTTCGAGATTGACGGTGAGGGCTCCACGACGCCGGTCCTCGATGGTCGGCTGATGCCGGGGGCGACCTGGTTCCCCGAGGCGCGGGTGAGTTTCGCCGAGCACTGCCTCCGGGCGCTCGACGACGACCGTCCAGCGCTGATCGCCCGGTCGCAGTCACGTGAGCGGATCGAGATGTCCGGTGCCGAGCTCCGCGAGTCGGTGCGACGCGCCCGATCGGCGCTCATCGGACTCGGTGTCGGACGCGGTGACCGGGTGGCGGCGTATCTGCCGAACATCCCGGAGGCGATCGTGGCCTTCCTCGCCACCTCCAGTCTCGGCGCGATCTGGACCTCGTGCGCGCCCGAGTTCGGGGTCCGGGCGGTGCTCGACCGCTTCTCCCAAGTCGAGCCCAAGGTGCTCCTCGCCGTCGACGGCTACCGATACGGACGCCATGACGTCCCTCGGGTCGACGAGGTGCGGGAGATCTGCTCCGGTCTGCCGTCGCTCAGCGCGGTCGTGTCGGTGTCATATCTCGGTGACGGTCTCGATGGATCGGTTGCCGCGGCCCCGGTGCTGGACTGGTCGGGGCTCCTCGAGCATGCCGACGACGCCCCCCTCGAGTTCGCGCGGCTCGCCGTCGATCACCCGCTCTACGTCCTCTACTCCTCCGGGACCACGGGGCTGCCCAAACCGATCGTGCACGGTCAGGGACTGGTGTTGGTCGAGCATCTCAAGGTGCAGGGTCTGCACGGTGACATGGGTCCCGAGGACCGCTTCTTCTGGTTCACCACCACCGGATGGATGATGTGGAACTACCTGGTGTCGGGTCTGCTCCACGGCTCGGCCCTGGTGCTCTACGACGGTGATCCGAACGCGGACGGCCCGTCCACCCTGTGGGGGCTCGCGGCCGAGGAGCGGGTCACCTGGTTCGGCGGTGGGGCGCCGTTCTTCACCGCCTGCGCCCGCGCCGGACTGCGCGCCTCGGAGGAGTTCGATCTCTCGGCGATTCGAGCCGTCGGCTCCACGGGGGCACCGCTCCCTCCGGAGGGGTTCCGCTGGATCCACGAGCACGTGTCTGGAACCGCTCTGATCTCGCCGATCTCGGGCGGGACCGACGTGGCCTCGGCGTTCGTCGGGGGGAGCCCGCTCACCCCGGTCTGGCTCGGCGAGATCCCGGCCCGCTATCTCGGGTGCGCAGTCGCGGCCTTCGATGACGACGGCCGGGCGGTCGTCGGCGGTCAGGGGGAGCTGGTCATCACCGAGCCGATGCCGTCGATGCCGGTCGGTTTCTGGGCCGACGAGGATGGGAGCCGCTACCGCGGGAGCTACTTCGAGCACTATCCCGGGGTGTGGCGCCACGGGGACTGGGTGACGTTCTCCGACCGGGGCTCATGCGTGATCTCGGGTCGCAGCGACGCGACGCTGAACCGGGGCGGGGTGCGGGTCGGGACGGCGGAGATCTACCGGGTGGTGGAGGCCGTCGCCGGGGTGGAGGACTCCCTCGTCGTGCATCTCGAAGCCGAGGCCGGCGATGACCCCGGAGTCCTCGTGCTGTTCGTGGTGGGCCCCGGAACGGGGTCGACGGTCGATGCCTCGCTGCTCGAGTCGGTGAGGGTGGCGCTGCGGTCACAGCTCTCCCCGCGCCATGTCCCCGATGAGATGCACCGGCTGGAGGTCATACCGACCACGTTGAGCGGCAAGAAGTTGGAGTTGCCGGTGAAGCGGATCCTGCTCGGGGCTGACCCCGACGATGTGGCGAGCCGGGGCGCCTTGAAGGACCCGTCGTCACTCGACGCCGTGGTCGACGTGGCCCGATCCCGACCCTGAGGTCAACCGCGCGGCTCGACCAGGAGGCTCTGCAGGCTCAAGCCGATGGCGCCGTCGGTGTCATGCAGGGCCGAATGCGCGAGACCGGTGCCGGTGCCTCCGAGGTGCGATCGCGCCTGCAGGCCGACCCACTCTCCTCGCAGCGGCCGCGCGAGGTGGATGGTCAGATCCGGGTTGATGTAGAGCCACTGGGAGAAGTCGACGTCGGCGGAGACGCCGTTGCCGAAGTCGGCGGCTGCCGCCACCCGTTGCAGCGGAGAGACAGCCTCATCGGCGACGAGCGGCACGGTGAGTCGGATCCACACCGAGGAGGGTCCGAGCGTGTTCCAGCCGCCGGAGGCGAAGCGGAACTCGCATGCGTCACGCACATAGCTCGTCGCCTCGCTCGTGAAGTCCGCCACCTGCGGGTCGGCGAGCTCGGGCGGGACGGTGATCGAGGGGGGCGGAACGACCGAGTCGGGGAAGTCATCTCGGCGCTCCCGAACCCGCAGGGCGCGGACCGCGGCCACCTCGGTGTCACCGTCGAGCAGACGGGCCTCCACCAGGGACACTCGGCGTCCCGGCCGTTCGGTCCTCGACACGACGCTCAGTGTCCGGCCGACGTGGACCGGTCGCAGCAACTCGATCGTCATGCGGGCGACCTGCCAGTCGATGCCCTCCTCGGAGTGGTCGTGATGGCGCTCGACCGCTCGAGCCAACAAGGCGGCCGGTGGTCCACCGTGACAGTGGGCCGGGTCCCACGGGCCCGAGGCCAGATCGGTCGGCGTCCACAGGCTCCCATCGCCCTCGAAGAGCGCGGACGCCGTCATCGTCGGGCGGTCTGGGCGATGACGCGAGCCGTCTCGTCCGCGTCCTCGAGGAACGGGAAGTGGTCGCGATCGAGCTCGATGACCTCGTCGCAGCGCCCCGCCAGGATCCGCTGGTGTTCGGGATGGACGGAGCGGTCGTTGCGACAGAGGATGAACGTCGAGGGTGTGGTCGCGCGTGGTGAGCCCGACACGGGCTGGACCATGGCGGCGTTCAGCTGGGCGCTCTGTCGTTCGACCATCGCCGAGCGCTCCAGGTCCGAGACCGCTGGGTAGAAGAGCGTCCCCGCGATCTCGGGATCGAGGACCGTGCTCACCTCGTCGGCGGGCCGGATCGCGTCGGCGAGTTCGACGCGGTGTCGCGGGGCGGCCCGGAGGAAGCCGTTCACGCTCTCGCCGTCGTCGAGGGCGAAGGCCGCGATGTACACGAGATGCGACACCTCGGTGAGTGCCGCGGCCCCGGTGATCACAGCACCACCGTAGGAGTGGCCGACGAGGACGACGTCGGGTCCGAGCGCTCGCGCCGCCGCCGCGACGCTCTCGGCGTCTCCGGCGAGGTCACCGAGTGGCAAGGGGGAGGCGCCGCGCCCGGGAAGGTCGAGGGTGTGGGAGGCGACACCCAGACGGTCGAGGGCGCACTGGACGGGCGCCCAGCACCACGCGCCACTCCACGCGCCGTGAACGAGCAGGACTGGTCTTGCTGCCATCCCCTGATCGTGACACGCGACCCGCGTCGGCGACGGGTTCGCGAACGGTGAGCGGGTCAGCCGGTGGCCGGTTCAGCGATGCACGGTGCGCAGCAGGGAACCGGTGAACCCGACCGCCATGACAGCGAGAACCAGCGCGCCGCGTCCCGAAGCGTCGAGTGAGGAGTGGGTGACCGCGGCGGCCGCGCCGGCCGTCGTGCTCATCGTCAGGCCCAGTCGGATGACCGCGGGCCAGTCGACGACGGGGTCGATCGACTCGGAGCGATCGGGGGGCACCCGGGTGTCGGCTGCGAGGGTCACGTTGCTCACGAGGTCTTCCTACTCCGCTCGCGCCGTCCCGCGTTCCGTATTTCCCGATCTCAACGAGACCGATTCCGAACCGTCACACGTCCGTAGTGTGCGTCACCGCGCCGACACGGTTCTGACGCACCTGCTCCGGGTAGCGTCTCGCCGGTGTCATCCGCGCTGACCGTGCTCCGGCAGCGCCCGGTCCGTCGCTACCTGGGCTCGACGGCCCTCGCCGCGACCGGGATCAACCTGTTGATCACCGCGCTCTTCAAGCAGGTGTACGACCTGACGGGCAACCCTCTCGACATCGGTTTGATCGGCCTGGCCCAGTTCGTGCCCGGACTGCTCCTCGCCCTGCCGAGCGGTTATGTCGCCGATCGGTTCGACCGTCGACGCGTTGCCGGACTCTTCCTGTCGGGTCGACTCGCCTGCGCGGCCGTTCTCATCGTGTTCAGCCTGGGTGACGGTGGGCGGGTCTGGATGCTCTTCCTCCTCGCCGTCGGGATCGGCACAGCTGACGCGATGATCGGGCCGAGCCGTCGGGCCGTGCTGCCACTGATGGTCCAGCCGGCCGATCTGCCGAGAGTGGTCGCGTTGTGGACCGCGACCTTCACCGGAACCGCGATTCTCGGTCCAGCCCTCGGCGGACTGCTCTACAGCATCGGTCCGGAGGTGGCCTATGGCGCGGCGACCGCGTTGACAGCGGGAGCCATCCCCCTGATCCTCGCCATCGAGTATCGGCCGGGGACGGCGGCGGTCGCGACGGACCGCTCCGATCCCACGCAGCGACCCAGTCTCCGGTTGGCCCTCGAGGGGCTGTCGTTCATCCGCCGAACCCCCGTCGTCCTCGGGGCGATCAGCCTCGACCTGTTCGCCGTCCTCTTCGGAGGTGCCGTCGCGCTCATCCCGATCGTCGCGGTCGAGCGGCTCGGCGTCGGCGACATCGCCTACGGCTGGCTGCGCGCGGCCCCCGGGGTCGGCGCGGCCTCCATGGCCGTGGTCCTGGCGATCAGGCCGGTCCGACGACGGGTCGGACCGATCCTGTTGATCTCGGTCGCGGTGTTCGGTCTCGGAACGATCGTGTTCGGGGTCACCACCAACTACGCGGTCGCGTTCCTCGCCCTCGCGGTGCTCTCAGCCGCCGACATGGTCTCGATGTTCATCCGCGGATCGCTCGTCCCGCTCGTCACACCCCCCGAGCAGCTCGGACGGGTGTCAGCGGTCGAGGGTGTCTTCATCGGCGCCTCGAACGAGCTCGGCGCCTTCGAGAGCGGGTTGGCGGCCCGGTATCTCGGCGTTCCCTGGGCCATCGCCGGGGGAGGGATCGCAACGGTGGCGATCGCGGGCTCGTTCGCGCTGCTCTTCCCGTCGATCCGCAGGATCGACACCTTCGAGGAACTGGACCCGAAGCTCAGCCCATCAGACGGCTGAGCTTGGCGAGTCGACGGACCCGACGGATCCGCGCGAAGACGTCCTCGGCGACCATCTGCGAGATCCCGGTGGACATGGTGGGGTAGACGTGGGCGATCTCGCCGAGTTCGCGTATCGACATGGAGAATCGAACAGCGAGCGCGAGCTCTTGGATCATCTCCCCGGCCTCGGGGGCGAGGATGTGACCGCCGACCACCTTGCCTCGAGCGGTCACGACCGTCACCATGCCATCGGGGGTGGAGTCGATTCTGGCGCGGTCGGTCTCCGCAAGGTCGAAGCGGCTGACCCGCACTCGGCGATCCCCGAATCGCTCGCGAGCCTCGGCGGCCGTCATGCCGACATGGGCGAGCTGTGGATCGGTGAAGGTGACCCACGGGACGAGGGTCGCGGCCGATCCCCGGCCGGGAAGGAACATGTCGCGTACCGCCATGACCGCATCGTGCGCGGCTGACGGGGTGAACAGTGAGCGCCCGGCGGCGACGTCACCGACCGCGTAGATCGACGAGACGATGGTGCGCGAGCGCGCGTCGACCGAGATCCCGTCGGGTCCGGCGGCGATCCCCAGACGGTCGAGACCGAGGGATTCGACATTGGCGGTGCGTCCGGTGGCGAGCAGCACCGCGGCGGCCTCGGTCTCACCGTCGGCGGTCTCGACGGTCACGCCGGCGCTGCTGGATCGCAGTCCGGTCACCGCCGTCCCGAGCCGGAGGTCAACACCCTCGCGACGCAGCACGAGTGCCAGTCGATCCGCGAGCTCGGGCTCGTCGCGCGACAGGAGGCGCTGGAGGGTCTCGAAGAGGGTGACCTGCACGCCGAGACGGTTCAGGGCCTGGGCGCTCTCGACGGCGAAGGGACCGCCGCCGACCACGACGATCGAGGCGGGAGCGGTGTCGTTGGAGAAGAGCGTCTCGTTGGTGAGATAGTCGACCTCGGCCAGCCCCGAGATGTGCGGGATCCGCGCGCGAGAGCCGGTGCAGATCAGGATGTTCCTCGTCTCGAGATCGGTCGTGTCGTCATCGTTGGTGACGCGGACAGTGCGAGCGCCCGTCACCGATGCGCTGCCCCAGTGCAGGTCGACCCCCCAATCGGCGACTCGTTCAGGCGAGTCGTCACCGGCCGCTATCTCCGCCTGGACGTCGCGGATCCTCCGCCAGACCGACGGCAGGTCGACCGTGACCTCCCCGGTGCGGACACCGAACTCGACGGCACGCCGAGCGTCGTGGGCGGCGCGAGCCGAGTGGGCGAGGGACTTCGACGGGACGCAACCGCTCCAGAGGCAGTCGCCGCCGACGCGGTCCCGCTCGACCGCGGCAACCCTGAGGCCGAGCTCGGCGGAGGCGAAGCGGGCCGCGGTCAGCCCAGCGGACCCGAGGCCGATGATGACCAGGTCGTACGGTCGCGCCACGGCGTCACGGTACCCGGCTTCGGGCGGGGCGACCGCCCTCGGTGTGACCCATGTGACCGTCGAGGCGCGGGCGGTGCCGTGGCGAGGGGTGCCCGGTGCGGTTCAATGGTCGAGTGTCGTCCCGGACCCGACCATCGACGGCCGCGCTCATGGCCTCCATCGGGGCGCTCGTTGCCTGTGGATGCGCGACGACCTCCGCGTCCCCGGAGGTGGTGACGGTCGGCGCCGGCACGGTCGCGGGGGTCGGGGAGCTGCCCGGCGACATCGGTCTCCCCGTCAATCGCGACGCGCCTGAGCCCGTTCCGGTGACCGTGGAGACGGTCGTGGTGGTCACCGAGCCGGAACCTGAACCGGTCGTCATGGACAGCGATGGGATCAGGCCCTCGGATCTCGGACTTCCCCCGTTCGGCGACTTCGTCGACGGCAACCGGGTGATCGTTCTCGGTGACTCGATCATGGCGTCGACCGCTGAGCGTTACGGCGGTGAGATGTGTCCCCGTCTGAACGAGGCCGGTTGGGATGTCGAGGTCGATGCCGAGCCCGGTCGTTTCGTCGATTTCGGGCTCCGTGTGCTCAACCGGCGGCTCCCGCCGAGCGACGGGGCCGACTGGGACGCGGCCGTCGTGTTCTTCGGGAGCAACTTCCGCGGGGACTACCTGAACTACGAGGATCAACTCCGGGAGATCATCTCGCGGCTCGCGCCCCGCCCGGTACTGGTGCTGACCGTGAGCGAGTTCGCCGAGACCCGCGCGGTCGTCAACGACATCATCCGGTCGGTGGCCGACGGCGATCCCGATGTCTACCTCCTCGACTGGGCGGACATGACCGACGCCGAACCCCGACTGGTCGGCGCTGACGGCATCCATCTGACCGGTGCCGGTCGCACGCGCATCGTCGCCGAGGTCGCCCTCGTGCTCGGCGAGGCCCCCGGGCGCCTCGAGGGGGAGTGCCTGCCGACCACGTTCACCGACGACGTCCTCCCGACGATCGTCACCGAGTGAAGCGAACCCGGTCGCTCACGCGCTCGTAGCCTCTCCCCGTGCTCCAGGCCCAGTCGCTCTCCGTCGAGGTCGGAGGTCGAACCGTGGTCGAGGACGCGAGTTTCAC
>Ga0181578_10000123_pt1 | contig 65515 bp, 54 predicted proteins | sample 071ome_21_FD_148659 | JGI IMG/M metagenome (GOLD analysis project Ga0181578, IMG submission 148659) | Coastal salt marsh microbial communities from the Groves Creek Marsh, Skidaway Island, Georgia - 071401CT metaG (spades assembly) | ecosystem: Environmental > Aquatic > Marine > Intertidal zone... | reverse complement strand
ACTTTAACGTCGCGTACTTTCCCTATTGTGATGGTTCAGTATTCTCTGGGGATATCGACATTGACGACGATGACGATGGCATCATTGATCGACATCACCGAGGCCTGAGAAATCTGTCCGCCGGCCTTGATGTGGTCGCATCAACCTATCCAAGTCCCTCAAGAATCGTGCTGACGGGAAACAGTGCCGGAGGATTTGGCACCGATTACGCACTACCCTTGGTGCGAAAACTATATCCGGATGTTGCCATCGACCTTATTAACGACTCGGGCGTTGGCGTCTCCAAGCCAGGTTTCGTGGAATTCCTGAGCGAAGAGTGGAATGCCACCCAGTTTATCCCTGACAGTTGTGATGATTGCATCACCGAGGGTGGCCACCTGACCGGCTATCACCTGTACCAATTCAGCGAAGATGCGAACTTACGCATGGGCTTTATGAACACAAAACGTGACGTGGTCATCGCCGATATTTTTGTGGGCATTGGAGGGGAAGCCTTTGAGGCTGAGCTCATCGCCGAAATGGCTGCACTTGAGGAAGGAGAGCCTGACCGTTTTCGCAGCCTCATCGCCGACGGCAACAGTCACACCTTTATTCAGGCTCAATTCACGCGGGAAGTCGGCGGTGTAGCTGTTTATCAATGGGTCACTGATATGCTGTCTGGCAGCGACGACTGGGTCTCAGTTAGCGATTGAGCCCGCTGGACCCAGAGTAAGCCCAGTTGCAGAGGCCGGGCGCATCGCTGCTAGGGTTTACCAAAAGCTCGGCGCCCAAAGCGTGGCCCCTAGGCCGCGCGTAGCGCCTGACCGAGGGGCTTGGTACCTAGGGCCGGCGCCGCACCGCCCGCCTCCCAGGCACTGGTCCCCGCTATCCATACCTGCTCCACAATCCCTTCGGAGCGATTGACCATTTGCGCGTGATCAAACACCTCCCGATGCACCAACTCTCGAGTCTTGTCGGGTTCCCAGGCATCCAGTGAATCGGGGTTGAGCAACACCAAATCGGCCCGAGCTCCTATTTCCAAGCTGCCAACATCCAGCCCGAACACCTCTGCGGGCTTCCGGGTGAGCCGGTGGACCATTTGGGCAACCGTTGCCTCGTCTTGCTGCTTGGCCAGCTTCAAGGACATCAGGTTCGCGTCAAAAAATGCCATGTTAGTGATATGAGCACCCGAATCATTAAAGCCGGGCAGCGTGTTCTCCCCGAGTAACAACTCCAAGGTCGCTCGATTGCCCTGATTACCAACGTCTGCATAAAAGCGGAAATGGCGGTCGTACCGTCTCAGCAAATGCAGGATAAACCCGGGCTCGTCGGTGTGAGTCTCGGGAAAGGAATCAAACACATCCCTCTCTTGGTCAGTTCGAGCCGATGCCAAATCCCCCGCTTTATACCGATTCAGCCGGTCGCTGACTGCCTCGAAACTTTCGCCATCCCACTCGCTTACCGGTGCACCGTCAAAGATCAAAAGGGAGGGATCGCGAATGACTAAATTGTCTGGTATCCCCATGCGGGTTTTCCAACTGGCGAAATCACCCCCGGTACGGCCATGCATCCACTCCCGCCTGAATTCTGCCTCCCATGCGGGGTCGTTGAGCAAGGCCAGCCGGCCGTCGACATCGTCATATTCCTTAGCAATAAGTTGTGAGGTCGAACGCATTTCCTCGAACAGCGGGCTGACGATGCCGTCCGACCACACCCGGAAATTGGTTCCCAACGCCTGAAAATGCATGTCACCCTTGAACAACCAGGAGTTCATGAGTTTGGCAAACTTGAGCAATGTGCGACTGAGCTTTGGCGCCGCGGTCATTTCCATTGCAGATAGCGCCGAGGTCTTAAGTGTCTTTCCAAAAAGTCGGCCGCTGGTGAGGGTAAAATATAAAAAAGCCTTCAGTCGATTTTCAATAATCGGCGTGGTCTGCCACACTCGGTCGTGACGCCGAACGACGGAAAGCAAGCGCTTCAACTCCCCAAAGCTCGCAAATTGAGTCGGAATGCGTTTTTCGGTATTGGGGTCGTTGGATAAGTAGTGAAAAGGCAATCCATCGGTACTCATGCCCACATAGCCCTGCCCCATAGCGTCTTCCAGAAGAGACTCCATTTTCTCAAGTTCGGCACGGGTAGGCGCGCGGCTGATGCTGTTCTCCAGACCCATCGCTTCGATTCGAAGCATGGAGTGAGGCACAAATGCAGCAACGTTAGGCCCGAGAGGAATCTGCTTGAAGTGATCAAGATAGTCCGCCGTATTGTCCCAGGTGAGGGTATCCGAGCACTTTCGCAATACCGACTTGGGTATATTTTCTACGCGCGTAAAACAATCGACGATGGGCTCCTGTCCATCGGATTCCTGACGCCCGAAGCAGGTCCCCAAACTACAATTACCCACTAGCACGGTGGTCGTCCCATGTCGCACCACCTCGGGAAGGCCGGGCTCGAGATCAACCTCAAGATCGAGGTGCGTGTGAATATCGAGCATCCCCGGTATCAGCCAGCGACCCTCAGCGTTGATGACCTCAGCGGCTATCTCTCGAGGGAGGTTTTCACCTCTCGCGATAACCCGTCCTTCTTTCACGGCCACATCCTGAATCGTGGGCAGGCTGCCCGTTCCGTCAAAAACCTTGGCGCCACTGATTAACACATCCCACTGCGTCGTCATGGTTGATCCCCCATTCGTGATTGCGGGCTCCAGTGTGCGCATTTCATCGGATATTGTCATCTCTTCGAGACGTCACGCTGGCGGATTTGCAGGATTTTTCAGCGCACACCCTCCTCTGTCGAGGTCTATTGGTTACCAGTACTTCCCAGTGATCTATCGTTGTAGTAGCTTCCTTCTCCCCCCACCAGACATCGGATTTCTCCCATGCTAGCCATTTTTTCTCGCTTGGCACGATCAAAAAAAACGATTTTCGCTCAGACACACCCGTCAGAGTTTGGCTATCGACTTCGGGTGCTTTTGGTGGCTTCAGGACTCGCTGGACCGGGTATTTCCTCGCTTGCAGCTGAGGACGAAAACGCTTGGGACGTGATGGCGCCCCCGGGTAATTGGCGAGAAATCCCCATTGATACGACAACCACGACCTGGTCTTTTTTAGATGTAAGTCCGGACGGGAAAGAGCTGGTCTTCGACATGCTGGGGGATATCTATACGGTCCCTATCGAGGGGGGCAACGCCACCCCCCTCACTCAAGGGATCGAGTGGAACTTTCAACCCATATTCAGTCCTGATGGCGGCTCAATCGCCTTTATCTCGGATCGCGATGGCAATGACAATCTCTGGATTATGGATCGAGAGGGTGGCGCTCTGAGGCAGGTATCGAGCGAGCGAAAACACAACATCCACAACCCTGCCTGGTCGCCAGATGGTCAGTGGCTTGCAGGGCGCAAGGGTACGGTGTCCCGACGCAGTATTCCTGCCGGGGAAATCTGGCTTTACAGCGCCATGGGCGGAGGCGGCGTACCCCTGGTAGAGCATCCGGACGGAGAAAGAGCCCAAAAGTCCATTGCTGAGCCAGCCTTCACACCAGATGGCAACAGCATCTACTACAGTCAGGATGTCACGCCAGGGTGGGTGTGGCAGTACAACAAGGATTCAACGGGGGAACTTTTTGCTATCAAGCGACTAACCCTGGCGACAGGAGATACCGTCACCATCACTGGCGGCGCGGGTGGTGCAGTAAGACCGGTTCCATCGCCGGATGGTCGTTTGCTTGCTTTCGTAAAAAGGCTACCAGACTTCAACAGCGCAATTTACGTTAAGGATCTGGAATCGGGATCTGAGCGGATGGTCTATGGCACCCTTGAACGGGACAATCAGGAAACCGCCGGTAGCCATGGCAACACAACCGCTTTTGACTGGTTGCCCAATGGCGAAGAACTCGTCTTCTGGAGTGCCGGCCAATTTCATCGTGTTGAAGTCACGACGGGAGAGGTCTCAGTCATCCCCGTCCGTGTTCAGGCGACGCTAAAACTGCGTGATACCGTCCGCTTTCCTGTCGACGTGGCGCCAGACACGTTTGCGGTAAAAATGTTGCGCTGGGCGCAACAAACCCCTGACGGCAAAGCGTCCATCTTTCAAGCTCTGGGACATCTTTATCGCAAAGGCCTGGCCGGCGAGTCAACCAGCAACCCAAAACGGCTAACACAACAAAAAACTGAATTCGAATATTGGCCATCCCTCTCTGCAGATGGTCGATCGGTGGTATACGCCACATGGAATGATGAAACCCTCGGCGCCATCAAAAAGGTTAGTCACCGCGGTGGAAAACCGGAAACCCTGACCTCCAAACCCGGACACTATGTGGAACCTCGTTTCTCGCCCGACGGAAGCCAGATCGTCTATCGAAAAATCACTGGGGGTTATCTGCTAAGTCCCGTTTGGTCCACCGAACCGGGCATTTACCGGCTTACTCTTGATGGATCGGCACCGGTCAAAGTTTCCAGCCGTGGGTCGGGAGCCCATTTCAACGCCGCAGGCGATCGGATTTTCTTCTCCACTCGAGGAGAAGCTGGTCTTGAGTTGCGCAGCGTCAACCTGCAAGGCCATGACGAGATCACCCATGCGAAGGGCAAAAACGTTACCGGCTACGAAGTGTCGCCTGACGGCAAGTGGCTCGCTTTCACGGAGCATTTCACTGTCCATGTCATGCCATTCACCGACACCGGCAGCCCCCTCAGTATCGGGCGACAGGGGACCGCAATCCCCACGAAGGCGGTGTCAATGAAAGCGGGAGAATTCCTGCACTGGAGTCACGACAGCAGCGCCCTTCTTTGGTCCAGCGGCCCCTCTCTGATGCGCCGCGATCTAAGCGATGTATTTTTGTCCTCTTCCTCGCAGGACGAAGAGGAAGCAGAAGAGGAGAGCCCGGCCCAAATCGCTGCATTTGATTTGAGTTTCGAAGTAGAGACCGAGATGCCCTCGTCTACTATTGCACTGGTTGGCGCAACAATCGTCACCATGCGCGATGCCGAGACTCTAAATGAAGTGATTGAAAACGGGACCGTTGTTGTTGTGGGCAACCGCATTGCAGCCGTGGGTGAAAGTACTGCTATCAAAATCCCCAAGGGCGCAAGCGTGGTTGATGTGTCAGGAAAAACGATTGTGCCCGGATTAATAGACGCCCACGCTCATGGGGGGATGGCGAACGAGGAAATCATTCCACAGCAAAACTGGATGCAATTTTCAAACCTCGCCTTTGGCGTTACTACAATTCACGACCCGAGCAATGACACCAGTGAGATTTTTGCCCATGCAGAAATGCAGCGCACAGGCCAGGTATTGGGACCTCGCACCTACTCAACCGGGACTATTCTTTATGGAGCAAATTCGCCAAATGCCACCTCCGAGGTTCATGATCTTGAAGAGGCTGAATTCCACATTGAGCGCTTGAAGGCAGCGGGTGCCATATCGGTTAAGAGTTATAACCAGCTTGCGCGGAGCGCCCGCCAGCAGATTATCGAAGCTGCCGATCGCCATGAGATCATGGTGATGCCCGAGGGTGGCATGAAATTCCAACACAACCTCAATCAGCTGGTAGATGGGCATACAAGTATTGAGCACTCAATCCCCATCGCTCATATTTATGATGACGTGAAACAGTTATGGCAAGCGACGGAGACTGGCTACGTCCCCACGTTCGGCGTTGCCTATGGTGGAATCTCTGGAGAGAACTATTTCTATGACCGAACCGAGGTGTGGCGCAACGAACGCCTGATGCGTTACACCCCACGCCAGTTTGTCGAGCCCCGTAGCATGCGAAGAACCACCGCGCCAGACCATCACTACAATCACATCAATGTAGCAAGTACTGCAAAAGCGCTTAGGGATCGTGGGGTGCCGGTGATGATTGGCGCTCATGGGCAGCGGGAAGGCCTCGCCGCCCATTGGGAAATGTGGATGATGGTGCAAGGCGGGTTCAGCCCCTGGGAGGCACTCAGAGGCGCAACAATTGATGCCGCTAAACATCTGGGTATGGATAAAGATCTGGGTTCAATCGAAGTCGGCAAGCTCGCCGATATGGCGATCGTTGAGGGAAATGTCCTGAATGATATTAGGCGGTCCGAGTACGTGTCCCATACCATGCTTAACGGTCGTCTCTATGAAGCCGCTACTATGAATGAAATTACGACCGGCACACGCAGTCGCAAACCTTTCTTCTTCGAGGGTGCCAGCGGACACTTGATACCGACCGAGACCGCAGACGCAGTCACAACAAAATCAGAGCGCCATCACTGGCGACACTAAACCAAAATACGACGGAGACAGCAGATGGCACAGCGCATGATTCCCTGCACGCATACCGGCAGCCTTCCAAGACCAGACAACCTGGTCAAACTGATGTTCGCTGTGGCGGATGAGATTCCAGTCGATTCATCAGCCCTCGACGATGCCATCGCCAAGGCAATCGATGGAATTGTGCAGAAGCAGATCGATGCCGGTGTCACCGTCATTAATGATGGTGAGATGTCCAAACCCTCCTACGCGACCTACGTGCAGGATCGCCTGTCGGGGTTTTGCGGCGAATCGGTTCAAAACTATTTTTTTGATGACCTGCAGGACTTCCCGCGCAGTGCCGAAATGGTCGCGGGCAACCCCGGCCGACGAAAACGGAAAGCGCCGAGCTGTACGGAAGCGATTACGGTCGTTAACGGACAGGCTGCCATCGACGATATGACAGCGCTGGTTGCTGCTGCTAAAGCCAGAGGCCATGAGCAGATATTTTCAAGCGCCGCCTCCCCCGGCGTAATTTCACTCTTTTTCGGCAATGACTTCTACGGCAGTCACGAGGAGTATGTTTTTGCGATTGCCGAGGCCATGCGTCACGAATACGAGGCGATTGCCAATGCAGGCGCCATTGTTCAACTGGATTGCCCCGATTTGGCCATGGGACGCCACTCAGCCTACGCCACCCAAGATCTGGCCGAGTTCCAGAAAACAATCAACATCAATATCGAGGCATTGAATCACGCGGTTAGAAACATCCCGGAAGAGCAGCTCCGAATGCACCTCTGCTGGGGTAATTACCCGGGACCTCATCATCATGATGTTCCCATCAAGGACATCATCGATATCGTCTGGACCGCCAAGCCGCAAACAGTATTGGTCGAAGGCGCCAATTCCCGGCATGCCCATGAATGGGCCGTGCTCAAGGAGTTGGGGGTGCCTTCCCACAAGAAACTCTGTCCAGGCCTGATCGAACCTCAGTCAAACTACATTGAACACCCGGATCTGGTTGCTCAACGATTGACACAGTGGGCGCAGGTCATTGATCCGGAGCGATTGATGGCAGGAGTGGACTGCGGTTTCTCGGTGCACGTTGGCAGCACCAGTATTGATCCGGATGTGGCCTTCGCCAAATTGGCATCTCTCGCCCAAGGCTGTGAGATAGCCTCCAAGAAGCTTTTTGCGTAGCCAACAAGACTCGACTGGGGTCAGGCGCTAAGACGCCTCAAACTTGGCATCGTGATAGACATTTTGAACGTCTTCACAGGCGTTCAGAAGATCGAGTAGCTTCTCAAACTGTGCCAGCTCCTCGCCGGCAATTGGCGTCTCGCCTTTGGGGACGAATTGGATTTCATCCACCTCGAAATCAATATCGGGATACGCATCGGTGAGCGCATTTCGCGCCTTGGCGTACTCGGTATTAGGCGCCATGACCGTAAGCATGCCCTCCTCGGTCTCCACATCCGACACATCCACATCTGCCATGAGCAGGGTCTCTAGAACCTCATCCTCATCACCCTGAAAAACAAAGACGGCAGCGTGATCAAACATATGCGCCACCGTGCCCGGGGTACCTATCTTACCTTTGCCCTTGGTAAAGGCGGGCCGCACGTCCCCGATAGTGCGATTAGCGTTATCCGTGAGACACTCCACCAAGACCATAACACCCCCGGGACCAAAGCCCTCGTAGCGCAGGGTCTGATAATCCTCGCCCACCCCGGATCCCGCTTTATCAATCGCTTTTTCAATAACGTGGGATGGCACCTGATCCTTTTTTGCTCTTTCTATCAGAGACCTCAGTGATAGGTTTGCCGCCGGGTCGGTGCCTCCTGATTTTGCGCTGACATAAATCTCCCGGCTGTACCGTGAATAGACCGAGGTTTTCATTGCCGCGGTTTTGGCCATCGACAGCTTACGGTTTTGATAGGCTCGACCCATGACTTAATTCCTTACGACTATGGCGTCTGACGAAATTTCAGGGCGCAATGGTAGCCGGAATCCAGCGCAGGGTTAAGGTCTTCAGCTCGCAGAGCTTGCCGATTTTTACGTCGCTCGACTTACTCATCAGCAATGGAACGATTCTTTGACATCAACCAGATACCCGACCCGACCGCGATGCCCCCCAGGATCTGAGAGCTAGAAAAATGGGTGTCGAGCACGAGCATGGACAGCAAAGCCGTGAAAAACGGTACAAGAAAGAGGTAACCACTGGTCACGGTAGCACCGCCAATTTGCAATGCCGCAAACCAGAGACCAAAGGAGAGAATCGAACCCGGTATTACCAACCATGAAAAGGTCAGCCAATCCTGAGTGGTTTCCAACTCCAGCAACGGTAGATCAAACCACCAACAAAGAAACCCGAGCATGGATCCGCCAAAAAGCATCTGCCAGGCATTCATGCTCCAACCTGAGAAAGCGAGGCCGGCACGCTTCGTGAAAATAGTCGCCCACGCCCAGCTCACGGCACCAACCAGAGGCAGGAGGTACCAGATAAAATCTGCCGTTCCCATTGAAACCCCTGCCCGTACGATGAGGGCTACACCAAAGACACCCATGAAAGCGCCCATGAGCGTTGGCGTTGCGGGCCATTTCCTATCGATAAGACTCTCGAACAACACCACCCAAATAGGCATCGTCAGCGTGAACAGCGCCACCGTTGCAGGATTCAGATGCAGCATCGCGAGAAATCCGGTGCCAAATAGCACTGCCGTCTGCAGCAAACCAACGAGCAAAAGGCCCAGAAGGTCTCGTAGGCTTCCCGGATAATCCAGCGATTTATAGGCACCCAAAAAAGCCCCTGCGAGCAGTCCAGCGACAGCGAATCTGACGGCCGCAAGCGCTGTGGGGGGAGCTCCTGTGTTGAGCAACAGCTTGGCCGCGATAAAGGCCGATGCCATGAGCACGACCGAGCAGAGCAGATAGCCGTAATACCTCATTATGATTCCCTGCTTATCACAGAACCAACGTCTTACTCGCCCTCACTCTCTGCGGGCAGTCTTCCAGTGATGGCGTGGTACCGGGTCGGCAGTAGAAAAGTCAGGAGGTAAGCGAACCAGGCATCGAGGCCGATCAGAATTCGGGGCTTGCCCTTTGCCGCGCCCTTAAGGATAACGCTAGCTGCCGTTGCCGGCGTTGTTTTCGCCAGTCGGCGAAATTGTGCGTCACGCTCCTCACTGCTCCCCGCGACCGCTGCCCCGTCAGTTCTTGCCCGTCGCGCAATATTGGTCGCAATACCGCCGGGGTGCACACAGCTTATCTTCAGCTGACTCCCGCGATACTCCGCCTGCAGCGCTTCGGTAAAGCCGCGGACTGCAAATTTCGAGGCGTTATAGGCCGACTGGGTGCTAATTCCAACCATGCCGAAAATTGAAGAAAGATTTACCAGGTGCCCTGCCGGTGCAGCTTTAAGTAAGGGCAAAAAGGCACGAGAAGACCATACAACCCCCCAAAAATTGATGTTCATCAACCACTCATAATTCTCATCGGTGGACTCTTCGAAAAGCGCGCCGTACGCCACCCCCGCATTATTGAATAAAGCATCTACATGAGAGCGACGTTGACTGATGGAGTCTGCCCACTCAGTTATGTCTGCCCGCATACCACAGTCAACTATCTTGCAGTCAATGGCCCCTCGATCCGATGACAAAAGCGATGTGGTTTCGGAGAGTCGTTCCTCATTGATATCACAGAGAAATAAATCACACCCCTGTGCATTCAGCTGCACTGCTAGCTCCCGGCCGATGCCATCCCCTGCCCCGGAAATTACCGCACACTTATTCGAAAAATAGCCCACCGAATTACCTCTTTGTCAGTCACTCGCCACACTGCAATGTTTACCAATAGCGGATATCGTTGCATTCCTGCTGTTACCACCCCTCAAGTGACAAGCGCTGATCGGATCATAGACCGCCCTCCACCTTTCTGCCACGATTACACTGCTGGCTACCTATTAGCTAAAGGTCACGACCGGCGTCGGCAGGCAGCAAACATGACCATAATGACAACAAAAGGATCAATGCTATGACACACGAAATTCTCGCAGCTCTCGCACTACTGTTGGTTCACATATGGCTCCTGCCCATGATCCTTAACTTGAGCAATGCCAAATGGCTGCTGGGTAATCGGGATGATCCAATCGAGTTTTCCGTTCTTACCCAGCGCGCGCAACGTGCTGCGGCAAACTTTATGGAGACGGCCCCCATCTTTTTAACCCTGGCCATACTTGCTGCGATTCAGCAGGTCGATGTGGGGGGTCTTGCTATTTATTGGCTGGGCCTTCGGGCGGTATATCTTATTCTCTATGTCGCCGGTGTCACCTACATCCGCTCGCTGGTGTGGATTGCCGCCCTTGTTGTTCTTGCCATGATGGCCATGGCGTTGATGTAACCCTGCCAAGGCTTTACAGGCTTTAGACGTGCGCCGTCACCGGCGCACCCCCCTACTCACCACCTCGCCTCCTCGCCTCCTCGCCTTGTCGCTATTGACCTACAAGTAGCGCTCACGCGACAAAAATCAGTGGGAGAACGCCAGTTATGGAATATCAGCGGCTACTGACCTCAGTTTTAAGAGAAGCTTCATTGACCCAAGGCCAGTTACCGGCCTAGGCCAATCCAACCAAGGAGATCTAATAATGAGAAATTTTGTTTTGGGCTGCAGCGCAGCACTAGCGCTTATTGCGCCGGGGGCTTTTGCGGATCATCACGTTAAAAGTATGGAAATGTTTGCGTGTAACTACGCAGAAGGTAAGGGGCGACAAGATGTACTGAATGTGGCTGCAGAGTGGGACAAGTGGGCCGACAGCAACTTTTCCGAGCCCTATCGAGCCTACATGATGACTCCTCTATTTTTTACCAAAAGTGATTTTCCCATGGACTGGATTTGGCTTGGTGTCAGCGATTCGCCATCACAGATGGGAACGGTAAACGATGAGTGGCTGGCAAAGGGAGATAAGCTTCAGGCTAAATTTGACAAAGTATCCCCCTGCATGAGTCACAACTACATGGGAAGCATGGAGCTGCGGCCCTATCCACAACTCGGTGAGGCGGGCTATGTTCAGGTTCGTTCCTGCACCATGAAACCCGGTGTCAGTTGGGGTCAAGTTCGTCGCACCAACATGGAAATTGTCGAGTGGATGGAAGAAAAAGGTGTGCCTGGAGGAAACTATCTATGGTGGCCTGGCACTGGCTCTGCCATCAAGAGCGACATAGATTATTACAACGTTTGGATTACCGAGTCTCTGGCCGAACGAGGCGAGGGTCTGCAGATCTTTGGCGCTAATGATTGGGGTGACGAGTCCTACCACATCGCCGGTGATGACAGCATCGCTGAGTGTGACGGATGGCGCATCTGGCATGCCCAACCAGTCGGTGGCAAGGCGGCCGAGTAAGTCAAAGTCCAGATAACCCCATCCGAAGCGGCAAGTTCCGTCTGGACGCGCCGCCTTGAAACGAAAAATCCGCCGAAAGGCGGATTTTTCATTCCAAAAATTAAGCCTGAGATTTCACAAATAATTCATTCAAACATCTTCATAAACGTATCCATGTCGAATTGACTGCCGTAGAGCATGGAACTGTTAAGCGCAACGTCGGCAGCTATTGCCACAGCTGTTTTAATCTCCTCCTCTGTTGCCCCTGAAGCACGCGCAAACGTCGCGTGAGCAGGAATGCAGTACACGCACTTCATCGCCACCGATGCCGACAACGCGGCCAGCTGGGCATATTTCAGGGGAATGGCACCGTTAAATACATTTTTCTCGACAGCCGCATAGTATTCGCTCGCCGCCGCCTGCTGGGACTCAGGATGCAACAAAATAAAGGGGTTAGCAGTTTTCACCTCCCGCATGGCGTCTTCAGCCATCAGCGGGGGGGCCAAAAACAAAGTAATTAACATCATCAGCGATGGGAGTTTCGACATAGGAATTTCCTTTTTAAACAGAGTGCTGCACTAAAAGACGCCATCGCTGTCCGCCCAGTCAGATAGACCAACTACCGCGGGAACGACGGCCCATTACTTCAGATCCCACGCTAGCCCACTGGAAATATAAGACAAGACCCTCTCCTTCTATTTGGCGCTTTCGCGAGACTATTTGGCGCCTAGCTATCTGCAGATCTTTTTGCAAGAAGTGGCGACCCGGAGCTTTTCACCGATTACACCTCAAACCAAGGGCAAGCCCAACCAACAAAAATACCTTAAAGTTATTTAAAGTATTTATATATATCATTATATGGAATATTTACGCTCTCGAGTGCCATCCGGCCATTGGCTTTTCCGTATGAATCCCCAGATATGTAATTCTTCTTAGGACTTATTCGGAAAAAAATCATGAATCAATCGACTAAAGACCTTCTCGTTGTTGCTCTCGGCGCATTTGCAATCGCCCTGCCCATGCTCATTGCCGTGATCTGAGCGTTGACAGGCCCTAAGGCAAGTGGGCCTCAATGAAGGGAACCCAAAGGTGGATCAAAGCCTGTCGAAGTACGTTCTCGGCTCCCGCTTCTACAGGGTCCGATAACCTATCAACCCCAAACAGCGGGTTGCCGACATGTGCGATAACTAATCGATGGTTTGCGTCATGAAAAAACGTGAGCTGCGAAAGAATTAGCCCGGTTAATTGCTGGAGCTTCATCGATTATTACCCTACCCTGCGCCTCTGAGTACACTCAGGAGAACAGGCAGGTGCAAGCAGATATCACGCTTCTCGACGGAGGGCTCGGACAAGAGCTTGTGAAACGCAGCCGTGCCGAACGGCCACATCCCCTTTGGTCGATGCAGGTCATGATCGATGAGCCCGACTTGGTCGCGGAAGTTCATCGGGATTTTTGTTTGGCGGGAGCGAAAGTGCTGTGTCTGAACACCTACAGCTGTACGCGTCATCGCCTTACCCAATACGCTGACCCATCTCGGCTTGAAGAATTTTTGAACCTCGCCTACGAGCTTGCCTGCAAAGGTATCGCTGCCGCAAAGCTTGACCGTAAGGATATAGACGTCGTTGCCTCATTACCCCCGCTCACAGCCTCTTACGTCGCCAAAAGCCCTCTATCTCGAGAACAGATGGTGGCCGAGTATCGTGAACTGATTGAGCTGCAAAAGGCGCGTGTTGATGGCTTTATTGCCGAAACCCTCTCTTCCATAGAGGAGGTTGACGCCGTACTGGAAGCAGCTGCCCAAACACGGGTTCGCCTATTGCTGGGGGTTACGGTCCTGGACAGCGATGGCTCGAAACTTCGATCAGGAGAACCCCTCGAGAGTGCCGTAAAAAGGGCCGATGACAGTAATGTCGATGCCGTTCTGGCAAATTGCTCGATTCCCGAAGCCATCGAGCAGGCCATTCCCATTCTTGCCAACAGCACTCACTCCTTTGGCGCTTACTGCAACGGTTTTACCTCGATAGAAGCTCTCAAACCGGGGATGACCGTCGACGTCCTTGAATCCAGAAAAGATCTGGGTCCCATCGAGCATGCGGGCTGGGTGTCACGATGGCTTGATGCAGGAGCATCCGTTGTCGGCGGCTGCTGTGAAGTCGGGCCCGATCATATTGCAACGCTGTACGCGTTGATCAAAGAGAGAGGGCAGCACGTCTCCGGGATGTCAAGCCATTGAAAAGGCAACGAGCCGGTCACACCCAATGCACCCCACATCTCGTCCTGTGAGTCTGGGCATTCATGTAAAGATCTTCCATGGCATCGGGTCTGTCGCCTACGGCATTAAAGACAACGGCTTTGCCTATTTCTTACTGATGTTCTATAGCACTGTCGTCGGTCTCGATGCGGAATTGGTTGGCACAGCACTCCTCATCGCCATGATACTAGATGCCCTCAGCGACCCGATCGTCGGCTATCTGTCAGACAATACCCGATCGCGATGGGGGCGAAGACACCCATTCATGTATGCATCCGCAGTTCCCGTGGCCGCTTGCTATGCGCTCTTATGGAACCCACCACAACTCAGTAATGAGGGCCTTTTTTTCTATTTACTGATCATGGCGGTGCTGATCAGAACGCTGATTACGCTTTTTGAAACACCCAGCTCCTCATTGCTACCCGAGTTGACGTCAGACTATGACGAGAGGACCTCTCTGCAATCCTTTCGTCACTTTTTCGGATGGACCGGTGGCTCGCTGCTCGCCGTCATTGCCTTTGGCTTTTTGTTGGTACCTACCGAGAGCCAACCTGTCGGCACCTTAAATCGGGAGGGGTACAGCACCTACGGCTGGCTCTCCGCGTGGATCATGTTTTTTGCCATTATGATCTCCTCCTTGGGCACCCAGCGACACATACGCTACTTCGGTGAGGAGACTTCGAAACAAAAGGCCTCCATCACAAGAGCCTTCACAGACATTAAAGAAACCCTAGTCAATCCAAACTTCTTTGCATTGTTTCTTTCAACGATCGCCGGATCGGTCGCCTCTGGACTCACCGCTGCACTGACCTTCTTGATGCTGACCTACTTCTGGGGTTTCAGCTCCATGCAGATCTTTTATTGGACTGGCCTGGTAGTGATTTCAGCGCTCTTGGGATTTGTGATCGCGCCCAAAGCGGCCAAAACACTCGGAAAAAAGAAAGCCGTTATGGTTCTCGGAGTGCTGGCTTTTTCAATTCAGCCGCTACCGGTGTTACTACGATTGCTGAACGTGCTCCCGGAGAATGGCACGCCTCTGCTGTTCCCATTGGTCGCAACCATTAATACCCTTGATTTGGGACTGATTATTGCGATGCAAATTGTCTCTGCCTCGATGATCGCTGATCTAGTCGAGCAATCGGAGCTAGCCACCGGCAGGCGAAGCGAGGGAGTCTTTTTCTCGACCTTAACCTTCGTTAGAAAAACGAATCAGGGGATCGGTGTATTCATAGCGGGTATTGTGCTGGCCGCTGTTCAGTTTCCCGAGGGGGCAAGCCCGGCTGAGGTCGATACCGCCATCATGTGGAACCTCGGCGCCGTGTTGGTACCCATCCAATGGTTGCTATGGGCTCTGATGCTGTGGGCTCTGGCCTATTACCGATTGAACAAGACCGAGCACGAGTCGAATCTGTTGAGCTTGGGTCGGCGCTAGGGCTATTACCTGCTTTCCGCGCTAGCGGAGACCGGCATTTATGGAATCAAGAAAACGCGACCCGGGACACAGCTCGTTTTCATCCATCGAATTCAGCGCCCGTCGGGTAGTACCCAGCTGATCGTGCAACTCCTCACTGTCTCGCTGGATATAAAGCAATCCAGTCAGAATTTTTCCCTCTTGGGTGTAGTGGCTGGTCGCCTCCAACGCCGCCTGGCGATCTTCAATGTCGTAATCATTATCCTGCTTGTACAGTCGGACCACTGATCCATCGTGCATACACACCTCAAAGGTGGTGCCAGAATCGTAGGTAGCCGTGATCTCTTCTTTCATGGGCACAAAATCCACTGGCATGGCGTCATTCACCTTGCGCACATGTTCATAACTTTTTGTCGATTCCCCGTGATTGTTAAAGGTGACACAGGGAGAAATCACATCTAAAAGGGCAAATCCACGGTGGCTAATCGCCGCCTTGATCAACGGCACCAGCTGCTGCTTGTCGCCGGAGAAACTCCGGCCCACAAAGGTGGCGCCTATTTCGATGGCCAGTCTCGCCAAGTCGATCGGAGAATAGAGATTAATGTCACCCTTTTTATTTTTTGCTCCGGTGTCCATGGTCGCGGAATCCTGACCTTTGGTCAGGCCGTAACATCCATTATTCTCGACGATGTAGGTCATGTTGAGGTTGCGTCGGACCACGTGGGCGAACTGACCCAGACCAATCGACGCAGTATCACCGTCACCGGAAATACCAATGTACGTGAGCTCTCGGTTGGCCAAATTTGCCCCGGTTGCTACCGAGGGCATTCGACCATGCACGCTGTTAAAGCTGTGGGAGCCAGAGAGAAAATAGGCAGGAGTCTTGGACGAGCAGCCAATTCCTGAAAGTTTGGCGACCTTGTGAGGCTCGATATTCAGCTCAAAACAAGCGTCAATTATGGCTGCGCTGATGGAGTCATGACCACAACCAGCACACAGGGTAGAGAGGCCACCCTCATATTCCGCTCTCGTTCTACCTAACTCATTGACCGGTGCATCGGGGTGCCGAAATGCGGGTTTGACATAAGTCACGCGGTGGCCTCCTCTTTTAGTATACGGCGCACCAACGGTGTGACGTTACCATGAGTGATATAGTTTCTAATCATCCCGGCAATCTTCCTCGCAGTGACGGGCAGACCATCGTATTCAAGAATGGGAATGAGCTTCTCATTAGCCGGGACGCTGGTCTCATTGAGCAATAACCTGCGCATTTGCCCATCTCGATTTTGCTCTACCACAAAGATTCGATCGTGCTCCCGCAAAAACCGCTCAACATCGGCATTGAAAGGGAAGGCACGGATACGCATCGTATCCAACTCGATGCCCTCTTTCTCCAGAATTTCTATGGCCTCATAGGCTGGAGAAGCGGTCGTACCAAAAAAGACCGCACCGTAACGGGTCTCTAGCTCTGACTGCTTTATTTTTGGCTCTGGAACAATTTCTTTTGCCGACTCAAATTTTTGAAGTAAGCGATCCATATTGCGAACGTACTCGGAACCGTCCTCTGTGTAGGCGGCATACTCATCACGAGAGGAGCCTCTCGTAAAATAAGCGCCTTTGTCGGGATGTACACCCGGATAGGTGCGATAGGGGATACCGTCGCCATCGACATCCTTGTAGCGACCAAAACGCTCCTCCATCGCATCCAGATCGCTGGCGCTCAACACCTTGCCGCGGTCGTATCGATAGTCGTCGTCAAACTCAAGCGGCGGCGACATCCACTCATTCATGCCGAGATCCAAATCACTCATAATAATAATCGGTGTCTGCAGGCGCTCCGCTAAATCAAACGCCTCGACCGTCATGCTGAAACACTCAGCAGGCGTGGCCGGAAAAAGTAATACATGTTTCGTATCGCCATGGGAGGCATAGGCCGCCATGAGAACATCGGATTGTTGAGTTCGCGTTGGCATACCAGTCGAGGGACCTGCCCGCTGAACGTCGATCAGGACCGTTGGAATTTCAGCAAAATACGCTAGACCCAAAAACTCACTCATCAAAGACATGCCCGGACCACTGGTCGCGGTGAATGCCCGCGCCCCATTCCAATTAGCGCCGATAACCATGCCCAAGGCTGACAGCTCATCCTCTGCCTGAATGATGGCGTAGTTTTTCTTGCCGGTGCCGGGATCTATCCGAAGGCGACGGCAATACTTATCAAAAGCATCGACAACCGACGTGGAAGGAGTGATCGGATACCAGGCTGCTACCGTGGCGCCCGCATACACCGCACCGAGTGCGGCGGCGGTATTACCATCCATGAGGATATTGTCAAAGTCCTCGATGTGTTTCGCTACTTTATGACCGCGCTCAAGGCGAATACCAATCGGGCAGTCAAAATGCTTGCTGGCATATTGGTGGCCCAATTCAAGGGCATATATATTGGGGGTGATAAGCTTTTCCTTGCCTTTGAACTGATCGGCAACAAGATCTTTGAGCACTCCAAAATCGATGTTCAGCAGGGCCGATAAAGCGCCCACATAGATGACGTTCTTGAAAAGCAAACGCTGTCTTGCATCGGTGTATTCCCGAAGACAAATTTCTGTCAGCGGGATGCCAATGTAATGAATATCCTGTCGTACCAATCGCAGATCGAGGGGCTTGGTAGAGTCGTAAATAAAATAACCGCCAGGATCAACCTCGGCGACATCGCGCTTCATACTCTGTGGATTGACACAGACCATGATGTCGGTGCCTCCACGACGGCCCAGATAGCCATCCTGACTCACACGTACTTCATACCAGGTGGGCATCCCCTGAATGTTAGAGGGGAATATGTTGCGGGGGCTTACGGGGATACCCATCCGAAAAATTGCTTTGGCGAACATGCCATTGGCACTGGCGGAACCTGTGCCATTCACATTGGCAAACTTTATGACGAAGTCGTTAATGGACTGCTTTGCTTGCATGATGTCCCAGCCTTGGTAACGCTGTATAAAAATCGTTGCATGTCCCAGGCACCTGTTGGGCAGCGTTCAGCGCACAGCCCGCAGTGCAAACACACATTTTCGTCTTTCACCATGACCCGTTTGGTTTGATCCAAGGCCTCGGAGACATACAGGTCTTGCTCGCCATTAGTCGCGGGCCGCCGTAGGGAAGCACGTAACTCGGACTCATCGGCATTGTCGATAAAATTGATGCAGTCTGTGGGACAGATATCCACACAACCATCGCACTCAATACATTTCGAGGTTGTGAAAACCGTCTGAACGTCGCAATTCAAACAGCGCTCGGCTTCAAAGTAAGCCACCTCTTTACTGAACCCCAGTTCAACCTCAAGCTTTCTATCCCGTAGCGCCTTGTCTTTGCTCACATGAGGAACGGCAAAGCGATCATCTGGCGAGACCTCGCTGTCATAGCTCCATTCGTGCATCCCCATTTTCTGGCTGATGAGATTGACCCCGGGAGGCGGTCGCTTGTTGATATTTTCGCCACGCAGATAGAGATCTATCGATACCGCGGCCTGATGCCCATGAGCAACCGCCGTAATAATGTTCTCGGGCCCAAATGCAGCGTCACCACCAAAAAATACATGAGGCAAAGTGCTCTGGAAGGTGGTTTTATCAACCACGGGCATGTCCCACTTACCAAATTCGATACCCAAATTCCGCTCAATCCAGGGGAAGGCGTTATCTTGGCCAATCGCTATGATGACTTCGTCGGCCTCGAAGCACACTTCCTCACCGGTGGGCACCAGACTGCGCCTTCCCTCATTGTCGTAGACGACGTCAACGACAGTAAAAACCATACCCTTAAGCCGGCCATCCTCGTGAACAAACTCCTTGGGCACATGATTATTAATAATCGGAATGTCCTCGGCGACCGCGTCTTCGATCTCCCAGGGAGACGCCTTCATGCGAGCAAACTCGGAACGAACAACCACCCGCACATCTTCCCCACCCAATCGTCTGGCGGTTCTGCAGCAGTCCATTGCGGTATTACCACCGCCCAATACCAGGACGCGCTTACCAATCTTGGATACGTGATCAAAAGCTACCGATGCGAGCCAATCGATACCCACGTGAATAGAAGCATCACACTCCTCGCGGCCCGGTATATCCAGATTGCTTCCCCGGGGGGCACCGGTGCCAATAAAGATCGCGTGATATCCCTTACTTACAATTGCCTGCAAACTATCCACATAAGTTTCAAAGTGCTGGCTGATACCCATGTCGAGAATGAAATTGACCTCCTCATTGAGAACCTCCGGCGGGAGACGAAAGGCGGGAATCTGGCTGCGCATGAAACCGCCTGCCAGCGACTGATCGTCGTAAAGATCAATTTGATACCCAAGGGGCGCGAGATCTCGCGCCACCGTCAAAGATGCCGGACCACCGCCAATCAGAGCGAGGCGCTTCCCATTCTTGGCCTTGGGAGGTACCGGCAATAAACCACTGACGTCAGATTTATTATCCGCAGCGACTCGTTTCAGTCTACAGATCGCGACCGGCTCCTCATCGACGCGTCCACGGCGACAGGCGGGCTCGCATGGGCGATCGCAGGTGCGACCTAGAATTCCCGGGAAAACATTGGACTCCCAGTTCACCATGTAGGCGTCGGTGTATTGCTCTGCTGCGATAAGACGGATGTATTCGGGCACCGGCGTGTGTGCCGGGCAGGCGTACTGGCAATCCACAACCTTGTGGAAATACTCAGGGTGCGACGTGTCGGTTGGTTTCACGGTAATTCTTCTTGTTGTATCCCCCACTGACAAACCTACACCCCATTGCCAAGAAATAAAAGGGATTCCTTGAGTTAGTAGGGCTATTTAGCTCACGTTCGTTACGTTTTTTATATTTATGGGTTGCTCAACTGTGGGTCGGCAGGGAGAGTATCAAAAGCCCAGGTATTGATTGCTTATCCAGAGCACCTGATAAGGAGAAAGTGTCATCTCCGCTGACGCATCTGACAATCGAGTCCCGGAGATAAGGTCATACCACTCATCGGTGAGAATCAGATTAAGCTCCGCAAGCAGTAACGTCTGTGGCGTGCTGGATACGTTGTAAACGCAAAAAATGCTCTGCCGGCGATCCTGACTCTGACGCCAAAACCCGAATAGTTCAGAAGCCAATCGCAGCGTGAACTGTGTGGCGTTTGGGTGAAATGCCAGCTGGCGCTGCCTCAGAGCAATGAGAGAGGATAGCTTTCGCAGTACCGTGGCATGCTCGGAGTCTACGTCCTTGAGGACCTGGTCTAGCTTATCTAGCCCCCACTGATGCCGATTAATAGAGCGATTCCTGCCGGTATGGTTGACGCGCTCATGGTCATTGCGCGTGCCGATGAGAGAGTGAATGTAAAAAGCTGGTATCCCCTCAAGCCCCAACATCACCGCATGGGCACACATAAACCGCTGAATACCCAGATCATCAACCCCCTCGTAAGTTCCCGTCAGTGCATCTCGAAGCGCTATGTTAATTTCGTAGGGCTTTCTATCACCATCAGTTTCTCGATAGGAAACCAAGCCGCCAAATGAGGTCATCGTATTGATGAGGCGCTCAATTTCAGCCTCGGACAACAAGCCCTCCGCAGGGCGTAAACCAATACCATCATGAGACGCGATAAAGTTGAAATAAGTGGTGCCGTCCTGTGCGGGTGGCATGCTCATCATCCACTGGCTCAAGTACCGACTATTTCCCGACAATAAGCAGTCCAACAGTAGCGGCGGCAGCGAGAAGTTGTAGACCGCGTGAGCCTGATTGGCGTTTCCAAAGTAGGACAGGTTTTCCCTGTTGGGAAGATTTGTTTCGGTGATCAATACCGCCTCAGGGGCCGCACACTCAATCATAGTGCGCAGCAATCGAACAATGGCATGAGTTTGAGGCTGGTTGACACAGGTTGTTCCTGAAGCCTTCCAAACAAAAGCCACCGCATCCAATCGAAAGACGCGCACGCCTGCATCCAACTGCTGGCGAATGATGCCCAGAAATTCATTTAAAACCGCGGGGTTTCTAAAATCAAAATCAACCTGATCCGCGCTAAAGGTGCACCAGACTGATCGCTCGCCACTACTGGTCTCGACGGGTACCAACAAAGGACTGGTCCGCGGTCTTACCACCTTCGATGTATCGAAGTCCTGCTTGGGCACATAAAAATAATCGGCACCGGGGTGGAGCCCCTGGCGAAAATTCTCAAACCAAGCAGATCGGCTTGAGCAGTGGTTGAGTACCACATCAGCCATCACCTTATAACTTTGGCTCAGGGACGTAATGTCACACCAATCTCCAAGGGCCTCATTGACGCTGGAATAATCCATCACCGCAAAACCGTCGTCGGAGGTCCAAGGGTGAAATGGAAGGATATGAACCCAGCTTATTACGCTCTTCAGATACCCTGACAGAAAACTCCCGAGAACTTGAAGAGGTGCCGAACCCTCAGACAAGATTGAATCACCATAGGTGATTAAGGCAATGTCCTTCTCGCTCCAGATATTTCGGTGTGCCTCGGGAGGCATCTGGTCTTGGGAAAGACCCATGGTGACCAAAAACCGCTGCAGCCAATCCAGCTGCTCCTGCTCCTCAATTATCCCGCCATATATTGTGTTTAGCTGTGCCTTGAGGCGATCAACCAGAGCCTCCACTAACATGCGCGTACTCGAGAGCCTCCCGCATCAACACCAAACTCGAGGTAGTCCTCTTCCACCGCCTCGCGGAGGTCGTCCAGAATCTCGGGGATCGCACTCACCACACGATTCCAGGTAGGAATGAATGGGGCGTCCATCGGTCGCTCGAGGAATTGCTTGCCCGCCTCCATGATATTTTCAGCGAAGAGCTCAACCGCGACTTCTTCTTGGTGGATGTCGTAACCGAGCCCGTTCATGATCGCGTTATCACGATGAGCCTCGACGAGATCCAACGCCATCCGATAGTAGGTCGCCTTTATAGTCCGGAAGGTCTCCTGATTAAACACCGTGCCTTGTATGGCGAGCTTTCGAAAAATCGACTTCGCGATATCCATGGACATGCGAGACAGGCCGAGGGTCGCATCATCGAGCGACAGATTCTGGTGCTTGTGATCGTAATTATGCGCAATATCGACCTGACAAATTTGTCTGTTGTTGTTACTTCGATATACCTCGGAAACCACGCCAATTTCCAGCCCCCAGTCGGAGGGGATGCGCAGGTCGTTTAACAACTCTCGACGAAAAGCGAATTCACCCGCGAGAATGTAGCGATAGCTATCCAGATAGGCGAGGTATTGAGAGTCACCAACAACCCGCTTCATGGCGCGAATCATCGGTGTGACCAGCAGTCGGCAGACGCGACCATTGATTTTGTTATCGGCGACTCGCGGGTAATAACCCTTACAAAACTCGTAGTTAAAGAGGGGGTTGGCTACCGGGTAAACCAGACGTGCCAGCAAACTGCGGTCGTAAGTAAGAATGTCGCAATCATGAAGTGCGATGGCATCCGCCTTCGCTGTCGCTAACGCATAGCCCATGCAGTACCAAACATTTCGCCCTTTGCCCAGCTCTCGGGGCGCGAGCCCTGCCTCTTGTAGCCGCTGATCAATGGCCCTAAGGCGCGGACCATCATTCCACAGCACTCGATGATGTTGCGGCAGCTGGCCAAAGAAATCGATCGCGTGCTGATACTCGCTCTGATCTGCCCGATCCAGACCTATCACTACCTGACTCAGGTAGGGCACCCGGGTCAGTTCTTTCACGATATTTGGTAAGGCCTCCGTACCCAGCTCTGAATAGAGAGAGGGCAGAATAAGACCTATCGGTCTTTTTTGGGAAAAAGTGACCAGCGCATCCTCATAACTCTCTGTCGATCGATCGCCCAGATCATGCAGGGTGGTGATGGTCCCGTTTTGAAAAAAATCACTCACGCCAATGCCTCCTTACCCAACAGAGTTGTCAATATTGCCTCCACCCCCTGGACCCATCCCTCCGGGCCATAGGAGCGGCTGTGAAAGGTATTGTCGGTCCGATCGAGAACGGGGAAATCGTGAACTGGCGACCTGACGAGTAGTGCGATGTCTGTTGCTTCGAGCAGGGATCGGTCATTGTCGGCATCCCCGATACCGATGCTGACCACCTCTCCCCCTAGGTAGTGCCCAATAGCCAGCCGCAGCCACTCCATCGCCCGCGCCTTGTTGTTTGGCCCCATCAAATGAACGAATCGGCCACCACGAACGCATTGCAATCCCCGGTCAGTCATCAACGTCGAGAAGGTATTAAAGTCCGTATCAGTCCCATGCCACACCAGCGTCTCAGTAAAGTCCCTGCGCAAGGCTCGCGCTGCAGCGCGCGCGTCCAGCTGGGTCAGTGCCATCACATCATCAACCGAGAGATCCACCAGAGGCTGATATCTATCTGCCCATAGTTTTGGCAGTGAATCCAACACGGCCCGGAGCGCGGATCTGGGGTAGCCCATGCAATGAGACCAATAGGCGCCTGTTCGCCCGCTATTTTTTGGAATCGGTATTGGCCAGCTCGTCGGTACGCAGATAAGCGCCCCATTTTCCGCAATGAAGGGGCCCGAAAGGTTGAGTGAGCGGCAGAGGGGAATCACTTCCGCGACCGTTTTGCTGGTGCAGGGAATGACCGGGGTGCCAAGCTGATCCAACTGTCTAAGCAAAGGCTTGGCTGGCGTTGCCTCATAGGTATAGTGATCGAGAAGGGAGCCATCGAGGTCGGTGTAAATAACGGGACGCTTCACGACGCTCTCCCCAGCCGACCGCTCACCGTGCGATCGGGGCTCAGCTGCCAGGCCAAATCCGCACGCTTAGGCAGCTCCTCAAACCCGTGCAGCGTTAGTCGCTCAAAGTACTGTACAAAATCCTTTATCTGTTGCTCATCCATGAGCGCCCTCCCTGTGGTTTCACCTCGTTTGGATTGTTGTCTTGCCAAATGCTGTTCCTGCTCGAATCGCCACTGAGCGACGGCGTCGAAATTAGGCGCCTGCAGCAGCAGCAATAAGTCGAGTCGGTCGAACAAAGGCTGGTAGTCTGCCGCCAAAAATCGGTTCACATGGCCGCGCCACTCGCCAGTAGGATCCTGACTGGCCTCCAGCTCATTGCAGGGAGATCTCAGGTCTGCCTCCGGCTGGGCCGGAATTCCGAGACACCAACCTTCCAGAAGGACCACATCAACCGACGCACCATAATGGTGCCAGTGCTCACTTCCAGTGCGATCGTCCCTCGACTTGTCAAATACGGGGGTAACAACTTCGTCGGTGCCTGTTAGCAGATCGTTAATGGAGCGGCGCATCCAAGCAGTATCGTGAGTCCCCGGTACGCCGCGAGTGGCGAAAAGCCTATGTAATTCACGGGCTCGGTCCGCCCTGTCCTCGCGTCCCAAATAAAAATCATCAAGTGCGAGCAAAGCGGCTTTATAGCCGCTATGTTCCTCCAGAAGAGCAAGTAGCAACTCGGCCAAGGTCGACTTACCAGACCCCTGACAGCCCGAAATCCCGACCAAAATTGGCCGTGCCGCCTCTCTGTGCCGAGCGGTAATCAGGGAAAGCGCTTCGAGATACCAATCGTTCGCCGTCTGGACGAAGCCCCCCGGTACATCCCTCTCCCGGGCAAACCTCTCGATCAATCTCCTAGCTGCTTCCACCAAAACAGTGCTCTCTTTCCTGGGCATGCAACTTTGCAGCTGTTGCAACAACCCGTATCCTTTAGCTCCCGACCCTACACTGGACCAATCTGTTGGAGCCCCCCAGTAATGCTCAGCAATAATCATGCCCATTGAGATACAGCCACCACAGGCAACCCCAATTTCCCATGCTTAAATCCCTCTTCGAGACGCTTTTTAGCGAAAAAATCGACGAAAATCAGGGCAATACACGCGAGCTTGCTTCAGCGGCCCTGCTCGTCGAGGTAGCCAGGGCGGACTTTGAGATCACCCCAGAGGAGTTAGCGCGCCTTATCGACCTGCTCGCCACCACCTTTGATATGAGCCCGGAGGACGTGGAGCTGGTAACCCAACAGGCCAATGATCAGGTAGAAAATGCTGTCTCGCTCCATGACTTTACTCGCGTCATCAACGAGCACTGTTCGCCCGAGGAGAGAAACGAGCTCGTCGGGCTCATGTGGGACGTTGCCGCAGCGGATGGAGATCTGAGCAAGTACGAAGATCATCTGATACGTCGAGTCGCCGATTTACTTTATGTTCCCCATCAGGAATTTATTCGACTCAAGCATCAGGCTCTCGTTGCACATAAAGAGCACTGAGTGGCCACCACATTGATCGTGACACGAGATCCCAAAGTGGCGTAGTGTTCTAATCAACATTAGAAAACTAAAGGATTGGTATCGTGGGGAATCTGTACACAACATCGGGCAGGGGCAAACTCTATAATTCTGTAACGGAGACGGTGGGCGACACCCCCTGCGTTCGCTTAAATCACATCGCTCCCGATCATGTCAGCCTCTATGTGAAGGTCGAGTCTTTCAATCCGCTGAGCTCGGTCAAAGACCGCCTCGCACTCAATATGATTGAAGCTGCAGAGCGAGAGGGCCTCCTGTCAACCGGGCAAACTGTCGTGGAAGCAACATCAGGCAACACCGGCATTGGCCTCGCGATGGTCTGTGCAGCCAAGGGCTATCCCCTGGTCATCACCATGGCCGATAGCTTCTCCATTGAACGGCGGCGTCTGATGCGATTTCTCGGGGCCAAAGTCGTGCTGACACCCCGCGCTGAAAAAGGCATTGGCATGTACCGTAAGGCGCAGGCACTTGCGGAAAAAAATGGCTGGTTTTTCGCGCGGCAATTTGAATCATCGGCAAACGCAGACATTCATGAAAGTACGACCGGGCGAGAGATCGTCAACGACTTCAAAGATATCGGTCTCGACTATTGGGTAACCGGGTATGGCACGGGGGGTACCGTATCCGGGGTGGCGCGGGTCCTTCGCAAGGACTTACCCAACTGCAAGATCATTTTGTCCGAGCCGCACAATGCGAGACTCGTGGGCTCAGGAGAACCTCAGCAGCGAAACGCGGATGATTCACCGGCGGACAGTCACCCAGCCTGGGAACCCCATGTCATTCAGGGTTGGACGCCAGATTTTATTCCCAAGGTCCTGCAGGAGGGCATCGACAACAGGGGTTTCGATCAGGTGTTACCCGTCGATGGCACTATTGGCATGCAATGGGCGGCACGACTGGCTGCCGAAGAGGGCATTCTCACAGGTGTCTCCGGCGGATCTACCCTTGCCACTGCTATCGAAGTCGCCGAGCAAGCACCCAAGGGATCGGTCATGCTGGTGATGCTCCCGGATACGGGTGAGCGCTATCTATCGACGCCACTTTTCGAGACGATCCCGGCTGAAATGGACGAAGAAGAACAGGCTCTGGCTGACAGCGTGTAGCAAGCCCTCGCTCTGTTGTCAGTCTCGGGACGCGAGGGCTTGTAGCGCCTCTCCTGTCAGTCGGTAACCGACCCATTCTGATTGGGGCTTGGCACCCATGGACTCATAAAAATCGATAGCCGGCTGATTCCAGTCCAGCACGCTCCACTCAAAACGACCGCAACCCTCCGCCACGGCAATGCCCGCCAAGTGCTGCAGGAGAGCCTTGCCCGCTCCCTTTCCACGGTGCTCGGGGGTGACATATAGATCCTCAAGGTACAGACCATGTCGACCTAACCAGGTTGAAAAATTATAGAAGTACAGTGCAAAACCGATTGGTATATCGCCGTCGCGGCACATGACGGCGTAAGCTCGCGGAGATTCGCAAAATAAGACCCGATGAAAATCCTCTTTGGTCGCTATCACTGCGTCCGGCTCTCGCTCATAAATAGCGAGTTCAACCACGAACTGCCAGATCTGCGGGACATCTTCCGGTGTCGCCGGCGCGATGGAAATAGCCATAATCTCTTTACCTCAAAATGTTCATGAAAAATCGGCACAGCGCCCCGGACGCTGGCCGTGCTCGCTCTTGCGCCAATTTCCGATGATTTTCCGCCAAGCCTAGAAGATCGCGACGAATGTCTCAACGAGAGACGGGTCCCTGTGCTTTGATAGTGGATGGCGGCGTTGCAAGCCGACTCCATGGACCCGTGATTTTTATCTCATCATAAGGAACAATAAAATGGTCAAACGTATATCCTATCTGGCAGGTGTGTTACTTGGTCTCGCCACATCATTCACCGCGGCCAACGACACGCCTGTTGTCACTGTCGTCAATGTACAGGCAGACAACCCAAACGCCTATGTTGACGTCGTAAGCAAGAATCCATCTGTCTTCTCCACTCTGGGGGCTCAAGCTGGAGGAACCTGCGTTACGCTGAGCGGGCATCGCTACCCAGGCCAAGCCTTTGCCTGGAGTATTTTTGAAAACGCGAGTGCTGCTTTTAAAGGCGCTCAGATGTTTTCAGAACGCCCCAGAAGCGGAGAGTTAAATGACATCAGTAGCGTTATCTCTACAGAGTTCTACGCTATTTTGAAGCCCTTCACCCTGCCATCTGGCTTTGAGCGGCGCTATCAGATCGTTGTTAATGACGTAGCAGGCTACATTGCTGCGGCAACTGCCCTTGAAAAAGTCATGCAGGAAAACGGGCACAAGGTTGAGGTTGGTATCTTTCAGCCGATGGGCAACGGGCATCAGAAAGCAAACATGCTCGATGTGCGCATCTTCGCCGTCACCCCCGAGGTCGCTGGCATGATGGTGAACGACTTTCTCCAGCAAGCGCCGTGGGCGATGGAGCCCTACGGGAAAATGCTTTCAACAATCGATTCCCTGGAGTTGGATACCTTTGAAAGCTGTGTCCAGCATTATGCTGCAGAGTAATAGAGACCAGAGACACCATGATTAAAACGAGAGGATTATTACTATGACTGAAATACAAATTTTCGAATTTATGGGCACCAACCGGGGGATTTTTGCCAGCTACCTACAATCTGGCATTTTGCTAAGCCTCGTAGTGGTCGTTGTAGCTTATCTATTCCGCAATTTACCGAGTGCTGTTCGCGCTGGCGCTATGGTGTCATCGCTGATTGCGGTCATCATGATGGCGTTCTACACCAATGCTGCGCAGAGCGTCTTTTTTGGACAACTGAGCTCTCTTAGCATGGCTGCAGCGGAGGGGTCCGAGATAGCAAGGAACTTTTTAGAAGGGTTCGATATGCCTATCGGACAGGAAATAACGCCACCGATGTGGCAAGTTGCTCTTCAATTTGTGCAGCTAATAGTTAATCTTATCCTGACTGTGTATGTTTTCATGATCGCGAAGTGGGATGACTAACGGCGCTTACTGCTGGTCATAAGCTGTTGTAATAGGCCCGCTTCGGTTTTAACCAAGCGGGCCTAGTATTAAGGTTACATTGATTGTCTGAGTAATAAGGCTAGCGACCCGACAGATATCCTTTTAACTGGCGTCAAAGCCTCAACGTGCTCTATATTGAGGCATTCAATTCCGCAGATCCTAGTGACATGCAACTTACAAGCCCCCGACAACCCAACCTCTTTAGCAGAGCATGTTGTAGCGCCCTAACGCTTGGATTAATTGCAATTGCCATGGACAGCAGCGGGCAAACTCGTGCTGTGGATCTTGGCATCCCCTTTGCAGGAGTCAGGGGTGTCGAAAATGCAATCACCGACGTCCCCGGCGTCGAGGTGGGACATACCACCCTGATTGCAGGCGAGGGGGCACTTGAACGTGGAAAAGGACCAATTCGCACCGGGGTCACTGTGATTCACCCCCGCGGGAAATATAGTACCCAGGGAGTTTTTAGCGGCTGGTTTACGTTAAATGCATCGGGAGAAATGACGGGCACAACATGGCTTACCGAGCGCGGCCTGATTGATGGCCCAATTGCCATCACCAACACCCACAGTGTTGGCGTGGTAAGAGATAGCCTGGTCGCGTGGATGGTCGATCAAGGCTGGAGTGCCGACTGGCACGCCCCCGTGGTCGCGGAGACCTACGACGGTGCCCTCAACGACATTAACGGCCAGCATGTAAAAACCGAGCACGTTCAGGAAGCACTGCTGAAAGCGGCCACAGGCCCAGTGTTGGAAGGGGCTGTCGGCGGCGGCACCGGCATGGTGTGCAATGGATTTAAGGGCGGCATCGGCACCGCATCGAGAATTCTAAACATCGAGAGTCAGTCATTTACCGTTGGCGTCTTGGTGCAGTGCAATTACAACTGGGATGGTACCGATCTGCGACTAGGATCGCAGGCAGTTGCGGATAAACTCCCAGTGGGTGAGCACTGCCATGTAGATACAACAATCGAGCGAACGTTACCGTGGTACCCCTACTGTGACGCAAAGAACGTATCGCTGAATGACAGGACCCGTGACGGTTCTATTATTGTCGTCATGGCCACCGACGCGCCCTTATTGCCTCACCAATTGACGCGACTCGCCAAACGACCATCCCTCGCCCTTGGTCGTCTGGGTGCCATCAGCACACCGGGGTCGGGAGATATTTTTGTGGCGTTCTCGACAGCCAACGCTGATGCCGTGGACGAAAATAACTTCGGGACCGCTACCGTATTTCCAAACTACGCCTTGGGCGCTATTTTCCGAGCGGGCATTGATGCCACCGAAGAGGCTATTGTGAATGCCATGGTGGCCGCTAATAAGTCAATCGGCATCGATGGGCTTAGGGTTAAGGCACTCCCACACGCGGAAGTCCGGGCACTGTTTTTACCTGCCGGTAACGAGAACCAATAGAGACACGCCGCCCACCAGCATCACAACCGGTATTGGTACAGCGCCTCATAATGCTCCTGCATTGCCTCCGCCAGTAGCTCGGCCTGCTCGTCTGGCAGCACCGGATTGTCTCTCGGCGCGGAAAATCCGGTCGAGGCCTCAACGGCCTGGTACCAATGACTCGCCCACACCCCGTCGCTGTCTCTCCGCCCTTTTGGCCACGCCGTCATCGAGGCAACATCCACAAGCACATCGAGCGCCTCACAAAGTTTGCGCATCATGTTGGCTGGCTCACGAAGAACATCAGCGGCATCGACTACTAGCGGGCGCCTTCCTGTAATCGCCGTGACTTCCTCGAACAGCGACCGCTGTCTGGTGATCCCGATGTCATCCTCATCAACTTTATTCATTTTCTGTAGGTAGGAAGCAATTACTGCTGTAGGGGATCGGATAAGAAAAGCGTTTCGACATTGGCTCACCCAATTAAGGTCACATCCCACCGGCATGTGATGGGTCATGTGTTTCTCGTATTGCAGCGGCACTAACGCCGGGCTTTTAAGTTCCTCGATTACTTCTCCGCGCTGGATAGATTGACTCGCGAGCACCGCCTCACGACAGGGATGGTTGGCACCGCTCTCCGAGAGGTAACAGGCATAAAAGGGCTCATCGACGACCGAGCAATCGGGCCGGTTTTCCCAGGCACGCATCATCGCGGTGGATATATTGCGCGGCCCGGACCACATGGCGATTCGAATAGTCATCGGTGTTGGCTACTGACACTCGCCGTCAATTAACCGTCCATACAGCTCCTGTAGTCGATCGACCATGTCACCACGCTGTCCAGAGCCAATGACCCGTCCGTCGATGTCGACCACGGGGGTTAATCCCGCAAACGTGCCGGTCACAAAAGCTTCGTCAGCGCTGTAGGTTTGCATCACGGAAAAGTTTTTCTCAAAGATTGGTATGTCGTTGGCCTTACATAGATCGATTACATTGCGTCTTGTGATTCCATCGAGGCAATAGTCACCGCTTGATGTCCATACCTCCCCTTCCCGTACAATAAAAAAATGCGTGGAGTTACAGGTCGCCACATGACCGTGAGGGTCGAGCATCAGCGCTTCGTCATAGCCAGCTTTCGCTGCCTGAATACAGCCGAATATGCAGTTCAACTTTGAGTGACTGTTAATCCGAGGATCCTGAACATCTGCATAGCCCCGGCGCACATACACTGTATACAAGCGAACCCCTCGATCATTGAGCGCAGGATCAGGGGACTTGTATTCCGGAATAATTACAATGGTCGGTGGGCTGATCGTGACCGCAGGGTCCTGATAGGGAGTGGACTTCACGCCGCGACTCACCATTAACCGAATGTGCACATGGTCTTCCATGTGATTGGCCTGCAGGGTGTCATAAAGCCGTTGAGCCATGCCGTCCTGAGTCAGGCCGATATCGAGATCGAGGGCTTTCGCGCCCTCCCATAGTCGCTTCAGGTGTCTGCCAAGAAAGGGAATCCTGCCACGGTGTACCCGCAACCCTTCCCAGATTCCGTCACCGAGAATAAAGCCACTGTCGAATACGGATACAACGGCTTGAGAACGGTGCACCAATTCTCCATGATATTGATCAAAATATCGTCGTTGCGGGAATCCTGTGTATACGTGTGCGTACTATTCGTCATGGTCACCTCGCTCTAAACACCGCTAGACTGAAGCCAGAGCAATCATGTCACTCTACTTGGCTTTCAAACCAGCAGCGCACTGCAGCCTTACTCGACCCGATATACTGCCCTACTGCTCCCACCCTAGCCAGACATCGCTGCGTAAAGAGGAATTCAATGTCTCAGCAATACCATCATGATAAGCGCCTCGACCCCCGATGCGTCCCTATCCTTGAGAATCTGCGGAAAACCGCGCCCAAGAATCTCGACGTTGCCTCACGGGAAGAGCTTATCGCCATTACATCGACACCCGCCGCCCTTGAGAGAGAGGAACAGACCCACGCCCTGATGGATTTGATGGACAACGAGCGCATCGCAAGTCGCGATGGGTTACAGATTGAAACCCACGACATTTACTCCGCGCCTGATGGCAATACCATCAAACTGCAAAGCGTCCGCCCGGATACGGATGAAACGCTACCCTGCGTCTACTACATACATGGCGGTGGGATGATGACAGCGTCGTGCTTTCGAGGTTGCTATCAAACCTGGGCGCGACTCCTCGCCCACCAGAATCTGTGCGTGGTGATGGTGGATTTTCGCAATGCACTCCGTCCCTCCTCAGCACCCGAGATCGAACCCTTTCCCGCAGGTTTAAATGACTGCGTGTCGGGCTTTCACTGGATTGTTGAACACGCGAGAGCTCTAAATATCGATCCTCGGCATATTGTCCTGTCGGGAGAGAGCGGCGGTGGCAACCTGAGCATTGCCACTACAATGAAGTTGATCAAAGACGGTCATCCAGAGGCGGTGGCTGGCCTGTATGCACTGTGCCCCTATATCTCCGGGGAATGGCCTCGAGCGGAGCTGCCTTCGACGACGGAGAACGCCGGTATCTTTATCTCGGTAAACAACAATCATGGGGCGATGGCCTACGGTATTGAGCATCTGGAGGCCAAAAATCCGCTGGCATGGCCCTATTTTGCTACCGAAGAAGACGTTGCCCAATTCCCGCCTACCGTCATCAGTGTCAACGAGTGTGATCCCTTGCGGGATGAAGGCATCGCCTTTTTCAGAACCCTTCTTGCCGCTGGCGTGAAAGCCCATTGTCGACAGGTCATGGGAACATTCCACGCCATCGAGCTTTTTATCACGGCGTTTACTGACCACACCCGCATGACCGCGGCCGATCTCACCCGCTGGGTAGAGGAGTGCCGACCCGCTTAGCTCACTTGGACAACACGCTCAGGGATATGGTCGCAAGGAAGTTGTTTTAGCCAAATAGAGCGGGTGTTTCGGCTGCCCCAGCGAGGTTGTTCCCAGGCACATCGGGTCTGTTAGGTATCGCAGTACCCGCGCTGCTCTGTTATTGAAGGTGCCGTGATTTCCCCAAGCGACTATCGTGAGATCGCTCTCCGCAATAGACCGCCGGATCCAGAAATCGTTGCGAGGACCAACTGGATCGATCGACGCCTTTAAATCCTCTGGGCGGGTCGCACGAAAGGCAAATAAGTTGCAGACAATCACTCCCCCAAAACCCTCCTCCTGAGCAAAGGAAATAACGCGCCGGATGGTGGGATCATTGGTATTCGCATCCGCTGTTGACGGGTTTAAGCCAATGAAGGTACAACGCGGCAGGGTGGGGTCCCAACAACGACTAAGCTGGTAGCGATACTGTCCGCAGCGTGAAAAATGGGCCGACCCTTTCATGGCGGAAAGCATAGCACTGGAGGCGCGCGATGAAGTCGATACTGCCTACGATGATTTTGATGGGTGCACCCTAAGCTCGGCGCCGGACAAACATCACCACTCGACGCCCTGTTGAGCTAATGTCGACTCCAAAGGCGATAAGAATTCGCGATAGTTCTCCCAAAGGACGAGCGCATCCCGGTAGATCGGCTGTCGCACTTGCTCCGAACTGGCGGTGCGCACTGCGCGATCCTTCTCGTAGTACGTCACGCACGCGTCCTCAAAGTCCAGCTTGCAGTGCTCAAGCAATAGCCGTACCTGAGACTCCAGATCCGCCACTACTGCCTCGTACTGCACCGTGAGCAGTCCACCAGGGAAAACCTCATGCCAATGATTCATAAGGCGAAGGTAATCTGCGTAATAACGACCAATATCCTCCTGGGAGTAGGTAAATTCCTGACCCCGAGCGAAGAGCTGCTTAAAGTTTGCGAAGCAGGCTGCCATGGGGTGGCGTCTGGCGTCGATAATGGTTGCATTGGGTAAGATGGTTTTAATCAGCGCAACATGCTGCCAATTATTGGGTAGCTTATCGATAAAATGAGGTTTCCCGGTTCGGTAGCCATCGCAAAGATCCAAGTATTGCTGGCCGTATTTTACGCAGTCATCCAGCGTGAGTGTTGTCAGCGCCTCGGGGTACGACAGCTTTTCTTCTCGCGCTTTTCCGCCGCCAATTTCATTGGCTATTCTACCGATGAATGGAAGCTCGGCGGTCGCTTCGACCTTCGAGTGGCTAACCAAAATCTGCTCAAGCAGTGTGGAACCAGCACGAGGAAGACCTACGATAAAAATGGGCTCGTTCGAGGGGTGGCCATTGGTCTCCAATAGCGTGGAGTCGCAATGCTCAATCAACCTACCCACCCGCGCACACGTCTTCTCAGCATCGTAGCTGCTGAATTGTCTCTTGATAGCATTTCCCTCTGCGTAAGCCTTGAAAGAACGATCAAAGTCTTCACGATCTTCAAAAGCCTTGCCAATCGCAAATGCCAGATGAAATTTATTTTCGCTCGGATTCTCAAGCCCGTTGTATTGATCCACCATCGAAGCGAGACGAGCGTCGTCAAAGCGAAATGTCTTTAGATTGGCAAGACTCCAATAGGCTTCGCCCGCTGCTGGATCAGCCTCAATAGCACGTAAATAAATGTCGATTGCCTCGCTGCCTTTGCCTCCATAGCGGAGGGAATGCCCGTAGCTTGTGAGAATACGCTCGCTGGCGGGTGCCAGTTCCAGAGCCCTTTCAAAGGCACCGTGTGCCTGTTCGAAGCGGCCGGCCATCGACAAGGTAGAAGCGAACTGAACCTGATGAGAGAGGTTATCAGGTTGCTTGTGCCGAAGACGTTCATTCTCCCGAAGGGCATCATCAAATCTCTGATAGCGAGATAACGCCGTGACGTAGTTGGATCTAGCGACATGAAAGTCGGGGGCAAGCTCAAGGCAGCGTTCCAAAAGAAGAATAGCTTCCCCTACCAAATCCAGTCCGATGCCAATTTCTGCCAGTAGTCTGATCGCATCGACATCATGAGGCCGCCGCTTCAGGTACTCACGGCAAATAGCCTCAGCCACACCTAGGCGACCCTGGCCAATAAGCTCAATCGCTTTTTTTAGGAGCGGGTCTAGCTCTTTTTTCCGCATACTCTGTCGATAGGCTTCTGCGGCACCTACGTCGTCGCCCTCGGCAGCGCGAACCTCATACAGGTCCCGCCACGCGGCCACCAGCTCTGGATTCAACTGCACCGCCTGTTCCAGAGATAGCCGTGCCTCACCAAGGCGCCCCAAGCCGACAAGCGCCTGTCCAAGCTCATGGTGCACCAGATCAATAGAGGGATTTTCGCGTAACACGGCCCGCAGGAGGGGCTCTGCCGCACCATGCTCGCCGAGTCGCCGCAAGGCAAAGCCGTGTAATAACGAAAACCGAGTGTCCTCGGCATTGATCTGCCTCGCCTGCTCACATAGTTCACAGGCGCTAGCAGCATCCTGATTGCGCAGCGCGTCTCTGGCCTGTTCAAACAGTAGTTCTATAGACTGCATTACATGCTCTTCAGGAATCGTTTCCGAGTGATTGACTGGAGAAAAGGTGAGTATGGTGGGTGTACACCACCAAAGCAAAGGGCGTCCCGAGGGACGCCCTTTGTCCAGTTACCGCAGAGTGGAACTTAGAATCGCTGCTGCCATCTTACGCCGAGAGTGCGAGGCTGGTTGATGGTGATCCGGTCATCCCAATTGTTGTTATTGATGTAGACGTCACCGCGCTCATCAGTAGCGTTCTGGACATAAACTTCAGCTGTCCAGTTACTGCGATTCAGGCCGAAAGAGGCATTAACGACATCATAGGAATCCTGTCTCTGCCGATCTCCACCATACAGATCATTGTAAGAATCACCGGTGTACATGTAAGCGGCCTGCACGAACCAGTCATTATTGAAGGTGTAGCGCGTTGACAGGTTCCATTTCACCTCTGGTACCCGAGGAAGTCTGGTCCCTGCCGCGGCATCGGGCTCTACACTGCTCGGGCTCTCTCGGTAATCCTCAACGAGAGTCGAATCGAGGAAACTCGCCGCACCGCTCACCGTCCAGTTTTCGGTGATCAACGTCGTAAAGTCGAACTCAACGCCGTTACTCTCCGCATTACCTACGTTAAAGGTAAGCGTGATAGGCGAAATCGAGGTATCCAGACGCGACAACTGGAAGTCGTCCCACTCTTGCCAGAAGGCAGCCGCGTTGAACCGCAAACGACCATCCAAAAGCTCTGATTTGAGACCAAACTCGTAGGACGTCAATATATCGGACTCGAAGGCACAACCAATGTTCACGCCGCCCTGACCACCCAGACCGTCGGGAATTCTGGTCTCGCAAAACCGGTTCAGACCGCCCGGTCGATACCCCTCACCCCACGTCGTGTAGAGCATAATGTCGTCGGTAACCTTCCACTCGAGACTCGCCCGATAGACCTCGTCCTTGTCTTCGGTCGTTCGACCCACAGGCGCACAGTCGGCGCCGTAGTTGCTCTCAGGACGATCACCCTGGGGGCCAAAACCACCACAAGGCCACCAAATCGTTCCCGAAAAGCCGTCCAGCGTGCTCTCAAAGTCAAACTGTCGAGCGCTGCCGGTGATCGTCAGTGAGTCGGTTATGTCGAACGATACCTCAGCAAAAATAGCCGACTCCTCATAGACCCTTGAAAAGTCTGTGGTCCAGTAAATATCGGGTGCATCAACAGCCGCCTGAGGGGTCTCATTGAGGCCCAGCACGTGCCATTCGCCATCGCTGCTATCTTCGACGTCAACGTTGTAATAACCGAGCATGTAGCGGAAGCGCTTATCCGGATCAGAGGTGTATCGAATTTCGTAGGTGGTCCGATCCTGCGCGTTATCGTAGGTGAGCTGCTGTCTGGGGTCCCCGCAGGTTCCAAAATAACTGACGAAGCAATTGTAGTAGGGCTCGACAAAACCAGAGGCTATGTCCTGATCGCTATAGAGCGAGTAATCGCTGTGTATCTCGTATTCACGGTCAAGCCTTGCGGCTGTGGCCACCAGAGTCCCACCGAATAATTCGCCTTCGAGTTTGCCGGAAAACTGGGTCCACTGGTCATCCATCCCCTCTGGAAGCAGCAACATGACCTCGAGGTCACCGACTGTTGGGTCGTGATCCCAAACACCGGTTCTCTCTAGATCCTGGAGCATGGCGGTTGCGGTGAAGGTCCAGGTATCGCTGAGGTCGACTCGCAGTGCCGCTCGGCCACCATACGTGGTCGCCTCATTGAAGTTTTCCTCAACAACGTCGTCGTTACTTACCGTCACGTCTGCAGCGATCGCACGCAGTGGGTCATCGGGAGCCAGTCCAGCGCGAATGTTGCTGCGGCTAAAAGTATGACTGCCAGCCACATTGTCGATATAACCGCCATTACGCTTATAAAAGCCCATCACACGCAAGGCAGACCGCTCACCCAATGGGATATTTACAAAGCCCTCGGCCCGGTAGCTCATGTCACCACTCTTTGGCTGACTACCGTCGAGGCTGTAACCGCCGGAGAATTCACCGATCTCAGGGGCGTTGGTAATAATCCGGATCGCTCCCGACTGGGCGTTGGCACCGAAGGTCGTTCCCTGCGGGCCAGCCAACACCTCGATACGATTAACGTCATAGATATGAGGATTGAGGTAAGCGTCAACGACCGTCACGGGCTGCTCATCCAGGTACACCGCGACCGCAGGGTTGGAGCCAAGTCCCAGCGCATCACCGCCACTGGAAATACCTCGAATATAAATATTACCTGTACTTGGGCCCAGGGAGATGTAGCCCACATTGGGAAGCATCATCAGGTAATCTTCCATATCGGTGATATTAAGATCTGTCAGTTGCGCCTCCCCAAGCACGCTTACTGACATAGGAACGTCTTGCACACTCTCGCTTCGACGGGTAGCAGTAACCACGACCTCCTCAAGAGACTGCGCCTGAGTAGACGCTACCCACCCGACGGAGCCCACAGCGCTGCAGGCGGTTGCCACTGCGACCGCCAGAGGTCGGGCTGCGGCTTGCGGTATCGGTATGAATCGTTGCTTTTTAACCGGTGTATTCATGAGTGGTGTTTCCCCCCTTTCTGGAAACTGTGGCTTTCGGCCAGCGATGGGCCAGTAAGCAATGTACCGCTATGCCAAGGAAGACAGGCGGCGCTTATTAATTATCAGTACACCAAGTATTAATACCTCGGTAATACCCTTCAAATCAACAGTTTTAGGGCCTTTTTCCCGCAATAAACATCCGTACACAGGGGTCCCAAGATCGTCGGCTCATAATTCACACCTCTGCCCCGGGTCTTGGGCGCCAAAGTCTCATGAATAGGTGCATAATCGGGGCCCTTCCATGGTCAGCGTTAACAGGTCGAAAACACCATGTTTATTGAAGAGAGCCCCAAAAAGACCCCTGTTGTCCACCGTACCGACGTGCTGGTTGTCGGATCTGGGCCCGGCGGGCTCGCGGCGGCCATAGCAGCGGCACGGGCGGGGGTGGGCGTTACCTTGTTGGAGCGCTATGGCTGCTTCGGGGGTAATATCACCGCGGTCGGGGTTGAGGGTTTCGCCTGGTATCGTCACGAAAAAACCGTCGATAGCGAAGGTCTCGGGGTGGAATTTGAGCAACGGGCGATCAGCGCGGGCGCCGCCGTTGAGGAGCCCCAGTCAGACAGCCACGCGATAGACGGCGAGGCCTTCAAATGGGTGGCCGACAAGCTGGTGATGGAGGCGGGCATCACGCCAATGCTTCACCGCCTATTTGTCGCCCCGATTATGGATGGCGACTGCATCAAGGGCGTTATCGTCGAGAGCAAGGCCGGCAGAGAGGCCATCCTCGCCAAACGGGTTATCGATGCCACGGGGGATGGAGACGTGGCTTTCCGCGCTGGCGCGCCAACCCGCAAACACCCCAAAGAGGAGATGATCGGCGCATCGGTCATGTTTTCCATGTCTGGGGTAAACAAAACCCGATTCATCGAGCACGTCAAAGCAGACCCCCATACCTATGCAGACTGGGCCTATGGCCAGTGGACCATCGAAACAACGGGTAAGGAGGACGCGATGTTCTCCCCTTTCCTCCGCAAACCCTTTGAGCAAGCCAGAGAAGCAGGATTAATCCCGAAAGAGCTCGATACCATTGCCGGCACCTGGGGGGCTGCTTACGACAGCGGGGATCTAACCTACCTCAATCTTGTCCACCTACTAGGCTTTGACGGCACTGACCCCGATGACCTCACCCGGGGTGAAATGCAGGGGCGCGATCAAGCGATGATGGCCATCGAAGCCCTTAAGCAGTACACCCCCGGCTGCGAGGGGGCAAAGATTCGGAACTTTGGCATGACCCTTGGGATTCGGGATACGCGGAAGATCGATGCGGCATACAACATGACCGAGCATGATGTGCGTGAGCAAGGCCGCTTTGAGGACAGCATCGGGATTTTTCCCGAGTTCATTGATGGCTACGGCATTTTGATTCTGCCTACCACCGGTCGCTACTTTCAAATGCCTTACCGGACCCTACTACCCAAAGGCGTGCGCAACCTGATTTGTGCCGGCCGAATTACCGGTGGCGATCGGGTAAGCCATGCCGCCACCCGCAATATGATGTGCTGCACGGTCACCGGCCAGGGTGCCGGCGTCGCCGCCGCTCTGGCGGTAAAACAGGACTGCAGCTTCGAGGAGGTGTCAGTCGCCGCATTGCAGCAAGCCCTACTCGTTCAAGGCGTCCGACTGCATTAATCACGCTAAAGGGCCAGCTTTGAAAGACTGAGCTTTACGGCAGTCGCGGAGACAGTATTTTGACGATACAAAAGAGAAAACAATGGATGAAAAGCACAAGCGCAAGGTCTCCACTCCTGTTATCCAAGGGGTTTCTTTGGAGGGCTGTTGCTGCTGTCTTGCTGACGGTAGCTCCCCTTCTCACCCTGCCAGCGCATTCGAGTGAACAGGCCGCTCCCGAATCAGTAGGGATGTCCAGTGAGGCCCTCAAGTCCATCGCCGGATTTGTTAATCGTCACATAGCAGCGGGGCATATTTCTGGGGGAGTCACGCTGGTCGCACGGCATGGCAAGTTAATTCATCTAGAAGCCCACGGCCAGCGAGGCTTGGATGACGCTCGTCCAATGACCACCGATGCGCTCTTTCGGATTTTTTCCATGACTAAACCAATCACTACCGTGGCAGCGATGATGCTGTATGAGGAAGGTTACTTTCACCTAAACGATCCGGTGGCCAAGTACCTGCCGGAACTCGCGAATCTCGAGGTATACCAGCAGGACGAATTAGTCCCGGTGGGCCGAGCCATCACCATCGAACAACTGATGACACATACCGCTGGACTGACCTACGGCTGGGCTAACGATCATCCGGTCGAACTCGCTTATCAGGAATCTGCCTTGCAATACAGTGAGAACCTCGATGACTTCCTTGCCAAACTGGGCGTGCTGCCCCTGCGTTTTACCCCGGGTGAGCGCTACCACTACAGTATTGCTACTGACGTACTGGGCGCACTGGTCGAACGGTTAAGCGGCGAGACCCTGGAGACTTTTTTATCCACCCGATTGTTCCAACCTCTCGGCATGGACGATACTTTTTTCAATGTCCCTGATGACAAGCTCGATCGCGTGGTGCCCAACCATGGCTGGAACCCGGAAACCAACGCCCTTGGGCCGCTACCCGCCACTTACCAAATGCCCATCCAAGGGGTCACCTTGTTCTCAGGCGGGGGCGGTCTGGTCTCGAGCGCGAGAGACTATCTGATCTTTTGCGAAATGCTGCGCCAAGGGGGCTCCTACAAGGGAGTTCGAATTCTGGGGCCCAAAACCATTGAGTTCATGACCATGGATCATCTGACGGCAGAGGTCCGCAACAAGGGCGCAACCGAGTATCCGGCGCAGCACCTCTACCCCGGTCAGTCCTTTGGATTAGGCTTTGGTGTGATTACTGACCCGGGGCAAACCGGTGTCATTTCATCCTTGGGTGCCTACTCCTGGGGAGGAGCCGCCAACACCAAGTTCTGGATAGATCCTGATGAGGACTTGATCGCCATCTTTATGACACAAGTGATGAATGCACCCTTTGGAGATCAGCTGCGATTCGACATGAAAGTCGCCACCTATCAGGCGATCACCGAGTTAGGCAGCCAGCGCTAGACCTGCTGAGGAAGCGACAGCTCGTCACGCTTTCGCCACACCCTGTAAAAGATAGTCAGATAGATGGCGATCACCACCAAGCCCACCCATTCAATTTTGAAAGGGGTGAACTGGTAAAGCAAAACAAGCCCGAACAGCAAGGTCCAGTGGAGCCCGATGTAGCTGACAGTACCCAATCGAGCCACGGTTAAATTAATGTTCTGGGTATATAGGCGGGTGAGGGAATCCAAGGAATTAATGACGAACAAGATACCCACCGCGATCATGCCCCAGCTCAGGGCGGGGACGATATCTGTACCTTCCACGTGATAGTGGTAGAGCACTGAAAACCACACCGCTATCGGGATGGACGGTACGACCAAGAGAGCAAGGAGTAACTGCCACGCTTTTATGCCTCCCACAAAGCGCGAGACGAATTGACCAATCATGATGCTCCATGCGAACCACCAGAAAAGGTAAAAGGCGTGGTAATCATTGATCGGCAGAACGAATCGGGGCAAATTGGGAAAATAGTCTCCCAGCGCAACCAGCGAGCCACCCAGGCCGCCCCACCCCATGCCGGACAATAACCATGCGCCCACGATCAGCGTAAAAAACAATCCCGTGGAAGTAACGCTCAGCACCCTAATAAACCGCAGGTGGGTGCTGGAGATAACCGCCAGTAACACCACCATCGCAACAAGGCCAAATCGGACGGGTTCGGAGATTCCCTCAATATAGTCGGGCAGGTAAACCAGAAACAGATACGCCGTAAAAGCGCAGGTACCAATAATGACCCCGTTGTTTATGTGTTTGATCCAGGGTAGTTCAAACAGCTTGAGCCTCGGCTCGACGATACAGAAGTAGAAGGTCGTCAGAAAATAGAAACCCCAGACAAGAAACCCCCAGAAACCAAACTCGATGGCAAGGGGGTTGCTGAAGCCGTAGTCTGCTCCCGCCTCATAGGTCTGAAAATCCACCAGAGGAAACATGATCAAACCGACATCGAGGCCCGAGGTAAACAGGATTGCCAAAAATGTAAGCAAGGGCAAAGGCTCGGTGCCCTCACACCGAAGGTGACCCCATCGAAATACCAGCCACACCGAGGTGCTCATGGTCAAAATAATGGCTGCAGCCAATATGGTATTCACTGCACTGAACTCGCTGCTACGTGCTTCACAGACCCGATAGATCTCGTGTTGGCGACTCACTGCGCTGTCGGGTGGCCCAGTGGGGATCCTGCCAGACATCGACATCGGCTCGTTGCATCGGTTTACCCAGAATAAGATCCGCTGCCCGTTCAGCGAGCATGATGGTGGGTGCGTTTAAATTTCCGTTTGGGATAGTTGGAAAGCTTGAGGAGTCCACGATCCGGAGATTCGAGACACCCCGCACCCGGCAATCCTCGTCAAGCACCGCCATCGGATCATCAGCAACTCCCATGGGACAGGTGCACGAGGGGTGATACGCAGTCTCAACGTTTTCCCTGACCCATTGATCAACTGCCTCATCATCAGATAAGTCAATCGCTGGCTGAATTTCGTCACCCCGGAATCGATCCAGCGCCGGCTGTTGGAGGATCTCCCGGGTAAGCCGCAAGCAAAGGCGCCAGTCCTCGCAATCCTTCTCGGTCGCGAGGTAATTAAACAGTATGTGCGGCTCGCTTTGGGAATCCAGACTCGTAAGCCTTACCACACCGCGACTCTCGGGTTTGTTAGGCCCCACGTGGACCTGAAAACCATGGCCGGCGAACGCCGCCTTACCGTCGTAACGAATCGCCGCCGGTAGAAAATGGTACTGGATGTCGGGCCAGGATATTCCCGCTCGAGACCGGATAAATCCACAGGACTCGAAGTGATTGCTTGCACCCAGTCCACCCCGGTTCAGGACCCACTGGGCGCCGATGAGAAATTTCGACCACCAATCGAGCTCACCATTAAGGGTAATGGTTTCCTTGCATCGGTACTGAAAGTAAACCTCTAAATGATCTTGCAAATTTTCCCCTACGCCCGGCTTATCGAGCACCACAGGGATAGCCAAACCTTGGAGCAGGGCTGCGGGTCCAATACCGGATCGCTGGAGAAGAGTCGGCGATCCTATCGACCCCGACGCCACAATCACTTCTTTGCGAGCTTTGGCAGAGTGGGTCTTACCGCCGCGACAATAGGTCACCCCTGTCGCCATGAGGCCATCGAACTCCACGCGCTCAGCGGTCGCACGATCGACAATGCGCAGGTTCTTCCGCGAACGAGCTGGATCGAGATAGGCCAGGCGTGTTGAGCAACGTTCACCGTTGCGCACCGTCATATGCATGGGGCCGAACCCTTCCTGGCGGAAGCCATTGTAATCGGCCGTTTCCCCATAACCCGCCTGACATCCAGCGTCGATAAAGGCGCGGTATAGCGGGTTCTTCATGTTATTGCCGTTACAGGTCGAGAGTGGCCCCTCGCCACCGCGATAATCATCACCGCCAGCCATCCAGGTTTCGGCGCGTTGGAAGTAAGGCAGGCAGTTCTGGTAACTCCACCCCGTGGCACCCCGCTCTTCCCACTGATCAAAGTCCCCGGGGTGACCTCGCACATACACCATGCCGTTGATGGCTGAGGAACCGCCGGCAACCCGACCACGAGCACAGTCCATTCGCCTGCCATTGAGGGTAGGCTCAGGGGCGCTGTAATAGCCCCAGTTAAACCGGGACATCCCCATGGGGATCGTGAGCGCGGTTGGCATTTTGATGAAGAGGGAGGTCTCATCCCGACCGGCCTCGAGTAGCAAAACCTGTGCCGAGGGATCGGCAGATAATCGATTCGCCAGCACACAGCCAGCGGATCCTGCACCTACCACGATGTAATCGAAGGTCTCTACCACGCTACTCCTACTGCCTGTGTGTCCTTTTTATTGACGGCTATAAATCACCGGACAATGAAGGATGAGCCGTCGAGGCCCTGTCGGACCTTCTCGGGAATATCCAGCCGTAAATGATCGGCGATGGAGGGGTAGATGTCGACTATTGCAGGCATGTCGTAAAAAGCGGGCTGCAATCGTTGACTGTTGGTGACGATCCAGGTGGTCCGCTCCCGCTCTGTCTGTCCACCATGATCTCGACCTGTTGCTTCATCGCGTCCGTGATCGGTCGTAACAATCACCAACCAATCCTCCTGACCCGACTGCTGACGGGATTCCACCGCGTTCCAGATCTTGGCCACTTGTTCATCGATCCATGCGACCGCCGCGTCCATCTCCACACTGTCACCAAAATCGTGGCCCACATCATCGGTGTACTGTAAGTAGACCCAGGCCAGGTCGGGGCCCTGCTCCCTGATACTCATCGCTGCCGCATCCGCAACTTTTTCATCGATGCGTTTAATGCGCTCTCTCTCGGAGAGGTCGGAAAACAGGCTTTTGTCTTTTTCAAAGCCATCCACCACATAATCAAGCTTGTCGCCACCGGCGGCTTCTTGCCCGTCTCCAAGCAACACGGTTCGATTGTCGGTCCATGTGGAATAAAGGCCCGTTGTTAGGGCTGGGTTCGCGTTTTTTGCCAACCGAAAAATATCCCAGTAGTGGTAATCCGGTGATAAATCATAATTTTCCATCACACCATGCTTGTCGGCCCACGTGCCTGTGATCAAACTCATGTACCCCGTCGCCGATACCGTCGGACTTTCAGCGGAGGTTCCCACAGGGCCGCCAACATAGGCACGACCGTACCCTCCCAGAGCCGCGATCTGGTCAAGCAATGGCGTGTGCACGCGCTCAATGACATCGGCGGGGATTCCATCGGCAATAACAAAAACAACTTTTGGATTCATCGGGGGCTCTCCCTCTGAGACGTCGACACCAGCACTGAACACACTGATTGGTAGCATCCCCAGCAACAAACCAATCACCGTCACAGGTGACGACCATCTCCGTGTGGCGTATCTGCGTTGACGTGTCAGCCAACCCATCAATAGGTAGGCGCAACTGCACCCAAATTGGCGTAAATTGTTTTGGTTTGGGTGTAATACTCGATCGCCTGCAGCCCGTTCTCCCGGCCCAGCCCCGACTCATGGTAGCCACCGAAAGGCACCTCGGGAGGAGTGATATTGTAATCATTGATCCACACGATTCCGGCCTGAAGTGCATTGGCTACCCGATGGGCGCGGGCAAAATCGCCGGTGAATACGGCGGCGGCCAAGCCAAAGCGGGTATTGTTGGCTCGCGCGATTACCTCCTCTTCACTCTCAAAGCTGAGCACCGTCATAAAGGGGCCAAAAACCTCCTCCTGTACGAAGGGCAAATGATCACCGCCAGAAGAGACGACCGTCGGGGCAACAAAATACCCCCCTTCAAGACCCTCGACACTGATTGCTTCGCCCCCACAAAGCACCTCTGCCTCGGACGAACTCGATGCCATGGACATGTAATCTAGGACTCTGTCACGTTGCTCTGCCGATACCAGTGGCCCCATCTGGGTCGCCGGCTCGAATGGATTACCTACCCGCAAAGCACGGGTCTTGGCCACCACCTGCGACAAGAACTCTGCCTTCAGGGAGTGATGCACATAGACGCGAGTGCCGTGGGAGCAAACCTGCCCCGTCGAATAAAAGTTGCCCGCCATTGCCCCATTGACGGCGTCCTCTAGATTACAGTCCTCGAACACCACAATAGGAGATTTTCCACCTAGCTCCAGCGTGACCTTCTTCAGATCCGCCGCGGCTGCAGCCATAACCCGCTTACCGGTTTCCACAGACCCAGTCAGGGTGACTTTGGCGATATCAGGATGAGACACCAGAGCACTACCGGTTGCGGCGGCCCCCTGAACCACGTTGAAGACCCCGGGCGGAACCCCCGCCTCACAATAAACTTCGGCCAGCCGGAGTGCTGTGAGCGGCGTTTGCTCCGCGGGCTTGAAAATCATGGCATTTCCACAGGCCAAGGCAGGTGCAGATTTCCAAAGCGCGATTTGAATCGGATAGTTCCAGGCGCCAATCCCCGCGCATATCCCCAAAGGCTCCCTGCGCATAATGGCAAAAGCCTCAGGGGGAAGATCGATATGAGATCCCTGTATGCCCTGGGCGATGCCCGCGAAATATTCGAGCACCTCGACGCCCGTAATCACATCAACAACCGATGTCTCCGCAATCGCCTTACCGGTATCAAGTGTTTCAAGGGCGGCAAGCTCATCATTGTGCTCGCGCAATATCGCCGCGGCTCTGCGCAGGATTTGTCCTCGCTGGGCGGCTGGCATTGCAGACCACTCGGCAAAACCACGGCGGGCCGACTCCACCGCCAGAGAAATCTCGGCATCGCCGGCAATCTCAACGTCACAGATAGCCCTACCGGTCCCCGGGTGGTACGTCGTGAAACAGGCTCCATCGCTGTTGGACAGCGGCCCGCCATCAATGAAATTTAGCTGCCGGGGCAGCGTCGTAGTTGACTCCACAACAGGGTAATCGTCAGTCTTGGCCATGGTCTGTCCTTTACCTGCAGGCGCTCAAATTACCTTTGGCAACGCCGGTCGTCCAGCTTATTTACCCGAGCAAAGCGACCATACATATCCGGACATAAATAGGCTGTGCTGGGGGGATGCCCAGACGGGAAAAATGATTTGTCTTTTCCGGCGGGACATTCTAGCTTACGCGGGAGCAAGCCCTTAAATTCTCTCCATACACTCAGTCCACAGCCCCTGGTACCTAACAGAACAGCCCAAGCAGCAAGGTAATCGTCATTGGCTAAAACCACATGCCAGGTCCCCGTCATCGATCTCTCGGCCACCGACGACGAGGTAGCAAAGATGCTGGATCATGCTTTCGCGGAGATGGGCTTTGCCATACTTGTGGGCCATGGCATTCCAACCAGCGTAATCGCTGCCGCTCGGGAAGCCGTGGTGAAGTATTTCGAGCAACCTCTGGATCAGAAGCTCCCGGACCGCATTACCCGGGATAACTATCGCGGGTACATCCCCCTCGGCTTCTTCTCTCCCAATAGCGCGGGCCAATCGCCCGATCGCTATGAGGGATACAAGCTGCATCTCGAGGTCGACGCGAGTGACCCCATTTGCACAGCGTGCGATCTGTATGGGCCCAATAAATGGCCCGAAGGACAGCCTGCTATGCGTGATGCCATCCTCAACTATTGGCGGGCCTGTGATGATCTCACCGCGCGCTTGCTCACACTCCTCGCGGAGATTCTTAACATCGACGCGCCCAGGTTGCTCGACTGTTTTGAGCAGTCCCTGACTAATATGACCCTTTTGCACTACCCGCCGCAGGATGCCAATGAATCAGGCCCGGGGATCCACGCACACAAGGACACAGATGCGCTGACGCTCTTGGCCCCTGATCCCGTCGGCGGGCTGCTTATCAGACCAAGGGACCGCAGTGAATGGATTGAAATTGATGCGCCGACCGACAGTGTCATCGTCAACATTGGTGATCTGCTCGAGCTGTGGTCCGGCGGTTATTTTGTATCCACCCCCCACAAGGTCATAAATCGCAGTGGCCAGGCGCGTTTCAGTTTTCCCTATTTTGCCGTGCCCCGGTTTGACACGGTGGTGTCGCCCCTGATTCCAGCCTGTGCCGGTTTCAACCGTGCCGAAGTCCCTGTTGGAGATGTATCGCGGGAGGTCTGGCGGACAAACTGGCCCGATACGACGCCGGGCACACAGGGGTATGATTTGGGGACTCTATCTGACTAGAGAGGTGCTTGCGGATGCTCGGGATGAGCACGCAGATAATCAAGCATTGGCCCCGGGCGATCAGTCATAAGCAATTCGACACCCCAATCCAAAAGCCGCCGGCCTGCCTCAAGATCGTTGACCGTATAACATCGTACGGCCAAGCCCTCCCTCTTGATTGATCTCACCTGAGCCTCGCTCAGTGTTGTCCAATCCAGATGAATACCCTCCAAGCCCAGCGCCAAACAAAAATCGATGGCGTCATCAGGGAGGTCCTCAACGTTGAGGGCCATAGGGATATCGGTAACCACGGACCGCGCTGTTTCAAGAAAGGTTCGATCGAAGGTCGAAAGAAGATGACGCCTCCTGTCGGCATCCTCGAGCACGCGTGCAATAGCTTCTGCGAAGCGGTTGCACTCACTTTTAGTCACATGACGCCCAAGCTTCACCTCCCAATTGATATGGGGCCGGCCAGACGATGCGGTTTGCCAGCTCAACAGATCGACCATTCTCATGGGGCGCTGGCCAGTAAATTCCGGAGATTTCCAACTGCCCACATCGAGCGTTGCCAGTTCCTCCCACGTCAGATCAACAACGCGTGATGTGCCCGCTGCAGTCCGACCCAAAACAAGATCATGGAAAACCGCCAAGGTGTTGTCTGCGAGCAACTGGATATCGGTCTCTATCCAGCCAGCACCCACCTCGGCCGCTTTCTCAAACGCAATCAAGGTATTTTCGGGACAAGTCTCACTGGCACCACGATGGGCACAAACAAAGGGTGACCAGTCAGCCGTCGTCATGGCCCACCACGCTCCGGCGAGTCCGTCTCAGTCATCGTTCGCAGCAAACTGATTCAGGAACGCTCCCGCCGCCGCGTTTTCGCTGCGCAGGGCTTTGAGAAGCGCTACCAAATTCGCGTCCCGCTCGGTCTCGAGTTCACTGACCGACCGCCCCGCTGCCTGAGCATCTGACTGCTCCACGATACGTGAGATCAACTGATCGTCGAGATCCGGCACATCCATAAGCTTGGTCCAGGGCCACTGCAGGCAAGGACCAAATTGCTCAAGGAAATGCTTCATGCCGGCTTCACCGCCTGCCGTGCGGTAAGTTTCAAATAAGCCCTTCTGTGCCCAACGCAGACCAAAGCCGTGGGTCATGAGGTCATCGATCTGCTCGGTGGTCGCTACACCGTCTTTGATGAGCCACAGGGCCTCTCGCCAGACCGCCTCAAGCAGCCGATCTCCCACGTGAGCGGGGATTTCTGCGCGGAGAGTAATCGGCTTCATACCGATATCACTCAACAACGCTTCGGCACGTTGCACTGTCTCCTCGAGCACCACCGCCGAGGGAACCACTTCGACAATCGGCAATAAATAAACCGGGTTATAGGGATGGGCAACGAGAATCTGTTCCGCCCGCAGGGCATCCTGCTGCAACTCCGATGGCATGAACCCGGATGTTGAGGAACCGATAACGGCCTCAGCAGAGCAAGCCGCCTGTATCTCTGCAAGGGTCGCGTGTTTTATTGGCAAACGCTCGGGCACCGACTCCTGAATCCACTCCGCCTCCGCAACCGCCTCAGCCAGGGTCGATGCAATCAGCAGTTCACCACGAGGAGGCAGATGGTCATAAATTTCAGGCACCCAGCGTGACGCTGTTTCCACCACGCGATTTACCACCTCAATTGCCGCCGGGCTCGGATCATAGAAGCGCACCTGCCAGCCGTGGAGCAAAAATCGGGCAGCCCATCCCGCCCCGATAACCCCGCCGCCGACAATCGCTGCTTTTTGCATCAGGGAGGATCCTGTCGAGTAAGATTGAGTTCCGCTCTGACTTCCGCCGGCGTCATGATGCCCACGCCCATGGCTTCTACAATCGTCACCGCGCGCTCGACCAGTTCGGCGTTACTCGCAAGCCGACCCTTTTCGAGCCAAAGGTTGTCCTCCAGACCCACACGAACATTGGCTCCCGACAACACCGCTGCGGCCACGAAGGGCATTTGATGGCGACCAATGGAAAACGCTGAATAGATCCAGTCATTGGGAATATTGTTCACCATCGCCATCAACGTGTTCAAATCGTCAGGCGCGCCCCAGGGGATACCCATACATAATTGCACCATCACGGGCGCCGGGATCGCCCCCTGCTCAACCAGATGTTTAGCCAACCACAGATGGCCCGTATCAAAGGCTTCAATTTCGATTTGTATGCCGAGCTTGGTCATCCGCCGCGCCATGTCATCGAGCATGCCGGGGGTATTGGTCATGACGTAATCAGCCTCTGCAAAGTTCATTGTGCCGCAATCCAGCGTCGAGATTTCAGGCAGGCAGGCTTCCAGGTGCGCAACCCGCTCAGCGCCTGAGACCATATCGGTGCCATCGGGGTTTAGCGGCAGCGGTGAGTCGGGAGGGCCAAAGACCAGATCACCCCCCATCCCAGAGGTAAGATTGATCACCACATCGACCTCCGAGGCGCGAATGCGTTCCACCACCTCTCGGTACAGGTGAACATCTCGGGCAGGCTTGCCTGTCTCAGGGTCACGCACATGACAATGCACTACCGCAGCTCCCGCGCGAGCAGCGTCAATAGCCGCCTCGGCGATTTGCGCGGGACTACGCGGCACCTTATCGCTTCGGTCTTGGGTGCTGCCCGAACCAGTTAACGCTGCGGTAATGAATATTTTTTTGCGCATTGCTAGGGACATGTAACCTACTTCCTTATTGTTATTTCACTGCCGCACATTTTTTACCCGTCAGATATTCTTACAAGGCTGGTTGCGACAAATAGTTCCCTAAACCGTGACACAACCCAGCTCACGATTGAGCGCTCTGGCGGTGGATAGGATTTCGTCGCGATCGATATAAATACCCTGCAGGTGTCGTCGACCTTCCCCCGTAAAAGCATCACGGCCGTGCATAATTCGTCGATTATCAAAGCACATGATATCTCCAGCGGAAAGCCGGAATTTCAATTCAAAACGGGGGTCGTCTGCGAGCTGATGAAATCGACGGAGCGCTTGGTATGCAAGATCGACATCCTCATCGGGCATATCGGGGAAAGCGCGCACGGGATAGAAAGCTCTAATCGTAGGCAGTGTGCTACCCAGCGAATAGTCAATGACGGGAGCTGACCAACGATGATCGATACCGGGACCCCGATTGAAGAAAATCCAGTGCTTGGTCGAAAGAATGTCGAAATCTTCCGGGTATCTCTCTCGCAACTCCGACACGATCGCAGCGCCATCGGTCAGGGTTGAGCTACCACCTTCAGCCTCATTAACCAAACAGTGAAGAAACTGAAATCCAGGTGGTATCTCTCGTGTCGGTAAATCCGTATGCGGACCTAAGCGGTAACCCGTGTTGGCCGTGGTATTCGTTTTGGAATCCCCGGCCAATGTCACATCCGCTCTCACATCCCACAGAGCACCAAAATTACTATCACGGATGGGTCCAACCACTTGGGCCAGTTGGTTCAAAAAACCCTCTTCGCTTGGTGCACCAGAAAGAAGGCAGACACCGTGCTTAAGCAACTCATTCAACATGAGGGCCCTGGTACCTGATTGAGCGACCACCTCTTGCGCGTTGAAAGCCGCCGGGGTCGGAAGATCTTTGCTCGTCCATACGACCGGCTCTGGGGCCCAGCTGCTCGCCAGGTGTTCACCATCAGCAATGTGGCGGAGCCAGCCCGCGTGATAACAACTCAGGTCATGATCGGGCTCCCAAATGATTTCCAGGTGACCCTCAGGCGTGACAGAGGCCGACGCAATGGCGAGGTCATCAGACAACTCAGCAGGATCGAGCAGCCCTTCCCGAGTTGCCGGATCGATACCCCCCAGGCCGAAGGCATTTTCCCGCAACCAAAAGCGATGACAATTGAGCTTGGCTCCATCGGACCAAAGCACAGTGATGCCAGCCTCGGTCATGGCGACATTAGAGATAGGCGATGCCTCGTAGCGGTAGAAATCAGGGGCCATCACCTGGGCAGGACTACCAGTGGAAGCGCTCATTTCACCCCCTTATTCATCAGGGAATACCACTCGACAAACAACGCCCTAACGGTGGCTAACTGACAGCACCAGACTGCCACGCGCGTGGGCGAGATTACTTGATAACAACGGATTCCGGAAGTAGTACATCGGACTATCGGAGCAGATCGACCAGCTTTCCTTGCGCCTTGCATCCAAAGGATCAATGTTATGCTTGGCGGCGCCTCAAGGGACGGGGCAATGCCTAATTATGAGGCTATCGATCGCGAGCTTCCCTATTGCCGAAGCGTTTACAAAACCAAAGGAGTTCGAGACCCATGCCGCGCCGATTCCCTTTACCCAACGCTTTCTTGTTAGTCATGCTGCTGGTCTCCCCAACACTCCCCTCAGCAGAAATTTCCCAAGAAGAGATTGCACGCTACAGTAAGCTGGCTGAAGAGCTCTTACGGGATGGCGTGAATCGCAAAACGGTAGCCGGCGCTGGCCACGTACCCGCGTATGCAATCTTCCTTGCCCATCAATTTCAACAGGCAGGGTTCCCGGATGAAGACATTCACTTACTACCCCATGGTGAAACTGCATCTTTGGTGGTTCGTTACCGAGGTGACGGCTCGAGCAAGCTTCAGAGCATTCTGCTGTCTTCCCATATGGATGTTGTGGGTGCCGATCCCAGAGATTGGGAACGCCATCCCTTTGAGTTACAAGAAGACGACAATTTTTACTATGGTCGCGGCGTCCTTGATAACAAGTTCGATGTCTCCTTGTTGACTACGCTTTTCGTTTGGTTGAAGGCTGAAGGGTTTGTCCCCACGCGAGATTTAATCATTGCCTTTACAGGTGACGAAGAGTCTTATCAAGAAACCGTCCAGCATCTAACAAGCGAATTTCGCGACCTGATCGACGCCGAATATGCGCTGGTCGTGGATGGAGGTGGAGGCGCGCTGGATGACAATGGTGAGGCGTTTCAATATCAAATTGGTTTTGCCGAAAAAACCTATGCCACCTTCAATATGACTGCACGAAATCGGGGCGGTCACAGCTCCATGCCTCGTCCTGACAATGCGATCTTTGATCTGGCCGCCGCCATTCAGCGACTCGAAATGCATACCTTTCCGGTGGAAACTAATGAGATCACGCTGACTTATTTTGCCCGCACCGCGCCCTTCCTCAATGACAAGGTGGGAGAAGCCATGGCTCGATTTGCGGCCGATCCTACCGACGAGGCTGCGATTAAAACCCTGAGAAGCAAACCCGAGTACGTAGGCACCCTAAGCACCACCTGTATCCCAACCATGCTTGAAGCGGGCCATGCAGAGAACGCCCTGCCTCGCTCGGCCACGGCCACCGTGAATTGCCGAATCTTTCCGGGCCACAGCGTTGAAGCGATCAAGCAGGAATTGCAGGTTATTGCTGGCAACCCCGATCTCGAGTGGTCTGTGGTGGGGACACCCGTGTCTAGTGATACTTCGCCATTTAACCCCGAACTAATGGAGGCGGTATCAGCGTCACTCGATCGGATATATCCGGGAGTCCCTGTCATCCCGAAAATGATATCTGGCACCACTGACGGCGCTTACTTTCGAGCCGCGGGAATACCCAGTTACAGCCTGACGGGTATTTTTCTCAATCCCGCTGATAGCTTTGCCCACGGTTTAAACGAGCGGGTCCGCAAAGCAAGTATCCCAGAGTCTCTGATATTCTGGCGTTCCATGATAAATCTGCTCGCCGGCCCGCGAGAATAACTCTCTAAAATCGCCTAGGCGCCCCGTATCAATCGACATAGCTTCAGGTCAGGGTGCTCAGTAAACGAAACCCCGTCATTAAATAGCGCCGTTCGCTGTGCGGTGGACCACTCGGGCCAATGCCCTCCCTGTTCGCTAGTCGGTTGGCCTCCCGTGATAAACGACGTCCAGTAATCCAGCATTAGTTCGGTCAGGTGGTCGTCAACCTCGGAGGAAGGTAACCAGTCGTCATGCCGGTCGAAAACGTAAGGGAGCTCGGCGCCGTGATAAGCCCCTATCGGATCGAAACCCGGCCTGACGCGATCGAATCGGTAGACCCATGCTTGCCCACCATTTTTTTCTATGAGGGATGCCAACTCGAGAGAGGGACACAGAAAGTCGAGCCCTGTCCCTAGATAGTTTCGTTGTTGCCATTCATCCTCCAGCCCACTCAAATAGCTCACCACTTGCGCCCGCTGCACCGGCCCGACGCGGGTCGTTAACAACTGCTCAAGGGTGCCATCAGCGGTCAAATACATGAGACGTTCGTCTGCATTGGTCCCGATCATCATCGGAAGCCCTGGAAAATTGCCGCTCTTGGTCATGGCTTCAAGAGTAACTGGCAAACTCGTGGAGTCTTCTATCGGGTCAAAATAAAAGTCTGCATATACCGCTTCCGCGGCTTCCATCACCCGCTCCGGCGGCGCCCGTCTGAGAGCGTTTAAATCGGTCTGACCGTTGAGCACTTTGTTGGCAAGTGCCAGTCCTCGCGCAGTCGCCTCAACAGGATCCGGGCTGTCGTCCAGGGGCAAGCCGCCACTTTGGTGTATAACCTGATTGACTCGACCCTTGCTGAGAGGCGAAATCGCTAGGTGCAATGCGTTTGTCGCCCCCGCTGATTCGCCCGAGACGGTAATCCGATTAGGGTCACCGCCAAAATTAGCAATATGTTGGTATACCCAGTCGAGGCTCAGAGCCAGGTCGTAAAGCGCAAGATTGCGCACTTCCATGTCGGGATGACTCAGCCAGCCGAACACCCCTAAACGGTAAGCGACGGTGACCACCACGACATCCCGCCTCACCAGGGATTCCCCGTGGTAATTCGGTTCGTAGCTCCACCCGCCGGTATTAGATCCACCATGTATGAAGATAAGAACTGGCCGCTTACCCTCGGTATCGAGATCAGTCCAAATGTTTAGATACAGACAGTCCTCTGAATAACGAGGGCCCTCCATATTCGATGGATCTACGCCCACTCGACGCATCATCCCGTGATACCAGGCAAGTCCGCTGCCGGTTTGCATACAGGCGGGAGCAAATTCTGTCGCGTCGTAGGTGCCACCCGCCCCCTGCCAGGGAATGGGTCGACGCCACCGGCGCTCACCGACCGGCGGCAAGGCAAAGGGAATGCCTCTAAAGGATTCGACACCCCCTGAATCTCGCTGCCCTACAAACAATGTGTCCCGCACTTTCACTTGAGGCTCCTCTGAGGCAGAGCCAAGTGGGGCTATACACAAAAAAATCCAGAAGATGCCACAGCAGGTCAGAACGCATCGTAAGGCTCTGCAGAATTTATTCATGGGATACGCCTTTCATGCCAAGGTTTCGGTATGACCATCAATGGCGATAGCCTGCCCAGTAACATTGGCACCGCCCGGACCCGCTAAAAACATCACCATCGCTGCCACATCATCGGCACTGACAAAGCGCCTGAGGGAATTCTGTTGCTCATAACGAGCTCGTATTTTCTCGGGCGACTGTCCCCGGGATTGAGCATCCCGATGGATGACCTGATCGATGCGCGGGCCTTCCACACTGCCAGGGCAAATCGCATTGACCCGGATATTCCAGGGACCAAGCTCCATCGCCCAGGTCTTGGCGAGGCCCACTGCTGCCCATTTCGATGCAGCATAGGGTGATCGCTGAGGACAACCGAACAGGCCCGCATTGGAGGCCATATTGATAATCACGCCAGATCGCTGCTGCTTCATCAAGGGGATAACCCAACGCGTCACATAAAAAAGGCTGTTGAGATCGGTGTCGATAGTCTGCTGCCACTCGTCTACGGCAATGTCCTCGAGAAGCGCGGTAGGGCCAGAAATACCTGCGTTGTTGACCAGTAGATCCACGCGAGACAAGGATGGGAGTAGGTCCGCCATAACTTTATCGACCGCTACTGAGTCAGCGACATCGCAAAAGATGGCGCGGCCATCACCGTAGTGCCCCGCATAGTCTCTGAGAGACTCCCGGTTTATATCGAGCACCACCACCTGATAATTGAGTGCCCACAGAGCGTCTGCAATGGTTCGACCGATACCAGAGGCACCGGCAGATACCAGCGCAATTGGCTGATCACTGCTCACTTAAAACAGGCGCTCCCGGCGGCGGGTGATCTTCCCTCAAAGATCGGAGCAAGCCAATGGCCGCCAACCAGAGTGTAGCGACCAAGGGGAGGGATACGACCAATACCGCTGTCTGGGCCTCCCGAATGCCCCCCGCATAGATGAGTGCAATCGGCAAAATAGCGATGGCACCGGCCCAGAACAGGCGATGCCATCGCGGCGGATCCTCCTTGGGGTGTAGGGATTGGGTAGCGCTCGCCGCCAAGGTGTAAGACGCACTGTCATAGGTTGTGGCGCAAAAGATCAGGGTGACAATACAGAAACCGGCAAGAATAAACTCCGCCAAAGGCAGGGTATCCAAACCTGCCACGATGGCTGCACTGCCATCGCGCTCTGACATAAGGGCTAAAAGATCCATAGCGCCGCTAAGCTGTAAGCCAAGTCCGTGATGCCCAAGCACGAGATAGAATGCCCAACAACCCAATGAGCCCATAACCAACATTCCCACCACCATTTCTCGCAGACTGCGCCCCTGAGAAATACGGGTGACAAACAGGCCGACAAAGGGGCCGTAGGAAATCCACCATGCCCAATAAAAAATAGTCCAGTCTTCGACAAATCGAGAGTCGGACATGGGGTCGGTCCAAAAAGTCATAGCGACAATATTTTGAAACAGATGACCAACAGTATTGACCGCCATCTTGAGTAGAAACAGGGTGTCCCCAAGTACAACGATGAACACCAGTAAAATAACGGCGATCACGATGTTTATATTGCTTAACCTGCGTATCCCCTTACCCAAACCGAGGCCGACGCTTGTGGCGAATAAAGCAACGCAAATCCCCACCACTGCGAGCTCAAGGGCAAAGCCGATTGGAAAGCCAGTAAGGCGAGATAACAAAGCGGAAATCAAAGGCGTTGAAAAACCCAGCGAACTGCCTGCACCGCCGATGAGGGCAACCATAAAAAACAGATCCATAAGCCGAGATGGCGCCGAGGTTTCCTCCCCTTTAAACCAGTAATGCCCGGCAATACTGTATTTTAGGCGAGGCAGCTTTCTGACATAAAAGGGGTAGGCGATAGCGATTGTGGGCAAGCAATACAATGACCAGGCGATCACGCCCCAGTGATGAATCCCATAGGAGGCAGCCCACTGATAGGCCTCATCCGAGCCAGGCTCTGCGCCAAAGGGCGGGCCGTTTACGTAATAGGCCCATTCAATGCCGCTCCAGTACATGAGACCGGCTCCAATACCCGCGGCAAACAGCATGGCACCCCAACTAAACGTGGAGAATTCCGGCGGCACATCCCCAAGGCGGACCTGCCCATGGCGACTCAGGCCAATGTATAAAACAATGATCACCGCTAACGCGCCAGTCAGCACGTAAAACCAACCAAAAGAGCGAGTAATCCATCCATAAGCCGTCTGCAAGATGTCGGCGGTCCACGCCGGGGCAAGCAGGAGAGGGATAGCTAATCCCAGCAACACCAGAACCGTTAGCGAGAAATTAACTTTATCAACGCGTGGTGACGTCACTGCTATTCCTCATGATTATTTGCAACAGCACCCAAACGGGGCATCGTAGCTTACCACTGGCACGTTCAGATCCACTCAAATTTTTGCACCCTGCGTCCCGTATTGAGGCATGATGGTCACTCGCCGAGATCTGCCGATGTCTGTAGCCTTACTAGCAGACAATAAGCGGCAGGCTGAAGTCAGCTTGGAGCTAACCGGATTATGAGACTCAGGTCTATCCCCGTCAGATGGCGATTCTTCTCAGCGATTTTCATGCTGAGTTTTCTATCGTATCTCATGCGACAAAACATTCATGTGGCGGGCGAACACATGATGCCCGAGCTCGCCATTTCAGAGCTTGAAATGGGTTGGATCTACGCCAGCTTTATCTGGGGCTATGCCGCCTGCCAGTTGCCGGGCGGCATCCTGGGGCGATTATTCGGTCCAAGAAAAACCCTGCTAGGTGCGGGATTTATCTGGGTGGTGGCTTCGGGGTTAACCGGTTTTCTTCCCGGAACCCTGGTGACATCGGCGAGCGGTATATTAGTCGCACTCATTGTCGTGCGCTTTTTATTGGGGGCGGCTCACGCCCCCATGTACCCGGTTCAAGCCGCGGCGATCGAACGATGGTTCCCGGTCGGCCAGTGGGCGCTGCCGAATGCAGTATCCAGCACCGGCCTCACGCTGGGGGCGGCTCTCGCGCAGCCTCTGGTCGCTATCGTTATGGTGACCTGGGGGTGGCGGGCGTCCTTCTACATGTTCGTGCCCTTGGGCATTCTCTTTTTCTGGATTTGGTGGTGGTACGCCAGGGATAACCCGGCAGAACACCCGGCCATGACGAAGCCAGAATTGGATTTAATCTACGCTAACCGCGATGGGCTCACACAGGAGGCGGGCTTTGGGGCCTGGAAGTCCCTGCTGAAAAACCGCGAAACCTTGCTGCTCGCCGCGGCTTATTTCACCCAGAACTACGTTTTCTACCTTTTCTTCACCTGGTTCTTTCATTATCTGGTGACTGAGTTGGGCTTCAGTATTTTGGAAACCGGTTTTCTCGCGGCGTTACCTTGGATAACGGGCGCCGTCATGGCAACCCTTGGCGGTCTTACCTGTGACGCGCTATGCGCTCGCTGGGGGCCCAGACTGGGCTGCCGGATCCCCGCCATGATTGGCCTTACGGCATCAGGCATATTGCTTTATGTCGGGCTGTACTCTCCCTCGCCTTATGTCGCTGTCGCCCTGCTCTCCCTGTGTTTTGCGGCGACCCAATTTGCGGAGGGCGCCTTTTGGTCTGCCCAAATATTTATCGCCGGCCCCTACAGTGCTCCCGCCTGTGGATTGATGAATACCGGAGGCAATTCCGCGGGTATTATCGTCGCGCCTCTCATGCCATTCTTGGCCATGCACGTCGGCTGGGTGGCGGCGCTCTCAACCGGCAGCGTGCTGGCATTGATTGGCGCCCTTATCTGGCTGTTTATTCGGGTTGATCGACCCTTCTGCCCAAACGAACCGAGGGAAACCGTATCAGCCTGAGCAAACACGAATGTGTTTAGTCGGTTGCGGGCGGGCAGTTAGCGAGGAGAGTCTTTCGATACCAAGCGACAAAATGTTTCAGGGTCGCCTCGAACTCCGGATGATAAGGGCCGGGGGCAAAAAATCGTGAGTTAACCCCCATGCTATTGCGCATGATGATGTACTCGTCTTCCAGTGTGGTGTGGTGCCACAACCAAGTGACCTCATTGACGTTGTAGTCCGCGCCCTCCACGGCATCACCCCGGACAAACCATACGACTTCGGCGTCTGTAGCCGTCAGGCTTCGAGGCAAAAATCGGTAAAGCACACAGTGATCTGGGTAGTTAAGCATGAAGCTTAAAGGGCCCATTTGGTAATCACCCGCACCCCCATCGTAATCCTTGATCTTGCCCATCAGAGGCGCCACAGGTTGACCATCCTGACTGCCCGTGACAAATCCGTCGTACAACCCATATCGCATGGTGTGAACACAGGCGCCAAAACTCTCCGCATCGTTGTAGGTTTTGGTGTAGTGCTTCGACATACCGTCCACGCCGGTGACCTCATCGGATCGGGCTAGCATCGCTTCAACTATCGGCGCGGATTTTTCGTATAGGTCTTTGAAGGTATGCAGCTTCGCATAGGCCCTGTGAGAGGTGGCGCAGTGATAGCACTCGAGGTAATTCTCTAGCACCAACTTCCAGTTCGCGTCGATCCGGTAGGTGTGGCGATGGGCCACCTTGGCGTTAGCGAGATCATAGGCCCCCAGAGGTTCCCGGATATTTTCCAGCGGCCCGAGGAAATCTCCGGCATCGGGATCGCAATTCACAAACACGAGTCCCATATAGTCAACGCAGCGTACCGACTTCAAACCATGCTGCGTCGAATCAAAATCAGGCATCACATGGGTCTCTCGGGCTGCCTTGAGGCTACCGTCAAGCTCATACACCCACCCATGATAGGGACAAACGAAGGTCTTGCGATTTCCCGTCTGCTGCTCACAGACCCTGGCACCTCGGTGACGACAAATATTGTGCATCGCGCGGATCGTGCCGTCTTCACAGCGAACCACGATCAGCGCATCTTCGCCTATCTCGAGTAATTGATAATCGCCAGTCTCGGGTATCTCGCTGGCATGGAGCGCATAGATCCAGCTTTTAAAGATCAGGTGCTCAAGTTCGAGCTCATGCACAAGATGGGAGCGATAAAAGTAGGGATCCATCGCGCGCTCGGGCTGGGCACTGTCCGCAACCAGCTTAGTCCGGAGTTCGGCCATCGAGTCGTTAACGTGTGTCGCAATCAAATGCACTGCATGTCACTCTTCACAATATGCCAACTTGCAAATCAATGCGGTGGCGCGGGCGTCTGGCGACGTCGCGCGGGGTTGAAGAGTGGCGCATCGATGACCTTGCAGGGCGCAAGGAGCCGCGTCCAGTGAAGCTCTCGCTGGTAGTAAATCTCGGCAACCAATTCATCCCCAGGCGCCCCATGGGGCATTTCAATTTGCGCAAAGGCCAAATTGGATTTCGCCGTAGGGCACCAGGCCGCAGACGTGACGGTACCCACTGTTTTTCCATTTTTTAAGATAAAGGAATGATCCGCCGGCTTATTGCCCTCTACGTCAAGAAGTACAAACCGGTATCGGCAGCCCTCATCACGTTGACGCAGCAAGGCTTCGCGGCCATTGAATAGCGCCTTACCGAAGTCCACCTGCCACTCGAGACCAAGCTCGAGGGGCGACCGAGTTCTACCGGGACGAACCGCCTCTTCGGCGGGGACAAAGTCGACACGAGCCTGCAAGAAACCCGCTTCGATTCGCGCGATGTTTAAGGCGTAGGAACCAATGGGCTTGATCAGATAGTCCCGGCCCACCTCAAACAAGCGATCCCAAAAGGCCTCCGCCTTATCGGGGGCAATCCATATTTCATAGCCCAAATCACCGGTAAAGCCGGTACGGCTGACCGCCAAGGGCACGCCCTCAAACTCGTAGTGGGCAATGCCAAAGGGCTTTAGTTGATTGAGGTCGGCACATCCTGCAAGGGTCAGTACCGTACAGGACGTAGGCCCCTGAACTGCGAGCGCTGCGATAGCCTCGCTTTCATTCTCGATCTGGACATCAAAACCGAGGGCACACCACCCCAGCCATTCATCGGTGCGTTGGTATGAACACAGCCTGAAATCCTGAGGGCCGAGGCGGAAGATGGTGCCATCATCGAGCATTTCGCCTGCGTCATTGCACCACACCGCATAGCCCACCCTGTTGACGCCAATTTTGCTGATATCTCGCGTCACCATTCTATTCAAGAACGCTTCGGCATCAGGGCCGGTAATTCGGTATTTGTTAATTGGCGACAGATCAAAAACCCCTGTTGTGCTACGAATAGCAAAGTACTCAAGCTCAACGTCGAAATAGGCGTTGGGGGTGGTATACCCCATCCAGATTCCCCAATCGTTAATCTCGCAAGCCTGTTGGATCCGGCTATGGAAAGGGGTAGTCAACAGCATATGGTCACGGGATTCGGCGCTCACGACAGGTGCCCTCCACGTAAAATTTCCCTCGCGGCATTTCTGCCCGCGACGCCCATCAAGCCACCACCCGGATGTGCACCGGCACCACACAAAACCAAACCCCGCAGGGGGGTTTGGTACTGGGTAGCTCCGGGGAAAGGTCTCATCATTAACGCCTGGTCGATGGACAACTCGCCGTGATGCCAGTTGCCATCCGTCAATCCAAAAGTCGCCTCAAGATCGGCGGGGGTAAGTAATTCAGCGCTTGTTACCAAGGACTTAATGCCCGGTGCATACCCCTCCAACTGATCAAGGAGGCGATCCAAGACTTGCGGTTTTAGGCTGTCCCAACCCTCTTTGGGAGAGTGCGGTAAATAATGGACGAGGCCGGTAAGAATGTGAGTGCCATCTGACACCAGCGCCTTATCCTCAATGCTGGGGATACTGATATCAAAAAGCTGCTGATCACCAACCTCGCCGTATTTAGCCGGGTTAAGCATTGATTCCATGGCATCCATCGATGGCGCGATCACGAGCCGGTGAGACAACGACGTAGCGGGCAGGCCAGAAAATTCAGGCAGTCCCGATAGGACTACATGAAGCTTTGCGGTCCCGCTTCGCGTGCGGTAGTGCTCAACGCGACGGGCCATCCCTGTCTCTATGTGGCGATAGCCGAGCAATGATTTAAACGTGGTCACAGGGTCTGCGCTCGACATCACAATCTTTGCAGAAATTTGCTCACCCGAATCCAGTTTTACCCCGCAAACACGATCGTGCTCCTTCATGATCGACTGCACCGGCGAATTCAGCCTTATGGTAGCGCCATGGCTTCGTGCCGCCTGCGCCAGCGCCTCACCCAGGGCACCCATCCCTCCAAGTACCTGACACAGTCCCCGCTGTCCCAGTTGATTGCCTGCGAGTCGGTGCAGATAGGTAAACACCGTATTCGGCGATCGCGGTCCCATGATGGATCCCGTGACGGCATCTAGTGCCAGCGCCGCTTTCAGCCCGGGGTGATCAAAGTGCTCGTTTAATACGTCATAGATATTGATCAGGGCAATACGCATTAAATCGCGCATGTCCTCACGACCCAAAAGCTTCAAGCCAAGGCCGAGTTTCAGCAGGGTCAGTCTGTCATGCCAATTCTGGTCCACTAATTTCGGCGGGCGCTTTTTGTATAACTGGACAATCAGCTTGGCAAATCGATTCATTTGTTTCCTGAAACGCCGGTATGCATCCTGATCGTCGGCGCTCAACCCCCCGCCGCTAACATCTGTCTCCTCCAATGTCAGATGGTTGCCATCCGCTTGAAGCGCGATGGTCTGCTTGGTCTCTCCAAGTAGCAGCCCGTGCTCCACAAGCTTCAGGTCTTTGATGATGTCCCGATCAAACTGGCCCAGCCATTGCGCGCAATCGGAGACGGTAACCTCCTCCGTAAGCTGGCGGTTACTAGCGCAACCACCCGGCTGCCCACGTGCGTCCAGAACCAATACTTTGCTGCCCGCTTTAGCGAGATAACTGGCTGCGACCAAACCGTTGTGGCCGGCGCCAATAACGATGGCGTCGTAATCAGTCATCGGCATATCCTCCGGGGACCGTGTTGGGACGCTTTAAGTCCGCCAGAATCTCCCTCGCGGCATTTGCGCCGGGGGCGGCCATTACACCCCCTCCCGGGTGAGTCCCGGAACTGCAGAGATACATGCCCTTAATCGGCGCTCGGTACTGTGCGTATCCGGGAAAAGGACGATTAAACAGCAGTTGGTCGAAGGTCAGCTCACCCTGAAAAATATTGCCTTCGGTAAGTCCCACCTCCGCCTCAATCTCTCGGGGCGTGCGGGTCTCCACATGAAGGATTAGATCTCTGAAATTCGGGCTGTAGTTTGCAATCTGGTCGATCACCGATTTTTCAAACCCCGCCTTGTCCTCATCGGTCCAGTCGCGACCATTTATCTTTGGTGGCGCGTACTGCACAAACACCGACATCATGTGTTTGCCGGGGGGCGCCATGGTGGGGTCGGTAAGAGAAGGAATCATCATGTCGAGATATGGATCTTTCGACCATGTGCCTGCCTTCCAGTCATCGTAGGCACGCTCCATACGCTCCAAGGAGTCGCTGAAATGGAGATCCCCTGCCATCAACCGGCTCTTGGGATCCAGGCCATTAAAAACAGGGAGTCCGTCCAGAGCGATATTCAGTTTTCCTGAAGACCCACGAATCTTGAAATTCTGCGCTTTCTCAACCACATCTTTCGGGAGATCACGAGAGTTGGTGATATCGAGGAAAGTTCGCTTTGGGTCGAGATTGGAAACGACAATATCCGCGTAAAATTCCCTGCCGTCCTTGAGAGCAACCCCCTTGGCTTGCCCTCCTTTGACGATAATTTCATCAACATCTGCGTCGCAGACAATTTCACCACCGAAGGACTGTAGTGATTTTGAGAGTGAATTGGCTATGGCGCCCATACCACCCCGAGCAAATCCCCAGGATCCGACATTGCCATCTACATCACCCATGTAGTGATGCAACAGTACATATGCGGTGCCAGGGGAGTAGACGCCCAACGCTGTTCCAATGATCCCGCTGCCGGCGTGCTGCGCTTTAATAACGTCGGTTTCAAAATATTCATTCAAGTAATCACCGACGCTGCCGGTCCAGAACTTGATCGTATCGAGTAATTTTTCTTCCCCCAGTGCCATGAAGGAGCGGGCGAATTCCAACAAATCTTTGAGATCCCGGGGCTTAATGGAGGTTGGGTCCGGAGGTGTCTTCAGAAGATAGGGCCTGATCAAGCGAGTCTGCAAACTCGTGTCTGCTGCGTAGCGATCGTAAGCGGTTGCATCGCGACGGGAGTGACGAGCGATCTCCCGATAATGCCGGCCAGGGTCGCTGTAATTACCGAAGTAGTCGCCGTTCCTCATGAAGGTACAGCCACCGCCAAAGGGCACCACCTGCAGACCGTGTCGTGGTAATTCAAGATCCCGGGCTATCTCGGGACGGAGCAGGCTTGATACGTAAGAGCAGTTTGAGTAGTACCAACCCTCGTACAACTCGCGACTCACAGTGGCACCACCAATGTAAGGGTTTCGCTCCATCACAGCGACACGGAGTCCTGCCTTCGCGAGATAAGCGGCATTCGTCAAACCATTGTGGCCTGCCCCTATCACTATCGCATCGTATTGATTCAATCATCTCTCCTCGGCGCTGAAACGCCGAGACGAATCTTGACATGCTCACCTAGGGCTTGCCATGCCAAAATTGAAAAAAGAGGACTATGTGCGGCCTAGCTGGCCAAATCTCAGACGCCTTCTTATATGCAGCAGCTGCGATTCTGCGACTAAGCTACTTCAGCTATAAAACGCCTCGCTGTGGTCGACCCACCTCAGCCACCGCCCTCCTTACCTCATTCCGGTTGAAGCAGGGAGTCGCGCTGACGCAAGGTGAATCTTTCACCACAACCAACAGGGAAGCGTTTCTCATGAATTTAAAAATTGCAGCCTTTATGGTCATTTATCTCGCAAGCACACTTGCTCTAGCCCAGTCACCAACACTCGTCGGAGTATGGGAAGTAAAGAGCGCTTATTACGACGATGAGTCCATCGAAATTCGCGAACCGAGGCAAGTAAAAGTATTCACCGAGCGACACGTGTTCTATACCTACTACGATGCCTCAACCCCTCCAGTGCTTCGTATAGGCCATGGAACTTACACTTTCGACGGCACCAACATGGAGGAGACTATCGCTAATCACTCGAATGAAGCCATCATCGGCGAGGCGTTTTCAGTGGAGGTCGAGATCAATGCTGCGGGGACGGAGTTCACGCAAGTTGTCGATTTGGGCAAATACGTGCTGAGGGAGACCTGGCAACGCATCGAATAGTAGGTAGCAAACACATCTACTTCTCATTAAATCCGTAATTACCTTGTTACGGTGCGCCTCACTCTAAAACCATTGCGGGAACACATCGCTATGCTGGAAGTCATCGCCACGATCGGGCTGTTTTTTATTATCACCGCTCTGGTCTATAGCCATGTGGGACTTGGCAATATCGTCAACAGCTACAAGCTCTGGTTTCAAGAAGGGTATTGGGTCAACTACAACGTGGTGGAAGCAATCTCCTGGGTTGCCAAAGCAGCGGTTATCCTGCCAGGGCTCGTCTGGCAAAAGGAAATTTGGCAACTTCATGTTATCACGCTGGTGACCTCGGCATTGTTGATCTGGGTATCTGAGCGGAAACTGCTCCCCACAATGGTAGCCTTTAACACCCTGTGGATAGGTTTATCCAGCGTTGTTATTGTCCGCAACCTGCTCTAAGGA
>Ga0181578_10000120_pt1 | contig 65824 bp, 64 predicted proteins | sample 071ome_21_FD_148659 | JGI IMG/M metagenome (GOLD analysis project Ga0181578, IMG submission 148659) | Coastal salt marsh microbial communities from the Groves Creek Marsh, Skidaway Island, Georgia - 071401CT metaG (spades assembly) | ecosystem: Environmental > Aquatic > Marine > Intertidal zone... | reverse complement strand
GAGATCTTGTGGGCATACACCGGATCGCCCTCTTGGGGTGTCGGTTCCCCGAAACCCTCCTCGAGTGCGCCGAGGAGTTGCGCAGATCCGATCTCGACCAGTCGATCTCGAAGCTCGTCGAGCGTTTCATCAGGTTCGATCTCTGTTTCAGTCCGGCGGTACAGCGCACCGGTGTCGAGTTCGACGTCGAGATCCATGAGGCAAACACCAGTGCGCCGATCGCCGGCGAGCAGTGCGCGTTCGACCGGGGCGGCGCCCCGCCAGCGGGGCAGGAGCGAGAAATGAAGGTTCACGAACGCAAGTTTCTGCAGCAGCGACGCCGGGATGATGCGTCCGTAGGCAACGACCACGGCAAGATCGACCCCGTTGTTCTCGACCAGGTCGACAAGATCGGCGAGGTCTGACGTGACCCGGAGCCCGAGGTCGACCGCTGCGGCCTTGATCGCCGTCGGCATCAACTCGTTGCCGCGGCCCCGGCGGCGGTCCGGCATCGAGACAACGAGTGGGATCTCATAGCCTGCGTCGACAAGGGCGCGCAGGGGTCGCACGGCGAGATCGGGCGAGCCGAGGTACGCGATCCGCCGGACGCTCGCCGGCGGGGCAATGCTCACGGGAGTGTCAAGCCGCCCGTCGCGGGCCTCTCGGGACGCCCGATCTGGAGTTCCCGGAGGGTTTTCAGCGCAGCCTTCCTGGTGTCGTCGTCCAGTCGCTCGATCAGCAGTGTGCCGTCGAGGTGATCCAACTCGTGCTGGAACATGCGCGACTCGAGCTCGTCGGCCTCGTACTCGATTTCGTTGCCGTCGAGATCACGACCGACGATATGAATCGTCTTCGGACGTACGATCTCCCACGACAGACCGGGGACCGACAGACAACCCTCTTCGAAGACCCATTCACCGTCGGTTTCTCGGACCTCCGGATTGATCATTGCGAATGGGCCCTCGCCGATGTCCCACACGAAGAGGCGCTTGTTGACTCCGACCTGCGGTGCAGCAAGACCGATTCCGGGCGCGGCGTACATCGTGTCGAGCATGTCGTCGACCAACCGCACCAGCCTCTCGTCGACATCGGTGATCTCCTTTGCTCGCTGGCGGAGCACCGGATCGCCGATGACTCGAATGTCATACGCTGCCATGGTCTCAGGCTAGCGATCCACGCCCGCTACCGTCGGACGCGTGAGCAGCGGTCAGTACTTCGCCGACGACCCCTCTGTCGGGTCAGAACCCCGGCCCGTCGAGGTCGCGCTCCCCGACGTTGCGTTCACCCTGACCGCAGACCGAGGTGTGTTCTCCGCCGATCACCTCGATGGGGGGACCAAGTTCCTGCTCCTCGAGGCACCGCCCCTCACCGCATCTGATCTCACGGTGCTGGACCTTGGATGCGGCTGGGGCCCGATCGCGTGTGTCGTGGCGGCCCGAGTGCCGCAGGCCACCGTGTGGGCGGTGGATGTCAACGAGCGGGCGCGGCACCTCACTGCGCGCAATGCAGTCTCCATCGGAGCCGAAGACCAGATTCATGTGGTCGACCCCGATGGTGTTCCAGCCGATGTGCGGTTCGATCGAATCTTGTCGAACCCGCCGATCCGGATCGGCAAACAGGCACTCCACGAACTGCTTCAACGCTGGCTGCCTCGGCTGATGCCGAACGGCTGTGCCCACCTGGTCGTGCAGAAACACCTCGGGAGCGACTCGCTCGCCACATGGCTCCGTCGTGACGGCTACGGCGTCGAACGGATCAAGAGCCGTGCCGGATTCCGTATCCTCGAGGTGAGACCGGGGGGACGATGATGGGTCAACTCGACGGCACCGGCATGAAGCGACTCCATCGGGCATGGCGTCAGCGCACGGAGGGCCGGCTTGCGCTGGTGCTCGACAATGTGGCCAATCCGTTCAACGTAGGGTCGATCGTGCGTACCGCAGCCGCCGAGCGGGTCGACCACCTCTACGTCGGCGGAGGCACGCCGCCGAGTCATGCCAAGGTCAACAAGACCGCACTCGGCACCGCCCGCTATCTCTCCTGGACGATGTTCGAATCCGGGGTCGACGCCGTGGAGGCAGCTCGAGCCGACGGGTACCAGATCATCGCAGTCGAGCTCACCGACACCGCTGTACCGCTCCACGAGATCTCGATGGAGCCAAACGTGGCCGTGGTGCTCGGGCACGAAGATCGGGGCTGCACCGCGGCGACCCTCGCCGCCAGCGACACGATCGGTTTCATTCCGCAGCTCGGCAAGGTCGGTAGTCTCAACGTTGCATCCGCAGCGGCAATCGCGCTCTACGAGGTCCGACGGCGGAGCTGGTCCAGATCGTGAGTGCGATCGACGACATCGACTTGCTGCGCGATCGGCAGGGGCGAGCATCTGCGTCGATCGACTGGGATCGGGTCATCACCATCAACTACCGGTCCTATATCCCACCCGATGCACTGGTGATCGATGTCGGAGCGGGTCAGGGTCTTCAGAGCCGTCGTCTCCGACGATATGCACGACCCTCTCAGGTGTTCCTCGTCGAGTCCGACCCGAAGACGGCGGCGAAACTGCGCTTTCAATGGTCCCGGAAAAGGGGTATGACGGTCGTGCAGGTCGCCCTCGGAGCGGAGACCGAACACGGTGACGACGGCGACACCGATCGCCTCGACGACTGGACGCTGCCGGGGCCGGTCTCGTTCCTTCGAGTGTCGGCCGGTTGCAACTCTCCCGACGTGCTCGACGGCGCAACCACCGTCATCGATCGCGACCGACCCACGATCGGCTTCGAGTACCGCGCCGTACCGGACACGCTCACTCGAATCTCGACCCGTCACGATCTCACCGTGCTCGACCTGCTGGGCAATGTCGTCGAGCCTCGGCACATGTCGGAGGTCCTCGCCTACCAGCCCGCCGTGATGCTGTTGCCAACCGAACAGTTGGGACGACGCGAGCACCACCAGACCGCGCTTCGTGCCGATGTCCTTCGGTCGATCACCAGCTACCGGCCCTCGCACGAACGCCTCAAGCGCTGGCTGGGGGTCTAACCTGCGACGCTCTGCGTTGCTCGACACACGTCGACGATGGCGTCGATCAAGCGAACGTCGCCGCCAGGGCTGAGAGAAAGCCCGCACTCGACGTAGAAATCACGTCCATCGCCGAACGCTGCGACGAACACGATGGCGCCACCGGCGGCGCTACGGGTGACCATCGTGCGATGATCCCCGGCGATCTCGTCCTCGATGATCTCCAGCTCCGAGGTCGAGGCAAGCGCCTGGACGAACGTGGGCAGCGTGACGGCGACGTCGAGCCACTGGTCGAGCGTGCGTTTCGAGCAGCCTTCTGGTCCACACGAGCGTGCCACGGTCCAGCGATCGAACACCTCGGCCAGTCCCGAGGGTGGATGAAACTGGAACGCAAACTGCTCGCTGCGCTCCCAACCCTCCGGCACTTCGGTGACCAAGCCCTCCTCGGTGACAACCGGCGTGAGGGGTGGACCCTCGTCGGGAGCAGTGATCAGCACCAGGAAACCGACGATCCCGAGCACCAGCAACACGACCAGAACGAGGCGTCGACGGCGAGGGCTCAGAGACATCCCCGTCATACTCGCAGCGGATCGACTTCGATCCGCACGCGGGCGGCAGGCCGGGGCAGTTCGGCGAGGCGATCGAGGACCGGAGCGTGGTGCTCGGCTCGAATCAACCACCGTTCGTCGACCGGTCCGCGCACCTGCACTCCTTCGACGTCACCGAAGGACTCCACCATCTCAGCGGCACCTGCGCCACTCAGCGCCACCTGTGCTCCGTAGGGGGGCAGCATCAATGCCTTGCGGCGATCCCGCTCGGCGATCGCAACAACTGCAGGATCACCTTTGCGGGCTGCGGCGATGACGTCATGGTCGGGTTGGCGCGTCTGCACGACGATGCGTCCGCCCGTGTGACGACCACCGGTGAGCCGAGCTGCGTGGGCAAGGATCGCCATGGCCTGCTCGGCAGCCCGCTGCCGCACGGCGAGCAACTCCTGATCGAAGTCGAGAAATACCACAACATCGGACTCGATCGTGCGGTGCAGGACAGCTTCGGTCCCGATGACGACTCGGGAGGTCGGATCTCGCTCGCTGGTTGCCGTGATCTCGTCCACCGGCTCCCCGATCAACGCCGCCAGTTCCTCGGCGGCCCGCTCGACACCGATCCGCAGCGTCTTCAGCCTGGTCGAGCCGCAATCGATACACACGATCGGGCGACGCTCCGAACCGTCGATGCTCACGAGCTCGGCGTCGTCGAGACGCATGATCGATGAGCCGTCCTCGGTCCGCACGAGCTCACCACACGAGCCGCATGCGAGGAGACGGGCGCGTCCCGTGCGATTCAGCACACATACGATCCGTTTGTCGGGAGGCAGATACGACACCAGGCGTTCCGCAAAGAGACCCGCCTTCGCCGGATCGTCGAGACGGCGATCGAGGACGTCGACGATCGGCCAGTCGTTTCGTTCGACGGACCGCTCGCGACGAAGGAGGGGGCCGGCTCGCAACGCTTCCAGCGACGGAACCGGGGAGGTGAGCACCGTCGGCACCGCGGCCCGACGGGCTCGTTCGAGCACGACATCGCGTGCGTGCCATGCCGGCGTTCGTTCCTCCTTGAGTCGCTCGTCGTGTTCGTCGATCACGACCACTGCGGCGAGATCGGGCATCGGCATCCAGGCCGCAGACCGAGTCCCCACGACCGTCGCACCTCCGGCAGCGACCGCCCAGTCGTCGGGAGCGAGCGCCACGGAGATACCGGCGCGGCGGAGGGCCACGGCGAGGTGACGAGCCCGACGAACGTCGGCGGTCACGATAAGCGCATCGCCGCGCCGACACGCAGCGAGCGCAACGTCGTAGCCGTCGTCGTCCGGAGCGACCCGAACGGTAGCGACACCGTGTTCGAACGCCTCGTCGAAGACATCACGCGGTCCGGTCGGCACCGTCGGCGGCGGACGGCGACGAGGAACTGCGGCCACCATCCGTTCGGGTGACGCAGCACGCAGGAATGCGACCCTGCGGCCGGCCCAGCGCCATGCCGCCCATGCTGCGAGGTCGATCAGTTCCCGTGGTGGACCGGTTCCCGACAGCTTCGCAAGCGGCACCAGCCGCACGTCTGGAGCCGGATCGACATCGACGGCGGTGACCCAGCCTGCGACTCGGCGGCCCGAGAGCGGGATTCGAACCATCGACCCGACATCGAGCCGTTCGGCTCGGCCGTCTTCGACCCACGCCGGCGGCACCAGATAGTCGAACTCACGATCGATCCCCACCACATCGGGCAAGACGCGGACAACCTGCGCATCAGACACGTCGGTCTCATCGGACCGCTCGGCCGGGGCAGGCCCGGCGTCGTCGCCGAGCGCCAGTCGGCCCTGGTCTGGGTCGCTCAGAGGCCCAGCGCCGACTTCACGTCGTCGACGCGATCGGTCTTCTCCCACGGGAACAGACCGTCAGTGGCTTCTCGGCCGAAGTGGCCGTACGCCGCGGATGTTCGATAGATCGGCCGACGCAGATCGAGATCTCGCAGGATCGCTCCGGGCCGCAGATCGAAGACCTCGTCGACAGCTTTCTCGATCGCCGCCCTGTCGACCGTCTCGGTACCGAACGTCTCGACCAGTACAGACATCGGTCGGGCCATGCCGATGGCATAGGCAACCTGAATCTCGCAACGGCTCGCAGCACCTGCGGCCACAAGATTCTTCGCCACCCATCGGGTTGCGTAGGCCGCTGATCGATCCACCTTCGACGGATCCTTGCCCGAGAAGGCGCCACCGCCGTGACGCGCCATGCCGCCGTAGGTGTCGACGATGATCTTGCGGCCGGTGAGACCTGCATCACCGACCGGGCCACCGATCACGAAACGGCCGGTCGGATTGACGTGCACGTCGTAATCGTCATCGGCAAATTCCTCTGGAATGACAGGCCGAATCACGTGCTCGATCAGATCAGGCCGAATCATCGAATCACGGTCGATGCCGTCGTTGTGTTGCGTCGAGACGAGCACCGTCTTGAGTCGGACCGGTCGGTTGTCCTCGTACTCGAACGTGACCTGGGTCTTGGCATCCGGCCGCAGGTACGGAATCGTTCCGGCTTTGCGCACCTCAGCATGCTTTTCGGCCATGCGATGAGCGAGGTGGATCGGCAGCGGCATGAGTGCGTCGGTCTCGTCACAGGCGTAGCCGAACATCATTCCCTGATCGCCGGCCCCCTGCTGGTCGAGTTGGTCGTCCTCGCCAACCGCCCCGGAACGCACTTCCTCGGACGCCGAGACACCCTGCGAGATGTCGGGTGACTGCTCGTCGAGCGTGACCATCACGCCACAGGTGTTGCCGTCGTAGCCGAAGGCCTCGTTGTCGTAGCCGATCTCGTTGATCGTTCGCCGGACGGTGCCGGGAATGTCGACGTACGCCTCCGTGGTGATCTCGCCGGCGATCACTGCCAGGCCCGTCGTGACGAGCGTTTCGCAGGCAACTCGACTCATCGGATCCTGTGCAAGCATCTCGTCGAGGATGGCGTCAGAGATCTGGTCGGCCATTTTGTCGGGATGGCCCTCCGAAACGCTCTCGGAAGTGAAGGTCCAACGGGTCACTGCTGTGCTCCTGGGTGGTCAGCCGAGCTTGTTCGCTGCGGTGTCTAGCACGCGCCGGGCAACGTCGCGCTTGTCGGTGAGGGGAACGTGTTCGCAGCTGCCATCAGCCTGCATGATGACCACTTCGTTGGTGTCGTGCCCGAAGCCGACACCGGGTTGTGAGACGTCGTTCGCCACGATCAGATCGAGCTTCTTGCGTTCGAGCTTGGCCCGGGCGTTGCCGACCAGATCGTCGGTCTCGGCTGCGAAACCGACCAGGACCTGACCGTCAGGCTTCTTCTCCCCAAGGTCGACAAGGAAGTCGTGTGTCTTCTCGAGCGGGATCTGGGGGACGGCCCCATCGGTCTTCTTGAGTTTGTGGTCGGCCGGATCGGCCGGACGGAAGTCGGCGACCGCTGCCGCCATGACGATGATGTCGGCATCGTCGATCGACTCGACTGCTCGCTGCATGTCCGCTGCCGTCTGCACGTCAACCCGATGAACCCCGACCGGTTCGGGGGTTTCGACCGTCGTCACGAGGGTGACTCGGGCGCCTCGAGCCCAAGCTTCGGCGGCAAAGGCGTACCCCTGTTTGCCGGTGGACTTGTTGCTGATGACACGAACCGGGTCGATGGGTTCGCGAGTTCCACCTGCTGTGACGAGCACGTGACGACCAGCCAAGTCGTGTTCGGTGAGGGCACGCTCGACGTGGGCGACCACCGTGGCCGGGTCGGCCAGTCGTCCGTCACCGGAGTCTCCCCCGGCAAGACGCCCGCGTTCGGGTGGCACGATCGCCACGCCGCGCCGCTCGATCACGTCGAGATTCTCCTGGACTGCAGGCTGTTCCCACATCTCGGTGTGCATCGCCGGGCACACGACGACCGGCGCGCGGGTTGCGAGGATGGTGCTCATCAACAGATCGGCCGAGCGACCGGTCCGGATGTCGGAGATGATCCGAGCCGTTGCCGGACAAACAAGCACAAGATCAGCGGCCTGCCCCATCCGCGTATGAGGGATCGGGGTCTCCGGATCGTCGAACAGCGAGGTCCTGACCGGTTCGCTGGCCAATGCAGAGAACGTGGTGGCGCCAACCATCTCGAGCGCTCCATCGGTCATGACCGGCTGCACATGCGCACCCGCGTCGACCAAGCGCCGACAGACCTCGACCGCCTTGTAGGCCGCGATTCCACCGGTGACGCCGAGAACGATACGTTTCCCGGTGAGCGCGCCCATCAGCGTGACTGGGTCAGGCGGAGTCGTCGCCGAGTTCGGCTGCCGCTTCAGCCTCTGCAGCGGCGAGCAACGCGGCCTCGGCCTCGGCCTCGGGATCGATCTCGATGGAGACGATCTTCTCGGCTGCGATCTCCTCGAACGCGATCGACAGCGGCTTCGCGGCGGTGCTGGTGACCTGCGGCGGAACGTCGGATCCAGCACCCTGGCCGAGTCCGCCGTGATAATTCGTGATTTCTCGCGACCGCATCGCCGAGAGCGACACAAGACGGAACTTCGAACCGGTCTCCTCGAGAAGTTCCTCGATCGAGGGGTTCATCATGGTGTCGTAGCCGTGGGCCATCATGGTCTCCCTTGCGTCAGCCGAATGGTCAGGCTAGCAGCGAGGCTTCTGGGACCGACGCGATCGTCGTCGGGCCTCGATCAGTTCTTCGATCTCTTCGATCGCCCGATTCAGGTCGTCGTTCACCACGAACTGCATACCGATGTCTGACGCCATCGCAGTCTCCTCTGCCGCCTTCGCCAAGCGAGCCTCGATCTTCTCCTCCGGATCGCCCCTCCCCCGCAGCCGCTCCTCCTGTGCAGCGATGGAGGGAGCAGCGACGAACACGAGCAGAGCATCGACATACCGTTCCCTGATCTGACGGGCTCCGTGGACGTCGATCTCGAACACGACGTCGTGTCCGTCCGGGGGGGTCGGTACGGGAGTTCCCTGCAGGTAGTCGAGAAACTCGACCCACTCCAGGAAGCCGTCGGCATCGACATGCGCACGGAACTGCTCGGCGTCGGTGAAGTGGTACGCATCGATCGATTCGCCCGGGCGACGTTCCCGGGTGGTCCAACTCTGCGACAGCCACAGGGACGGATCGCGATCGAGGAGTTGCTCGACGATCGTGCCCTTACCAACCCCTCCAGGGCCGGAGATCACAATGATCAGCCGATCGACCAGACCGGTCATCTCAACCGAACGCAGCCAACAGCCTGCGTCGCTGGTTGTCACCGAGCCCGCGGATCCGTCGGCTCTCGGCGATGCCGATCGCCTCCATCGTGCGGCGAGCTTTCACCTTGCCGACGCCGGGGAGCGACTCGAGGATCGTGAGGACCTTGGTGTTGTTCAAAATGTCGTCGGTGGCCGCCGCGCTGAGAAGCTCTGCGAACGAGAGCTCACCCTCCTTGAGACGGTGCTTGGCGTCGGCGCGAACACGACGCGCCTCAGCTGCCTTGGCGAGTGCAGCCCGACGCGCCTCGTCACTGAGTATGGGTGGAGTCGCCATGGGCCTGACCCTAGCGGGATGGTCAGGCGGGGGTGGCGGCCGACGTGTGGATCTGTTGCGCTGCCGCGATCGGGTCGTCGGCCTGGGTCACGGCGCGTCCGATCACCAGCAGGTCGGAGCCTCCGGCGAGTGCAGCGCTCGGTGACGCAGCACGAGCCTGATCGTCGGTCGTCCCTCCCGGAAGACGGATACCCGGTGTCACCCGCAGGAGGCGCGGCGCATAGTGATGCGCCTCCTCCAAGTCGCCAACGGCACAGACAATGCCCGAACACCCGGCCTCGGCCGCAACCATGACCCGCTTCGGCATGATGTGAGCTGGTGCATCGCCATCACTGGTGAGCACGGTGATGGCGAGCGTCTTCGGTTCGGCAAGGCCGGCGTTGCGCGCACCGTCCGCCAGCCCCTCGACACCGGCCCGCAACATGTCGATGCCACCGTGCGCATGCATGGTGAGGTACTGCACACCGAACGCTCCGAGCACGCGTGCCGCCTTCCCCACCGTGGTCGGAATGTCGTGCAGCTTCAGGTCGAGGAAGATCGAATAGCCGAGATCGGCGATCGCACCAACCGCCTCTGGGCCGGCGGCGGAGTACAACTCGAGGCCAATCTTGGCCACGGAGAAGTAGTCCTTCATCTGCCGTCCGATACGAATCGCAGCGACCAGATCATCGACATCGAGTGCCAACGCAAGACGGTCCTTCGTGGCGGGGTCGATCTCGAACTCAGTCATGGGCTCCTCCGATCAGTTCGGCCACCGCTTCGACACCATTGCGCTCGCACCATTTCTCGAACTCCGCCAAAATTCGCCGTGGAGCCCGAGGATCGGCGAACGTCGCCGTGCCAATCTCGACTGCAGAAGCTCCGGCAAGCAGGAACTCTACGACATCGGTACCGGCCGATGCGCCACCGACACCGACGATCGGGATCCCCGGCAGCGCCTCGTGCACGTCGTACACCGCTCGCACCGCCACTGGGTGCATCGCTGCACCGGACAGACCGCCTCTTTTGGCGCCGAGTACGGGACGGCGAGAATCGACATCGATCACCATGCCGAGCAATGTGTTGGTGAGGACCACAGCATCGGCCCCAGCCCCATGGGCGGCCTCGGCGATCTCTGGCAGATCAGCTGCGTTCGGACTGAGTTTGGCCCACCTCGGCCGATTGCACGCCGCAGTCGCCTCGATTGCCTCGGCGGTAGCCGTTCGGCTGTGCGCGAACATCGAGCCACGGTCTTCGAGGTTCGGGCACGAGACATTGACCTCCACCGCCACCACCTCGCATGGCGCATCGGCGAGCGCTGCCGCCGCTCGGGCATAGTCGTCGACGCTGCTCCCCCAGATCGATGCGACGACGGTCGCTCCGGTTGCGATGAGCGGTGGGAGGTCATGGTCGAGCCAGTGCGAAACACCCTTCCCCTGCAAGCCGACACTGTTGATCATGCCTGCAGCGGTCGGATGCACCCGCGGCGCAGGATTGCCGGCCCACGCATCGGCTTTCATCGACTTCACCACGACGGCACCGAGCGAAGCCGGATCGAGATAGTGGGCAAACTCGGCACCGTGACCGGCGGTGCCCGACGCCGTCATCACGGGGGCGCGCAACCCGACCGATCCGACGATCGTCGAGAGATCCATCAGTTCGCACCTCTGTGCGCTTCGAGCGCATCGGTGCTCACACCGGCGTGGTACTCCTGCAGGCTCCGGACGGCGAGCCGGTGTGCCTTCCAGTCGCGCAGGCCCTTTGCGGCAGCCAATGCTGCCTTTCCGGTGGTGAGCAGCGGGACGCTCTCCATCCCGGCGGCCGACCGGATGTGGTCCCCGTCGGCTCGCGGTCCGCGACCCCGCGGCGAGTTCACGACAAGCTTCACGTCGCCACGTTCGATCAGATCGACCGCGTTCTCTCCATCGTTGTCGCCGAGCTTGGCCACCTCGACCGCCACGTCGAGACCGGCGACACGCAGCGCGGCCGCCGTACCGCTGGTGGCCGCAAGCGTGAAGCCCAGCTCGGTGAAGATCCGAGCCGCCTCGACACCAACATCCTTGTCGCGATCGGCGAGCGAGAGGAACACCATCCCATCGGTGGGGAGATGCAAACCAGCCGCCAACTGCGATTTCACGAACGCAAGCCCAGGGGTGAGGTCGATCCCCATGACCTCACCGGTCGATCGCATCTCGGGGCCGAGCACCGCATCAGCCTCAGGGAACCGGTTGAACGGCAGCACCGCCTCCTTGACCGCGACATGGTCACCCTCGACAGGCTCTCGCATCAACCCTTCCCTGCGGAGTTCGGCAAGCGTGGTTCCGACCATGATCCGACTGGCGATCTTGGCGAGGGGGACACCGGTCGCTTTGGCGACGAAGGGAACGGTTCGACTGGCTCGAGGGTTCGCTTCGATGACGAACACCTGGTTTCCCTTGACCGCGTATTGCACATTGATGAGACCCTTCACGTCGAGAGCCTCGGCAATCCTGCGGGTGTAGTCCTCGATCACGGCGATGGTGTCGGCGGAGAGACTGGTGGGAGGAATCGAGCAGGCCGAGTCGCCGGAGTGCACACCAGCTTCCTCGACGTGTTCCATGACAGCGCCGATCACCGAGTCGCCCGTGTGATCACGGAGGGCGTCGACGTCGACCTCGGTGGCGTCTTCGAGGAACCGATCGACGAGCACCGGGCGTTCCGCCGACAGGCCACCTTCCTTGCCGAGACTGCCGAAACCGGCCAGTTCTGCCATTGCCCGGCGAAGGTGATCATCGTCGTAGACGATCTCCATCGCCCGCCCACCGAGCACATAGCTCGGACGCACGAGCGCCGGATACCCGATCTTGCCCGTGATTTCGAGCGCCTCGTCGATGTCCACCGCGGTGCCACCGGCCGGCTGCGGAATCTCGAGGCGGGCACACATGGCATTCCACTGCTCTCGATCCTCGGCCAAGTCGATCGACGCCGGCGACGTCCCGAGCACGAGGTCCTCGGGCAGCCGGTCGGCGAGCTTCAGTGGGGTCTGTCCGCCGAGGCTGACGATCACCCCCTTGGGCTTCTCACGCTCGATGATGTCCATGACGTCTTCGTAGGTGAGTGGTTCGAAGTACAACCGGTCGGAGGTGTCGTAGTCGGTCGACACGGTCTCCGGGTTGCAGTTCACCATGATGGTCTCGTACCCGGCGTCGCGCAGCGAGAAGCTCGCATGCACGCAGCAGTAGTCGAACTCGATGCCTTGGCCGATGCGATTCGGGCCCGAACCAAGAATGATGACCTTCTCTCGCTCCCCATCACGAACCTCGTCGGCGTCCTCGTAGGTCGAATAGTGGTACGGCGTGGTCGCTTCGAATTCGGCAGCACAGGTGTCGACCGTCTTGAAGGTCGTGGCGACGCCGGCTGCGAGCCGGGCAGCCCTCACCGCTTCCTCGGTCACATTCCACAGGTACGCAAGTTGCGGGTCGGAGAATCCCAGTTGCTTCGCCCTCCGCCACTCGCGCCTGGTGATCGTGTCGAGGGAGAGCGTCTCGAGGTGGGTCCGCTCCTCGGTGATCATCAACATCTGATCGAGGAACCACGGATCGACTGCTGTCGCCTCGAACACGTCGTCGATCCCCACTCCACGGCGGAGCAGCGCTTCGAGTTGGAAGGGCCGATCCGGCGTGCCGATCGACGCCATCTTCGTGAGTTCCTCGGTGGGGATCTCGTCGAGGGCGAGTTCTGCGGGGTCGGCATTGAGTCCGTGACGGCCCTGTTCGAGTGAACGAAGTGCCTTTTGCAACGATTCCGGGAAGGTTCGACCGATGGCCATCACCTCGCCCACCGACTGCATCGACGTGCCCAGCACACCACTTGTGCCGGGAAACTTCTCGAACGCCCAACGCGGGATCTTTGTCACCACATAGTCGATCGACGGCTCGAAGCTGGCGGGCGTCTTTTTGGTGATGTCGTTCGGGATCTCGTCGAGCGTGTACCCGACCGCGAGCTTCGCTGCGATTTTGGCGATCGGGAAGCCGGTCGCCTTCGAGGCCAACGCCGAACTCCGGCTCACACGCGGATTCATCTCGATCACGATCTGGCGCCCGGATTCGGGATCGACCGCCCACTGGACGTTGGACCCACCGGTCTCGACGCCGACACGGCGGATGCATGCAAAGGATCCGTCACGCATGTTCTGGTATTCGACGTCGGTCAGGGTCTGCGCCGGCGCAACCGTGATCGAGTCACCCGTGTGCACACCCATGGGATCGAGGTTCTCGATCGAGCAGATGATCACGCAGTTGTCGGCACGATCACGCATGACTTCGAGTTCGTACTCCTTCCAGCCCTTGATCGATTCCTCGATCAGGATTTCGGAGATGGGGCTGGCATCGAGGCCGTACTTGGCCATCCGCTCGTACTCCTCCATCGTTTCGGCGATGCCGGTACCGCGCCCTCCAAGGATGTACGCAGGACGGATGATGACCGGCAGCCCGACCTGTTCGATCGCCGCTCTCGCTTCCTCCATCGTGTGGGCGATGGCCGACCGAGCACAGTCGAGACCGATCTCGGTCATGGCGACCTTGAACTTCTCTCGGTCTTCGGCTGTCTCGATCGCTTCCGCATCAGCACCGATGAGCTCGACCCCGTGCTGTTCGAGCACACCCGACTCCTGCAGTTCCATCGCCAGATTCAGGCCCGTCTGACCGCCGAGCGTCGGCAACACGGCATCGGGCTTTTCTTTCTCGATGATCTTCTCGAGGATCGAGAGGTCGAGTGGCTCGACGTAGGTTGCGTCGGCAAAGGTCGGGTCGGTCATGATCGTCGCCGGGTTCGAGTTGGCGAGAATGATCCGGTACCCCTCCTCCTTCAAGACCCGGCACGCCTGGGTTCCGGAGTAGTCGAACTCGCAGGCTTGACCGATCACGATCGGTCCGGATCCGATGATGAGGATCGAGTGGATGTCGGTCCGCTTCGGCACCTCAGGCCGCCTTCCCGTTGAAGTCGTCCATCAGTTGGGCGAATTCCTCGAACAAGTAGATCGAGTCGTGCGGACCGGGTCCTGCCTCGGGGTGGTACTGCACGCTGAACGCCGGGTAGTCGTTGTGCACGAGACCCTCGAGTGTCTCGTCATTGAGACAGACATGCGTCTCGGTCACGTTCGGAACCGAGCCTGCCTCGACTGCGAAGTTGTGATTCTGCGCCGTGATCTCCACCTTGCCGGTGCGGGAGTCTTGCACCGGCACATTGCCGCCATGGTGGCCGAACTTCATCTTGTAGGTCGTGCCACCCATGGCAAGCGCCAGAACCTGGTGTCCGAGGCAGATGCCGAAGATCGGCACCTTGCCGAGGAGCTTGGGCAACTCGTCGACAATCGGACCGGCTTCTTCGGGATCGCCGGGCCCATTGGAGAGGAACACGCCGTCGGGGTTCATCGCCAGCACGTCCGCTGCGGGAGTGTGCGCCGGAACAACGGTGACTGTGCCGATCTCGCCGAGGTGTCGCAGCATGGTGGTCTTCACGCCGAAGTCGTACGCGACGATCATGCGTGGCCCCTCGCCAACGGTGTACGCCTCCTTGGTGGTCACGAGGCTCACGAGATCCACACCCGCGGTTCCGGCCTCGGCCTGTGCTGCGCCGAGCAACGTGGTGTGATCGGCAGGTCCGAACGCACCGGGCATTGCCCCGCGATCTCGGATATGACGGGTCAGACGTCGGGTGTCGATACCGGCGATACCAGCCAACCCATGGCGGCGCAGGAAATCGTCGAGGTGCTCCTCACTGCGCCAGTTGCTCTGACGGCGAGCCAGATCACGAATAATCACACCTCGACAGAACGGGCGACTGGCCTCGTCGTCGGCGGCGTTCACTCCGTAATTCCCGATGTGGGGGTAGGTGAAGGTGATGATCTGGCCTGCGTACGACGGGTCGGTGATGACCTCTTGATAACCGGACAAGACGGTGTTGAACACGACCTCCCCGGCAGCGAAACCGTCATCGGTCAGGTCGGCACCGACGCCCTCCCCCTCGAACGTCTCGCCGTCGGCGAGGACCAGTTGATACTCCTTCAGGGTCACCGTGTTGCTTCTCCCATGTCGACCACCTGCTCTCCGTTCCAAAAGGTGTGACGAACGCTGCCACGCACCGTGCGGCCCTCGTACGGGGTGTTCGTGCTCCGGCTTGCCATCGCTGCGCCGGTCACCGTCCACTCGTCGTCGAGGTCGACGACGGTGAGATTGGCGGGGCGTCCTGCCTCGATCGTGCCGCCATGTCGATCATCGATTCCGGCGATACGCGCCGGATTGACCGACAACAGCCGGACGAGGTGTTCGATATCGGCACCGAGCTCGGTGTTTGCCACTGCGAACGCCGTTTCGAGACCCAGCATGCCGGGCGGTGCCGTGAGGAAGGGCCGCTCCTTGGCCTGGCGGGTGTGCGGCGCATGGTCGGTGGCGATCGCATCGATGGTTCCGTCGAGCAGACCGGCCTTGATCGCGGCGACATCGTCTTGCGTCCGCAGCGGCGGGTGCACCTTGAACGCGGGATCGTACGTTCGGCACGCGCTGTGATCGAGCGTGAAGTGATGCGTGGTTGCTTCAGCGGTGATGGCCAGCCCTGCCGCTTTGGCTTCCCGGATCATCGACACGCTGCCCCGAGTCGAGACGTGCTGGAAGTGCACCCGGCCACCGGTCAGTCGAGCAAGCGCGATGTCTCGCATGACCATGAGCTCTTCGGCCTCCGCCGGCTGAGCAGGTACCCCAAGAACGCTCGACCATTCGCCCTCGTGCATCACGCCACCGGCGGCGAGCGATTCGACCTCGCAATGTTGGGCGAGCACGACATGGAACCCGTCGGTCAGATGGTCGAGCCCGCGGGCATAGTCGAGCGCCGTCCGCATCAGTCGATCGTTCTGGAGGCCGGTCCCGTCGTCGGTGAAGACACGCACCCCGGCCCGAACGAGTTCTGCCATCGGCGCAAGTTGCTCCCCAGCCCGCCCAATCGTCATTGCTGCGGACGGGACGATTTCGCAGAGTGCGTCGGATGCAGCGTCGAGTACCTGCTGCACGACGGCCAGGCTGTCCATCGCCGGGTTGGTGTTCGGCATGGCCACACAGGCGGTGAAACCGCCGAGCGCGGCACCGCGCGAGCCGGTCTGGATCGTCTCGGCCTCTTCGTCACCGGGCTCGCGCAGGTGCGTGTGGAGGTCGACGAACCCAGGGCTGACGACGAGACCATCGGCGTCGATGACGGTGTCGCCATCGAGCTTCTCCCCCACCTCCACGACCACGCCGTTCTCGATCCGGAGGTCTGCCCGACGAATCCCACCGGCATCGACGATGGTGCCGTTCGTGATCGCGATGTCGGCGCTCACGCGATCGCCCGTTGCTCGTCGACCACGTCGAGTCCGGATCCGAGAAGCAGGAAGAGGACCGCCATTCGCACAGAGACCCCGTTCGCAACTTGTTCGGTGATGACAGCGGCGGGCCGGTCGGCCACCTCACCCGCGATCTCGACGCCCCGGTTCATCGGACCGGGGTGCATGATCAGGGCATCGTTCGGCAACCGGTCGGCTCTGGCGCTGGTCAGCCCATATTCGGTGTGGTACTCGCGCAGACTCGGCACAACGGCCTGCCCTTGCCGCTCGAGCTGCATGCGCAGCAGATAGCAGATGTCGAGATCCTCGAGGACTGCATCGAGATCGTGGGTGGCCTCGACGGGCCACCCATCGAGCGTCGACGGCAGCAGAGTCGGCGGAGCGACGAGCGTGACCCGTGCTCCCATCGCCGAAAATCCAAGTGCGTTGCTGCGAGCAACCCGGCTGTGCTTGATGTCGCCGACGATGGCGATGTGCTTGCCCTCCAGTTCGTCGAGGTGTTGGCGGGCGGTGTAGAGGTCGAGCAGCGACTGCGTGGGGTGCTGGTGCCAGCCGTCACCGGCGTTGACCACCGATGCATCGGTCCACTCGCTGACCTGACGAGGAGCGCCGGCGGCGCCGTGTCGCACGACGATGCCCTCGATTCCCATCGCAGCGATTGTCTCGACCGTGTCTCGCAGGGACTCGCCCTTGCTGACCGAGCTGCTTGCGACGCTGAAGTTCATCGTGTCGGCCGACAGCCGCTTCGCCGCCGTCTCGAAGCTGAGTCGAGTGCGGGTGCTGTCCTCGTAGAACAGCCAGGCGATCGTCTTGCCCCGGAGAGCCGGAACCCGCGGGATGCTCCGCTCCCCCACCTCTGCAAACGACTCGGTGAGGTTGAGGATCTGCTCGATGTCGTTGCGATCGAGGTCGGCCATCGAGAGCAAATGTTTGGGACCGCGTTGGCGCAGCGTGGTTGCAGTCATGAAACCATTTCGCCCAGTTCGACACCGGCATCAGTGACGTCGACCATCTCGTCACGCCGCGTCGGCAGGTTCTTCCCGACGTAGTCGGGTCGAATCGGAAGCTCACGGTGACCCCGATCGACCATGACCGCCAGCTGGATCGCCTGTGGTCGCCCGTACGAATGGATCGCATCGAGGGCGGCGCGAACCGTCCGGCCGGTGAACAGCACGTCGTCGACCAGCACGATGGTCTTGCCGGTCGGATCCTCGGGGATCTCGGTCGCCGCCTCCGGCATCACCGGTCGGAGACCGAAGTCGTCACGATGCATCGTGGCGTCGAGCGTGCCGACCGGGATCTGGGATCCTTCGATCTCGATCACTGCAGTTGCGAGTTGCACTGCGAGGGCAACACCACCGGTCTGCATTCCGATGAGCATCACGCCGGAAGAGCCGTGGTTGCGCTCGAGGATCTCGTGGGCCATCCGCTTGACGGCACGGGCGACGTCATCGGCCGACATGACCTGAGTACGCGCTTGGAAGTGGCCGCTCGCTGATCCCGCGAGCAGTCGCTCTCGTTCTGCCATCTGTATCTCTTTCGTCCGTTCGGGCCTCACTGGACCCGTTTCACGGTCGATCGTTGAACATACACGCCGCGCGTCGGTGCGGGGCGCGCGCGTGGTGTGGATTTTGGGTTGACGCCGCAGCGGGCGGCCGACACCACCGCCGACGCCGCTCGATCAGCTGCTGCTGAAACGCGTCGACGTGACGCAGTGGTGTCGGTGAACGTAGGCGTGGGGGCGGTCCTCGCTCCCCTGCCTGAGCAGCTCGAAACCAGTCCGTTCGGCAACTCGGACAGATCCGGCATTCTCGATCCCGATCTCGGCAACGAGCGTCCTGATGTCGAACTCGTCGAAGGCTACGCCGATCAGCTCCCGTACTGCAGCGGTGGCGAAGCCGTTACCCCGGTGACCGATCCCGATCCACCAGCCGACCACTGCTGCTTTTCGGGCCGGATCCATGCTCGAGAGACCGACTTCGCCCACGCATGCGCCGTCGACGCTGACGACTCGATCGATCGCAAGCAGTCGTTCTTCACGAACGGCACAACCCTCGATCCAGCGCGCTGCGGCATCGAGACTGCGGTCGTCGGGCGGTTGCGACGCCGCCGCGATCGTGGGGTCGTTCCAGGCCGCCGCCAACGCCGGGGCATCCTGCGCCCGCCAGGAACGCAACCGCACCGAGGCCTCAGCCACGAACCTCGCCGGCAACGCTGCCCAGCACACCGTTGAGGAAGCGGGGCGACTGTTCGGCACAGTACTGGGTGGCGATTGCAATCGCCTCCGAGAGGACGACACCGGTCGGGACATCGCTGCGGTCACTGAGTTCCCACGCCGCGATTCGAGCGATCACCCGATCGACCAGCGGCATGCGCTCGACGCGCCAGTTCTCGAGGTGGCGACCGAGAAGCGCATCGAGATCGTCACGCCCCGCATCGACCTGCTCGACGATCTCGACTGCGTAAGAGGACAGAGGCACCTGCCGGGCTGCCAGGATCTCGGCCACCGGGTCACCGGTGAGCTCCGCCTGGTAGAGGATCGCCAAGGCTTCTTCGCGCGCCTCGCGGCGACTACCGAGGCCTGGGATCTCCGATCGCATGAGACGTCCGTCGCCGCTAGGCGCGGCTCAGATACTCACCGGAGCGGGTGTCGATCTTGACCCGCTCACCGGGCTCGATGAACAGCGGCACCTGGATGACAAGCCCGGTTTCGAGGGTGGCCGGCTTCGTGCCGCCCGATGATCGGTCACCCTGGAGGCCCGGCTCCGTGAACTCGATGTTCAGTTCGACTGCGGCCGGCAAGTCGGTACCGACGATTTCGGACCCGAACATCTCGAGCACGACCGACGAGCCATCGACAATGAAGTTTCCGGCATCACCGAGCGCCTCTGGCGCAACATTCAGTTGGTCGTACGTCTCGTTGTCCATGAAGACGTAGTCGCTGCCGTCCCGGTAAAGGAAATTGAAATCTCGCTTGTCGATGGTCGCACGCTCGACCTTCTCACCGGCCCGGAACGTTCGCTCGACGGTGCCGCCGGCGCGAACGTTGCGCAGGCTGGTACGAACGAACGCATGACCCTTCCCCGGCTTGACATGCTGAAAGTCGACCACCTGGAAGAGGCCCTCCTCGAGTTCGAGGGTCATGCCGTTTTTCAAGTCGTTGGTCGTGATGGTGGGCATCGGCTACCTCGGTGGTGCTAGGAGGGAGAGAAGTGGAGCTTGGGTGACGATGTCAGGGGCTGACAACCCGTCTCCGTGACCACCACGAGGTCCTCGACCCGAACCCCACCGATGCCGGGGAGATACACGCCGGGTTCGACGGTGAGCACGTGTCCCGGCTGGAGGATAGCGGTGTCGGTGGCGTGCACAGACGGCAGCTCGTGAATGTCGAGACCGACCCCGTGGCCAGTGCCGTGACCGAAGTGATCGCCATGACCAGCATCCCGAATGACCGAGCGGCAGGCTTCATCGACCTGGCGAGCCTCGATGCCCGGCCGTACCGCAGCAACACCAGCCGCCTGCGCCCGGGTCACGAGGCTGTGGATCTCGACTGCGGTGTCGTCGGCGGCGTCGGGACCACCGATCACAAAAGTACGGGTCATATCGCTGCGATACCCGTCGACCAGGCCACCAACGTCGATCACGACCAGATCCCCGGCCTCCATGACACGGTCGGTCGGTCGGGCATGCGGGAGCGCTGCGTTTGGACCCGAACCTACGATGGTGTCGTAGCCGGGACCCGATGCCCCCGCCGCCCGGATACCGTCGTCGAGCGCCGAGCCGATCTCTCGCTCGCTGACTCCCGGGACGAGCAACGACTCCACGTCGGCAAGGACACCGTCGACAATGCTGGCCGCCTTGGCGATCCGAGCGAGTTCGGCATCGTCCTTGACGGCTCGGAGTTCGGCGGGGACTCGGTGCGTCGGGACCAGTTCGACGGTGTCGGAGATCTCGTCCTGCCAGCGCTGCAACACCGACCACGTCACGACGTCGGCCTCGAGCGCAACCCGTCGGGCGGATCCGATGGCGCCGACCGCCCCGGTGACGAGCCACCGATCGAGAACGACCGACGCCGTGCAGCCGACCTCGGCAAGCTGCGCCGGCGCCTGCGTCTCGTATCGGCCGTCGGTGACGAGCGTGAAGGTGTCGGGTCTGACCACGACCGCTGCGTTGGAACCGGTGAACCCGGTGAGCCATCGCACGCTCGACAGACCCGAGACCACAAATGCATCGAGCCCCTGATCGCTCATCACCGCTCGCAACTTGTCGACTCGTCCATCGACCCGCAGTGGCGGCAGGGAGGCCAGAACCGCCGCGTTGGTCACCGGACTGCCTCGAACGAGCCGACGAGGACCGACTGCTCGACACCGACAACCGTCTCCACGCCGCACGGTCCGTCGAGCACGAATGTCACCCCGTCGATCGCTTTCTTGTCCCGTGCAAAAAGGGCGAGCAATTCGTTGTCGGTGAGTTCATCGGGAATCTTCGACGGCAGAGCGTAGGCCGACAGGACTCGCTCGTGTTCCGCGACTCGGTCCGACCCGATCCTCCCCAGTCGGTGCGCCACCTCGGCTGCGTACCGAAGACCGATTGCGACTGCCTCGCCGTGACGCAGGTCGTATGCCCCTGCTGTCTCGATCGCGTGGGCAAGGGTGTGCCCGTAGTTGAGGATGGCGCGTTTGCCGCTCTCGAGCTCATCGGCCATGACCACGTCCGCCTTGATCCTCACGCAGGCCGCCACCCGCTCGTCCAGGGAGAGCTCGTCGAGGCGTCCGCCACCGAGGAAGTGATATTTGGCGATCTCACCTGCGCCGCATTGGAACTCGCGTGGGGGAAGGCTCTCGAGGGTCTCGGTGTCACAGATGACGGCCGACGGCTGCCAGAACGCGCCGACCAGATTCTTGCCCTCGGCGAGATTCACCCCCGTCTTGCCGCCGATGGCGGCGTCGACCTGTCCGAGCAACGTCGTGGAAACGGACACGAAACGAATGCCACGGTGATAGACGGCGGCAACGAAACCCGCCACGTCCGTGACCACCCCACCGCCGACGGCGACGATGGCATCAGCTCTCGTGAAGCCAGCAACCGCCAACTGTCGACAGACGTCCTCCACGACAGCCAGTGACTTGGCCGTCTCACCATCGGGGATCTCGATCCGGATCGAGTCGACACCGGGATCGACAGCCCACGGGATACTGGGCTGGGTGACGATGGCGACCCGCCGTGCGCCGTTGGGGATCACGGTTGCGAGCTCGCCGCGAGCACCATGTCCGACCAGCACCGGATACCTGCGATCACCGAGATCGACGGTGATGGTGGTGATCGACCGAGCTGTCATTTCCGCAAGGTTAGTTCGCTCAGCCGATGACGAGATCCGGATAGAGCACCAGGAGCATCGTGGCCGCTGCCAACGCCGGGCCGAACGGAAAGCTGTTGTGGAGGAGTCGTGCGGGCGGGGTCTCGACATCTGCTGCTGGATCCGGTACGAGATCACGCCCCCCACGGCGCAGCACCGCGACGAGGAGCCCCACCACAACGCCGATGACACAGCCGATGAGGAGCGCATGGAACACCAGGCGAACAACAGGCGCCCAGCCGACAGCGTTCACGCCTGCCGTCCAGCCGAGGTGGAGCCCCAGGAGGAGCGACAGTTTGACGTCGCCGAAGCCAAGCCCCTGCGGCGAGATCAGATGAGCTGCGAACAACAGCAGAAAATAGCCGGCCGCTCCCGCTGCCGCCCTGGGCAGGACCTCCGGACGATCAATGGCAACGGCAATCCCGCTCATCACCACGGCCGATACGGCCACGGCAGGAAAGACCAGACGATTCGGCAGCCGATACACGTCGATGTCGATCGCCGAAAGCGCCACGAGTGCCACGACGAGAACGAGCGGGGGAAGCGCCAGCCAGTCGATGCCGTATTCGACTGCGACCAGGACGAACAGCGAGGCAGTGACAACCTCGACGATCGGATAGGCAACCGAAATGGTCGACGCGCAATGACGACAACGACCGCGTACGAGCACCCACGACACCACCGGCACGATGTCACCGAGTCCCAGACGGCACTCGCAGGCCGGACAGCGTGACGCCATGGTGAGCGGCACCCTGTCGGGGATTCGGGCGATGAGGACCGAAGCGAACCCACCGGCGAGCAGACCGCATGGAATCGCAACGAGGATGGGAATCACGTCCATCGGATGCCGCGTTGCCCCTCGCCCGAGGACATCGATCGTGCTGTCTCGGTGACCCGAGACAGGTTCACGACTCGGAGGATTTCCGAGACCTGCGGCGACGACGTCGCTTGCCCGGCTTCACCGCAGTTTTCAGTGCGGTTCCGCCACCCTCAGGCTCGGTATCGGTCGTTGCGTGGACAACTGCGGCAACAGCCTCAGCAGCACGCGGCGAGAGGTTGGCGAGTTGACGGGCCATGTCGTCGGCATCGGCATCGGCCTCCATCTCGGCACGAGCATCGGCGGTTGCATCTGACACCCCCGCAACCTCATCGCCCATCGACTCGTCCTCAGCAACCGAGAGTGCTCCCCCTGGGTTGGGCTCGGAGCCGGTTGCTGCTTCATACTCGGGAACGGGCGCTGGTTCGACGGCGACATCGTCGATGAACGACGGGTCAGCTTCACCGCTGACCCCCGGGGACACAGGCTCTGGAATCGGCTCCGGCGCATACTCGCGTTCGTCCTCCTCCGGCTCGGCAGCCACGACGTGATGCTCCGCAACAGGCACCTCTGCCACAGGCATGTCGATCGTCTGGAGCAGGCCGGCGTCGACAAGCTCCTTCACCAGTCGACACGACTCGAGCTCGTTGAGACGCAGCGTCTCGGCCACCAGACCAACCTGCACGCCGGTGCCGACGAGCGCAATGCAGCGCCACTGTTGCGCATCGATCGTGACGTCGGGCCCTTCCATCTCAGGACGAAGGGTGATCCATACCTCCAGCGACGGTACGACGGGTTCGATCGAACGCCACTCCGCCAGCATCGCCTCCGCCGCGCCGAGCAGCTCTTCCATCGAGGAACCCGCGCCGGGGGTGGACGCGACGTCTTCGTTCTCGAACGTGAAGGTGCCGGATTCGAAGCGGAGCAGGCCGAAGACGGCCTCGGTGTCGTTCAACTCGAGCGTTGTCGGAGACTCGACTTCCGTCCCCACCACCTGCCCACCAACGACGTGGACCCTTCCCGATGCATGCGGCCCAACGACCACCAATCGACCCGTCTTCTCGGAAAAGGCGAGAAGACGGAGCACATCGGCAAGATCAAATGTTTCGAGACTGCCCGAGAGCGCCACGGTGAACTCCTTCGTAAAGCGACACCACACCATCGGCACACATCAGCGGTCAACTGAGCATTACGTGAAACTTGCCGCGACCACCGCGCGCATCGCATCGACGGGTGCCGGTTCGCCGGTCCACAGTTCGAGTTGCATGGCGGCCTGGTGCAACAACATCGGCAGCCCGTTGACCGCCTGGGCACCGACCGCCTCTGCCGCGTCGAGCAGGGCCGTGCGAGCGGGGTGATAGATCAGATCGACCACGACCTGACCCGTGCGCAGCAGGGTCGGTTCAACCGGGCTGCGAGGATCGGAACCCATGCCGATCGGCGTTGCGTTGACGATCAGGTCGGCAGCCGACAGGTCGGCGGCAACGCCGACCCGCCCCCGCTCACCGGCCAAGGCCGCAGCAGCAGCCGCACGGTCGGCACTGCGGTTGACAACGGTGATCGATGCACCCGCCCGACCAAGGGCCTCGATCACCGCACGAGCCGCGCCCCCGGCGCCGATCACGGCCACCTCACGGCCACTGACGTCGACCGACGACTCGATCAGGAGACTCCGGACGAGCCCATCGCCATCGGTCGAGTGTGCGGTGACGACCCCCTCGTCGTTGACGAGGCAGTTCGCCGATCCGAGGGTGTCGACCGCTGCGGTGCGACGGTCGGCGGCCGCAGCGACCGACTCCTTGTGCGGCATGGTCACGGAGAGCCCGCGGATGCCGAGTGTCCGCATCGCCTCGACTGCCGATCGGCCGGCATCGTCACCGGTGGCGACCGGGTAGGCCACCGACACTGCGTCGACGTCGAGGGCAGCGAATGCAGCGTTGTGGAGTGCAGGTGAGAACGAGTGCCGAACCGGGTCGCCAATGACACCGACTGTGATCGTGGCCCCGGTGATCGAGGTCATCCGCAGTAGCCCAACTCGCGACAGACCGCAACGGCGTCGTTGTGCTCGGCGAGTGTCACCGAGAACGTGTGCGCACCCACGATGCCGCCCTCGTCCGTGCGTGCCCAGAAGATCCACTCCCCGTCGGCCGGGGCGAGCGCGGCTCGCAATGCTGCCTCGCCGGGTGCTGCGATGGGCGTGGGTGGGATGCCCGCCGTGGTGTAGGTGTTCCACGGCGACTCGGCATCGAGATCGGACTGGAACAGCGGCTCGGTGAACGACTTGCCAGCCGCGTAATACACGGTCGCATCGATCTGCAGCGGCACACCCTGGGCGAGTCGGTTGTAGATCGCGCGCGCCATACGAGCACGGTCGACGTCGACCTTCGCCTCTTCCTCGATCAACGACGCGATGATGATCACGTCGTAGTCGCTGAGGCCGAGTTCCAGGATGGCTGGATCGCGACCGAGTTCACCGAGAAGTGACTGGAATCGTTCGTCGAACGCGTCCGCCATGCGCTGCAGGAACTTCGCTTCGTCGTAGAGATCGTCTTCGTTCACGTCGTACGACGCAGGGAAGAGCGTTCCTTCGAGGGCAAGCGATGCTGGTGCTTCCGAGCCTGGTGCGTAGAACTCCGAGACGAGACTCGGGCTTCGCAGCGCATTGAGAATCTCGGTGCGATCGAAGTTCTCGTTGACGGCAACGAGCCGGTCGACGATCTCGTTCAGACGGAGCCCCTCCGGTACGTTGAAGCGCACGAACACCTCTGGGATCGGTCCGGCATCGAACGTCGACACGATGTCTTCGAACTCCATGTTCTCGAAGAGCTCGTACTCACCGGCCTGGAATGTGACTTCGGTGTCGCAGCCGAGGAACCCGGAGATCGTGAGTTCACCCTCGCAGCGAAGCCAGTACCGGAACACGGTGGCGTTCTGGATGATGTTCGCGCCCTCGAGCGACGTGGCGACATTGTTGGTCGATGCACCCGTCGGGATGACGAATTCGATCGCGTCGAGGCCTTGCAGCCCAGCAGGCTCGATCTGATCGTCAACCCACTGGTAGATGCGGTCGCGCACAGCAAACACCAGCCAGACCGAGAACAGCACCAACGCCACGAACCGGAGAAAGCCACCCCAACTCGTGCGGTAGCGGACCCAGTTCTTGTCTTCCTCGTCGTAGCGGGGATCGACGAGGGGAAACGCCTCGGGATCATCTTCGAGTACCCACTCGGTGCCGTCAGGGTCGACCCCGGCCACCAGCACCGCACCGGGTGGCGCTTCGTGATCGGGGAGGGCAATCGAGGTCTGCGGCTGCCCTGCGGGGCCGAGGACGATCGGATCCGTGCGTGCCGCCGCCGGTGCAGCGCTCACGGGGCGTGCGACCCGGGTGACAGGTCGACGAGTGCGGGCCGGAGGGTACAGCGGTTGGTCGGAGATCTGAGAAGGCGGCGCACCGGGAGTCCCCGGTACCGGAGGGCTCACCGGCCCCCGAGGCTCGTTCGGTTCTGCATCGTCGACCGCGCCGGTGAGAAAGGCACTCCAGTTCCGCTTTGCCATCAGCGTGACCCCGACTCTGGCGAGGGCTCGTCGCCCAGAGGCTGACCGGCATCGAGCCACGACTGCAACATCACCGACGCCGCGACCTTGTCGATGATGTGTCGGCGGTGCTGGGCGTTCACGTTCTGCTCCATCAGGCTCCGCTCCGCAGTGACCGTCGTCAGTCGCTCATCGTAGAGAACAACGGGCACGTCGAGGGTGTCGCCCAGTGCCTTGGCTTCGGCGGCATACCGCCGGGCCTGCGACCCGACCGTGCCGTCCATGTTGTAGGGCAGGCCCACGACAACGATCTCGACGTCCCATTCCTCGACGAGTTGGGCAATGGCCCGGTGTTCGCGCGTGCGATCACCGAGTCGATCGAGCACCTCGATCGGCATCGCAAGCGCACCTGCGCTGTCGCTCACCGCGACCCCGACCCGTTTCTGGCCGAGGTCGAGCCCGAGGGCTCTCACGGAGGTCACTCGATTCCGGCCGCCGCCCGGACCTGCTCGAGCGCCTCATCGATCTTCTCGACATGCTTGCCGCCCGCCACTGCCAGATCATCAGCAGGTTTCCCGCCACCACCGACCGTCGTCTTGGCATCGTCGATCAACACGCCGGCGTTCAGCGGGCTCTCGGGCGTGACTGCACTCACCAGAGCAACACCATTCCCGCCTGCAAGCGCTCCGGCGAGGACGACTGCGTGAACCTGGGCCTGGTCGCGGATCGAGACTGCGAGATCGCGAAGCGAATCGCGTTCGAGATCATCGACACGTGCGACGACGACGCCATCGACCGCAGTTGCCGCCAGCTGGGGTGCCTGACCGACCGCCGCCTGCTGCTTGAGCCGAGCAAGTTCCTTGTTGAGCTGCTTGATCTCGGCCATGCGGGTCGCGGCGACCTCTTCGAGGTCGAACGTGCTCTGGGCGCCGAGCGTCCCCGCAGCCGCGGTGACCATCGACTCCATCTGGCGTGCCCGTGCGATCGTCGCCGTTCCGGTGAGCGCCTCCACACGACGGATGTTGGAGCCGATCGAACCCTCGCTGACGATGCGGAACTGGCCGATGTCGCCGAGCGCTTTGACATGGGTACCACCGCACAGCTCGACGGAATGACGCCCTGCTTCGAGCACCCGAACCACGTCTCCGTACTTGTCGCCGAAGAAGGCGATCGCCCCGAGCTGCTCGGCAGTCTCCATCGTGGTCTCGAAATGACGACACGACCCGTTGTCGAGGACTTCGGCGTTCACAAGATCTTCAACGGCCGCCATCTGCTCGGGAGTCATGCCCTCGTAGTGACTGAAATCGAACCGGAGCCGGTCGGGACCGACGTAGGAGCCCTGCTGCTTGACGTGGTCACCGAGGACTTCGCGCAATGCATGGTGAAGAATGTGCGTAGCGGTGTGGTTGCGACGAATTGCCGCACGACGCTCATCATCGATCGTGGCGGTGACGGTCTGGCCGAGCTCGATCCCACCGCTCCGGGTGACCTCGTGGATGTGCAGCCCGGGGACGCCGTAGCGGGTGTCGGTGACGTCGATCGTGGTTCCACCGCCGCTGATCGTGCCGGTGTCGCCGATCTGACCGCCGGACTCGGCGTAGAACGGCGTGCGGTCGAGTACGACAATCTCGTCATCGATGTACAACACCGTCGCCTGCGAGGAGACCTCGTCACGGCCCGTGAAGTCGGTCTCGCCGTATTCGTCGACGATCGCGGTGAGATGCGCCGTGTCCCCAGCAGCTGCGACTTTGCGGGCCTCCTTGGCCTGTCGCTGCTGCTCGGCCATCGCCGAACGAAATCCCTCGACGTCGACGTCGACCCCTCGCTCTTGGGTGATCTCTTGGGTCACCTCGAGCGGAAAGCCATAGGTGTCGTGCAGGAGAAAGGCGATGTCACCGGGCAGAGGCGCCCCCTCGGGCAGGGATTCGAGCTGTTCGTCGAGGATCGTCTGACCCTTGCGAAGCGTCTCCCGGAAGCGAACCTCCTCACGATCGATGACGTCTCGGACGAATGCGTGGTTGGCGGCAAGATCCGGGTAGTCGGGCCCCATGGTCTCGACGACTGCGTCGACCATGCCTCCCATCACTGCGGTTTCGACGCCGAGGATGTACGCATGGCGCACCGCCCGGCGCAGGATGCGGCGTAGGACGTACCCGCGCGCTTCGTTGGACGGAAACACCCCGTCGCTCACCAGCATCGAGGTCGATCGTGCATGATCGGCAAGAATCCGAAGCGACACGAGCTGCTCGAACGGGGCGGTCGACGGATCGACACCGGTCAGTTCAGCGGCCGCCCCCTGCAACGCGAAGAGCTCGTCGGTGTCCCAGACCGAATCCACACCCTGCAGGACCGACACTGTGCGCTCGAGGCCCATCCCGGTATCGATGGACGGTTTGGGAAGGGGCACCTTCGAGCCGTCGGCCTGCTGATCGAACTGCATGAAGACGAGGTTCCAAATCTCGATGAATCGATCCTCGTCGCCGTGTTCAGGGCCACCGTCGTCACCGAACTCGGGCCCCTTGTCCCAGAAGATCTCCGAACACGGTCCACACGGACCGACGTCGCCCATCTTCCAGTAGTTGTCCTCGTCGAGGCGTTGAATGCGCTCGGCAGGAACGCCGACATGGTGTTCCCAGATCTCGGCAGCCTCGTCGTCGCTGAGATGGACGGTGACCCACAGTCGATCCTTGTCGAGCCCGAGGACATCGGTGACGAATTCCCATGCCCACGCGCACGCGTCATGCTTGAAGTAGTCCCCGAAACTGAAGTTCCCCATCATTTCGAAGAACGTGAGATGACGTTTCGTGCGGCCGATCTCGTCGAGGTCGTTGTGCTTGCCACCGGCCCGCACACACTTCTGAATGGTGACGGCGCGCTGGTACGGGGGGATTTCCTCGCCGGTGAAATAGGTCTTGAACGGCACCATCCCTGCCACGGTGAACAGCAAGGTCGGATCGTGGGGAATCAGCGACGCCGACGGTTGATGGTTGTGCTCGCGTTCGACGAAGAAGTCGGTGAACGCCTTGCGTACCTCGTTGGACTTCATGCGGAAATCAGCCTACCGGCGCGCCATTCAGTGGCGGGGGCGAAATCCCCCACCGGGCTGCGTGTCGCCCCGACCGGGAAGTCGTCGGGCCGGACCGGTGTGCATGGCCTCATCGGTTGCGAACTCCGCCAACAGATCGGCGTGTTCCCGACGAATGGTCGCCATGCCCTCCTGCGTGGCATCGCGGAAATTGACCGCCAGGTCGCGCGCTCGTGTGGCGGCCTGCACACCGGCATCGGCAACCTGACGACCACGATCGCGGACCTCGGCAACCACCTGATCGGGCGCGACCTTCTCGACGGTCCGTTTGAGCCGACGTTGGACGTACCAGCCGGTGCCGACCCCGAGGGTGTAGCCCACCGCCGTGTAGAACGTTCGCTTCACCTGCCCTACCTTCGGTGACCCTTGACATCGATGGCACTCCGTCGCCGCGGCCGCGCAATCACCTTGGCGGCCCGGCTGGTACCCCGCACGACCGAAAGGGTCTTGATCACCGGCGGTGCGAAGGCTCGATACCCAAGTCGGCTTGCAACATCGACGGTTGCAGTGATGCGTTCGGCTCGGTCGAGTACCCCATCGACCCGCTCGAGTTCGTCACCGGCTCGGTTCACGGTGCGTTGGAGATCGTCGACCATCGGCAGGGTGCTTGCCCGCAACTCGTCGACGGTGAGCCGCAGCTCTCGCAACGTGCGCACGAGGGCTTGGATTGCGACCCCGAGGACGCCCACGACGAGCAGACAAACGACGGTGACGACGATCGCGGCGAGATCCGTGGCGCTCATGAGTCCTCAGTCAACCACATGGCTATCGGTGGCGTCGGAGGTGCCGGTGTCGACCTCACGATGGCCGGGCCACCACTCCCGCAATCGACCTTCGCGCCCATGGGAGCTGGGATCGTAGAAGGTGCGGCCGACCATCTCGTCGGGAAGGTACCGCTGTTCGACCCAGCCTTCGGGTTCGTCGTGCGGGTACCGATAGCCAGTCCCGTGTCCAAGCGAGTCGGCCCCGGCGTAATGCGCGTCGCGCAGATGCGGGGGAACCTCACCGGTACCGGCTTCGCGGGCTGCAGCTCGCGCATCGAGGATCGCTCGGGTGACACGATTCGACTTCGGGGACGTGGCGAGATGCAGTGTGGCCTGCGCAAGGTTGAGCTGTGCCTCGGGCAACCCGACGAACTCGACAGCGTGCGCAGCGGCGGTGGCAACGAGGAGTGCCTGTGGGTCGGCGAGTCCGATGTCCTCTGATGCGTGAATCACCAACCTGCGGGCAATGAAGCGCGGGTCCTCCCCTGCTTCGAGCATGCGAGCCAGCCAGTACACCGCAGCGTCGGCATCAGAACCACGAATGCTCTTGATGAAGGCTGAAATGACGTCGTAGTGCCCGTCGCGCCCATAGCGAACAGCCTTCGCGTCGACCGCGCCCTCGGCATCGTCGATCGTCACGTGGATCGGCCTGCCCCGGGCAGCTGCCAACGCCGCCGCCACTTCGGCGCTGGTGAGTGCGTGCCGACCGTCACCGCCGGCGCGGTGGGCAATGTGGGCAACGGCATCATCGTCGGCCGAGGCACCCTCGACCTCGAACCCACGGCGAACCAACGTCGCAAGATCGGCATCGTCGAGGGCAGCCAGACGGAACAACGTCGAGCGAGACATCAACGGTGGGTTGACCTCGAAGTGAGGGTTCTCCGTCGTTGCGCCGATCAAGACGATCAGCCCCTCCTCGACCGCAGGCAGGAGCGTGTCCTGCTGCGCCTTGTTGAATCGATGCACCTCGTCGAGGAACAGGATCGTGCCCGAACCACGTTCTCCCAATCGATGGCGGGCTGCTGCGATCTGTTCCCGCACATCCTTGACCGATGCAGTGACCGCAGAGAGTTCGACGAACGACTTCTCCGTGGTGGTGGCAATCAGACGAGCGAGGCTCGTCTTGCCGGTGCCGGGAGGGCCCCACAAGATCACCGAGGACAGTCGGTCGTCCTCGATGAGAGTACGCAGTGGCTTGCCGGGTGCGAGCAGATGGCGCTGCCCCACGACATCGTCGAGGTGCCGAGGCCGCAGGCGTGCAGCGAGCGGAGAGCGGCGCGAAAGGCGTTCGTCGGCTGCAGCACTGAACAGGTCCTCCCCCACGGAAGCGACCCTACCGGCCGATACCGGCAACAGCCTCCGCCCACACGCTCAGGAGGTGTCGCTCGCTGCCGATGGGCATGTGTGGTCGATCTCCTCGTCGTGATGTTCTGGATCTGGACCGCCGTGTCGATCCTGATCTTCGTGCGCCGACTCGTCACCTCCCGCACCCTGCGAGCCGACCAAGCACCTCACGAACGGCAGCCGCTGACGTCCTCCGATCGGGATGACAGGATCGCGGCGTTCGAGGCGAAACTCGCCACGCAGGAGCCACCGGACGACACGCCCGCCGCCGATCCGCACGAGCGTCGGTCCTTGCAAGCTGCACCCGACGCCTCCGGGGATCCGCAGGCCGAGACGCTGGCCCAGGCGCTCGCAGGGATCACGATGCCCGCCGATCTGTCGCCGCTGGTCGCCGACGACATCGATCCACGCCGGTTGCTCTGCCTGACAACCACGGCATCACCCGAGGTCGTCGCAGAGGCGCTTGCCGCCGAACTCGAACGACTCGGCTTCGTGCTTTCCCTGCCCGACGAACGCTCGATCGCCGCCGCACGTCGGGACGCGACCGTGCTCGTGCAGATCATGGGATCGGCTGACGCCATCCGAGCAGTGCTGGGCGATCGTCTGGCGACCGTGCCCGACGATGCCGTGGTCGCAACATTCCAGCTCCGCTGATCCACGGCACCGAGCCGAAGAACACCGACGAGGACCGGGGTCCGCCGGTCGAGCGGCTGCGTCGTTCAGGTGGCCGGGGGAAGGACCCGGAGACCCAATTCGTCGAGATGTCCTCCATCGATCTGCGATGGGGCGTTGGTGAGCGGATCGGCTCCCGACTGCGTCTTGGGAAACGCGATGACCTCTCGGATGTTGGTCTCTCCAGCCAGCAGCGCAACCAGGCGATCGAGACCGAAGGCGAAGCCGCCGTGCGGGGGAGCGCCGTATTGGAAGGCATCGATGAAGAAACCGAATTTCGACTGACGTTCCTGCTCACCGATTCCCAGCAGTTCGAAGATGCGATTCTGCACGTCCGAACGGTTGATCCGGATCGAGCCAGAACCGAGTTCCCAGCCGTTCAGCACGAGATCGTAGGACTGGGAACGAACCTCGAGAAGCGCCTCCCCGGTCTGCTCGAGCAGTCCCCAGTCATCCTCGTGGGGCATGGTGAACGGATGGTGAGCCGGCACCGGCATGCCGTTCTCGGCAATCGTCTCGAACAGCGGGAAGTCGACGATCCACAGGAAATTGAGCCCGCCCTCATTCACCGGTGGCTTGCCGAGCTCGAGCCGGAGCAGGCCCAGTACATGGCGCACGACGCGACGCTCGTCGGCCACCAGAAAGACCATGTCCCCGGGCACGGCATCCAGCGCGTCGATAACGGCGGTCGACTCGGTGCCCGAGAGGAACTTGGCGACGCCGGCATCGAGTGCCGGCCCCGAGTCACCGGCGATCACCTTCATCCATGCGAGACCCTTCGCTCCCCAGCGCTGGCAGGTGTCGACCAGGGCGTCGATCTGGTTGCGGCTCAGCGCCTCGACACCGCCCTCCATGCGAATGCCTTTCACGCAGGGCGCCTGGAACACACGGGCCTCGGTGCCCTCGAAGATGGACGTGAGTTCGACGAGTTCCATCCCGAAGCGGGTGTCGGGTTTGTCGGAACCGAACCGCTCTTGGGCCTCGAGCCACGTCATACGGGGAAAGACCGAGGGCCGATCGCCGGTCACGGCTTCGGCAGCGTTTGCAACTGCGTGACCGATCGCAGTGAAGACGTCTTCCTGGTTGACGAAGCTCATCTCTGCGTCGAGCTGCATGAACTCGAACTGGCGGTCGGCACGCAGATCTTCGTCGCGGAGGCAACGGGCGATCTGGTAATAGCGATCGATTCCTCCGACCATGCAGAGCTGTTTGAACAGCTGCGGGCTCTGCGGGAGTGCGTAGAAGGAGCCGGGTTCCTTGCGAGACGGAACCACGAAGTCGCGGGCACCTTCCGGGGTCGACGCGATCAGCATCGGTGTCTCGATCTCGACGAAACCCTGCTCTTCCATCCCACGGCGAACGGCCGAGTTCACCAACGCACGGGTTCGGAGATTGCGCTGCATGCGACCCTTGCGGAGATCGACATACCGGTGGCGCAACCGAATGGTTTCGTCGACATCGGTTCGTTCGTCGAGCGGGAACGGCGGGGGTTCGGCCTCGGCCAAGATCTCGATCTCGCGCACCTCGATCTCGATCTCGCCGGTGGCGAGATCGAGATTGGCGGTGTCGTCCGGGCGCAGCCGAACGTCGCCGGTCATTCGGGCGACATACTCGCTGCGAAGGTCGTGACTCGAGTTCACGACACACTGCACCACTCCGGTGTGGTCGCGCAGGTCGATGAATGCCAGGTGTTCGCCGTGCTCACGCCGACGATCGACCCAGCCGCACACCGAGACGGTTCGTCCTGCATCTGCTGCAGTGAGGTGGCCGCACATGTCGGTGCGCATCGAAGTGGTCAGGTCCTGCATGGTGGTGATGGTTTCTTGGTTGGAGCGAACAGGAGGGATCAGGCGGTACTACAGAAGCAGACGGGCCACGGACGGGACGAGATCGTCGAGGGCGACTCGGTGCTGGCCGGTGTCACTGCGGAGATCGCGAAGGGTGACCTCGCCGCTGGCGACTTCGTCTTCGCCGATGATGGCCGCGAACAGGGCGCCGGACCGATCGGCAACCTTCATCTGGGCTTTCATCGACCGACCGTCGTAGGTTCGATCAGCCCCGATCCCGGCAGCCCGGAGCGCGTTGCAGACGACGAGGGCATGACTGCCGCCGGTCACGTCGACGACGAAGACCTTCGTCACCGGTGCAGGGGTGGCGAAGACATCCTCGGCGTCACAGGCCAGGAGAATCCGATCGAGGCCGAGCGCAAAACCGATACCGGGTGTTGGAGGACCACCGAGGTCTTCGACGAGTCCGTCGTAGCGCCCGCCACCACCGACGGCATTCTGGGCGGTCGAGAGGGCTTCGGCGACAAATTCGAAGGTAGTCCGGGTGTAGTAGTCGAGCCCACGCACAAGCCGAGGCGACAGCTCATAGGGAATGCCGAGCTGGTCGAGCCCAGCACACACTGCATCGAAGTGATCGCGCGTTTCGTCGGTGAGGAAGTCGACCATCAGCGGCGCAGCTGCGACGATCTCGGCATCCTCACGACGTTTGGAGTCGAGCACGCGAAGCGGATTGCGCTCGAGCGTGACGCGTGACTGCGCCGACAACGATGCCTGGTTGTCGCTCAGATACCTGCGGAGCGCGTCGAGGTACGCAGGCCGGCACGAAGGATCGCCGAGCGAATTGAGCAGCAGAGAGATCCGCCGGAGACCGAGAGAGGCATAGAAGTTCCAGCCGAGCGCAATGACGTCGATGTCCGCTTGCGGGTCGTCGGTGCCGAGCGTTTCGACGCCGACCTGGTGGAACTGGCGGTACCGGCCGGCCTGTGGCTGCTCGTATCGGAACTGCGGCCCCTCGTACCAGACCTTCCACGGCGGGGTTGGTCGGTGTTCAGCAAATCCTCGACACACCGAAGCGGTCAGTTCTGGGCGGAGCGCGAGGTGTTGAGGAGGGTCTCCCTTGTCGAAGAAATCGAACATCTCCTTGGTCACCACGTCGGTCGACTCTCCAAGGCGCTTGAACACTCCGAGGTCCTCGAAGAGCGGCGACATGATCTCGCCGAAACCTGCGAGCTCTGCCTGTTCGGCGAATGCATCGAGTGCCGCGCGGCGTCGCCCCGACTCAGGGGGCAAAACGTCGCGAGTGCCTTTGGGGGCACGAAAGGTCGGAGCGGCCACGAGCGCTCAGGTTACCGGCGCATGGCGGCTGCTCAGCGGGTGCCCTCAGCGGCGATTCGTTGCACCGGGGAGCAGCCGGTAGGCCTCGTAGACCGACTCGACGTTGTAGAGCGAGGACAGCACCGAATCGAGCTGGCTGACGTCGGCCAACTCGAAGTCGAACTGCATGATGGCCACGGCATCGTTGCCGGTCTCGGTCGACACTCCGGTGACGTTGAGGCCGTGATCGGCCAGGACCCTCGCCACATCGACGAGAAGGGAGCCGCGGTCGAGTGCCCTGACCTCGATCGTGGTTGGAAACTGACCCTGGTGCTCGGCGTCCCACTCGACTTCGATCAGCCGATCGGGTTGCCCCTCGGAGAGTTCGGCGCCGTTGAGACAGTCGCTGCGATGAATCGACACCCCACGACCTCGGGTGACGAACCCGATGATTTCGTCAGGTGGAACTGGGGAGCAGCACCTCGACAGCCGGATCATGATGTCGTCGAGCCCCTCGACATGCACGCCCACCTGATGCGTGGCGCGCGTTCGGACTCCGCTTCGGCGCGACACTGTCGAAGGCAGCCGTGAACGCTCACCCAGTTGCGGCGTGTCGTCCTCGCCCCGCAACTCACGTCCGATTCGCTCGGCAACGGTGGACGCGCCGACGTGCCCTTCGCCGATCGCTGCGAACAGCGCGTCCTCGTCGACATAGTTCATCGCCGCAAGCACGTCGGCGAACACCGCTTCCTTCAGGATTCGTCGAGCCGGAAGGCCCTCTCGGCGTAGCGCCTGGATGAGGTCTTCGCTTCCCTCCTCGATCGCGTCCTCACGACGCTCTTTGGTGTACCACTGCTTGATCTTGTTCGATGCTCGACGACTGGCGACGAACTTGAGCCAGTCCCTGCTGGGGCCGGCACCCTCCACCTTGGAGGTGAGGATCTCGACCTTGTCACCGGACTCGAGCCGAGTGTCGAGCGGCACCAGCCGGTCGTTGACCTTGGAGCCGATACAGGTGTGGCCCACATCGGTGTGGATCGTGTAGGCAAAGTCGATGGGTGTCGCTCCAACCGGCAGCTCGATGACCCTTCCCTTCGGTGTGAACACGAAGACTTCGTCCTGATCGAGGTCGACCTTCAGATTCGACATGAACTCCGACGGATCTTCGGTCTCCTGCTGCCATTCGACGATTCGGTTCAGCCAGGCGAGATCGCCGCCTGGAGAGTCGTCCTTGTAGTCCCAATGGGCGGCAACCCCGAACTCGGCGCGGGCGTGCATCTCTCTCGTACGGAGCTGCACCTCGAGCGACTTGCCTTGCGGCCCAACCACCGTCGTGTGCAACGACTGGTAGAGGTTGAACTTGGGCATCGCGATGTAATCCTTGAAGCGGCCCTGGACCGGTCGCCATGTGGCGTGGATCGAACCAAGTGCGCCGTAGCAGTCACGGACCGAGTCGCAGATGACACGGATGGCGATCAGGTCGAAGATCTCGTCGAAACTCCGCCCCTTGACGACCATCTTCTCGTAGATGGACCAGAGGTGTTTGGGCCTGCCCACAACCTCCGCTCGAATCCCGAGTTCGGCGAGCCGGGCCTGCACGTCGCCCAGAACCTGGGCGAGATAGATGTCGCGCTCCGGAGCTCGCTGTTGGACCATCTGATCGATCTCGGCATAGCGACGAGGGTGCAGCGCTGCGAACGAAAGATCCTCGAGTTGCATTTTCATGTCTTGCATTCCGAGGCGATGGGCCAGCGGAGCGTAGACGTCGAGGGTCTCGCGAGCGCTTCGTTCCTGCTTGAACGCCGGCATCGCTGCGATCGTTTGCAGATTGTGGAGCCGGTCGGAGAGCTTGATGATCAGGACCCGAAGGTCCTGCGCAATCGCCACGATCATCTTTCGCATCGTGGCGGCCTGTTGTTCCTCCTTGGAGTCGTAGCGCACGCGGTCGAGCTTCGTGACGCCGTCGACGATCATTGCGAGTTCTGCGTCGAACTCCCGTTCGAGATCTTCCAGACCAACCGAGGTGTCCTCGACCGCGTCGTGCAGCAACGCAGCAGCAATGGTGACGTCGTCGAGGCCCTGCTGGGCGACAACGGTCGCAACGGCGACTGGATGACGGATGTATGGCTCACCGGACTTCCGTCGCTGACCCGCATGGGCTCCGTCGGCAATCGTGAACGCCCGTTCGATGAGCTCGGTGCTGTCCTTCGGGTGGTGTCTGGTGAACTCGGCGAGGAGTTCGGCGATCTCAGCCGATGCCGACCGATTGGCCGCTCGACGCCAGGGAAGCACCCGGGTGACGGTGGCCATGCTCAGTCTCCTGCCTCATCGTCGACGCGCATGAGCTGCTCGATGCGGGTGTCACCGAGCCGCGCCCGACCGTCGAGGAAACCGAGTTCGAGAAGAAAACTGAAGCCTGCGACCGACGCACCGAGGCGCTGCAGCAGCGCAGCGGCGGCCGCGGCCGTTCCTCCGGTGGCAAGCACATCGTCGAGCACAAGCACGTGGTCGCCCGGTGAGACAGCGTCTGCGTGGATTTCGATGGTGTCGGTGCCGTATTCGAGCCCGTACGTCTCCTGCACGGTCGGACCGGGCAGCTTCCCCGCCTTGCGGACGGCGACGAAACCGACCCCCAGCGCCATCGCGACCGGCGTACCGAGCAGGAACCCGCGCGCCTCGATACCCACCACCGCAGTGAGGGAAGCATCCCGCCACGGATCGGCCAGGGCCGCAACGACCGATCGAAGATGCTCGGCGTCTGCGAGCAACGGCATGATGTCCTTGAAGACGATCCCGGGTTCGGGAAAGTCGGGCACATCCCGGATCAACGCCGTGAAGTCGACCATCGCGCAACGGTACCGGTTCTACCGCTTCTTCTTCTTTCGCGGCTTGGGAGGCTGTCCTGGACGCGCAGACTGTTGGGTGCGGTTGGCGCGATCGCTGCGCTGTGCTGCCTGGCCCCGAACGGGCCGAGTGGCCGACGGACTGCGCTTTGCCGGAATACCCGCCAGCGCGACATCGTCGTCGAGCACACGGCGGGTTCCCCCGTCGGAGTCGTTGTCTGCAGCAACCTTTTCGGCGACAAGACGATGTTCTTCTTCACGTTCCTTCATCCAGGCAACCAGGGCCGAGGCCACGAAGATCGAGGAGTACGTGCCGACGACGATCCCGATCAGCAACGCGATCGCGAACTCCTGCAGGGTGAGCGCACCGAGGAAGAACGAACCGATCACGAGCATCGAGAGGACTGGAAGAACCGAGGTGATCGACGTGTTGATCGAGCGCATGAGCACCTGATTCAGCGCCAGATTCATCATCTCGGTGTAGGTGTAACGGCCGGTGACGGTGAGTCGCCCGCCAACCTCGCGCACCTTGTCGTACACGACGATGGTGTCGTAGAGCGAGTACCCCATGATGGTCAGGAAGGCGATCACCGTCGCAGGCGTGACCTCGAATCGGAACACGGCGTAGACACCGACCGAGATCACGATGTCGTGGGCCACGGCGACCAGGGCCCCGGCGGCCATCTTCCACTCGAGCCGAATGGCGATGTAGACCGCAACGATGGCGAAGAACCAGAGGAGCGCATTGCGGGCCTTGCCCGTGATCTGATCGCCCCAGGAAGGACCGACGGAGGTGACGCTGACGTCGTTGGGGTCGACGCCGGCGAACTCGGCAAGTCGAGCGCTGATCTCGACGACGTCGGCCGCTTGGTCGGTATCGGCCCGTACTCGAATGGAGTCGGTTCCGACCGTCTGGATCTTGCCCGACTCGGCCCCCGTGCCGGTGAGGGCAGCGCGGGCATCGGCGACCGATGCACCCGGCGCCTCGACCTCCCACGACGTGCCACCCTCGAACTCGATTCCGAGATTGAGACCTCCGACACCGAGGGCCACAAGACTGATGGCCACGAGCGCACCCGAGACCGCAAGACCTTTCTTCCACATGGCAGGGAAGTCGAAGGCGTGCTCACCTCGGTAGAGCATGCGCACGAGGTTCACGATGCACCTCCCTCAGGTGTGACCATGGCGCGGGGGATACCGAAGCGCGAGGGCTTGGTCGCAAAGGTCGACTGGCGAACCGCCATGATTCGAATCGCCGGCCCCATGAAGAAGTACGTTGCAATCAGGTCGAGCACGGTCGCCAGACCGAGGAACAATGCAAAGCCTCGAACCTGCCCGACGGTCAACCAGTACAGAACGACAGCAGCGATGAGGCTCGCAACATCGGCTTTGACGATCGTGGAGTAGGCGACCGGGAATGCCCGCTCGACCGCCGATCGCAGTGTTCGACCTCCCTTGACGTCTTCCTTCAGGTGTTCGAAATACACCACATTGGAATCGACGGACACACCGATCGACACGATCAGACCGGTGACGCCTGCGAGGGTGAGCGCAAGACCCTGAGATTCGCCCAGCCACGCGACGATCGTCCACAGCAGTGCACCGGAGATGACGAGGCTGAGGATCGCCACGATTCCGAGGTACCGGTAGTAGGCAACGAGATAGATCGAGACGAGGACGACGCCGATGAGTCCGGCGACCAGACCGGCATCGAGCGCATCTTCGCCGAGCGTCGAACTGACGATGCGACTCTCCTGTGGCGTCAGTTCGAGGGGAAGGGCGCCGAAGTTCAGCGCAAGGGCAAGGTCTTTCGCCTCTTCTTCGGTGAAGGCACCAGTGATCTGGATCTGGTCGCGCTCGAACTGCGCAACACCCACGGTCGGAGCGCTCTCGATCCGGCCGTCGATCTCGATTGCGATGCGCAGGCCGGGGCACGACGCAAAGCCGGCGTTGCATTCGCGAGCCAGCGCGTTGAAGTCGTCGATACCGGGAGAGCCGGCTTTGAACGTGGGGGCGACGTACCAGCCCTGGACCGTGAACCGTGCAGCTGCGGATTCGAGTGTCTCGCCGGTGAGGCGCTGACCCGGCACACTCCCCTGGTCGATCACGAGCGGGACCGCACCGAGGCGGAAGCGGTTGGTGAACGCATCGCTGTCTTTTTGGAGCAGCACCGACGGCTCGTCGGCGGAGGCCTCGGGGGTGAGCGCCCACCGGTCGACAACGGCTTGCGCCTGCGCACGGACCGCCGCGTCGCCCTCGTCACTGTCGAGTACGGCGGCTGCGGTGTTGTACTCGATCTCGTCTTGTTGGGTTGCCTGTGCGAGGACCGGCCGGAACCGCAGCTCGGCGGTCTGGCCGACCAACTCGATGGCGCGCTGCTGATCGTCCACACCAGGGATCTGCACGAGGATCGTCTGTCCCTGCCGAGTCACTTCGGGCTCGCGCACACCGAGGCCATCGACTCGATTGCGAATGATGTCGACCGCCTGGTCGAGCAACTCGTCGGTGATCTCTCGGCCGTCAGGCAGCGGCTCGGGCTCGAGCACCACGGACGCCCCACCCTGGAGATCGAGGCCCAGCAGTGGTTCGTTCCCCGACGCCAGCGTGTACGCAATGCCGGTGCCGGCAATCGCAATGGCAGCGATGCCGACGGCGTAGACAACCTGTTGACGCACCGGGGACAGGCCGTTCAGTCGTCGGCGTCGGCGTCGGCGTCGGCGTCGACATCGACGAGGTCTGCGTCGGCGTCGGCATCGGGATCCTCGGCCCGACGGGCGATGGACGCCCGGTCGATCTTCAGTTCGACCTCAGGCGCGACTTCGAGCCAGATGAACGTGTCCTCGACCTCGGCGACAGCGCCGTGGACACCGGACGCAGTGACGACCAGGTCACCTTCCTCGAGTGACCGGATCAGCGATTGGTGTTCACGCATGCGCTTTTGCTGCGGACGGATCATGACGGCGTACATCAAACCGAGGAGGACGCCGAGAAAGAGAATGCTTCCCATGACTTCGGGAGGCTATCGGCCCAACCAGACCTCATGAACGCCTGCGCGAAAGTCGGCGAAGGTTCCCGAACGGATCGAGTCGGCCATCCGGTCCATGAATCGCAACATCCAGGCGACGTTGTGCAGGGTGATGATCCGAGGGGCTGTCGGTTCTTTCGTCTGCAACAGATGGCGCAAGTAGCCCCGCGAATAGCGGGCAGCCGGGCTTTCGGGCCAGTCAGGATCGAGCGGTTCACGACTGGTTGCGAACTCGGCGCGGGTGAGGTTGTAGCGGCCTGCGTCGGAGAGAACCGTACCGTGGCGAGCCAACCTGGTCGGGAGCACGCAGTCGAACATGTCGACCCCGCGAGCGACCGATTCCACAATCCCGATCGGGTCACCGAGGCCCATGAAGTAGCGCGGTCGGTCCCGGGGCAGAAGACTCATGCAGGCGTCGAGTCCGAACAACATCTGCTCGCGGTCTTCACCGACACTGAGACCGCCGACGGCGTAGCCGTCGAAGTCGATGTCGAGGATCTGTCGGGTCGACTGCTCCCGAAGTCGCTCGTCGGTGCCACCCTGCACGATGCCGAACTGGCACTGCCGATCCTTGGCATCGGGGTGGTCGAGAAACGCCGAGCGCCCTCGCTCGGCCCACTGGCCGGTTCGCTCGACGGCGGCACGAACGATGTCGAGGTCTGCGACCGACGACGGACACACGTCGAGCACCATCTGAATGTCGGCGCCAATCTTGGCCTGCACGTCTACCGCCTTCTCGGGCGACAGGAGATGCATCGAGCCGTCATAGATCGATGTGAAACGGGCGCCTTCATCGCTCAGCTCGGGCCCGAGCGAGAAGATCTGATAGCCGCCGGAGTCGGTGAGAACGTGCCCCGACCAGTCGGCCATCCCATGGATGCCGCCGAGCTCTGCCACCACATCAGCACCTGGGCGCAGCATCAGGTGGTAGGTGTTCGCAAGGATGACCTGCGCACCGAGCGCTTCGACGTCGTCGGCTGCGAGGTGAACGATGGCGCCTCGAGTACCGACCGGCATGAACCGAGGTGTCGTGAACGCACCGCGGGCAGTGGTGACGACCCCACAACGGGCGTCGCCGTCTCGAGCGGTCTCGGTGAAGGACGCACGCACGATGCCCGAGGCTAGGGCCTCCCTGGGTACGGTCGGCGTTTGTGACCGAACCGTCATCAGCCCAACTCCACGTTCACGAGCGGCGCGTGACCTCGCAGAACGGTGAGGACGGCATCCTCGAGGCGCTCTTCGAATCGATCGGCACCACCAATCGTCATGCCGTCGAGTTCGGCGTCGGCATTGGACCCACGGAGTGCAACTCACTGCGCCTCGTCGACGAGTACGGATGGACCCACACCTGGTGGGACGGGGCCGATCAGCCGCCCGGCAGCCGGGTCGAGCAGGTCGTCGTCACCGCCGACAACATCAACGAACTGTTCGCCGACCACGACGTTCCAGCGCACCCCGACCTGGTGTCGATCGACATCGATTCGAACGACTACTGGGTCCTCGATGCACTCGACGAGCAGTCGACTCCCCGCGTTCTTGTCGTGGAGTACAACGCATCGCTGGGCCCGACGACGCGGCTCACGGTCGCCTACGACCCCGCCTTGGTCTGGGAGGTCAACGACTACTTCGGTGCCAGCCTGGCCGCCCTCGCCGCTGCGGCAGATCGACGGAACCTGGCGCTGGTGGGGTGTGATTCACTCGGTATCAATGCGTTCTTCGTCGACAGGGCGGCGCTGACGATGCCGTTCGACGAATTGTCGGTCGAGCAGGGCTTCGTTCCCTGCGGTTACGGCATTGTCGAAAACGGACGCCACGTCGGATATCGACGAGCTCTACGGCGGTTTGTCGAGGTGTGATCCGCAGGTGCAGTCGGCCGTCGAGATCTGCCTGTCGTCTCGACAGCGGAACTACAGCAACCCGTTGAGGCGGTTGAGGTTGGCGTAGGCCTCGGGATCGAGATCGCGCCCTTCGAACGCCACGTGATCGGCCGGGTATCGATGCGCTCGGTAGATCCCGACAGCTGGCTCGCCGTTGTCGCGATGATTCGTGAACGGATTGATCCACTCCCACACCACCTCGTGATCACGTGTCACCTCGAAGACTCGGCCACTCGATCCTTCACACACGAGCACCGATCCCGACCACAGTCGGTCCGCCCCCGAGATGTAGTTGGAGAAGAACTGGTGTACGGGTCGACCCTCGTACTTCCATTCGATCTCACCAGTACTCACCCGGATCTCCAACACCCGAGATGCCGAAGCGCCGTTGTCGAACACCTGAATCAGATCCTCGCCGACCCATGTGACGTGATGCTGTGCGTGGGTGTCGGTGAATTTGCACGTCAGTTCACCCGTCCTGCCATCGATGACGCACACCCGGTCGTTGGTTCGAGCAGAAAACGCAATGTCACCGGCATCGTTCACGTCGATGCCGTTGACGTGGGTCCACTCCCAACGCCGTTTCGTCGGATGGATCGGGTCGTCGACCGGGTCGAGAAGTTGCCACGTGTGGATACGGCGCACCTCGACCCCGGCGGGGTCGACTTCCACGAGGTCGTCACCCAACAGGCGCGGCAGCCGTTCTCGCGGCAACCGATGTCCACCCCGCACCTTCTTGTGGAGTTCTTCGGACAGCTCGACCCACTCCGGAACCATCGTGTTGCCGTTCGGGAGCCGGACGAAGTCGTGGTGCTGTGCCCGATTTTCGTAGGACCACACCACCTTGCCGTGCCAATCGACCTCGAGGAGGGTGGTCTTGTACCCGCCAAGACGGGTGATGTGGACCTCGAACGGTGGTGGCGGTTTCGTGGGCTCGTCCTCCGGCGGCGGTGGCAGATGCACGTCGGAACCCGACATCAGCAGGTTGCCATTGTCCAGCAAGCGCCCGTACCCGGGTTTGATGGTCTCGAATGTCCAGCGGTGGACGACCCGCCCGTTCATGTCGATCAGGTACGCAGCATCATCGGCGCTGGGCGTGACGAGCGTGTAGCCCTCGGTCGTCAGGTCCGGTCGGTTGGCGGTCAGCCCTGTCGCCCGGTTGATCGACCAGCCCATCACGCCTCCTCGGGGTCACGCCGGTGTGTCGGCCACCGTAGTGTCGACGGCCCCGACCACACGACACGAGCGTTCAGGTCGAGCGTCGCAAGAGCATGGCATCACCGAAGCTCAAAAAACGGTAGTCCTCGGCAACTGCAGTCTCGTAGAGGTCGCGCCATCTCGGGCCGACAAAGGCGTCGACCAGGCACAGCAGCGTCGACTGTGGCAGGTGAAAGTTGGTGAGCAGCACATCGACGATCTTCCAGTCGTACGGCCGACGAATGAAGAGATCGCTGCGGCCACTCTGCCGACCGGTGAGCTTCCAAGACTCGAGCGCCCGAACCACCGTGGTCCCGATGGCGACGACCCGCTCGGCATGTTCGATCGCCGCCACCGTCTCGTCGGGGACCCGGTACCACTCGGTGTGCATCACATGATCATCGAGGCGTTCGACCATCACCGGTCGGAACGTGTCGAGACCGACAGCCAACTCCACAGTCGCCACTGCGATCTCGTTGACGACAAAGCCTTCGATCACCTGCGAGGTGAAGTGGAGTCCGGCCGTCGGTGCCGCTGCCGAAAGGGGGCGGTCGGCAAAGATCGTCTGGTACCGACCGGGATCCTCGATCTGCTTCTCGATGTAGGGCGGGAGCGGTGGCAGCCCGACCTCGGCGAGCCGGGTGTGAAGATCAGCGTCCCCCGGATCGAGCCAAACGATGCGGCGCCCGTCGCCGAGATCCTCGCCCATCGCGATGTCGAGGCCCCCGACGGAGACCACATGCCCGGGAGCAAGCTTTTTGCTCGGACGGGCAAGCGCCTCCCACGAACCATCGGATCGCTCTTCGAGAAGCAGAATCTCTGCGGCGCCACCGGTCCGGCGGCGTACGGGGATACGGGCCGGTAGCACCTTCGTGTCGTTGACCACGACCAGGTCCCCCGCACGGAGCAGGGAGGGCAGGTCGGCGATGGTGTGATGCTCGACCGAGTCGCCACGATCCACGAGGAGACGAGCGGCATCTCGGGGCTCGATCGGCTCCTGAGCAATCCGCTCGGAGGGCAGGTGGTACTCGATGTCGGCGAGCTTCTCCGGCCGGTCGGTCACGAAGCAGAGGGTACGGGACCGCTTGCGAAACACAGCCGGTTGCACGGTGGACGCATCCGCAGTTCTCGCCGAAGAGGCGTGTGCGAGCGGTTACGGCCTGCTGTCGAAGAGACCGGGCGGTGGGTCGGAGTCGGCTGGTTCGGCAACCGTCGTCGGAGGCGTCATGCCCAGATGGGCGTACGCAGCCGGAGTGGCGACACGGCCCCTCGGCGTTCGCATCAGCAGGCCCTGCTGGATCAGATAGGGCTCGTAGACATCCTCCACCGTCTCGGTCGGTTCACTGATCGAGATTGCGAGCGTCGAGAGGCCGACGGGGCCGCCGCCGAACCGTTTGCAGACACTCTCGACGACCGCTCGGCTCGCCTTGTCGAGACCGAGCTCATCGACACCGAAGAAGGCGAGACCGTCCGACGCGACCCGAGCATCGACGTGGCCGTCCCGCTCGACATCGGCATAGTCACGGACCTGCCGGAGGAGTCGATTTGCGATCCGAGGTGTACCTCTCGAACGTCGGGCGATCTCGAAAGCGCCACCCTCGTCGATATCGACCCCGAGGATCCCGGCGGCCCGCATCGCGATCGACTGGAGATCAGCGACCTCGTAGTAGTCGAGGCGGGCGACCAGCCCGAACCGGTCACGGAGCGGCCCGGTGATCAAGCCGGTCCGAGTCGTGGCACCCACGAGCGTGAACCTCGCCAGATCGAGCGGAATCGACCGCGCTGCCGGACCCTTCCCGAGCACGACATCGATTCGGAAATCTTCCATTGCGGGATACAGCACCTCCTCCACGGGACGAGGGAGGCGGTGGATCTCGTCGATGAACAGCACGTCGCCGTCCTCGAGTTTGGACAGGATCGAGGCCAGATCGCCAGCCCGCTCGAGCGCCGGTCCGGAGGTGATCTGCAGGTTGGTTCCCATTTCGGCGGCGATGATGTTGGCCAGTGTCGTCTTTCCCAGGCCAGGGGGACCGGCGAAGAGCAGATGGTCGGCTGCCTCGCGCCGGCGAGCAGCGGCTCCGAGCATGACGCCGAGGTGACCTTTCAGTTCCTGCTGCCCGACGAATTCGGTGAGCGTGCGGGGCCGAAGGCCCGGCTCGTCGAGCAGCACGGCCACGTCGTCGGGTTCTTCGGAAGGAGAGAGCAGCTCTTCGCGGGCCACGATGAATCCCTAGCAGACCATCGAGCTCAGACGCCGGACGCCAGCCGGCGCAATGCGTCTTTGAGGAGATCACTGGTCTCACCATCGGCCGGCAGGTCGACCAGGACAGCGTGAATCTCGTCGGCGGCATAGCCCAGGCCTTCGAGGGCAGTGCGGACATCAGCGCGCGCGCCCGTCCCCGACACCGCCGGCCCACCGTCGGTCGCACGCACGACGCTGTCGATATCGGGGAGATCGAGTTTCGACTTCAACTCCATCACGAGACGAGCCGCAGTCTTCTTCCCGACACCGGGCACGAGGCACAGCGAGGCGATGTCGTCCTCGGCGACCGCTCGTCTCAGTGCATCGGGACCGTGCACCGACAAGATGGCGAGGCCGAGCGCAGGACCGACCCCGTGCGCAGAGATGAGCGATTCGAAGACGCGGCGTTCGTGGATGGTGGCGAAGCCGTACAGCGTCTCGCTGTCTTCACGAACGGCGTGCACGATATGGACGAAGACGTCGGCGTCGACCTCTCCGATCGACATTGCCGTCGATGGAGTGACCGACACCCGGTAGCCGACCCCGGCCACTTCGATCAGCAGTTCCCCGTCGGGGCCGCGGTCGAGCAGTCGCCCTCGGAGCGAACCGATCATGCGGACACTCCCGACACTCGGGCCCGTGCAGAACGACCGGGAACGTGAGCCAGATGACAGAGTGCAACAGCGGCAGCATCGGCGGCATCGGCCGGCGACAGACGTTTGGGCAACCCGAGAAGGGTCTGGACCATCTGACCGACCTCGTGCTTGCCGGCCGCGCCGTACCCGGCAACGGCTTGCTTGATCTCGTTGGGCGAGTACTCGGCAACATCGCACTCGGCCACAACCGCTTCGGCCATGACGATCCCGCACGCCATCCCGACCCCCATCGCAGTACTGACGTTCTGCTGGAACAGGACACGCTCGATCGCCACCACCTGAGGCCGGAGGTCGGCGATCAGCGAGCGAACCTCGCATTGGAGTTCGGCGAGGCGCTGGGGCAGATCGACGCCTGGATCCGTTCGGATCACACCTGCGGCAACAGCACGAGGCGAACGCCCATGTTCGATGCAGCCGTAGCCGCACCGCGAGAGACCCGGGTCGATCCCAAGAACGAACACATGTACGACTCTATCCGACCATCAAGAATCGGTGGTGGCAGCCGATGAACAAGCGTGACCATGTCGCAACACACTCCGGCCGTTGCCCTGCACGGCGTTTTCAAGTCGTTCAACGACAAACCAGCGCTCTGCGATCTCACCGTGGTTGCACCACAGGGCAACATCACGGTCCTCCTCGGCCCGAACGGCGCCGGCAAGACGACGGCGATCCGATGCATCACCGGAGCGATGAGCCCTGATCACGGTTCGATTCGCGCCCTGGGGTTCGACCCCGACATCGACGGTGAAGCCGTACGCCGCGAATGCGGTGTGGTGTCGGCCAAACCGGCGCTCTACGACCGGCTCAGCGGTTGGGACAACCTCGTGTATGCCGCCGAACTCCACGGCGTCGACAAGGCGAACATCACTGCTCGGGTAATGGCCTCGGCCGAACGGTTCGGCATCGAGCACGCCCTCGACGAGCAGGTCGGCGGCTACTCCACCGGCATGAAGACACGACTTGCGCTGGCCCGCTCGGTGCTGCACGAGCCGCGCCTGTTGCTGTTCGACGAGCCGACCTCGGGCCTCGATCCCGAGTCGGCCCAAGCCGTGCTCGGATTGATCCGAGAAATGACCGCCGACGGCCACACGGTCGTGATGTGCACCCATCACCTCGTCGAGGCAGAAGGTCTTGCCGACCACATTGTGGTGCTCGATGCGGGCACCGACCTCGTCGCAGGTGCGCCAGCCGACCTGGTCCGACAGTACTGGCCGGAAGACTCGGTGCTCATCGCCGTCGAACACGATCCCGCCTCCGTTGCGCCATTCGAGGACCTGGCGGAGCTCCCCGGCGTTCGGCGGATCGAACCCTTGAGCGAAGGCGGCCGGGACCCGGAGGCCAGGGTGGTGCTCGACCACCCGGCGGTCACCCCGGATGTCGTGGCAGCCCTGATCACAACCGGCTGCCGCATCCGCAAGATCATCCCTCACGAGCCCTCGCTCGAGGAGCTCTACTTCGCAGTCCGCCGATCGACCCGCGACCTCTCGGAGGGTGACGCGGCGGCAGCTCACAGCGGGTCCGACCGGGAGAAGGTGGCCCGATGAACTGGCACCGAACGTTCACCGTGGCCCGCACCGACGTCAAGCAGTTGGTCCTGGCCAAGGACTTCTGGATGCCGATGGGCATTCTCGGCAGCATCTTCTTCGTGGTGGTGCCGCTGGTGCTGCTGCTGTCGATCGCCAGTCTTGGTGACAATCCAGCAGTCCAGAACGTGGCCGAGACCCTCGAGGTTCTTCCACCCCAAGCACAGGAGCAGATCCAGGGAGATACCCCGCAGGGGCGAACCTCCTATGCCCTTGCGGTGTTCCTCTTTGCGCCGATGGCCGTTGTCGTTCCCCTCACGATCTCGACAGCGGTCGGCGCCGCATCCCTGGTCGGTGAACGAGAGCGGGGCACCGGCGAATTCCTCGCCCACTCCCCCGCCAGCACGAGTGAGATCTACCTCGGAAAACTGATGGCATCGCTCGTCCCCGGCTACTTCACGACGATGGTCGGCTTCACGGCCTACTCGTTGATCGTGAACGTGATCGTTGGCCCGGAGGTCGGTGGTTGGTTCTTCCCGACCCAGCAATGGTGGCTACTGATGTTGTGGGTCCTCCCCGGCTTTTTGCTGATCGGACTGTCACTCGTGCTCCGTCTCTCCGGCAAGGTGAAGTCGACAGCCGCTGCCCAGCAGGCATCGGGACTCATCACCCTGCCGTTGATCGCAATCTCGTATGCCCAGGCGTCGGGAGCGCTCTACGGGACGACGACCACAACCGTCATGATCGGTGCGATCGCCTGGAGCATCGGCATCGTCTCGACATGGCGCGGTATGCGGGGAGTCAAACGTCAGCGCCTCCTCGGCGTGGCCGACGGGGTCTGACACCGGATCCGATCACCGGTCGACCCCCCGGTGAGACAGGATCAGGCTGAGGCTTCGTCCATCAGTTCGTCGGCAACATCCATGTTGCCGTGGACATCTTGGACGTCGTCGAGGTCATCGAGCAGGTCCATCAACTTCAGTAGTTGCTTGACCGCCCCGACATCGGTCACCTCGACTGTCGATGTCGGCAGCATCGCCAGATCGGCGGATTCCACGGCAATACCCGCTGCCTCGAGCGCCTCCCTGACCACGGGAAGCTCCGATGGCGGGGTGGTGACTCGCCACATCTCGCCTTCGTCGATGATGTCTTCGGCGCCGGCGTCGAGAGCAGCGAGCATCACCTCGTCCTCGTCGACCGAGGTCGGCACGAGCACAACGCCCTTGCGTTCGAACTGCCACGACACAGCACCGGGTTCGGCGAGCGACCCACCGTTTTTCGACAGCGTGGAACGAACGTCACCCGATGTGCGGTTGCGGTTGTCGGTGAGACATTCGATGAGGAGTGCGATGCCACCGGGCGCATACCCCTCATAGGTGATCGTCTCGTAGTTGACCCCCTCCAGTTCGCCGGTGCCCCGCTTGACCGCCCGCTCGATCGTGTCGAGCGGTACCGAGTTGTCGCGCGCCTTCTGGAACATCGTTCGCAAGGTGGGGTTGGAATCGGGGTCGCCACCACCGGTCCGCGCTGCCACCTCGACCTGTTTGATCAGTTTTGCGAAGAGCTTCCCCCGCTTGACGTCGGCAGCGCCCTTCTTGTGCTTGATGGTTGCCCACTTGGAATGACCACTCATGTGGGACGTCCTCCTCGACTCAATCCGGCGCTAGTCCGTGATCAGACCGGCGTCGCTCAACCACTGCCTGTGCAGCCGGGCATCACCCGCCAACTCTGGGTGGAATGACGCCACCGTAACGCCCTCGTGACGGCACAGTACGGGTTGACCATCGACCTCGGCGAGAACCTCCACCGCATCGCCGATGCGTTCCACGATCGGAGCCCGGATGAAGATGCCGTGGAACGGCGCGTCGAGGCCGACGATGTCGAGGTCGGTCTCGAAGCTGGCGAGCTGGCGCCCGTATCCGTTGCGACGCGCAGCAAGCGGCAGTGCCTTGAGGCAGTGCTGATCGGCACGGCCGTCGAGAATCTCGTCGGCGAGAAGAATCAATCCCGCGCAGGTACCGAGGACGGGGAGTCGATCGTCGTGAATCCGACTGCGGAGGGGTTCGAGCAATCCGAACCGCTCCAGCAGCATCGACATGGTGGTCGATTCGCCGCCGGGAAGGACGAGCGCGTCGACACAGGCCAGCTGCTCGGCAGTCCGCACCTCGACCGCGTCGATCCCGAGCGACCGCAGAACCGCACTGTGCGCCGCGAACGCCCCCTGCAGGGCGAGGACGCCGACGGTGCGACTCACCAACCCCGCTCGGCGAGCTTCGTCTCGAGCGTGGCGATCTCGAGGCCTCTCATGGCATCGCCGAGACCGGTCGAGACTTTCACGAGAATGTCCGGGTCCTGATAGTGCGTTGCAGCCTCGACGATGGCCGCCGCCATCTTCGCTGGCTCATCGGACTTGAAGATGCCCGAACCGACGAACACCGCCTGCGCACCGAGTTGCATGACAAGCGATGCGTCGGCAGGCGTCGACAGGCCCCCGGCACAAAACAGCGGGACGGGCAGTTCGCCAGTCTCGGCAATCTCCTGCACGAGCGGCAACGGGGCCCGAAGTTGCTTGGCCCACTCGAACAACTCCGCTTCGTCAGCCTGACCGATCTTCTTGATGTCTCCGACGATCGAACGAATGTGACGGACCGCTTCGACGACGTTGCCGGTCCCGGCCTCACCCTTCGAGCGGATCATGCATGCACCCTCGCTGATGCGACGGAGCGCTTCGCCGAGGTTCGTTGCCCCACACACGAACGGAACGTCGAACGCCCACTTGTCAATGTGGTGGGTTTCGTCGGCCGGGGTGAGCACCTCGGACTCGTCGATGTAATCGACATCGAGTGCCTGCAGGATCTGCGCCTCGGCGAAGTGACCGATGCGAGCCTTGGCCATCACCGGGATCGACACCGTTGCCTGGATGCCACTGATCATCTCGGGGTCGGACATGCGGGACACGCCACCGTCCTTGCGGATGTCGGAGGGCACGCGTTCCAGCGCCATCACGGCCACGGCGCCGGCATCTTCAGCGACGCGGGCCTGTTCAGGGTTGACGACATCCATGATGACGCCACCCTTGAGCATCTCGGCGAGGCCCCGCTTGACGAGGGGGCTACCAGTTGCACGATTCGTCTCGGTCATACCCGAAACTCTATCCGGCGCCCCCGGCCACGAGACCGACGATCTCGGCCTCCACCTCGAAGCGATAGGTCCCCTTCGGCACAAGGGTCAACCAGGTCGTTCCTGGTTCGAGCACGACCTCCACCCCGTTGCGATCGAAGAACGAATACGGCTCCTCTGCCGACTCGCGCTTCCAGGTCCCCTCCCACCGTCGGCCGTCGATCAACACGTTGACAACACCGGTTCCGGTGGTGACCGCATCGACCGACTGGGCATCGTCGGCGTTGGTGACGTAGTCGACCTGCATCACCACGACGTTGGTGGCGGTGAGCGGTACTCCATCGCGAGTGACGTGGACAGCACCGTCCTGCACGCGGACGTACCCGAGGACGCCGTGATGGACGAAGCTCACGACGTCACGACCCTCGATGGTCACCCCGGTGCCATCGATGCTCGCTGAACGGGTGTCGGATTCGTTGGTGCGAAAAGCCAGTATCGGCATGGCAGCACCGGCAGCCTCGGCGAAATCCGCACCGACGAGGACCGCATCGGTGAAGAGATTGTCGGGCGCCGAGTAGTCGCCGTCGCGGTAGTGGTAGGTCTCGGAGTCGTCGTTGACGACAGGCACGACGCCACCGTCGCGTGAAAGGTCGCGGATCTCGCTGAGAACCGAAATGTTGGCGCCGGAGAAGACGAGGATCGGCGAGCCGAGATTGCGCATGAGATCGACATCGGTGGTTCGAGCCGAGCGCACCGGGCCGACCAGTGGAGGAAGGTCGGAGTGAAAAATCGCAGCGAAGCGTGTCGCTCGGTCTTCGATCCGCTCCTCGATCACGATGTCGGCGGAGTCGATGCCGATCAGCGCTGCGACACTCCGATCATCGTTGTTGGAAATCTTCACGACGACTGCAGGGGTGGATGCAAGCGATGCATCAGCCGGAAGCCCGGTGAGGGTGGCCTTGGGACCAGGATCGATGCGAGGTGGTGGTTCTGCCGACTCCGTCGGCTCATCAGCGTTCGCACGTCGGTCCTCCCCGGCGGATTGCTCGAGCCCCGGGGCATCGTCACCTTGGGCTTGCTCGTCGACAGCACCGTCGTCCTCGGCTCCACACGACGCCACGGCGAGGGCGAGGGCCATCGACACCAGGACGAAACGTTGCCGATGCCGGGCCACCGTCACAGTTCCCGCAGCGCATCGACCCGTTCAGCGAGATCGGGCTGAACGGGATCGGTTCCGCTTCCGATCATCCACAGGTGATCAGAGGCCGCCCGATGCGTCACGCGAGCACTTTCCAACGCCTTGGAGAACGCAGAGGCGAGTGCAGGTGGATACCTGGTCACTCCCACTGCATCGAAATCGGCGATCACGAACCGGCGACCGTCGAGCAATCGTGCACGGATGCGGCCACCGAGCGGGCCGAGCAGGCTGCCGACCGATGCGAGCACGGTCCCGGAGAACACACCGGAGCCGAACATCGAGAGCTGACGAGCGACGACTGCTTCGAGTTCGAGCCGATCGAGCCGATCGAGCAAACCCTGGGTGACGACGAGACGGGTGTCGTCGGAGCGACCGACGACCGCAGCATCCACGGCCGACGTCTTCGCGAGGTACAAGGATGGTTCGTTGATGCCATGACTGGCGCAGATCGACTCGACCAGGCTCTCGAGGCGCGGCGCCACACCGTCGTCGAGTTGCTCGGCGGCGAGCGACGAGAGCACACGGTTGGTGGCCGTTCGCTGCACCAACACCAGGGTGAGGGCAGCCAACCCGACAGCGGCGGCGAGCGCCACGACCAGGTCGACGGAAACGAGCACAAGCAGGACCACGATCCCCACGAGAACGGCGGGGATGGACGCGATCGCGGGGGCAGACACAGAGGGCATCAGGTGACCTTTCGCTCGGTCAGGGACTCGGCTCAGAACTCGACGGAAACGGTGCCGCGCGATTCGTCGTCGGCTTCGAAGTACTCGCGCTCGGTGAAGCGCAGCGCTCCGGCAATCACCACCGCCGGGAAGGTCTCGATCGCCGTGTTGTACTTCAGCACTTGGTCGTTGTAGTGCTGGCGGGCGTAGGCGATACGACCCTCGGTGCCGGTGAGTTCTTCCTGCAACTCGAGGAAGTTCTGGTTCGCCTTCAGTTCCGGGTACGCCTCGCTGACCGCGAACAACTGACGCAGGGCACCGCTGAGAATGTTCTCGTTGGCGGCGGACTCCTGGGGCCCCGAAGCAGAGGTTGCCGCATTGCGGGCGTCGATGACTGCCTCGAGCGTCTCCCGTTCGTGATCCGCGTATCCCTTGACGGTCTCGACCAGGTTGGGGATCAGATCCCAACGGCGCTTCAGTTGCACATCGATCTGCGCCCATGCGTTCTCGATACGGTTTCGGAGCTTGACGAGGTTGTTGTAGAGGCTGATCACCCAGACGACCAGCAACAACACGACGCCGAGCAGAACCAGGAAGATGATCATGTTGGGTACGACCTCCGAATGGCGGTGATCACCGCGGTGACCATCACTGTACCGAACCGGAACGCTCGGGAAGCCTGCGATCAAACGGCTGCGTGGGCAATGAGACGCTCGTAGCGGGCCAAGTACACCTCGGCCAGCCGCGCCATCGAGAACTCCTCTGCTCGCTTGAGGCCCGAGTCGATCAGTCGCTCCCGTTGCGCTGCATCGTTCAACGCGACTCGAATCGCGTCGGCGAGCGAGCGAGCGTCGTTCGGTGGCACCAACAGGGCGTCACGTCCGTGGCGAGCCACGTTGGCGTAGCCCGGAATGTCTCCGGCCACCACCGCAGTGCCCGCCGCCATGGCCTCGAGAAGCACGATGCCGAACGATTCGCCGTGCAACGAGGGGGCACAGAACACGTCGGCGCCCTGGAGACGGGCAACTTTCTCGCTCTCGCTGATCGTTCCCAACCATTCGAGTCGGCTGTCGCCTGCGTAGCGCTGTTTGAGTTCGGCGGTCTCGTGGCCGTCCCCGGCGATCCACAGACGGGTGTCGGATGGGAGGTCGACCATGGCATCGAGCAATACCCGAAGCCCTTTGCGGGGTTCGTGGCGGCCGAGGAAGAGGATCGTCGGGCCGGTGGTGGGGTGCGGCTGCCCTGCCGAGAAGCGGGCGAGTTCCACCCCGTTGAACACGAGATCGTACGTGCCGCCGAGAGCTTCCTCCGCCATCTTTCGGGCGTCTTCGGACACCGCCACCCGGTCGTCGAGTCGACCGGCGAGAAACCGCACTCCACGCTGCATGAGGTCGTAGGCGAGGCTGCCGCCGGCTGCATGGAACGTTCCGATGATCGGCGCGGGCCGCAAGAGCAGCGCGGTGTGATTCGGTCCCGGCGAGAGCGGCTCGTGGATGTGTATGACGTCGAAGTCCTCGTCGCGCATGGCTCGCACGGCGCGTAGTTGGGCGGCTGGGTCGGGCGCGATCGGTGCGATCGACCCGTTCGCAGCGGTCGGAAGGCTGTTGCCGAGTGGCGTGACGCCTGCGTCGGGCGGTGGCCCGTCACACGGGGCGAGTACCCGCACGCGCTCGCCGTGCCGGCGCAGCGCACGGGCGAGGCCGAGGACCTGCATCTGCACCCCGCCGGGCACGGTGAGGCTGTACGGACAGATGATCCCGATGCGCATCGCCTATCTCCCCCCGCCCAGGCCTTGCAGATGCTCGGGAATCTCGCGACCGAGCGCCTCGTAGTCGCTCGGCCAGTTGGGGTTCAGCAGATGCCATTGTTCGGGTGCCTGCCGAATCAACATCTCGAAGTCGTCGGCGATCATCTGCGTGACGCGCTGCACATCGTCGCGCAGTCGACCCGTTCGTTCGATCTGGAGGGGACGCCCGCACAGACCGTGCCGCGCACTGCTGCGCCAGTAGACCGCAGAGGGCATCAGGGGTACCCCTGTGCGAAGTGCCAAGGTTGCGGGCCCAGCCGGAAGGGTCGTTTTCTCTCCGAAGAACGTGACAGGAACACCGGTCCCCTGCAGGTCCCGATCGCACAGCAAACACACCAGGTGGCCCTGTTTCAGTGCGGCAAGGATCTGCTTGAAGGCGTTCGGACCAAGCGGATGGATCTCCATTCCGAGCGATTCGCGCAGACCGACGAACCAATCGAACAACTCCGGAGGTTGCAGCGGCTCGACGATCGCAGTCACCTTCACATCGATCACCCGAGCGAGCCAGAATGCAGCCCACTCCCAGGTTCCGAGGTGCGGAAGAGCGAGGATCGCCCCGCCCTTGCCCGGACCACAGTGTTTCTCGATCGTATCGACGCCGTCGTAGGAGAAGCCCCGGTCGAGTTCCTCGACCCCGACGGCGGGGAGGCGGAAACTCTCGACGTAGTACCGGCTGTACCACTCGAAGGTCTCGGCGATCTTTCGACGCTTCTCAGCCGATCCCAACTCGCGTCCGTAGACCCGCTCGAGGTTGCGCCCGACGATCGTGCCTGCATCACCGGCGAGCATCCCCGCACCGAAGCCTCCCAGTCGCGCAGCTGCCGTGGCAACGCCGTCCGGGACACGGCGGGCGAGGAAGGCACCCGCCTTGTACGCACCGACACCGACCATCGCGATCAGGAAGAGTTCGCCGAATCGATCAGTTCTGGCGAGCGGCCCTGCGGGCCTGCATGCGCTGTCGCCATTGCGGCTCCGAGGCGCGCTGACGACGAGGGATTCGACGCTGTCTGCTCGGCGGGACGGGCGCATCGACCGATGCCTGCTTCCAGACCTTTGCGAATCGTTGGGCGGCAGTGATCGTGGTGAGTACCAGCATGACCCACAGGGTCGGGATGAGCAGTTCGGGGAACAACAGGGCGAAGGCGAGCACGATGACCCGCTCGGCGCGTTCCATGATCCCGCCCTTGGCGTCCCACCCCAGCGACTCGGCTTTGGCCCGCTGGTACGAGATGAACATGGCAAGGCCCATGATGGCGACGGGCAACATCATGATGCGACCCGGTTCGTTGCTGGCCAGATACCACGCAACGCCGCCGAAGAGCATGCCGTCGGTCAGGCGATCGGAGACCGAGTCGAAGTAGGCGCCGCGCTTGGACCCGGTACCGGCGGCCCGAGCAACTGCACCGTCGAGCGCGTCGGGAATACCGGTGAGCAGCAGGAACAGGAACCCGAGACGGAGGTACCCCGCACCGATGGTGACGGCGGCGACGCAGCTCATGACGATGCCGATGATGGTGATGACGTTGGGCGTGATGCCCGTCTTGACGAGACTGCGACCGATGGGCACGAGCCCTCTGTCGACCTGTTCGCGCAGGTTGCCGTCGAACATGAGACAACTCCCGGGTGGGGTACCGAGCCATGCTAGCAGCCAACCCGGCACGTCCCCGAGTACGGCGGGCGGACTCGGCACGGCTCGACACTCCCGACCCGAGCGAGTGGATCAGGACTGGTAACTCGTCCAGTCCTCGGGGTTCTTCTCGACGAACTGGTCGATGATCTCGCCATCGACGCCGTCGACCATCACAAGGCCCCGACTCTCGGGGACCGCCTCGTTGCTGTAGAGCAGGATCCGCCAGGTCGGCCTGCTGCGCAGACCTCGCCAGCCGAGCTGAGCAGACGCATGGCCAGCGGGAAAGCCAACCGCCTCGGCCGCCGCACCGAGCGCATGTTCTTCGTCGAATGCAAGATCCCATGCCCCCTGCCCGTGGTACAGCGCGATGACGATCAGCACCACGCCGGCGACGGCGACGCCCCGGTTGACCAAGACTGCCTGGTCGCCGGCTGCCCACCAGAGCACCAGGCAACCGAGTCCGACCAACGTGTAGAGCACCGCCGGGATCCTGCGGCGACTGTTGTTGGGAAAGAGGTACGGCGCCGTGACTTGCGACGGATCGAGGTCAGCCGGCAGCTCGTCGCGGATGTCGCCCTCGTCGATCTCAGCCATGCGGTCAGGTTATGCGGGCCAGGCGTCGGAGAGACGTCGCCAGGAGTCACCGAGCGACTCGGGCAGGACCCGGGTATTGGCAACGGTGGTCATGAAGTTCGTGTCACCACCCCAGCGCGGAAGCACGTGCACGTGCAGGTGGTCGGGCACGCCGGCACCTGCCCCCCGCCCGAGGTTGAGCCCGACATTGATGCCCTCGGGCTCGTACGCCGTCTGCACTGCGTGCGTTGCACACCGCACGCCGGTCCAGAGCTCGGTGTACTCATCGTCGGTGAGGCCGTCGAGCGACGCCACCCCACGCTGCGGAAGCACCATCAGGTGACCATTCGTGTAGGGAAACGCATTGAGCAGGGCAAAGCAGGTTTCGCCGGTCCAGAGCACGTAGCGCTCGTCGTCGGGGAGATCGGATCGGAAGATCGCCTCGAAAAGGGTCAGGCCCTCGGATCGGGAGGAGGAGCGCTCGTCCTCCGGACGATCGGCACCTTCGATGTAGCGAAGACGCCAACCGGCCCAGAGCTGTTCGAGGCTCACGCCATCACCGCTTCTCGTCCACCTCGACCCGGAGTGCTTCGACGAATGCGGCGACCGTCACATCACGCTCCGGGGTGTCCTCACCGCGACGATTGACGCCGACCGTTCCGTTGGCGACATCGTCGTCGCCGACCACAAGGACGTAGGGCACCTTCTCGACCTTGCCGTTGCGAACCCGTTTGCCCAGCGGTTCGACAGCACCGACGGTGTCAACCCGAAAGCCGGCCTGACGCATGTCGGCCACGAGGCCGTCGGCATAGGACTGATGGACGTCGGCCACCGGCAGCACGCGCACCTGCGTCGGCGCAAGCCAAGCCGGGAACGCGCCGGCGTAGTGCTCGATCAGCACACCGAAGAATCGCTCGATCGAACCCATCAACGCACGATGGATCATGACGGGCCGTTTGCGGCTGCCATCACTGGCCACGTATTCAAGATCGAAACGCTCCGGCAAATTGAAGTCCAGCTGAATCGTCGACAGCTGCCAGGCGCGGCCGATCGCGTCTTTCACATCGACGTCGATCTTGGGGCCGTAGAACGCTCCGCCTCCCTCGTCGACGACGTAGTCCAGACCCTGTTTGTCGAGTGCGGCGCGCAAGCCGTCGGTTGCCTCGTCCCACAGGGCGTCGTCACCGACCGACTTCACCGGCGGGCGAGTCGAGAGCTTTGCCTGGAAGTCGTCGAAGCCGAACGCCCGCAGGACCGACAGGACGAAGTCGAGCAGCGAGGCCAATTCGCTCTGGATGGCTTCCTGGGTGGTGAAGATGTGGCTGTCGTCCTGTGTGAACCCTCGGCTGCGCATGAGACCGTGGACTGCACCCGACAACTCATAGCGGTACACCGCCCCCAACTCGAACATCCGGAGCGGAAGTTCGCGATAGCTCCGCTGCCGCGAGCGGTAGATCATGACGTGGAACGGGCAGTTCATCGGCTTCGGGTAGTAGGTCGCGCCATCCATCTCCATGGGCGGGTACATGCCGTCGGCGTAGAAGTCGAGGTGACCGGAGGTCTCCCACAGCACCGACTTCGCGATGTGAGGGGAGACGACGAACTCGTAGCCACCGTGCTCGTGACGATCGCGGGAGTAGTCCTCCATGATCTTCCGGATCAGTGCCCCTTTGGGATGCCACACGGCGAGGCCGGGGCCGAGCTCATCGGGCCAGCTGACGAGATCGAGTTCGGCGGCGAGGCGGCGATGATCACGCTTCTCCGCCTCGGCCAACATCTGCAGATGGGCCTTGAGTGCCTTCTTCGAATCCCACGCGGTGCCGTAGATGCGTTGCAGCATCGGACGGGTGACATCGCCTCGCCAGTAGGCCCCCGCAACCGACTGCAGTTTGAAATACGCGAGTCGACCGGTCGACGGAACGTGGGGACCGGTGCACATGTCGCGGAATGCCCCCTCCTCACCCACCGGGCCATTGCTGTAGTAGCTGATCGAGTCGCCTCCGCCGATCTCGCCCGAATCCTCCCCACTGGCCGCGCCGCTGATCACCCGCTCGATGATCTCGGCCTTGTACGGCTCGTCAGCAAAGAAGGCGGCCGCCTCCGATGCAGGCAGCTCGTGACGCACGAAGGCTTGGTCGGCGGCAACGATCTCGGTCATCCGAGCCTCGATGTGCTCGAGGTCGTCCTCGCTGAGCGTCTTGCCGTCCGGCAACTCGACGTCGTAGTAGAACCCGAACTCGATCGGCGGGCCGATCGCCAGCTGCGCTCCCGGGTAGAGATCGAGGATCGCCTGCGCCATCACATGGGCGGTCGAATGGCGAATGGTGCGCAGACCACGCTCACTCGAGGAGGTCACGATCTCCACGGCGGCGCCGTCGGTGAGAGGAACGTTCACGTCGACCTCGAGGCCGTCGACCACACCGATGATCGCATCGGAAGCAAGTCGAGGTCCGATCGATTCGGCAAGGGTCAACGTCGTCGCACCGGCCGGGAGTTCGCGGCGGGAGCCGTCGGGCAGCACTACGGAGATCACATCGGACATGAGGACCCAGACTACCGGTGCGCCCCACGACCGGCGGCAGTTCTTCCGTCGTGATCAGAGCGCCACGCCGATGAGCGCAGCAGCCTGGTCCACACCCCCACCCTCGGCAGCGGCACGATCGATGGCGCTGATGGCGGTCGGCACGTCGAGGTCGTTGTCGAGTGCGGCACGAACCGCAGCGAGCGCCGCCTCACCCTTGCCCGCCGACCGCCACCGTGCGAGCCGAGCCTCGGCTTCGGGCAGCAGGGTGTCGGTCCAATTCCACGGGCGTCGATAGTGATGGATCGAAAGCGCCAGTCGGATTGCGGCAGGCTCGTACCGCTCCCGCAACTCGTGCACGAAGATCAAATTCCCGTCCGACTTGGACATCTTGCGACCGTTGCAGTGCACCATCGCTTGGTGGAGCCAATGGCGCACGAAGGTCGTTCCGGTCGCCGCCTCGCACTGCACGCGAACCGACTCGTGGTGGGGGTACAGCAGATCGATCCCTCCGCCATGAAGGTCGATGGTGGGCCCGAGTTCGCGCAGCGCGATCGCCGAGCACTCCACATGCCAGCCAGGGCGTCCCGTCCCCCAGCGAGCGTCCCACGACGGTTCGCCGGCCACTGACGGCTGCCACAGCACGAAGTCGAGTGGATTGCGCTTCCGAGGATCGTCGGGCTCTTCGCCCCACGCACCGAGGATCTCATGCATCCGTTCGAAGCCGACACCGGCGAGTGCACCGAAGTCTGCAGGGGTGCTGGTGTCGAAGAAGACGGTGCCGTCGACCTGGTACGCCACCCCGCGGGTGAGCAGCGTGTCGATCAGGCCACGAATGTTCGGGATGGCTCCACTTGCCCGAGGTTCGGACCAGGGTGCAAGGCAATTGAGTGCTGCCATGTCGTCACCGAAGCGGGCCGTCTCACCGAATGCCAGATCGAGATAGTGGACATCACGCGACGCTGCGGCTCGAAGCATGTCGTCGTCGACGTCGGTGATGTTGCGCACGTAGCGAACCTGGTGACCAAGATCGATGAGCCGCCGCTGCACCACGTCGTAGGTGAGATACGTGGCTGCGTGCCCGAGATGGGTGGCGTCGTAGGGCGTGATGCCACACACGTACATCGTGACGATCGGACCCGGGTCGAAGTCGACGATCTCACCCCGCCCGGTGTCGTACAGCCGCATCGTGTGGACGGTACCCGTCAGCCCGTAACGTGCAGTGACACGAGTGGGTCGAACCAGCCGATCCCATCCTCAGGAGACGAAAGCACCGTGGGCATTCTCGACGGCAAGAAGATCCTCATCACCGGCGTGCTCACCGACGCCAGTCTTGCGTTCGGCGTTGCAAAGCTGGCGCAGGAGGAGGGGGCCGAGATCATCTTGACCGGTGCGGGCCGCGGCCTACGCCTCACCCAACGCACGGCACGCAAGCTGCCGTCGGAGCCGGCGGTGTACGAGTTCGACGTCACCGATCCCGATCACGTGCCGGCGCTCAACGAAGCTCTCGCCTCGACGTGGGGTCGGGTCGACGGTGCCCTGCACGCCATCGGCTTTGCTCCGGAGGCGTGCCTCGGAGAGGATTTCATGGGCGCAACGTGGGACGACGTCAAGGTTGCGATCGAGATATCGGCCTACTCGCTCAAGACCCTCGCCGAGACCGTGGCGCCGCTGATGGCAGATGGCGGCTCGATCGTCGGTCTCGATTTCGATGCCACGACTGCGTGGCCCGCCTACAACTGGATGGGAGTCGCCAAGGCTGCGCTCGAATCCTGCAACCGCTACCTCGCCCGCGAGTTGGGGCCGCAGGGCATCCGTTGCAATCTGGTCGCCGCCGGTCCGGTCAAGACGATGGCGGCCAAGTCGATTCCCGGGTTCCAAGCGTTCGAGGACGTGTGGGACGACCGTGCGCCGCTGGGCTGGAACGTCGAGGACTCCTCTGCGGTGGCCCGCTCGACCGTCGCGCTGCTTTCGGACTGGTTCCCGGCGACCACCGGATCGATGGTCCACGTCGACGGTGGCTTCCACGCAGTCGGGGTCTGATGCTGCTGCCATGACGCCCGCCACCCCGGGCGGTCAGTAACGAAGCCCCCGGTTGGAGCCGAGCGGCGCCGCCCTCGGGGAACTGTGGCGACCGTGGGCGTCAGGCGTCGACCGGAGTCGTTCGAGCGCCGCCGTCGGTTTCATCCGTGATATCGCCGACGAGTGCCTCGAGGACGTCTTCGAGGGTCACCATCCCGAGAAGCTGTCCCTCGTTGGTGCGCACCAGTGCCATATGGCGACGAAGACCACGCATCAATCGCATGAGGTCTCGAACCGAATGGTCGGGCGTGACGATGAGCATGCGTCGAACCATCTCGAGCGGCACAGGGTCACCTCGCTCGCCGGCCCCGAACCGCAACAGGTCCTTGCTGTGCACGAACCCGACGACATCGTCGGGGTTGACACCGGTGACGGGGATACGGCTGTGGCCGACCCGAGCAACGAGCGCCTCGATCTCGGCCACCGAGGTCGAACGAGGCACGGTGACGAGGCGCCGGCGAGGCACCATGATCGATCCGGCGGTCCGAGCCCGGAAATCGAGCGCACCCGCCAAAAGCTCGTGCTCCTCGGCTTCGAGTTTGCCCTCCTCCACTGCACCCTCGATGACGCGATGGAATTCGTTGACCGTGAGCGCAGTGTTGAGTTCGTCAGCCGGTTCCATTCCCAGCAACCGCGTGATGCCGTTCGACACCCAGGTCAGGAACCAGACGACCGGTCGAAATACCGTCACGTAGGCGTTGTGGACCGGTGCAAGCAGTCGAGCCGACCGCTCCGGCATTGCGATCGCGATGTTCTTCGGCACCATTTCGCCGATCACCATGTGGATGACGACGACAACGGTGAACGCAAGCAGGAATGCCAGGGTGTGGGTCACCCCTGACGGCAGGTCGAAGACGCCGCCGATCGCATCATCGAGAAGATGCTCCAGTGTCGGCTCGGCGACATACCCAAGGCCGAGCGACGACATGGTGATGCCGAGCTGCGCACCGGCAAGCTGCGGTTGGAGATCACGGATCGACTCGAGTGCGAGCACCGCCCGCCTGTCGGTTCCGTCCTCGGCCATCGGCTCGAGCCGGGTCACCCGGCTGGCCAGAAGCGCGAATTCGACCGCGACGAAGAAGGCGTTGGCTGCGAGCAGCCCAAGCGCAGCGAGCATGAACCAGCCGGTCATTTGGGAGCCACCAGACGAACGGTGGCGACACGCAGACGGTCCATGGCAACGACTTCGAGCCGCCACCCATCGACCTGCACCATCTCCCCGGGGACGGGGATATGGCCCAGCCGATCGAGCACCAAGCCGGCCAGCGTCTCGTACTCCCCCTCGGGCATGTCGAATCCCGTAGCGGCCTCGACCTCATCGGGATGCAACGACCCGGGAACCACCGTCGAGCCGACGGCCTCGACCCGCGTCAGCATCGTCGGGGGCGCGTCGTACTCGTCGTCGATCTCGCCGACGATCTCCTCGAGCACGTCCTCCAGCGTGATGATGCCGGCGGTGCCGCCGTGCTCGTCGACCACGACGGCGAGTTGCTGGCCACCTTCCCGAAGATCGACGAGGAGTTCGTCGAGATCACGCGACTCCGGGATTGCCACAACCGGCGCCATCAGGTCGGTGACCGCGGTGTCGGGACGCGCATCGACCGGCACCGCATGCACCGCTTTCACGTGAACCACACCGAGCACATCGTCGAGATCCTCACCAACGACCGGGAACCGGCTGTGACCGGTATCCGCTGCGACGGTGACGAGGTCATGCACGGTCGCAATTGAGTCGATTGCCACCACACGGGTCCGCGGGATCATCGCGTCGTCGGCCGACTTGTCGGCGAGCCGGATCGACCGAGTCAACAACTCGACCTCACCGGCATCGAGCGTGCCTTCCTCACCACTCGACCGAATGAGGTGTTCGAGTTCTCCGCGGTCGGGCGTGGCTTCGAGTTCGTCCGCCGGTTCCACGCCGACTTTCCGGGTGAGTCGATTGGCCATCTCGTCGAGCAGTGCCACGAGTGGTCGGGCGAGGACGCCGTACACGGCAGTCGGTCGAGCGAGTGCGAAGGACGTCTCGACCGGCTTCGTCGTCGCAATCGACTTGGGAACGAGTTCCCCGAACACCATTTGCACCACAGTTGCGACGACGAGCGCAATGGCGATCGACACCCCGGTCGACGACGCACCGAACGTGTCGGCGAGGTACGGCTCGATGACCTGTGCAATGGCCGGTTCGGCGAGTGCGCCAAGCGCAAGCGATGTGATCGTGATGCCGAGCTGCGCTCCCGACAGGTGGTACGACAGCCGAGCGAGGAGCCGCTGGACCTGCGCAGCCCGCGCGCTGCCCTGACCGGCTCGGTCGTCGACCCGCGCGCGATCGACCGCTACGAGTGCGAACTCGGCGGCGACGAAACCAGCGTTTGCGACCACGAGGCCGAGCGCAGCCAAGAGCCGTAGGGCGGTGTCGATCAGAAGCCCCCAACCGTTTCGTGCATGGAAGAAATCTACCCCTACGGTGAACGGATGCCCGTCGATTCGCCACCCGGCCCGGACACAGAGCGGCACTATCCTCGACCGGGCGCAGGCGTCGATCCCGATCGCTCGCTGTGGTGGTTGGGACGGATCTGGCCGATCGTCATGGTCCAGAAGTGGACGTTCCTCGCATCGATCGGCGCCGGAATGATCGGTATCGCCGCCCAAGTCGCCGTTCCGGTCATGCTCGGTGCCGGCATCGATGCTGTCGCCGAGGGAACATCACCCACGACCTTCGTGGTCGTTCTGGCAATCCTGGCGGTGATCCGCTTCGTCTTCGGTTTTGCCTACCGCTTCGGGCTGTTCCGCTCGGCGCTCCGGATCGAGAACGATCTGCGAAACCTGATGTACGAGCGCCTCACGGAGCTCTCGTTCGATTTCTGGGACCGAACACAGAGCGGTCAGGTCATCAGCCGAGCCAACACCGACATTCGTTCGATCCAACTCCTGTTCGCCTTCGGTCCCCTCGTCGCCATGCAAGTCGTGATGTTCGTCTTCGCCGTCATCGTCATGGTCCTCGTCGACATCCCACTCACCCTCGTGGCGATCGCCCCACTGCCGTTCGTCTACTGGGTCGGCGTTCGGCTCAGGAACAAGATCTTCCCGCTGCAATGGGTCGTCACCGCCCGGCAGGCGGAGTTGGCCACGATCGTCGACGAGAACATTCAGGGCATTCGCGTGGTCAAGGCCTTCAATCAGGAGTCGACGCAGGTCCAGCACCTGGCCCGCAGCGCTCGCCGGCTGCGCTGGGCAGGCACGGCGGTCGTCGACACCCGCGCCCGACACGCGCCAGGGATGGAGTCCATCCCCCGCCTCGGCCTCGCGCTGGTGTTGCTCTATGGCGGCCTGCAGGCGATCGAAGGCTCGATCGCGATCGGCGACCTCGTTGCGTTCAGTACCTATGTCGTCTTGTTGTCGACGCCGTTTCGCATGCTGGGCTTCATCCTCATCCAGTGGCAGCGAGCGGGAGCGGCGGCGCTGCGCGTGTTCGACATCCTCGACGAGCAGCCATCGATCGTGTCACCGCCCGACGCAACGGGCCTCCCGAAACCGGTGGGGCGGATCGAGTTCGACAATGTCCGCTTCGCCTACCCGACGGAAGAGGGCGAGACGGTCCTCGACGGCTTCACCGCAACCATCGAACCGGGAGAATCGGTGGCGATCGTCGGCGCCACCGGGAGCGGGAAATCGACACTCGCCCGGTTGATCCCGCGCTTCTACGACGTCGACGACGGTGCTGTGCGAGTCGACGGCCATGACGTCCGGAGCCTCGATCTGCGCGATCTTCGCGCCGCTGTCGCCACTGTCACCGACGACCC